>OMKS01000971.1_pt1 | contig 26385 bp, 21 predicted proteins | sample 1674721 | NCBI WGS metagenome assembly OMKS01 (sample SAMN06264996, study PRJEB25208) | sediment metagenome | isolation source: hot spring sediment | place: USA: California | collected 2014-09-02 | reverse complement strand
TATGCCACCTCTACCGGGGTTGATTGGATTTTTTGTATGGTTAAAGTTACCGACATATCAGTCCTACGGACTTTTCCGCAATGCGAATAAGTAAATCCCGGTGTAGAATGAAATATTAGTGAAACCAAATGGAAAAAATCCCGTCAGGGATGCCATATCGGTAGCAAAATATCGAGCGATTTACACATAACCCCCATAGGGGTGACATGGTATGAATGTGTCACCCCTAGCGGGGTTGGTGGGATAGATTGTGGCTGGCGTTACCGACATATCAGTCCTGCGGACTTTTCCTGCGGTGGGAAAAAGGAAACCCCATTAGGGGTGAAATATCGGTAAAAAAAGACACCCCAGATAAAACAGAATCCCGTCAGGGATGACATAGCGGTAACCATCGAGCGATTTACACATAACCCCCATAGGGGTGACATGGTGTGAATGTGTCACCCCTAGCGGGGTTGGTGGGATAGATTGTGGCTGGCGTTACCGACATATCAGTCCTGCGGACTTTTCCTGCGGTGGGAAAAAGGAAACCCCATTAGGGGTGAAATATTGGTAAAAATCGAGCGATTTACCCATAACCCCCTTGGGGGTGACATGATGTGATTATGCCACCTCTACCGGGGCTGATTGGATTTTTTGTATGGTTAAAGTTACCGACATATCAGTCCTGCGGACTTTTCCGCAATGCGAAAAAATACAAACCTCGTAAGGGGGTAAATTTTCACCTGTAACGCTTTTCCCACCGAATGATCCAACCGTATGAAAATCCATCACCGGTAGCAAACGAGAAAAAAAATTTGCTAATATGATAAGAAACCCCATATCTTATTATAGAAATGTCCCATATATTACCATATCAAATAGTGGCGGAATAAATTATGCAATATCCCCATGAGGTCGAAATCTTACTCGTCGAGGACAACCCGAACGACGCTGAGATGGCGATGCGGGCGCTTAAAAAAAACCATCTCGCCAATAATGTCCTGATTGTCCATGATGGTGCCGAGGCTCTCGATTATCTCTACAAGCAGGGCAAATTTAAAGACAGCCAAATAAACAATCGCCCCAAAATCATTCTGCTGGACCTGAAACTACCCAAAGTTGACGGTAAAGAGGTATTACGAAAAATTAAGAGCGATCCCGACAAAAAGGTCATTCCGGTGATTGTCCTGACCTCCTCCAAGGAGGAGCGGGATGTCGTCGAAAGCTACCATCTGGGGGTTAATAGCTATATCGTCAAGCCGGTGGATTTTGATAAATTCGTCGAAGCAGTCCGCGATATCGGCTTTTACTGGTTGCTGCTAAATCATCAATAACTGCCGTAGAGACGGAGGTTTGTAATGAGAGCCATCAAAATCTTATTCGTGGAGGATCTGGCGACCGACGTAGAGCTGGCACAACGGGAACTGAAGCGGGAGAAAATCGAATTTACTGCCCGGGTGGTGGATACGGAAAAGGGGATGCGCAAAGAGCTGGCGGAATTTCAGCCCGACCTGATTATTTCCGATTACTCCATGCCCCGATTTGACGGCATGAGCGCCCTAAAAATCGCCCGGTTTGAGCCGAATAACATCCCCTTCATCATGCTCACCGGCTCGATGAACGAAGAGACCGCTGTCGCCTGTATGAAAGCTGGCGCCGACGACTATGTACTCAAAGAAAAAATCCGCCGCCTGCCCTTTACCGTCCGGGAAGTGATGGATAAAAGGGCGGCGCAAGAGGAAAAGGAGAGGCTTCTCCGGCAGATTCATGCGAGTGAAAAACGGTTTCGGACCATTATGTCATCCATGCAGGACATCGTTTTTACGCTGGACCGCGAACAGCGCCATACCGGCGTCTATGGACCCTGGGTCGAGCAGCAGGGGATGACACCGGAGGATTTTCTGGGCAAGACCGCCCGGGAGATCTTGGGTGCCGCCAATGCCACCGTGCATGAGGAAGCCAATACCAAAGCACTGGAGGGCGAATTTGTCGTCTATGAATGGTCTGCCGAAACAAAGCAGGGCACCTGTTATTATCAAACGTCGTTGTCGCCAATTGTGGACGATAATGGTGAGGTGAGTGGTCTGGTGGGAATCGGTCGCGACATCACCCAGATTAAGCAGGCTGAGCAGGCGTTGCGGGAAAGTGAACGGCAAAACGCCTTTCTGGCGCAAACCGGCTTTGAATTGGTCAGGCTCACATCCATCCAGGAGATTTATGCATATACCGGCCGAAAGCTGTATGAGCTGATAAATGGTTCCGGCATCGTCACTGTAGTCGAGTATAATGAAGCCGCAAACCGTTGGCGAATGAAACATATCGAGGGTGTTAATGCCAAGCTGCATAGTCTGTTAACCAATCTTTTCGGCTTCGACGTCAGCCAGATAGAAGGTGAAATCAACACCAAACACATTAATAAAGTCAAAAGCGGCAAGCTGGTTGAACTGGAATTTGACCTTCCGACTCTGTTTAATAATAAAGTATCGGAAAAAATTGGGAAAGCCGTAAAAAAATTACTGCCGGTGGAGAAGATTCATTGTCTTTCTTTTCAGCAGGCAGAGCAGATTTTCGGTAATGTTACCTTCATCCTGAATAAAAAATCCAAACCGCTGAATGCCGGTTTGATCGAAGCGTTCATCTTTTATGTGGCGAATTTTATCAAAAAGCAGCAATCGGAACAGGCGCTGCGGATCAGTGAAGAAAAGATGCGCAGTATTTACAACGTGGCGCCCATCGGCATCGGCGTCGTGGTGGATCGTATCATTAAGGATGTCAATCCCCGGATTTGTGAAATGACCGGTTACTCAAGAGCCGAACTGATTAACAAGGATGTACGATTATTATACCCGACGCAGGCGGACTATAATTATGTTGGAAATGAAAAATACCGGCAGATCAGGGAAAAAGGCACTGGCATAGTAGAGACCCGCTGGCGAAGGAATGACGGTGTCATTATTGATATTTATCTTACCTCCACGCCGATCGAACCGGGTGATCTTCGTCGGGGAATCACCTTCACCGCGCTGGATGTGACTGAGCGTAAGCAGGCTGAAAAGGAGCGTCTGAAGAGCACCGAGCTCCAGCGCGCCATTGTGGAGAGTTCGCCGCTGCCGATTTTCAGCCTCGATCTCGAAGGCAACGTGCTCTCCTGGAACAGGGCGGCGGAGAAGACTTTCGGCTGGACCGCCGAAGAGGTCATCGGAAAGCCACTGCCGATTGTACCGGAGGAAGACCGACAAGATGTAGAAAGGTTAATCAATCGGATTAGGGAGGAAGGTGACTTTACCGGAGTCGAGCTGGAGTGCCGCAAGAAAAGTAGCGAAACGATTATCATCAGTGTCTCTGCGGCGGTACTCTATGATGAAAATGGCAATATGACGGGCAGCCTGGCGACGGTTGAGGATATTACCGAACGCAAGCGGATACTGGCGGAAAAGGAGACGCTGGAGGCACAGCTGCACCAGAGCCAGAAACTGGAGTCTGTCGGGACCCTTGCCAGCGGTGTTGCCCACGATTTCAATAATCTCCTGACAGTGATCATGGGGCACGCCCAGATGGGTTTGATGAATACTGACGAAGAAGATCCCTTGAACCGGAGTCTCAACCAGATTCTCACCGCCTCCACCAGCGCCTCCAATCTGACCCGGCAGCTCCTGCTTTTCAGCCGCAAAGAGGTGATGGAGTTTAAATCGGTCAACATCAACCAGACGATTCAGAACCTGCTGAAGATGCTGGGACGGCTAATTGGTGAGAATATTGAGATAGAAACGATCCTGGAGCCCGACGTCTGGATGATTGAAGCCGATGAGGGCAATCTCGAACAGGTTTTGACGAATCTGGCGGTCAATGCCCGCGACGCCATGCCCGACGGTGGCAAACTCACCATCCAAACCGAAAATGTGCAAATCACGGAGGCTGATAAAAAGCATATTCTGAATGCCGAGGTGGGCAATTATGTCCGCATCGGGATCAGTGATAACGGCAAGGGAATTCCCGAGGATATCCGGGATAAAATCTTCGATCCCTTTTTTACCACCAAAGCGAGCGGCAGGGGAACCGGGCTGGGTCTGTCCGTAGTTTATGGTATTGTAAAAAAACACGATGGCTGGATCAATGTCAGTAGTAAAGTTGGCAAAGGTGCCCGCTTTACTATCTATTTTCCGGCTACCGGTAAAATGGCACAATCCGATGATAAAGAAGCCATTCCAGACTTCGAATCGCTACAGGGCAACGGCGAGCGGGTTCTGCTGATCGAGGACGAAGAGAGCGTGCTGGAATTTACCCTGGATGCCTTGCGGCAATATAAATACAAGGTCTTTCCCGTGTCTACCGGCAAAGAGGCGCGCACCGTCTTTGAACGGGAATCGGGAAAGTTTGACCTGATCTTTAGCGACGTGATTTTGCCGGACACTAACGGCTACGAACTGGTAAAAAACCTGACCGGCGGAAAAACGGATATTCCCATCATCCTCAGTAGCGGGTACACTGACGAAAGGGTCCGGGAGCAGATCGGGCAGGACGCCTCCATCAATTTCATTCAGAAGCCCTATTCTATCTTAAAAATGCTTGAAATGGTGAAAATTGCCCTGCAGAAATCGCAGATAAATTGATAATTGATAATTAAAAATTACAGATTGGTAAAATCCTCAAGAGACTTCTTTACATATATTGTAGTGAAAATATTTTAACGTTACTCTGCGTCTTTGCGGTTAATAAAAAAAACGGTGAAGACATCTCCGCCGGCACTTCGGACATTGCATATTAAATTAATCCGATACTTCCAAGAATAAACTCGAGCACCCAGCGGCGGTCTTCGATTCGATAGGAACAGCGGACCCCGGCATTCAGCTCCAGATAATAGAGCGTCAACGGGGTGAAATCCATACTCAGCTCCGCTCCGCCGGAGCGATACAAAGTCGCATCACCGCGAAAATTCCCGTTGACCATGCCGTAATCGTAAAACAGGTTTGCCCGGAGACGCTTGAAATAGAGCAACGATCCCAGTGCGCGATCGGGGTAGAACAGCGGGAACGAGTAATCCAGCGCACCCAGTAGGTTGGCATCCGGCGTATATCCTCTGATCCGGGGCATGCGGCTCTGGAAAATGTAGCTGGTCCGGTTGCCGGTACACTCCAGTGCCAGGCAGCCCTGCAGGCTATGATGTCGGCGAAATCCCGGGAAAAATTGCCGGATTGAACCAAAATAGTGATCGTTGCAAGTTGCGAAATCGCACAGAGCCCGCGCCTGGTGGAGCCGGATTTCCATCCCGAACCGCGGGGCGAGATCGCGCCGCGCCCTCTGCAACTTAGTCGAAAAATCAAAACCGTGGGACAGAGTCTGAAAATTGCCATTGCGGGGAGTACCGGTATTAAAGAGCTCTTTGCCGGACACCTGCACCAATCCGCTGCTCAGGGAGTACTCCAGCAACATTGTCCGCGCCCCGCTGTTTATTTGGAGCGGGAAGCGCAAACCCAATGTGGTATTGATTTCATTCCAGACATCGCTACTGTCCCTGCCATTGGAATCACATAGCTGAGCCCGTTTACCGAAACCGATTCCGATATCAATAATCGGACGTACACCAGCGTAGCTCGCTATCAGGGAATAGGAAGTTACCTGTTCACCGGCGTGATAGTTAGCCAGTGCACTCAGTGCCATTGTATGCAGATAATCGTTGGATATAATTCCGTAGATCAGGTTGGGCGGCAATGGCAGCAGAAACCAGCTGTGGATATTCAGGGCATGCTTCAGCGGCGAATAGGGCTCCACCGGGTAGGATTTATCCGGTATCTTTTCCGCCAGTAAAATGTTGCCACCCTGTTCCTGTTCAACCAGTGGCTCAAAATAGTTCACCTGCCGCTGTTCAACATTTTCCAGAGGTGTCCAGAGGGTAGTATCCAGCCGGGTGCTGACGATATTCAATCCGTGAGTTTGATAGTCGCAAAAGAGCAGGATTTCATTAGCGATTGATGGGTAAAATGAGCCGAATTCGCGGGAAGTGACCTGATAACGCCTCCCGGTTTCCAGATGCACGGCATAGATATTGTCAATGCCTGACCACGGTGAATCGTAAAGGATAAACTCGCCGTAGAAAGTCGGATAGCTGATATCCTCAGCGGTGACGTTGGTGATGTCGGTCTGGGTACCCTTTTCGAGGTCCGCCACGGTCAGCGCCCGTCTGCCGTCGCGCTGACGGATAAAGCCGATTGTTTGCCCGTCCTCCGACCAGACCGGTGTCTTGATGGCGTCATTATCGGGGTTGGGGAATTCCCGGATTTCGTGCCCGTTTTCTGCGTCCAGCATCACCAGCGCGCAATGCCGGTCCAAATGATGCTTAACGGCAACAATTCGCTGCCCGTCGGGAGACAGGGCGGGTGTATAATATTTTCCCTGTCGGGTCAGCTGCTTTCGTTTTCCGGAATGAATGTCATAGATAATCACATTGGAAAAGCTCTGTGCCCACCAGCGGGGGTCCACCGAGACCTCGGACCAGACGATTTTATCGGCATTGACAGAGATTCTATCCGTAGCAGCAATCTGGATCAACCGTTTTTCTTTTCCGTCGGGATCAAGCCGCACCAGTGTAACCGGATCAGCCAGTCCGCTTTTCAAAGCCACGATACTGCCGTTGGAAATCTGTTGCGGGAACTTGTAATTCGTCCACACTTTTTGATTTTTATTTTGAATTTTGACCGGAGTTTTCCGGATTCCGCTGATCTGCTTTTGCCAGACTTTTTCCAGTTCATCCATGGTTTTTTTATAGGTCGCGCGGGCGTTGTAACCGGTAATTTTTTGCATCGAGAGACTGAAAGACCAGGGCAGGTAGGAGTACTTTGCGGAGCGCTGCATGATCCTTGCCCAGACATCGGCGCCGAATTCCCGGCGTGTATGGGCGACCATTTGATAACCGAGAGCGTAATAATTGGGGAAATAATCCCGATAACTCTGCAGGTAGGCTTTGTAGTAGGAATAGCGTTCGCCGGAGAGTAGCAGGGTGCGGATGCCCATGTCGAAAAGCGGCTGCCGTCCGCGACCGGAGTTGCTCAACGCAGTTTCGATGACCACGGCATCACCCTCAAGAAGCCAGAGCGGTGTCCCGTAAAAGCTGAAGGCTCCCAGACCCAGCTCGCCAAAACAGATGCCTGCCAGATGGTTAAAGCCGCGGTCGAAAGCGTTGAATTGCGCCATGTGGCGCCCCTCGTGAACTGCCAGCAGCTGGTACCAGTCCAGCGTCCCGCCGAATTCATCCTGGGGCGTCACGGGGTACCATTCACTCATGCGCGGCAGGTAGCCGACCCATCCGTTGGAGACGGCGCTGCGGCTGTTCAGTACCACGAGCCAGCGATGAAGCCGGGTATCCATGGTTTTTTCCAGAGCGGGACGTAGGTACTCCAGTGTATTGGCGACACGCTGTCCTTCGCCAAGGAGCTCTTGCGGTACAATGATATTAAAATAATCGGTTCGGATTTGCTGCCAGCGCAGACCCGGCGGATTCTGGTCGCCAATGAATTGCGCCGCCAGCGGGGTCTGCATTACTAAAACGATCAGCGCTAAGAGATTGAGACGTCTCATTCCTAAATTTTTTCCCGGTTTTAATATAATATTACGGTCTGAATAATGAAAAGCCTTCCCCGCCTTCGGCAGAAAAGGCTTTTTCAGTGAAAAACAGGCAAGCTACTTTTTGCGATTTTTGATATATTCGGCGCCGCGCTTAATCGCTTTCTGGTTCAGTACCACCAGATTTTTCTGTTTCAGAACGTCTCCCAGTGAATCCAGAACCACCTGTTGAGACATCAGCTCTTTGGAGACAATCAGGGCGCCGACGATGATCATGTTGGCGGCTTTGGTGTTGCCCAGTTCATCAGCCATTTTGGTCGCTGGGATCGGGATGATATCCACGTCGTCACGCACCGGGGCGCGGTCAATCAGGGAGTTGTCGTACATAATTAATCCGCCGGAGACCACATCGTTTTCAAACTTATCCAGCGACGGACGGTTCATGGCGATCAGGATGGTTGGGTTGGCGACCAGCGGCGAGCCGATTTTCTTATTGGAGATTTTGACGCTGCAATTGGCTGTTCCGCCGCGCATTTCCGGTCCGTAGGAGGGCAGCCAGCTGACTTCGTAATTATGGCGCATGCCCATTTCCGAGAGAACGGTTCCCAGGCTCAGGACCCCCTGCCCGCCGAAGCCGGCGATCTTGATCTCCTCGTTGATGGATTTATCCTTGAATTGGGCGATCTTTTCAGGATTGACCCGGACGGTTTCGATATCCAGAATGCCGGTCAGTTCTTCCGGTCGGACGTTTTTGCGGGCAAAGCTGCGTCCCTCAAATTCCTGGGAAATGTCCTTGGTTACGCCGAGTGGAAACTGCTTCTCCAGCACCTCTTTGACCCATAGTTTCGAGCGGCTGGGCGTCATTTTCAGCTGTGACGGGCAGGCGGAGAGCACTTCGATGAAGGAGAAGGCATTTTTCTCGATTTGCATTTTCAGCGCTTTGCGAACCGTCTGGCGGGCATGCATTGTGGATTTGGTATCAGCAAGCATGACCCGCTCTACAAATACCGGGGATTCGAGTGTGGCGATGATTTCACTCATGCGAATCGGGAATCCTTCATTGTCCGTCGAGCGTCCTCGTGGTGTCGTCATGGTTTTCTGACCGATCAGCGTGGTCGGCGCCATCTGTCCCCCGGTCATGCCGTATACAGCGTTGTTGACAAAGAACACGGTAATACCCTCGCCGCGGTTGGCGGCATGAATGATTTCGGCGGTACCGATGGCTGCCAGATCACCGTCTCCCTGATAGCTGATGACCACGCTCCCCGGATGCGCCCGCTTGAGCCCGGTCGCGACCGCCGGCGCCCGACCATGCGCCACCTGAACATTGCCGGTATGAAAATAGTAGTAGGCAAACACACTGCAGCCCACGGGACTGATGAAAATCGTCCGCTCCCGCACACCGAAATCCTCCAGAGCCTCAGCGATTAGTTTGTGCAGCACGCCGTGTCCACAGCCGGGACAATAGGTAGTCGTCAATTTATCCGCCCCGGGGCGTCGTTCATAAACATCGTAAAAGCTGGTTGATTTTTTCAGAATTGTATTCATGATAACCTCATCAGTTTCATCACTTCGTCGTGGATTTCCTTGGTTGAAGGAACGTTGCCGCCCATGCGGGTCAGCAGGTGAACCGGTTTGCGCCCTTCCACTACCAGCCGTACATCGTTGACCAGCTGCCCGTTACTCATCTCCACCGTCAGGAAGAAGCGGGCGCTGCCGGTCAATTTTTCAAGAGTTTTCTTCGGGAATGGGAACAGCGTGATCGGTCGCAGCATTCCGGCTTTGACACCTTCGTCGCGCAGTTCATCAATAACCGTCTGGATGATCCGGGATACGATTCCGTAACCGATTATGACGATATCTGCATCATCGGTGCGATACTCTTCGGCGCGCTGTTCCTGTTCCTCAATGATGGCATATTTCTGTTGAAGCTTCTGATTATGGCGTTCCAGGTCGTCGGGATCCAGATCAATGGAAGTGATCAGGTTATCGGAGGTTTCGGCGGTGCCTTTGATCGCCCAGGCTTTTTCCGGGAAGGTGGTCACCGGTTCGGGGAATTCCACCGGTTCCATCATTTGTCCGATAAAGCCGTCGGTCAGGATGTAGACGGGATTGCGGTATTTATCCGCCAGATCAAACGCCAGCATCCCCAAATTACACATCTCCTGGACGGAGTTCGGTGCCAAAACGATCACTTTGTAATTGCCGTGACCGCCGCCTTTGACCACCTGATTGTAATCCGCCTGTTCCGGGGCGATATTGCCCAATCCGGGACCGCCGCGGACCACATCTACGATAACGCAGGGGAGTTCCGATCCGGCGCAATAGGAGACACCCTCCTGTTTCAGGCTGATTCCAGGTCCCGACGAGGCGGTCATGACCCGCTCGCCTGCCGACGAAGCACCGTAGACCATGTTGATCGCCGCCACTTCGCTTTCCGCCTGAACAAAGGTGCCGCCCACCAGCGGCAGATACATTGCCGCCGCATGGGCAATTTCGCTGGCTGGCGTGATCGGATACCCATAATATGCCCGGCAGCCTGCCAGAATGGCGCCTTTTAACACCGCTTCATTGCCTTTTAAAAATTGTTTTGCCATATCAACCTCACTCTCTATTGGGTATCACGAATCGGTTTAAGACAATTGGTGCAGATAATTTTATCCGGATTTTCATCAGGGTGAAAAACCTTATATACGCCGCCGCAATTGGGGCAATCGGCGGTCTCGGTTATTAGGTCCCAGCGCTTGAAAACCGTGATAGCGCCCGGCTCCGGACAGGTGTAGAAACAGATACCGCAGCCGGTACAGCCCTCGCCGGTATACGCCGCAGGATGGTATCCGCGGGCATTGAATTTATCGGATAAAACCAATACATGCACCGGGCAGGCTTCAATACAGAGCTCGCACCCCTTGCACTCCTCCGTGTTGATCACCACATGTCCTCTACTTTTTGATGCTGCCATAATGCTCTCCATTGATAAATAGAACGTTGTCAATTCACCATTTCGCGATAGGTCTGTTCGAATCCGGCGAGGGATTTAATAATGGTTTCTTCGGGAACGCACAGGGCGATCCGGAAATAGCCCGGGCACTGGAACCCGCTGCCCGGTGTCGTCAGAATTAGATGTTTTTGTAATGCCTGCACAAAGGCGACGTCGTCAGAAGCAGGCGATTTGGGAAAAACATAAAAGGTGCCTTCCGGCTTTATTAGTTCGTAACCAATTGCCGTCAGCCCATCACACATCAGATCGCGGCGTTGCTGATAGACCGCAACATCAACCTCGGCATCCAGCGCATGTTTGACGACACGCTGCATCAGCGCCGGGGCGTTGATGTAACCCAGAATCCGATTGCAGAAGGTGGCGGCGTTGATAATGGCATCGGCATCTTCGATCAGTGGGCTGACCGCCAGATAACCGATCCGCTCACCGGCGATTGACAGGTCTTTGGAAAAGGAGGTTGCCAGAATCGTATGGCGGTAATAGCGAAGCGGCGAATGATATTCGCCGCCGGTAAAGATGATTTTTTTATAAGGCTCGTCTGCCAGAAGGTAGACCGGATGTCTGAATTCGGAACTTTTATCCCGAAGCAGGGCGCCCAGCTCTTTCAGAAGTTTTTCAGAATAGACTCGTCCGCTCGGATTATTGGGCGTGTTGATAATGACCGCTTTCGTTCTGGAAGTGATCTTCTGTGCCAGGTCCACTAAATCCGGGAGTAAATCATCACTGCTCTGGGAAATCACCCGTACGCCCTGGTGATTGTCAATATAGAAATTGTATTCCGCAAAATAGGGTGCGATAACCACCACTTCGTCGCCGGGGTCCAAAATTGATTTCAGAATTACATTGAGCGCGCCGGCGGCGCCGCAGGTCATGATCACATGCTCTTCGGAAAAAGGTAAACCGCTTTCCTGTGCCAGCATCTCCGCGATGCAGCGGCGGGTTTCGGGATAGCCGGCATTGGGCATATAACCGTGTAGCGTATCCCCCACTTTGGACGCCTCCCGGATCAGGGCTTTGCTAAACTCGTCCGGGGATTTAAGATCGGGATTGCCCAGCGAGAAATCATACACGTTTTCCTCACCGTATTTCTGTTTCAGGACAATTCCGGTCTCGAACATCTTGCGGATCCAGGATGACCGGGTCAGACTCTCAGAGATTTTTTTGGAAATCGGCATTCACTTCCTTTGGTTTAAGTCATTCTCACAACTGAGAATCAGCGCACTTCGCCGTAGGCTTTTTCATAGGATTCCAACTCCTGCAGGACGAAGGGCAACATTTTCAGGACCGTAGATAACCCCACCACCGGAATAGTCAGGATCAGGGTGTCAATAATTTCGTCCCGTGTCGCACCCGCCCGAATGGCTTTGGGAATGATAATTTTTATCGCCTCCGGCGAGGGGCTGTTGACCTGAATCGCCAGCATGACCAGCACCCGGGTTTTTTCATCCAGATGAGTGCCCAGATTACCCACCATTTTCTGATAACTCTTAAACACCTCTTTGCGGTTCTCCATCAGGTAGGTCATGCCGTCTTTATCCAGATCGTCCCATTTAAATTTTTCGATAACCATGCTTCAACTTCCTCTAAACTAGTTCTGGGCTGGTCTCAGTGTACCTCCTCCAACCAGCTGTGAGTATCTTCGATATCACCCACCTGCAACGCTGTCAGGTGGCGATACAGCCGGGTCGTCACGGGTCCGGCTTCTTTACCATCGCCGTAGAATGTGTAACGCTTATTCAGATAGCCCAGGCAGCCGATGGGCGTAATGACGGCGGCTGTGCCGCAGGCACCGGCTTCCAGAAATGTCCCGATTTCATCTACCGACACCGGTCGCTCTTCGACTCGATAGCCGAAATCCTGCCTGGCGACCTCCATCAGGGAGCGACGGACGATACTGTTTAAAATAGAATCGGATTTCGGCGTGGCGATGACATTATCCGGCAGGATAAAAAAGACATTGGAGGCGCCGGTTTCTTCGAAATATTTGTGCTGGATGGAATCGAGATAGACCACCTCGTCGAATCCCTCATCCCGGGCATTTTTCAGCGGCAACAGCGAGGCGGAATAGTTACCGCCGGCTTTCGCCTGCCCGATGCCGTGCGCCGCTGCCCGGTCGTAATAGGTTTCGACCTTCAGGCTGATCGGCTTAAAGCCCTGCTTGAAATAGGGACCCACCGGCGTCACAAAGACGACAAACAGGTACTCTTTGGCGGGACGCACACCCAGGTTTTCACCGACACCCAGCATGAACGGGCGAATGTACATTGCCGCGCCGGTACCGTAAGGGGGAATATATTCCTCATTCGCCAGGAGCGTCTGCCGGATCGCTCCGACGAACTCCTTTTCCGGGATTTCTGGCATGAGCAGACGCCGGGCGGAGGCGTTGAACCGCTTGGCGTTTTCATAAGGGCGGAAAAGCCAAATGCGCCCGTCTTGCGAGCGCTGAGCCTTCATTCCCTCAAAAATTTCCTGTCCATAATGCAGACAGACCGCGCCTTCGTCAATGAGCAGTTTGTTGTCCGTGACCAGCTGACCCGGATCCCAGCTGCCATCTTTCCAGTGCCGATGAAACCGATAGGGTACATATTTGTAACTGAAATCCAGTTTGCCCCACTCTATCGTTTTCGGATCCATGCGATTCCTCTCTTTTCTTTTCGTAAAATCGAATTCCACATCATCAAGCCAAACCACCCTCTGTAATGCTGATTCCCAACCGGTAATGTCAAAACTCATGCCACCGGCTTTCCGTCTGAGTCAATCCCGTCGGATCGGCGGCAACTCGGTTTGCCATAAGTGCCACTAAATTCACAGTATATTTTTAATTTTGAGAAAATTCTTTGACCTCCTGCGGTTAAATTTAGATAGATCGGTTTCCTAATTCTGAAAATTACGGTCGCTCTGTTTGTTGGAATTAAGAAACAAAACAGGGCGCCTCCTTTCGGCGGCGGTGATTTCCATACCTGTCGAATTACATTTGGACTAAATACCTGTAATTATTTTTCTATCGGAGATAATCGCTTTATTTATTAAAGTATGCCGTTGTTTGTTTGTCAGAATTGTTAAAACATTTAAGATTTAAGTAGATTGGTAGAAAAATTGCACAGACTGTTTGGTGAGATATAAAGTTGAAAAAATTAGTGGGAGGTGTTATGCATAAAAAACTGTTTATTCCCGGTCCGGTGGATGTCCGTTCTGAAATCCTGGAAGCCATGGGGACGCCCATGATCGGACACCGGACCAAAGAAGCATCGGCTCTGGGGGAGAGTGTCTGCAGGAAGCTGCAAAAGGTCTTTTTCACAGAAAACCCGATTCTGCTGTCCACTACTTCCGGTTCCGGTTTGATGGAAGGCTCCATCCGCTCGCTGACGGCAAAACGGGTGGTGGTCTTTTCCGTCGGTGCATTTGGTAACCGCTGGGCGAAAATGGCGAAGGCGAACAACATTCCCTTCGACAAGGTGGAAGCCGAGTGGGGTCAGCCGACACTGCCGGAAACTGTTGATGAGTATCTGTCTACCGGTAAATACGACGTGTTTACCATTACCCATAATGAGACATCCACCGGGGTCATGAATCCCATTGAGAAGATCGCCGAGATCAGGAAAAAATATCCCGATGTTCTCTGGCTGGTGGATGCCGTTTCATCGGCGGTCGGCGTGAAAATCGAAGTGGACAAGCTGGGGATTGATGTCTGCATTACCAGCACTCAGAAGGCGCTTGGACTGCCGCCGGGCTTAGCGGTCTGTACCATCTCTGAAAAGGCTCTGGCACGGGGTCGCACGGTGGAAAACCGGGGACTCTATCTCGATCTGATTGAAATTTATGATTACATGCAGAAAAAGCCCTATCAGTATCCTTCCACACCATCCCTGGCGCACTACTTTGCGCTGGATCAGCAGCTGGATTATATCCTGAATGTGGAAGGGCTGGAAAACCGTTTTGCCCGCCATCAGGAAATGGCGCAAATCACCCGCGCCTGGGCGAACAAGCATTTTGAGCAATTTGCGGCTAAGGGCTATGAATCCGTCACTCTGACGACCATTAAAAATACCAGGGGCGTATCCATTGCCGATTTGAATAAACGGATCGGTGAAAAGGGCTACATGATTTCCAACGGTTACGGCGATCTCAAGGAAAAGACCTTCCGAATCGCTCACATGGCTGATCGCACTGTGGCAGAATTGCAGGACCTGCTGACCCTGCTGGAAACGGAAATATAACCCGGTCGCCAACCAAGCTGCCGGAAACGAGCGTGTCAACAGCGGCGGATTCCGGTGTTTTTAAGTGGAGGAGAAACACGATGAAAATCCTAATTGCCGACGGCATCAGCCCCTACGGGCAGGAGATTTTAAAGAAGAACGGAATTGACTTTCATATTCAGCACTATGAACACGATGAGCTGCTGAAAGAGATTCCCGAATATGACGGTATTTTGGTCCGGTCAGCTACCAAAGTAACGAAAGACATCATTGATGCCGGAAAACATCTGAAATTGATTGCCCGCGGCGGCACCGGTATTGACAATATTGACCACGAATATGCCAGGTCGAATGGTATTCCGGTACTGAATACGCCTGGCGCCAATTCCGCCTCGGTCGCAGAACTGGTCTTTGCCCACATGTTTGCGCTGGCACGTTTTATTCCCCAGGCGAATATTACCATGCGCAAGGGGGAGTGGAATAAGAAAACCTACAAGGGCTACGAACTGGCGGGCAAGACGCTGGGAATCGTCGGCTTTGGGCGCATTGGTCAGATCGTTGCCAGGATGGCGATCGCCTTTGGAATGAAGGTGCTGGTGTATGGCCAGATGGACATTCAGACCGATCTGGAAGTGAATATCGTCGCGAAAGACGAACTGCTCCGGGAGTCGGATTTTATTACTCTGCATGTCCCCAAAAAGGCGCAGAATATTATCACCAAAGCCGAATTTGAGCTGATGAAACCGACCGCATTCATTATCAATACCTCCCGCGGCGGAGTTGTGAATGAGGACGATCTGCTGGAGGCGTTGCAGTCGGGGAAAATTGCCGGAGCCGGCATTGACGCCTTTCTGAACGAGCCGACTCCCAATCCGGCGCTGGTCAATCATCCCAGCGTATCGGTTACGCCCCATATCGGAGCCAGTACCAAAGAGGCGCAGGACCGCGTGGGTATCCAGATCGCCGAAAAAATTGTCGCCGTTCTGAAAAAATAAAGAATTTGGAGTCAGCCGATGGTAAAGATTAAAGGACTGAAAGGTATTCGCCCGCGAAAGGAGCTGGCGGATAAGATCGCCTCGCGACCTTATGATGTTCTGAATTCAGCGGAAGCCCGGCTTGAAGCCGCTGGAAATCCCTATTCCTTCCTGCATGTGGTCAAATCGGAAATTGACCTGCCGTCCGACATCAATCCCTATGATGAAAGAGTCTATCAGAAAGCCGCCGAAAACCTGCAGGCAATGCGCCTGAAAGGCTGGCTGATTCAGGATCAGCAGGAGTGTCTGTATGTCTATCGCCAGACAATGGGCGATCATGAGCAGTACGGGTTGGTGGTGGATGCCGCGGTGGACGATTATCTTACCGGGAAGATCAAAATTCATGAACTCACCCGGGAGGTCAAGGAAAAAGACCGCATCAGGCATGTCAATTACACCAATGCCAACACCGGACCGGTCTTTCTGACCTATCACGCCGATAACGGAATTGATGAGATTGTCCGGAAGATTGTTAATACCGAGCCGGAATATGACTTCACCGCCGCGGACGGCGTCCGCCATACACTATGGGTTGTTGATAATGACACGACTATCGCCGCCATTATCCGCAAGTTCGAGCGGATTCCCCAAAGCTATGTTGCCGACGGTCACCACCGCTCCAAATCCGCCGCCATGGTGGGTGAAATGCGCCGCAAAGCCAATCCCCGGCATACCGGCAAGGAAGAGTATAACTGGTTCCTGGCGGTTCTTTTTCCCCACAATCAATTAAAGATCATTGATTATAACCGGGTCGTCCGGAACCTGAATGGTCTCAGCGAGCCGGAGTTCCTGGAAAAGGTAGCCGAAAAATTTGCGGTTACGGCGGTTGACAACAAAGAATTGGCAAAACCACAAACCGCCAACAGTTTCGGCATGTACCTGAATCGGCAGTGGTACCGGCTGCAAGCCAAGCCGGGAATTTTTGATCCCAATGACCCGGTGGACAGCCTCGATGTCTCAATTCTGACGAAAAATATCCTTCAACCGATTCTTGGAATCGGCGATTTGCGGACCGATGAACGCATCGATTTTGTGGGTGGCATTCGCGGTCTCGGCGAGTTGGCGAAGCGGGTTGATTCCGGCGAGATGGCGATGGCTTTTGCGCTTTATCCGGTGTCTGTCGAACAGCTGATGGCGATCGCCGATGCCGGTCAGATCATGCCGCCGAAAACCACCTGGTTTGAACCCAAGCTGCGCAGCGGACTGGTAATTCATTCATTGGAATAATCCGCTCCTTTGTGTGGGTTTGTTGAGAAAGGGCGCATTGGAAAGCGCCCTTTTTTTAATAGAGGGAGCCGATTCCGCCCGGTATGATTGCAGTTAGAACAGAATGCTGGCGATATAGACCAGTGAGAAGGCAATTAAAAAGATGATACCGCTCCAGCTGAGAATCCTGAGCCATTTTGGCGGTTGGTATTTCACCGGCATAAAGGGGGCGGTCACCACCCGGTAATTGATGATGGCGAAAACGGGTGCCGCCAGGAAGGCAATAATCGTGGCAAAATCCATCAGCGTTTTGATCCCACTGGTAAAGCCGGTGATAATGATAAACGCGGCAAACACCATGAACAATGCCCAGACATGGTAAAGGAACGTTCTCTTTCCGAAGCGTTTAGGCGAGAGCAGCTGCAGAGAGCCGGCAAGCGTGCGGGGATAAGCGTCAAAGACGGTCAGCGTTGTACTGAGCATGGTGGTGAAGACAATGGCGGCAATGATGAACCGGCTCCATTCACCGATGGTTTTCGTATAGAGTGAGACGAGTTGAAAGGAGAATATGACGCTGTTGTTGGAAAAAACCTCACCGGAGCCGAACATGACAAGAGCACCGAGCCCCACGAAAAAGATGGCAATCACGGTGGTTCCGATATAGCCGATGTGGAAATCGAGCAGGGCTTCTTTGAGAGTAGGGCGGTAGTGAGTCTGTTTGCTTCGTTCCAGCGCCCAGAGTGACGGCCAGACAGAGATTTCGATGGGAGCGGGCATCCAGCCCATGAGTGCCAGCAGAAAAGCGATCCCGGTGGCACTCCACAAATCCGGTTTGGCAAACTGGCTGCGGTCAGCGCCGCTGGTATCGATTCCCAAGGCTACGAAGACGGTAATAATCGTGGCGATTGCCAGCACGGCGATCATGATTTTCATGATAGAATCGAGTACAGCATAACGTCCGACAAAGAGCACTATGGTGACAATTGCCAGAATAATGAGGCTGACGGTTGCCGGTGGAAGGGTTAATCCAAACAGGTTAGCACAGAGACCGGCGGTGACGAGGGTAACCGCGGCCCCATTGATGACCGAGGTAAAAATATTCATAATGTAGAAAATCCAGAGTGTGGATTTTCCGAGTCTGGCGTAACCTTGCAGGATACTCTCGCCGGTGGCGGCGGTATAGCGGTTACTGAATTCGAAAAAGGGGTATTTGAACAGATTTATCAGGATTACGATGGAGAGCAGGTCGAAACCGTAACTGGCACCTGCCCGGGTGGATTGGATAAGGTGTGACCCGCCGATAGCGGCACCGGCAAAGAGAATGCCGGGTCCGATGGTTTTCAGGATATTGCTGATATTTGTGTTTTTCATGGGAAACCAAAAAGCTGAATATGTTTGGCAAAGTCGTGATATTGATTATACGAGGTTACAAAAAGGCTCAATTTCCATGTCCGGACTGACAAATTCTGACAGTCAATCGGATTGCTTGTCTTTGACAATGGCGTCGGAATAGTATTTTTCCATGCATTCGGGAAAGATACCGTGGCTGAAAACGGCGTCGGAGTGATCCATGATGTATTTTTCCAGCTGTTCGTAATAGCCCTGATCGTTGCGGATTTTTTTACAGTGGGCGCAGATAGGAATCAGCCCGCTCAGCGTTTTGATATGGCTGAGTGACTCCTTTAATTCGCCGATCAGCGTCTCGCGCTCCTTTTCGATGCGTTCCCGCTCGGCAATTTCCTCCTGTAACTGCTGGTGCGCCTGGAGAATCTGGGTATTTTTCTCTTTGAGCAGGCGGTTGTCCCGGCTTTTTTGCCGATAGAGAATCCAGAAGCCGGTCAGAATGAGCAGGGCGGAAACAACCAGAATGATAAGGATATTTTTAACACTTTTCTGCTGGGCTAATTCCAGCTCGGCGATCCGTTTCTCCTGTGCCAGCAGCTCCTTCTCTTTTTGCTGTTTTTCAATTTCCGTATTCACCAGGTAGGATGTGATTTTGTTGGAGATTTCGAAGTTGATAATGCTGTCGCTGATGACGATGTAGTGGTGAAAATAGTCACTGGCTTTTTTGTAATCCTGCGCATCAAGATAAATAACGGCGATTTTGCCCAGCACCTCTTTTTCGATATTAGGCAATTTGCTTTTGCGTGCCAGTGACAAAGCGCCAAGCAGATAATTCTGCCCTTTTTTCAGATCGCCCTGTTCCAGATGGATCAGACCGATATATTTCATCAACGTGGCGGAACCCAGTGTCGCCTGAGCTTCTTTGCGCAGCTGCAACGCTTTTTCGAAATATTCCAACGCTTTCGGGTAGTCATGTTGATAGTAATAGATTTCGCCGATCCCGCGGTAGCCGTCGGCGATCGCCGATTTGACACCGGTTTTTTGCCGTAGTCTGAGAGCTGCCTGATGATAGTCTAGCGCTTCCTCGAATTTATCCATTTGGATGTAAATATCACCCAGCTGTCCATAGCTGATCATAATGCCGGTGCTGTCGCCGGTCTGGCGACTCAATTCATGGTAAAATTCAAGTCCCAGCTGTGCATATTTCAGGGCATTTTCATAATCCGAAAACTTTTTATAGAGGCAGGCAATCGAGAAATTGAGCCAGCCCAATCCTTCGATGAATCCGGCTTCTTCATAGTACTCTCGAACCCGGTCGAACATGTTCAGCGCTTTCACATACTGACCCCACTGTCCGTACAGATTCGCCAGGTTATTCAGTGTCCGCCCGGCTAAGATCGGGTCGTTGAGGGATTGAATGACACTCAGGGCGTCCAGGTAATACATTTCGGCTTTTTCCTGTTCATTTAGCTGTGCCGTGGCATTGCCGAGCCGCAGGAGACAGGCACCGATGCGGCTGGAATCGTGAAGCTCTTCTGCGACCTGCAGGGATTCCTGCAAGCGTCCAATGGCGATTTCCTGACGACCGAGGTGGTAGTAATTTTCGCCGGCGGCATAAAGAGCATCGCTGAGTGACGGCTTGTGGTTGATCCTGTTTGCCAGATCAATGGCTTCTTCATATATCGCTACGGCATCCGGTCGCGAGTTTATGATCGTACGGTTTCCCAGCTGAATCAGAAGCGCCACTTTTTGAGAACCCTCAGTCTGGTTGATTAATTGGCGGAGGCTGTCGCCGGGACTGGTGGCGCTGAGGATTTGGAGGGGGATTAAAAGGACGAGCAGGAAATTTTTCATGCGCAAATTTACACATATTTCGGAGAAAAGGAATGATGAATACTGCAGGTTGAGGGGGTAAAATTCGGGTAATATTTACCGGGAATATGATGTTGACCTTGCATCTTATTGCCTTTTGCTCTAAAATTTGCAGCAATCATTTCTTAAAGGATTTTATGAAAATTCGTCAAGCCACACCCGCTGATAACCAGGCTCTGCTGGAGCTCTCCCGCCGCTCGCCAATGGCGGCGCAGTTGGTGGTCAATAATGACCGCACGCCAGACTATTTTTACATTGATGAATTGCTTGGTGAAAAGTCGTTGATTCTTGTGGCGGAGGAAGCCGGACGGATTATCGGCACAGTAGCGGTGGTTTTTCGGAATGTGTTCTACCGTAATGAACAGATTCCCATTGCCTATATCGGCGGTATCAAGATTGAAAATCCGGCTCAAAACCGGCTGCTGGCATTCCGGTTGATGAAATATGTTATGGATTTTCTGATGGATACGCCGGTGAAATTCGGTTTGATTCTGGTGATTGGCGCCAACCGGGCGATGGAGGCGTTGTTGTCGGGGCGCGCCGGGATTCCACAGTTTGATCTGGTTAGCCGGTATCAGGACAGGAATCTGATCCTCATGCCGGGCAGAGGTCTGTCGGGGAGATATCAGATACGCAGCGCCCGCACAGACGATCTTGGCGTAATGGCAAGTCTGTACCGGCAATTTTACAGTGACTATGAATTGAAACCCGACTGGAGCGAACAATATCTGGCAGGGTTATACCGGCAGAAGGATTTTTTTCTGGAAAATACCTATCTGGCGTTTCAGCAGGATTCACTGGTAGCGGCGCTCAGTCTCTGGGATCAGACACAGTTTAAGAATACGGTGATCAGTCATTACGGTGGTAAATATGCCATTCTGAAGAAAATCTTAAGCCCATTGCGGTTGGTGCCGGAAGCGGGACAGGCTCTGTCAGAGATGGTGATTCGCCATCTTGCGTTCCGGGAGGGCAGTGATACCGCCGCCCGGGACCTGATCAGGTTGGTGATGGCTAATCATCGGAGAAAGTATCGTTTTATTCGCTGCGCCTTCCCGTTGGGTTCGGAACCGGCGCGGATTCTGGGAAAATTTTTGGGATTATCGATTTCTGTCAATTTTTATACCGTTTTCCGACCGGGTGATCCCGAGCGTGAGTCCATGGTGGACCATCTGAGACAGTCGCCGGTCTGGGAGGACTTATCGTTGCATTAAAACGCAAACGGGAGATTTTTACGATTGTCAACCTGCTGGCAGGCGGCGGGAAAGCCCGGCAGCGCTGGCGGCGATTTACCGAAAATGTGTCTGACCGCGACTTTGATCCTGACATTCATTTTACCGAATACCGCGGGCATGCCGGTCAGCTGGCACGGCAGGCTGTGGCAAGCGGATACAAACGGCTCGTGGTCTTCGGCGGCGATGGTACTTTGAACGAAGCGCTGAACGGCGTGATCGAGCAGGATGAATTGATTGATTCGGACATCGAGCTGGTCTATCTGGGTGCCGGCAGCAGCTGCGATGTGGAGAAGCTGTTTCCGGGGCGATTGCCGCTGCCGGAGCGGGTCTTGTCGGAGAAATGCTATCGGAGCGAGGTGGTGAAGGTCAACTGTTTTGACCCTACCGGAGCGCCGGTCACCCGCTATTTTCTCGCCAATTCCAGTATCGGCGTCATCAGTGAGTCCATCGTCGCATTCAACCGGAAACGTTCTTTTATGTCGTTTCTGAAACGTCTGAATGTGGACGTTGCCGTACTGGCAGCCGGTTTCAGAACCGTGCTGGGATTTGGTAATTTTGCTGCCGAGATTACCATTGATCAAAAGGAACAGATTGTACGAGTCCTGAAAAATGTGACGATTTTTAAATGCGCCTACTTCGGTGGTGGCATGAATTATGGTGTACCGTCCGCATTTAATGACGGAAAATTGCATGTGGCGATCATCGGCGGAATGAGCTGGTTGCGGACGCTGAGTTATATACCGTCGTTATACAGCGGCACGGTTTTAAAAAAGGGCAAAGCGGAATACCATCAGGGACAGAGGGTGACCATTACGGGAGAAGAGCTGAACGTTGCCGTGGAAGCCGATGGTGAGATCATCGGGCGTCCGCCCTGCGAATATTTCATATTGCCGCAAAAAATCCGGCTGGTTCTGTAATCAGTTTTTTTTGAAAGGCGGTCAGGAGTGACGAATATCATTAATGTTATATCGAAATTTTACAGAAGTGAGTTTTTATGAACGTATTACTGGTGTATAATCCCTATGCCGGGCACGGCAGAGCTCAGAAAATCCTGCCGGAGGTGGAAGCCCGTTTTCTGGAAAAAGATATTGAATTTGAGCTACGGACAACGGACTATCATGAACATGGCATCGGGATCGTGAAAGAGGCTGATTTCAGCCGGTATGATGGTATTGTTGCTGCCGGCGGTGACGGCACGTTGTTTGAAGTCATCAACGGCTATTTTCAGAATCCCGCCACCGTGAAAATCCCAATTGGGGTGCTGCCCATCGGGACCGAAAATGCCTTTGCCCGGGACCTAAAACTGTATAATGACCATTGGCAGGACGCGATTGATATAGTGGCGCTGCAGCAGCCGTAAAGTGGATGTCGGTCAGTTTCGTACTCATGGTGAAACCTATTACTTTTTGAACATTCTGGGGCTGGGCTTTGTAGCGGATGTGACCGATATTGCCCACAAACTGAAAATCACGGGCAACCTCTCCTATACCCTGGGCGTGCTGCATAAAACGGTTTTTTTAAAGAGTTTTCCGCTGACCATCACAATGGACGGAACGACGTATCAGCGGGAGAATATCTTTGTGGAAATCTCAAATACGCGCTGGACGGCGAATTTCCTGATGGCTCCCACGGCGGCGATTGATGATGGTTTTCTGGACGTGACCCTGTTGGGGAAGCTGGATCGCATAAAACTGCTGTGGAGTTTTCCGAAAATTTTTACCGGTGAACATATTCATCTGCATGAAATCGAGACCTTCAAAGCGCGGGAGATAATCGTGGAGACCGGGATTCCGAAAGTGCTGACACCCGATGGTGAGCTGCTGGGGATTACTCCGATCGAGGTGAAATGCCTGCATCAGGCGATTGATGTGTTCTGGCGCTGATCTTGGCTGTTGGGCTGATATTGTGTTTTTTACGTCGTTCTCTTTTTACAATTTTTCCAGCAGATCTTCAAATGTCCGGTAATTTCTTGTACGGGTGCCATTTTTATTTCGTTATGATAGATCAGTGGTTAAATGTTTTTATCGTTTGACCCACTAATGTCCCGTTATAAGTTGAATAATAACAATTGTTTAGTATTAACCTCGGTAATATTTTTGTAATCAATTCCCGTAAGTAACTGATATATAGGGATATTTTCAAAGAGTGAAACACTCAAAATCTGTAGAATTGTGTAGAGACTCATCTCGATATTTGACTGTTTTTTCAGGATTGCAACCGCCAGGTAGGTGCATATTGCGATCCAAACCTGAGTCTTCACTGCATTTTGAGATGTTCCGTAAAAAGATTTAATCCTGAGATGTTGTTTGATCCACTTAAAGAATAATTCCACTTTCCAGCGATTGCGATATAGTTCTGCGATAGTCATTGGTGATAATTTGAAATTATTGGTTAGAAATACCAAATCCTTTTTCTGTTTGGTGTCGAAATATTTAATCCTGCGAAAATGAACAGGCGCTCAAAATCCAGATAACCTCGATCCATAATGTAAAAGGCCCCATTTTCCGGTATCAGCAAATCCAGAATATTCACATCGTGAATGAGTGCCTTTGTGATTTCAATAAATGTCGGAATAGAACCCTGCAGATCCAGCAAAGTATGGAGTTTGATTCCACCCTTCCTTTTTCTGAATTCAGCCCAGGGGAAAATGCTAAGACAAAGGTCGATAGTTGTGGAATCCAAAGCATAAACAGTACCATCAATGGATGCAATAAATTCAGAATCGTCAATGTATAATGGACGGGCTTGGGCAATTAGAGTTTGTGCAAATTCAGCAAATATACGCCAGTCTCGTCGCTCATTAGCACGCGCCAAGTTCATTCTGGCAACTTTTCCTTTGATACCCATGTGATAAAGTTTCCCACTTTGGGACTTGAGACAAGATTCGATGTCTCTTAAACTCTCCCGATAAGATAATTGCGCAAATATCATACAGAGAAATTGATCCTCCAACAGGAGTCCTTTGGACCAAGTGCTAAATGTTCGACAACGATAATTCCCACCATATTTTTTAACGAACTTGTCAAATTCATACCTTGGCATAAAATCAATTATTTGAGAAAAAACTGTATGTCCTTGATTCATGTGTCATCACCTTTCCGATATGATAACACGTAAAATCAAATCGACTATAAAAGTTCAAATCAAAAAATCGATTGATACACCGTAATTTGCTGATTGTCAATTAGATAGAGCCGCCTGCATTTTTCTTAACGGGACAGCAGTGCGTTTGACCATTTTTTCCTTGCAATTTACTTAGGGAAGGGGCACATTTATTTAAATTACATCTTTGACACGGGGGCAATAGTGAAGCGGTGTTTAGCCGCCCGGCTGAAGCGCTTCACCGATCTTTGAAATGGATTTCTCGTTAAGACAAAGGAATTCGCACAACTACGCCGCTCTTCGGTTCACCGGTAATTATGGTTTTTTCTGGGATTAATATCAATCAATCCGGCAGGGATAACCGGTCGGATGGGAAGTATGAAAGGAGAGCGTGAATGAAATCAGGACCAAAAAGACATGCCCGACTGAAATCCGGTTGTTGCCGAACGGGCCCCCATCGAGGGCCGGGTGGAGTAATGTAGTTGTCCGGCAAAACAGGACGAACACACATGTCAATTGAACTTATGAATTTCACAGCGTAGATTCAATTGAAGAAAAGATAAGAAAAGAAAAACATGATGTATTGTTGTGAAAAAGGTTACCAAAAATAGGAGGTGAATTATGAAATTTTACATCCGCTTATACTATATCCTAATTTTTTTGACCAATATTGTATTCATGCAGACAGTGCAAAAAAATTCAATAGTAGATAATGGTACTCAGGAAATTATATAGGACCAGCGCTGGCCAGGAATTGAAAAGTTCCCGAGTGCCATAAGGGAATGGGATTCATTACGGGTCGAAATTGTAAAATTCAGAAAAGATGTTACCGCAAAAGGAGGCGATACTCCGTCAAGATTGGTAGATCTTCCTTATGATCTACTGTTGTCTGCCGCAAGAGCATATATCAGCGCAAGGCTTTTTTATTGGAATTTAAAATATGATTCTCCCTATTTTGAATATCTTCCCGGTGGAGATGGGTTTTTGGTTATGCAAATAAAAAGGCGAATGCCTGAACCATGGGGATTGTTAGCAGAGATAGATGGTATCGTTTTAGTTGAGCTTTAAAAGATACAATGTTACTTAGATCTCACAATACAATAATTGATGAAGAGTATCCCAGGAATCTTGTCCTATACGGAAAGGTGATTGACGATATATTTGGAACAATTGAAGAAGATATCATCATGACAAGACATAATACTGTATGGTATAAAGATAATTTATCTGTATCCGACAAACCTGAATTGCTCTTAATTTTAAGATACGGTACCTATGCAGTGATAAATAATGAAAGAGTACCAATATATTTTTGTGAATGGTACCCTTCATATAAGTATCCGGTTACTGGACCAAAATATATGTATGTCAAGGATGGTATTATCCATGATCCATTTTCAGTACTGAATATTGACGGAAAAAAGTATGAAGACTTTAAAAATGAGATGAGGGACTTTATCAAAGAACAGGGGATTAAACCATGAAGAAAAATTTACTGTCAATCTTTATTATCTTTATGATAACAATTTTCTAAAGAAATATTTTATGTCAAGAACATGATCGGTTTTTCTGGATCAACCAGGATGATCAATTTGACAACTATGAATGTGAAGATTTAGAAAGTGATTGTATGTGGTTCTGTCTTCGCTGGACACACTATTTTGCCGATACCGAAGATGAAAAAATTTATATTAAAACGGTTCCGGCAAATATGCATCCCTGGAAATTAAATTCAATAGATGAAGAAACAGGGGCTGCCCAAGCAGCTGTTAATGCATGGATATGTTCCGGTTCAGATGGAAAATGAATTTTGAGGAGTTAACTTAAGGTGAAAAATGAGGAGGGAAAGTCATGGAAAA
>OMKS01000970.1_pt1 | contig 26411 bp, 22 predicted proteins | sample 1674721 | NCBI WGS metagenome assembly OMKS01 (sample SAMN06264996, study PRJEB25208) | sediment metagenome | isolation source: hot spring sediment | place: USA: California | collected 2014-09-02 | reverse complement strand
TGTGTAATATAAACGGTATCATGCCTTGCCTGATGATGAATGTGTGGATTATGACTTTTTCAGCAAGCCCTAATTATATTTGAGAGGTTCATAATTCGGAGGAGGAGGGAGTATGGACTATCTAGTTGATAACTGGCCAGTGTTGTTTCTAATCACCATATACATCGCACTCTGTCTTTACATCGGGTGGTGGTTTCAAAAGAAGGCTTCCGAAGGTGTATCGGCATACTATATCGCCAAGCGGGAAATTCCCGGATGGGTCGTTTCACTCGCTTTTTTCTCAACGTTTATCAGTACGAATACGTATATCGGACAGGCGGGACAAGCATTCAGCGCCGGTCTGTGCTGGGCGTGGGTCGGCCTTTTCTGGACGGCTTTCTGCATGATCTCATGGCTCCTGTTGGGGCCACGCATGAGGAACCAGACAGCCACCTTGAACTCGGTAACGATTCCCGACTATTTCGATTATAGATATAAAAGTTCATTGTCACGAATCATGAGAGCCTTTGCGGCTTTTATCATCATTTTCGCAACACTCTGGTATATGGTGGGAATCGCCAAGGGATGTGCTCACCTCCTGGATTCGGTCCTTAAGATTCCCTACGCGTGGGGAGCATTTCTCATCATTTTCATAACCTGCGCATACACCGTCTGGGGCGGCATGTACAGTGTTCTCTGGACTGATGCCATTCAGGGGTTGATGATGTTTTTCGTCGCCATTATTATGGTCCTGATTCCCGCCATGTACGTGGGCGGCTGGGGCGACCTGATGGCAAATATTTCCAATGTAACCCACATAACGAAGGCGGGGAAGCCCATGGGAGACGGCCTCGTCACCTTCTGCTCACTTGTCTCATTCATGTATATTCTGGGGATCGGTTTATCCGTCGGCATGAAACAGATCGCCGAACCGCGGTGCCTCATTCGATTCTACTCTATCGACAACGCAAAAAGCATGAAATTTGCCATGATTGCCACCCCCATTTTCCTGGGTGTTTCTCTCATCTGCGTGATGGGGCTTGGTGCACTTGTTCACGGCATGGCAACGGAACAGGAGGCGGCATATCTTGTAAAGCATACCGACCAGGTTATCGGATTCATGTTGGACAAATTCGGTAATCCCTGGATCAGCGGACTTTGTCTGGCAGGGCTCTTCGCCGCAGGCATGTCCTCCCTCGCATCGGTCATGCTCATCGTCGGCACCGCCTTTATCGGAGATATGTGGAATCTCTACCGGCCCATGAATCAGGGCCAGATCGTCAAACGTACCAAAATAACCATCATTCTTTATTGTGTCATCGTTTTTATTTTCACCGTTTACCCTCCCATGGGAATCGTCGAATTGACTGCATTTGCCGGTGCGGTATTCGCATCGAGCTTCTTCCCTGCAATCTTCGGCGGTCTGTATTTGCGGTGGGGAACCGGCCATGGCGCCTTATCATCCATGGTTATCGGGATTGCTGCATGTCTCGTGTGGCGGCTGGGATTCCGGTTTAACTTTCCGGGACTGAAGGATATTCACGAAATCATACCGGCATTTATCATATCGCTCCTTGCCTACCTGATCATCAGCAAAATGACATGGAAAGCGGTTCCCGACAAGGAACACCTGGATGTGATTTTTGGTACGAAGTAATCGTCGGTCATTAAGATAGATATAAAAAGGCCCCGTCGCTCCGGCGGGGCCTTTTTCAAAAGCAGACGGGCTGTTGCTCAAATTCATTTTCGCCAGGTTGATTCCGCTTTTTGATAAATCTACAGATTGCTCCAGGCAATTCCAAACCTCATCCTTCGGGTTCAGACAGTTGGAATTGCTGCTCTTTCGCTTCACCCAGATTTATTCGCAAAAAGCTCGATGATGACCTGCGCAAATGAATTCTCGTTTGGGTAAAACCCTTAGAGTCTAAGCTCGCTATGCGATTTCTCGCCTGATGAAGTCAACGGCGTTTCTAAAAATTCTCAGTCCCATTCCTTCTTCAGGAAGTTCTTCCCGCGTCCACCGTGGATGATTCGTGTAATGAAAGTATGCTTCCGGATGGGGCATCAGACCGAAGATCCGTCCCGATTCATCACAGATTCCCGCAATGGCATCAATCGATCCGTTGGGGTTCTCAGGATAATTCATCACCGGTCCACGGCACGCATGATCACTGTATTGCATAACAATATGATTCCGCACGTGCAACCGTTTTAGCACCGCGTCATTCCGTGCAACCAGCTTCCCCTCGCCGTGTCGCACGGGGAGATAGACTCCACCGAGATCTCGTGTAAAGACGCAGGGGGATTTTTTATTTATGGTCAGATAAACCCATCGATCTTCGAACCGTCCCGAATCATTGAACGTAAGGGTCACCGATTGAGAATCATACTCACCATCAAATGCAGGCAGAAGTCCGAGTTTAACCATAAGCTGGAAGCCGTTGCACACCCCGAGAATGAGTTTACCATCATTAATAAACCTCATAAACTGCTCATGAAGTTTTTCGCCGCTGTTTTTCACCGTGGCGTGAAGTATCCTGTTGGCTCCCGCTTTGGCCCCCCCCATATCATCCCCATCCAGGAATCCACCCGGAAGATTCAGAAAATGGTAGTCTTCAAGTCGTTTTTCTCCGAAGAGCAACTGGCTGATGTGAACAATATCGACATCGTCGGAACCGGCAAGCCGGCACGCATGAGCCATCTCCACTTCGCAGTTGGTCCCGTTCCCTGTAATTACTATTGATTTAACCTTTTTTACCATTGTGATTGTATCTCCGTAAACGACCCTGCCGTTTCTTTCACTAAAAATTGAGAGGTACCTGCCATGCCTTTTTCAGATCATCAATATCCTCATGTATGATTACATTCCCTTGCCTGCCTTTTACGGTCATCCGTCTTTTCTGCGTTATCCCGCCGATCAACCCGAACACATTGTCCCTCATCACCCTTTCGAAGGCATCCTGCGCCTCGGGACGTATTGTAACGACAAACCGGCTCTGAGATTCGGAAAAGAGGCAGTAGTCATCCCGATCAATTCCCACGGAGGGAACGCAGGCGAGATCGACGGACATGCCGAACCCTCCGGAGAAAGCGGTCTCGGCAAGAGCCACACCAAGTCCTCCGTCGGAACAGTCATGACACGATGCAACCAATCGTTCGTCAATGGCGCGGCTCAGTGCTAAATATAATCGTTTCGCCCGTTCACCGTCAACCACGGGCACACGGTTGCCGATGGATCCATTGAGCGCAAACCATTCGGAACCGCCGAGTTCATCGGAGGTTAGTCCGAGAACATAAACAAGATCTCCCGGTTTCTTCGCATCAATCGTTACGGCTTTCCGCACATCATCAATCTTCCCCATCACCGAAAAGAGAAGTGTCGGCGGTATCGATATTTTTGTATCGCCGATAATGTAATCATTTTTCATGCTGTCCTTCCCGGAGATGCAGGGGACGCCGAAGAGTTTGGTATATTGGTACAGCGCCTGGTTTGCCCGGACCAGCTGGGCCAGCTTGTACCGGCCATCCGGCGTTTTTTCGGATTGCACAGGATCGCACCAGCAAAAATTGTCGATTCCTGCCATTCGTTCAAGCGACCCTCCGACAGCAACGGCGTTTCGTATAGCCTCATCGATAGCGCAGGCAGCCATGTGATACGTGTCGATGTCACTGTACCGCGGGCAGATGCCATTGGCGACAACAACCCCCTCATATGATTCGAGAACCGGCCTGATCACGGCGGCATCGCTCGGCCCGTCGTTGACGACGCCGACAAGGGGTTTTATAATGCTTCCTCCCTGGACCTCGTGGTCATACTGCCTCACGACCGATTCCTTGCTGCAGATATTCAGCCGGGACAGCATTGCCCTGAGTGCACCGCCCATATCGTCCGGTTCGGGAAAGTCAGGTTCATCGTGTGTCGGCGGCTCCCACTTTGCTCGAAGCTTCATTGTGGGAAGCCCTTCATGGAGAAAGGACATATCAAGATAGGCGACTGTCTTGTCACGATAGCAGACGTGAAACTTGCCTGAACCGGTAAATGTTCCGAGAACGGTTGCCTCGACGCCCATCTTCTCTGCAAGACTGAGAAATGCATTGATTTTCCCGGGGTCCACGGCGAGGCTCATTCGTTCCTGCGCCTCTGAAATCAGAATCTCCCATGGCTGGAGGCCCGCATATTTCAGGGGAGCTTTACTGAGATCAAGTTCACATCCTCCGCAGAGCGTCGCCATTTCCCCCACCGATGAGGAAAGTCCGCCGGCGCCGTTATCGGTAATAGCCCTGTAAAGCCCTCTGTCTCGGGCAATAAGGAGAAAATCGGTCATTTTCTTCTGCGTTATGGGATCACCAATCTGTACGGCTGTCACAGGCGATCCCTCATGAAGTTCTTCCGATGAAAATGTAGCACCGTGGATTCCGTCTTTTCCGATTCTTCCTCCCGTCATCACGATCAGATCACCCGTCCGGATAGCTTTCGTATGCGTGAGCTCTCCGAGAATGCAAGCCGGCATGATGCCCCCTGTTCCACAGTAGACAAGCGGTTTCCCAAGATACCGTTCATCAAAGACGATACAACCGTTAACAGTCGGGATTCCGCTTTTGTTGCCACCGTGTTCGACACCCTCCCGCACACCATCGTAAATCCGCCGGGGATGAAGAATTCGCGGGGGGAGGGGGGCGGAATGGAATGGAGACGCAAAACAGAAAATGTCTGTGTTGAAAATCAGCTTCGCCCCCTTTCCTGTTCCGAACGGGTCACGATTGACACCTACGATCCCGGTCAGGGCTCCGCCATAAGGATCGAGAGCGGAAGGAGAATTGTGGGTTTCCACCTTGAATACAAGGTTATAGTCATCATTAAATTTTATGACACCGGCATTATCGACAAAAACGGAAAGACACCAGTCATTCTCACCCAGCTCCTCTCTGATTTCTTTTGTCGAATTTTTAATATAACTTTTAAAGAGAGAATCAATCTCTGTCCTCTCTCCTCCCTCATTTTCATAGGTAATCATGCTATTGAAAATCTTATGTTTACAATGTTCCGACCATGTCTGAGCCAGGGATTCGAGTTCCACATCCGTTACCTTATCGGAGAGACCGACATGCCGCCGTTCGGCGATAACGGATTCATCCTGTAAATACGACTGAATCACTTTCATCTCTTCCACGGTCAGGGCAAGGACTCTCGTATTGCTGATATTTTGCAGTTCCGTATCCTCAACGTTCAGATCGATCTCTTCCGTCACCGGTTCATCTTCTATAATGACCCGTGGTATATAAGGCTTAATGCCTTCGGCGGGATCCCAGTCCGTCCCGCTGATGATTTCATACCGCTGGATAAGGTCATTGGCAAGCAGTCCCGAAGCAATCCGCGCCGCTTCAGCTCGTGTAATATTCCCTCTGATGACATATTGTCTCGATGTATAGACTTCAATGCCGGCATTACTTGATGTACCGATGAGCAGCTCAATGGCTTCCCGGGCTGTTTTCCCTACATTATCCGTTACGCCGGGCCTGAAGCCCACTTCAATCATCCAGGTAAAATCGTCCGCAAGACTTCTATCGATGACGTAATGCTGTATGACAGGGTCTGACAGGGGGCCCCGTGCGATCTGTTCCAATTGATTATCCGTCAGATCTCCTTCAATGGTATAGACTTCTATCGTCGTGACCCCGTCAACAGTGAGATTTAAATTTTCGACAATCTTCCGAGCTGTTTTTTCCCCGAGAGCATCCTTAATTCCCTGCTTGAATCCGACTTCTATCCTGTGCGCCATGTTTTCCTTCTTCCCGTTCTTACCTTACTGACTCCGAGAGTCTCTTATGCATTAATGGTAATTTGCCATACCACGTTAACCACCAAAGAAACAAAGACCTTTATCCCGTCCGGCAGCAGGTTATCCCCCGTTCCCCCTACGGAGGTTATATTTTATCATCTTCAACTGCAACCCTTTTCGACTCAGTCCCAGTTCTCTTGCTGCCCTGCTGACATTCCCATCACATGATTCAAGTGTTTTGACGATCATCTGTTTTTCGATCTCCTCCGTGCTGCTTTTGATGATGTCCTTGAATGATTTAGCTGACTTACCGGAATCGGAGGAAAGGCCCCGGCCCTTCTCTGATATTATCTCCGGCGGAAGATCAGAGAGGGTCAACGTCTGTCCCTGAGCAAGGAGAACAAGCCGCTCGATTAAATTTTCAAGTTCCCTGATATTTCCGGGCCACCCGTAGTTTATAAAGACGTCCTTTGCGTGGTGATCAATATCAGTGACGGATCGATTCAATTTCTTATTAAATTTCTCAAGAAAATAATCGAGCAGAAGAGCGATATCGTCCTTACGTTCCCTCAACGGGGGAATATGAATGGGCAGCACATTCAATCGATAATACAAATCTTCTCTGAATCGCTGTTCTTTGACATCCTGGAGGAGGTCTCTGTTCGTTGCCGTGATCAATCGCACATCGACCTTAATCGTGCGGAGACCGCCAACCCTTTCAAATTCTTGATCCTGAATAACGCGGAGGAGCTTTACCTGCATGTCTTTCGGCAGCTCACCCACTTCGTCGAGAAACAGGGTTCCTTTATGGGCCAGCTCGAATCTACCCGGCTTCCTGTTTACGGCACCGGTGAAGGCACCCTTTTCGTAACCGAACAGTTCGCTTTCCAGAAGATTCTCCGCAATAGCGGCACAATTTATCTTGATAAAAGGATCATCCCTGCGGGGACTGTTGTTATGAATTGCATTCGCTATGAGTTCTTTTCCCGTTCCCGTTTCCCCTGTGATAAGGATGGTCGTTGTCGTCGGAGCCACTTTCTTGATAACATCGTAAATCCTGATCATCGGTTCACTCTGTCCGATAATGTCATAATGTTCTATCTCATCGGGGCCGACTATCAGTTCGTCATCACTGAACGAATGTGTCTTGAAGGCTTTGCGGATAACATTCTTCAGATCTTCCTGTTCAAATGGTTTAGTGATGTAATCAAAAGCTCCTTTTTTGAGAGCCTCCACCGCCGTTTCAACTGTGCCGTGAGCGGTAATAATAATGACCGGAATCGACGGATGCTCCTTGACGACACGAGAGAGAAGACCGAGACCGTCCAGCTTCGGCATTTTCATGTCCGTGACGATAACGGCGATGTCATTACCTTCGACGATATCGAGTGCCTCAATACCGTCGCCGGCCGTCACGACATCATACCCCTCCTTCTCGAGCATTGCTTCGAGAACAAGAAGCATATTCAATTCATCGTCGGCAATCAGGATTTTTTTCATCTGTCAACAGGCTGTTGCCTCAACAAAAATTAATGTGTGCGATCTTCCCGCACCTTTGAGAAGCAACACCTCAGACTCCTTTTGAAATGGTTTTCTCAACAAAAAATATAACTATCATTCTCGATGAATTGTGAGAGATTCCGCATATAACGGGCTTGTCTCACTTTTTGCTCACAAAGCCAGGTAAATCGAAAGACCGACAATTCCAACGGTCTGAGCCGAATGGTGAGTTTTGGAACTGCCTGGAGCAAGATCCGAATGTATGGAAAAAAAGCGGCAGCGAGCCGACAGTAATTGATGCTAATAACAAATTATTACTGAGGATTTTCTAGTATGGACTGATAATTCTGTCAAGGCTTTTGCCTAGATTCGTATGAAAAATGTGGTCCCACGGTCAGGTGAGGACTCCACCCGGATCGTTCCTCCGTGATTTCTTACAATCTTGTGGCAAATGGAAAGTCCCAGCCCCGTTCCCCGTTTTTTGGTCGTGTAAAATGGTTTAAAAATCTCCCGCCTGTCTTTTGCATTGATTCCATGACCGGTATCCATAATAAAAATTTCCACTTTTCTCCGGCCGTCGCCGATGATTCTCACCGTACCGAAGCGCAGCATCCCCCCATCGGGCATTGCATCGATGCCGTTTAATGCGATATTCAAGAATACCTGGAGCATCTGTTCCCCATCAATCCGCACTCCCGGTAAATGTGCCGCCAGGCTTTCCTCAATGGTAATATTATCCGGAAGCCCTTTTGCTTTTAAAAGTGATATAACTTTGGCCACAATTCGATTGATGTCCTGTTTTTCAATATTGAATGTGTGGGGCCTCGCATAATTGAGAAATTGTGAAACCACCGAATTTAAACGGTCTGTCTCTTCAATAATAATATTGAGTAATTTTGACGTCCCCGTTGTCTCCGCTTCAGCTTTAAGATATTGAGCGGCGCCTTTTATTGATCCCAAGGGGTTTCTGATCTCGTGGGCAAGACCGGTGGCCATTTCTTCCAGCGAGGCGTAATCCTTCTGTCTGGACATATCTCCCATATCGACGAGAGGAACCAAATCTTCCTTGTTCTTCAGAAAGTAATTAACGACCGATCGCAGCATGTCCTTGATCGGCTCAATCAGGATAACAATGAACAATAACGCGATAAAAACACCGCTGAACGGCAGTGTCATCGTCTGGCGCACGAGAGCCATGACTGCATAAAACAGGATAGTCGATATCAAGACGGCGCACATAATCGACAGCGAGCGAATGATCGTGCCGTACCACTCATACAAATCAGGATTGGTAATGGTAATGAAGATGAAATACACAAGCGCGGCCATGGAAATGTCAAACAACGACGGCAGACCCCCGTGGCCAAGCAGTCTCATGATATCGATAATACCGAAAACGGCGGTGATTACACACGCACCGGCAACAGAGATCAAACGCACCCGAAACGGCCCTGCCGGTTCCTTCCCGATAAACCAGAGAAGTGCCATAAAACAGTAAAGAGCACTTCCGCCGCTGTATATATAGAGAATGAAATCATGTCGCATCCATGGGAACCATGGCGTCAGAAAGACCAGTGCGCCCATGGTGCTTAAAAAACAAGTAACAATAATATCCCGTAAGGAAATAAATGTTCGATACCCAAAGGAAGCGCGGGCAAACATGACAAGGAGGGGCGGTATAAACAGTGTCCCCAGGTAGTGAACGGCCCGCCAGTATGCCGTTCCGACAACGGTGAAGAGAAATGATCCGATTTTGTCGGAAAAAAGGGCAAAGCACAAGGCTGCAAACAAGAGATGAAGGTAATTCGTCTTTCTCTTTGTTATTAATGTAACGCAAATTGCAAGACTGACCGCTGCCGCAACAAATGTTTCCATGGTGTAACTGTTATCATGTCCTTTTCTGAACGGTCGTCTTTCGAATGATCTTACGGAGAAGCATACAAACATCCTCAGCAATACGGCACAGCAGTTCGGTAAAGAAAGGCTTCGGCGTACCGCCCGGGTCACATAAAAGAACCCCCGTGAACAGTCACTGCATCGCAAGGATTATCCGATCAGACAGGTTTCCGGGTCGCGGTAAAACTTCAGGTCCGCTACCCGCCGTGAAGCTCCCTTATTGCTGACGTCTTCGATCTCTATTCCCCGCAGCCGGATTTCATCTACGTTATCCATGACATATTCACCGGCTGCCTTATCGATGACATAAATCATTGTACCCCCATTCTTCGACAGTATCTGTCCGTATGAAATGGGAATCAGCGGGGAGGGATCATTCAGGAGCGATGCCGCCACCGACTCGGCCTTTCGACTCCCGTTCGCGAGAAGGACAACGGTTCGGGCTTGATACACAAGTTCGGCACCCATGGAGATTGCATACAAGGGACTCTCCGCCTTGCTTGGAAAATGTCCGTCAGCAACGGCATTTGCCACCGTATTATCATCGAGCCTTACCAGGAGCATTTCATTTCTTTCAAAGGGTATTCCCGATTCATGAAAGGCAACATGCCCTCTTCCGCCGACTCCGATGATATGTAGGTCAATGCCTCCTGTCCGCTTTATTTTTTCACCATAGGCATCCAGTATTTCCCTTCGAATCCACCGGAGGTACTCCGACTCCGCATCGGGGTTGATGACAATGGCTTTCCCCTTGTCAACGCCCTGTTCCACCCAGTCATCAGGATATGCTTTCAGCTCGGTTTCAAGTTTTGCCTGATCGATCAGAGTCCCCCAGGGGACATTCACTTCTTTAAATTTACGTTTCATCAGGCCGAACAATTCCTGAATCATGAAGAAACTGTAACTTTCTCGATGGAGTGCACGCTGTTGGGCATTTTCACCGGGAAGGCCGATATATTCATCAAGATTGATACTTTCAATATGAGATGGATCGAACACTCCCGTGTTGGCAGCCTTGGCAAGATGCTTATAAAGTCCCGTCGGGGAATTACCGGTGGCCAAACCCAAGATATACGTTTCCTTATCGGCGAGCGTCTTCTTTACGTCATCAATAACGATACGGGCCGCGACCTCACTCATATGATCAAAATCAGCTGTTATGATTACTTTTAACGGCATTGTGGCCCTTCCCTCTCTGTAACGGCACGTTTGATGTTTGAAGTTTCACGTTTCACATCGCAGTACTGTGGAATAATTACAATTGAAAAACCTTCTCACTATGCCAGTTGAGCCATAACAACGTCTGCAATCCGTTTACAGTATTGTTCCGTCTCATCGTCACTCGGACCTTCAACCATGACACGGCACATGTTCTGCGTCCCAGAATAACGGACAAGCACTCTCCCCTTATCTCCGAGTTGCCTTTCCACGGAATCGATCACGTTGACTATATCAGGTACCGTCGATATCTCCGGCTTCGATTTCACATCAATATTGATCAGTTTTTGCGGAAAAACCTTCATCACCTTAGCCAGTTCGGAGAGCGGCTTCCGCTCTTTCATCATGGCAGCCATCACCTGCAGCGCCGTTATCATACCGTCACCCGTGGTGTGATGCCGGAGAAAAATTACGTGGCCCGATTCCTCACCGCCGATGGAGGCTCCTCGTGCCCTCATTTCTTCGAGAACGTATCGATCACCGACTTTTGTCACCAATTGGTTAATTCCGAGATATTTCAGAGCGGTGCTGAGCCCGATATTACTCATCACGGTGCTGACAACAACGTTGTTGTCAAGCGTTCCGTCATCCTTCATGACCTTGGCACAAAGAGCAACAATCTGGTCCCCTGTAAGGATTCCACCTTTTTCATCGACAGCGATGAGGCGATCACCGTCACCGTCAAAGGCAAAGCCCACCTGAGCTTTCTGCTTGACAACCTCTTCAGCCAGCATCTCGGGATGCTGCGATCCGCATTTATCGTTGATATTTTCACCGTTCGGGTCGGCGAAAATCGCTGTCACGTCCGCCCCCAGTTCAAAAAACGTCTCCGGTGCAATGCGGTACGTCGCACCGTTGGAACAGTCAAGAACGACTTTCACTCCTTCAAGCGTGTATTCTTTGGGAAAGGCATTCTTCAGAAAAACAATGTACCGCCCCCGGGCATCGTCGATTCGATAGGCTTTTCCCAATTGATTCGGCGAGGGATGAAGCGATTGCATATTGTTTGAAAATATCAACCGTTCTATCTCCAGTTCTTTTTCATCGGGAAGCTTGTAACCCTCATTCGAAAATATTTTAATGCCGTTGTCCTGAAATGGGTTGTGAGACGCCGATATGACGATCCCCGCATCAGCCCTCATACTCGACGTGAGAAATGCAATGCCCGGAGTCGGCATGGGACCGACCAGAATGGCATCGACCCCCATTGAACAGATCCCCGAAATCAGAGCATTCTCGAGCATATATCCGGATATTCTCGTATCCTTTCCGATGATGATTCGGGGTATGTGCCCTTTACGCTTGAACAGATGAGCAGTCGCTCTGCCGATGTTCAAGGCCATTTCCGCCGTCATCGGATATTCGTTCGCTACGCCTCTGATCCCGTCAGTACCAAATAATTCTCCCATCGCTCCCTCTCCTTGACAAAGTCCTCAATGTTCCCCGGCACACGTTTCAACCCCCGTGTCACTACATCTACGCAATCGTTGAAAACAGGCAAAGATTTTTATATGAGTCCACGGAATATTGCAACAAAAAAAGCTTTTTTACAATATTATTCAATAATTTGTATCTCTTCACCGCTATAGACTCATCATGACTGTGGAAAATTGATAAACTGCGGGATAACGGTCGCTTGTTGCGTACGGGCATTCCACCTGCGAATTGGAATACACACCCGTCACGATAATACCTTCGTACGAATCACCATCCTTATTTCTATAATATACTATGATTTCAATATAATACAGATCAATGCCGGCGTCCCGCATTACTGGCACGGCACATGCATATCGAACACGAGCAGGAACATGAATGGACTCAGCAACAGTAACAAGGAGAAAACAGTGATTGAAGGATCGGGTACAGCAGTTGTTTTTCCGGGGCAGGGATCACAGCGGCATGGAATGGGAAAAGATTTCTATGACGCAATTCCTGTCTGCAGAGACATTTATAATGAGGCATCTGATGTTCTCGGGTGGGATGTTGCGGCCATGTGTTTCGGCAACGACGAAAGACTTAATCTGACTGAGTATGCCCAACCGTGCATCCTTACCACGGAAATAGCGATGTACACGGGACTGCAGTCACTCTATGAATTCAAACCTGAATACTTCGGCGGACACAGTCTCGGCGAATATACCGCCCTGGTTGCGGCCGATGTGGTACCGTTTTCCAAAGCCTTGGAGATCGTATCGCTGCGAGGGCACTTGATGCAGGAGGCGATGCCCGCAGGAGCGGGGGGAATGGCGGCGGTCATTTCGCAGGATCTCGATGTTACGATTATAGCTGAAACGTTGAAAGAACTTCCTATTGACGTGGCCAACGATAATTCACCGAATCAGGTTGTAATAAGCGGTCATTCCGGCAGCCTTCCTCTTGCGGAACAACGTCTCACCGCAGTTTTCGGAAACGGGGAGTCGTTTAGGTTTGTTCCCCTGAATGTGAGCGCGCCGTTTCACAGCAGATTTATGAATGCGATGCGAGAGGCCTTCAATGAGGCTCTCCAGAAGTTATTAATGTTATTGACCCCCGGCAATGCCCATAAAGTCACTTCAAACTTTACCGGCTTATTCCATTCAAACGACAGGCGGGCCATTATTGAACGATTGACGGCACAACTGAGCGGAACGGTTCGATGGCGTGAAAATATGAAAGTAATCGCCGAACGTGCCCATTCTATTTTCGAGGTCGGCCCCAGCCGTCCCCTGCGTGAGTTTTTCAAAACGACAGGCGTGCAGTGTCAGTCAATCATAACATTATCCGCCGCGGCTCGCCTTTTCGAACAGAAACTTTCGTAGTCGTTATAATCGAACATTTAGCAAGGAGCAGAACTATGAATTTTATCCTCGCCGAGGAACAACTGATGTATGTCGAAACGGTGCAGCGTTTCGTCAAAGATAAAATCCTGCCGCAGGTCTTGAACCTGGAAGCAACCCATCGTTTCCCCCAGGATCTCATTTCGGAAGCCTGGGAACTCGGTTTACTGAATCTGTGCATTCCCGAAGATGTCAAAGGTTTTGAAATCGACATCATTTCGACAGCGCTGATTGTTCGAGAGTTGTCTTATGGTGATACGGGAATATCAACATCGGCCATGTGTAACGATCTCGCAAACGCAGTCATCGCACAGAACGGATCGGATGAACAGAAACAGGCATTTCTCGGGCCTTTTGTGGAGAAACCGCTCATCGCGTCATTCTGCTTGACCGAACCGGGCGCCGGTTCGGATAACGCAGCCATGACATCATTTATCAAAAAGGGAACTAACGGAAAATACCTCTTAAACGGTGAAAAATGTTTTATTACCAATGCCTCGTATGCATCACAGTTTACCGTATTCTGCAAAGTCGGTAAACCCGGCGGTGTCATGATTGCCTGTGTCATCATTCCCAGCGAGTCCATCATGAAAGCTGAGATCCGCCCTCAAGCAGCAGGGGGGCGGGAAATCATCCTGCAGGAAGGAGGAATGATCATTACGGGCAAACCGGAGGACAAACTCGGTCAGCGTCTTTCCAACACGGCAACGGTCAAGTTTGAGGATGTTGTCATCGACGACAGCCGGATCATCGGAAACCGACGGTTGGGATTCAAATATGCCATGGATGTCCTTGATTACGCGCGTCCCATGGTCGCAGCCATCGGCGTCGGCCTGGCCAGACGGGCCCTGGACATAACCCTGGAATACACGAAAGAACGGAAACAATTCGGTGAAAGAATCTGTGATCTTCCCGTCGTGCGAGATACCCTTGTCGCAATGTGGAAAAAAGTCGAGCTGGCGGATCTTGCCCTCATGAAGGCGGCATGCAAGGTACAGGAAAAAGCGGAAGACCGAAGCCTCTATGCATCACTGGCAAAAAATACCGCCGCCGACGCGGCGATCTTCTGTGCCACTGAAGGGCTTCATCTCCATGGAGGGTACGGCTTCATGACGGAATATGAAATATCGAAGCTTGCCCGTGACGCCCACATTATTGATATTTATGAAGGCGTGAGAGAAGTTCAGGACATGATTATCGGCCGGGAGCTTGTTTAGATCATGGTATATCTCCACGGACTGGGTCATTTTCACCCTGAAAATATCATAACCAATCGTTTTCTGGATGATTTGGACATCGGAAGCAGCGAGGAATGGATTCTCGAACGGGTGGGAATCAGAACCCGCCACACGAGCCTCCCGCTGGACTACATAAAAATGACCAGAAATCGCGATCCCCATGCTGCGGCGGAAGCAAGCATCATAAGTAACGCCAAGGCGGGCGCCTTTGCATGCCGGATGGCACTTGAGCGCGCGGGGCTGAAACCGGACGACGTCGGATTACTGATTTCGGGGAGTTCCGCTCCTGAGCACGTCTCGCCGGCCGAAGCGGCCACCGTGGCTGCCGAACTGGACATCGACGTGCCATGCTTCGACCTGAATTCGGCGTGCAGCACCTTCGGCATGCAGATCACCATGATATCCAAGATGAATCCGACTGAGATGCCGCCCTATATGCTGGTTGTCACACCGGAAAGTCTCACCCACACAGTCGACTATTCCGACCGAACCGCTGCGCCGCTGTTCGGTGACGGCAGCACGGCTGCTGTCGTATCGCTTTCGGAACCGTCAAACATGACGTTTCATGCCTGTCATTACGAATCGAAACCGACATCGTGGGACAAGGTTCGCATTCCCCGGTTCGGATATTTCACGCAGGATGGCAATGCCGTTCAGGGCTTCGCTATTCGCAAAACCACCGATGCGCTGCGGCACCTTCAAACGGCTTTTCCGGTCAATGAAAACAAGTTTAAATTCGTGGGACATCAGGCGAATCTCGGCATGTTGCGCACCGTGTGTGAACGATGTGACATTTCGGAAGAAAACCACTGGCATAACGTTACGGATTTCGGCAACACGGGGTGTTCAAGCGCTCCTGCCGTCCTCAGCCAGAACTGGAAACGGTTCAATCCCGGCGATCATATCGCGCTGGTCGTTGTCGGTTCAGGACTGACGTGGGTACATATGATATTGAAGATACTGTAATGACGGAAGGCTTCACCCGTAATGTATGACAGAATGAAAAAGAGGACAAAACCCTGAAATGAAATACTCGGATTTTTTAAAAACAGACCGTTTTTCACTGGAAGAGCTCCTTGCTTTTTCTTACGGACATCTGGTTGACGATCCTCCCAACTATTTCGACGCCCGGCTGCCGGCCCCTCCGTTTCTCATGGTGGACCGCATTCTCTCCATCACCCATACGGGGAAAAGGGGTTCCGTCATCGCTGAACAGGGTGTCAAAGTAGATGCCTGGTTCTTTCAGTGTCACATGCCCGGCGATCCCGTACAGCCGGGATGTCTCTGCGTTGACGCCATCTGGCAGATAGTGGGATTTTACTGTGTCTGGCGAGGTGCACGGGGCAGCGGACGAGCGCTCGGATGCGAAGAAGTCTCCTTTAACGGACAGATCCGGCCATATAATAAGATTGTCCGCTATGAAGTCGATGTGAAACGATATGCGGAGCTGAAAGAATCGGGATCAAGCCTGGCAATCGCGGACGGAAGAGTGTTCGTTGACGATGAGCTTATTATGACGATCAAGAATGCACGAACCGGTGTTTTCAAGGGTATTGTTTATCCCGATTACCCAAGGCAATCTCCCAACTCAAAGGGAGGCATGATCAAACGGGACTATGAATAACGAATAGACTGAGACCACACTCAATGTAAAGGAATGAAACGACCGTGGGCACAACAAATAAAATACAAAACAGGAAACAGGAAACTTCTGACGACAGGCCCGTTGCAGTGGTGACCGGGGGCGGAACGGGAATCGGCGCGGCATGCTGTCGTTCTCTCGCCCATGAGGGGTTCCGGGTGGGCATTCATTATCGAAGCAGCGAAGAAGCCGCACAAAATGTTCTCGCCGATGTTAAGGACGGTTTTCTTCTTTCGGCGGATCTGTGCGATCCCGTTCAGGTTGATGAAATGGTTACGTCGCTCAAGGCTGAGGGACGTGTGGATGTTCTCGTCAACAATGCAGGATCCTCCATTAACAGCGATATCAATTCGATGAAGATCGATGAATTCGATGCCCAGCGCTCAATGCTGCGGGGCACCTGGTATCTGACCAAACGCATCCTGCGTCTTTTCATGCTTCGCCGGAACAACGGCAGGATCATCAATATTTCAAGCGTGGTGGGTCACACCGGTAACGGCGGCCAGATCCCCTATACCATGGAAAAGGCAGCCCTCGATGCCTTTACAAAATCACTGGCAAAGGAATTATGGGGCCGCAACATTCTCGTTAATTCAGTTGCTCCAGGTTTCATCGAAACGGCAATGACGGAGGAACTCCCGCCGGATGTTGCGACAAACATCCTGTCGAACATTCCGTTGGGACGAATGGGTAAGCCTGAAGAAGTCGCCGATGTCGTGGCATTTCTCGCCGGCAGAGGAAATTATATTACCGGAACGGTTATCCACGTGAACGGAGGTCTCTACGGTGGTTGATCACAACAGAGCAGATGAAATTTTAGGACTCATTCCTCAGACCGAACCATTTCGGTTTATCGACAGGATCCTGGAACTGGATGAGAATCACATTGTCGGCACCTATCGATTTCGGGAAGACGAATATTTTTACCGGGGACACTTTCCGGACCGACCCGTTACGCCGGGAGTTATTTTGATCGAAACCATGGCTCAGACAGGTGTTGTCGCCTTTGGGATACATCTTCTGATGGAACAAGGTGTCAGCCCCGATAAAATCAAGCATCTGGCAACTCTCTTTTCAATGGTGGACAACGTGGAGTTTAACAGTATCGTCTCGCCCGGAGATACCGTCATCATTCGGGCAGAAAAAATATATTTCAGACGGGGAAATTTGAAAACGAAGGCCGGCATAGAACGAACGGATGGAGATATCGTCTGTTCCGGAGTGCTGACCGGCAGGGGAGTTACATTACATGAGACATAGAGTTGTCATAACGGGAATGGGTGTCGCGGCACCAAACGGACATGGATTGGATGACTTTGAGCAGGCCCTTCGGAAAGGGAAATCGGGAATCCGCTTTGTTCAGGAATTGGCCGATCTCAACTTTTCCTGCCGGATCGGCGGAATACCGGAAGATTTCGATGCGATCAGGAAGAGTTATTTTGATCACGAAAAACTCCTTTCCATCAACGATAACATCGGGTACATCTCCGTCTCCGCCGTGGATGCATGGCGGGACGCCGGTTTTGCACTTCCGGACGACGACAGCATCGACGTCGACTGGGATACCGGCGCCATTCTCGGCTGCGGGATCGGCGGTATGGACACGATCGCAACACGGGTTGTCCCCATGGTAAGCGAAGGAAAGACCCGGCGTATGGGAAGCAGGATCGTGGAACAGGTTATGAACAGCGGAACAAGTGCCCGCGTGGCTGGCCTTCTCGCTCTCGGCAACCAGGTGACGTCAAATTCCGCAGCATGCAGTACTGGAACAGAAGCCATCGTCGATGCCATGGCAAGAATCAGAAACGGTCTTGCCAAGCGAATGCTGGCAGGCGGCTCAGAGGGAGCATCACCGTATATATGGGCGGGATTTGATTCGATGCGCGTCATCGCCCGTAAATTTAACGATGTTCCGGAAAAAGGATCGCGTCCCATGAGTGCTTCGGCAAATGGATTTGTTCCCGGCGCAGGGGGAGCCGTTCTGTTACTCGAAGAACTTGAAACGGCACTGGAACGGGGAGCGAGGATATACGGAGAAATTATCGGCGGTTATGTCAACTGCGGCGGACAGCGAAATGGTGGGTCCATGACTGCTCCCAATCCGGCAGGAGTCCAACATTGCATAAAACAAGCCGTTGATGATGCCCGTATTGACACTCATGAAATTGACGGGATCAACGGCCACCTGACGGCCACATTTGCCGATCCGTCGGAAATCCACAATTGGTCGACTGCATTGAAACGGGGGCCTGATAATTTTCCCTATGTTAATTCAACGAAATCGATGATCGGTCATTGTCTCGGAGCGGCGGGAGCCATCGAGAGTGTCGCAACGGTTCTCCAGATCTATAAAGGTTTTCTGCATCCCTCCATCAATTGCGAGGACGTCCATCCTGAAATCGAAGCGTTTGCCGACAGGATTCCACATGAGGTAATGGAATATCCCGATCTGAAAATCATGGCCAAGGCATGTTTCGGATTCGGGGACGTAAACAGTTGTCTCATCTTTAAAAAGTGGGAAGGATAATATGCTCTCGGCAATCGATGGTCAGCATAAAAGCTGATCATCGATCGCTGAATACTCATAAAAACTACTATTGCACAAGGAGTAAACAATGGAAGAGAAACAGATTTTTTCAGAAATGGTCACTATCCTGAGACCATACGTGAAGGATGCGTCATTACTCGACGGGGCGACCGTTGACACGCACATTCTCGACGACCTCAAGGTCAATTCGGCCCGTCTCGTCGATGTCATTATTAAATGTGAGGATGTTTTCGGCATTGAAATCGATGATGATGATGCTGATCAGATCAGAACCATCGGCGATGCGGTGAACGTTATTAAAAGTAAATTACAGTAATAACGGGCATGAGCGCAAAAGACAGGTATTTGCTGAGCATTCAAAGGAGCCTGGGCCGGTTGTCAAGCATCATCATCGGTCCGCTTGTTCTTCTCTTCATCAGGTGCATGAATTACCGGATTCATGACCTGAAAAAAGTGAGAGAAACGTTCAGGGCGCACATTGAAGGACACAGAGGTCCGTGGCTCATATGCCCGAATCATCTGACCATGATCGATTCTCTGGTTATTGCATATGCAATAGCCCCCATATATCGATATCTTATCGACTATCGGATGCTGCCATGGAATCTTCCCGAACGGGCAAATTTTCAGCGTAACATTTTTCTGACCCTCTTATGTTATCTGGGAAAATGCATTCCCGTCAGCAGGGGGGGCGACAGAGAGGTAATGAAGCATACCCTTGACAAATGTATCTACCTCCTGTCGAAGGGAGAACTGGTACTCATTTTCCCGGAGGGAGGGCGATCCCGTACCGGCCGGGTCGACGAAGAAAACTTCTCCTATGGGGTAGGCCGCTTTGTCACCACCGTGGAGAACTGTCAGGTCATGTGCATGTATCTGCGGGGAGAGGGACAGACATCATACAGCAACTTTCCCCGTTTCGGAGAACGCTTTGCCTTGACAATGGATACCTTCTATCCATCTTCTCAATTCAACGGATTGAAGGGGCAGAGGGATTGTGCACACCAGATAGTAGAGCGACTGAAACAGATGGAGGAAGATTATTTTGCACTGCGTGGGCAACGACATCATAGATCTGACAACGCGGCACGCGAGAGAGAAGATCAGCGATACGCGTTTCATTGAGCGTGTCCTGACGGCAACGGAGCAATGCTTGCTTGAGTGTCACAATGAAACGGCAGTGTTGTTGCTCTGGTCATTCTGGGCAGCCAAAGAGACAGGGTATAAAGTTATACGAAAACAATACGGGAACGTGACTTCGGCACCACGGCGATATGATGTGCGTCTCGATCGTGTCCCCGATATAACTGAACACCATACCCAAGTAGTAGGTGGAGTGGTCGAAACGCCTCATTCCCCTGTTTTCATAACAATAACGGCACGGCACGATTTTATCCATTGCATCGGGATCTCCGGAGAAGCATCGTTTCTGGATATGGTCATCGCCGGAATCGGAACGGCAGCTGACAGACCGTCGCCCCGTGCTGATTCAAAAACAGCGCGAGACCTCGCGCGGCATCATCTCTCTTTGTTTCTCAATCATGATCTCAGTGCCATCGACATCATTCGAACAAAGGACATACGTGGACTGGCACCCCCTGAGGTTTTGATCGCCAAAGAACGGTCAACCATTGACCTAAGCCTGAGCCATGACGGAAACTTTGCCGCATATGCATTTTTTCAACGTGATCATGGGGGCAGCAATAAACCGCAGACCGCTCATCATGCAGGGCAAGGTTGAACAAAATATCATGCCACGGGAGAAGAACCGTTGTATCACATTGCAGGCTGTATGATAATGATGTCGGAATAGCATTAACCATACAGCTGAAACCGGAAAAAACTCTATGAGTGTGGAGGGAAATATGCTAATGTTCGCCGCGGAGATTAAGCGCAATAACGGCTTAATGGAGGGAGACGATGTACCACTGCGAAAAACAGCACACGCGATTTCACCTCCTTTTCCCCATAATGATGCGCCATCATATGTCGGGACGAGGACGGTTACTATGAAGAAGATCAAGAAAATTCTAATCGCCAACAGAGGAGAAATAGCGCTCAGAATCCTTCGAACGATTAAGGAAATGGGACTTGAAGCAGTTGCCGTTCATGAAAGCCCGGATCGCCATGACTATTATCTTAATCTGGTTGATCACGTCATTAATATCGGCAAAGGTCCCCGCAAAGACTATCTGAATATCGAGAAAATCGTCGACGCGGCATGTCAGAGCGGTGCCGATGCTATTCATCCCGGCTACGGATTTCTCTCCGAAAATCCTGATTTTGCATCCGAATGCGAACAAGCCGGCATCATTTTCATCGGGCCGTCACCGCAGTCCATTCATGACTTAGGCAACAAGGTCATGGCACGGCATATCGTTTCCCGGGCAAAGATACCGGTCATTCCGGGTACGAAAAGATTGCCGCCGGGAGAGGCAGGCATCAGGCAGGCATGTACCTTTGCCCAGGAAAAAGGATACCCGGTCATGCTCAAGGCACTGGCCGGGGGCGGCGGACGGGGAATCAGAAAGGCTTACAGCGATAATGAACTCAAGCAACTCGTTCCACTGGCACGAGTTGAAGCCTTGTCGGCGTTTAACGACGAAACCATCTACGCTGAAAAATGTATCGAGGCGGCTCGACACATAGAGGTACAGATCCTGGCGGATCAACACGGTAATGTGATTCATCTCGGAACGCGGGATTGTTCCATACAGCGGCGGCATCAGAAATTGGTGGAAACCGCCCCCGCCCGTCTTCCCATCGACGTGCTTGAATCGCTCCACCATGCAGCAATTGCCGCAGTCCGCGAAGCACGACTGGCGAATGTCTGTACCGTCGAATTCCTCGTGGATCCGCACACCAATGAATTCTGGTTTCTTGAAGTAAATACGCGATTACAAGTCGAACATACCATAACGGAAATGCTCACCGGCGTTGATATCGTCAGGCAGCAGATCTTAAGCGCCCAGGGAGATCCATTGGAAATCAAGCAGGAAGGCATTCAGCTTCAGGGAACGGCAATCGAAGTACGAATCAACGCGGAAGACCCCAAGAACAGGTTTTTCCCTGAAGGCGGTAAGACAATCGAACTATACCGTCCTCCGGGAGGTCCCGGTGTGAGAATCGATGAATTTGCTTATCAGGGATACACGGTGCCGAAGGAATACGATTCTCTTCTGGCCAAGATGACTGTCCGGGGCTATCATTGGCAGCAGACCGTACAGAGACTGAAGCGGGCGTTGAGTGACTTTGTCATTGTCGGCCCCAAGACGACTATTCCACTGTTTCTGGGAATCTGCGATGAACCAGATTTTCAGCAGGGCATCTTTGACACGACCTACCTGGATACCCATCCGGAAGTGCTCAATTATCAGGAACCGGCACCGAGGGTTATCAAGCTGGACGACCTGGCGGCCTATCGGACGTTCGACGGGTCTCATTATGCGCCGATAACCGCCGACGGCGTGGACTGGCACGAAGGAGTCAAGCCGAAATGGACTCCCACGCTCCAGGAAATCGAGTCCATTGCCAAGATCGGTGATATAAGATCGCCTATCACGGGAACGGTCAAAGAGGTTATTGTCGAAATAGGAGATGAAGTCGAAGACGGCGATATCCTCGTTGTTCTTGAAGCAATGAAAATGAATACCCATATCGTATCAGAGGTTGAGGGAACGGTAACGGAAGTATTCACAAAAGAGGGTGAAACCGTATCGTTCGGCGAGCCGATTGTCAAAATTACAATGCATGGCTGAGGCGGCACGGATGAAGGGGCAACGAGACAAGAATGCATGGGAACGGCACGCGACACCGGTGAAAACGGCATAATCGCCATGGCAAATCAACTCAGGAACCGAAAGGCCGAGATCAAGCACAGGGCCAAAGGCGACGGGCATTGGACCGTGAGCGCCGTCAACCGTCGGCGGTCTTCAATGTCTCAAGTATCTCTTGCCCGAAATCCCTGATTTTCTGAGGGGTAAGAATCCCTGAACCGTTTAACGATGCAAGGGTATCGAAGGTCTCCCGAGACAGATCAATCAACACGGTATCGGAAAGTATCATGAATCGTGCCCTGTTCGTTCGGCGGGCCGTTTCAAATCTCCAGAGAAAGAGCGCTTCCAGTCGTCTCAGTTGAATGTCATTCAGCTCATCCGCTCCCGGAATCCTTAAAAATCCCCACTGGTCCAGAGTTTTTTCCGTCCACCGTATCGTCTCGACACCTGTGAAACTGCTGAATGCCTTTTCTTTCAGCCCATGCCGTAACAGAAAGCTATTGAGAACGTTGTATAGCTCAATGAGATGTTTCGTATCCATGACGGCGTATCGGAGTTGTTCCTCACTCAGCGGCCGGGTTTCCCACTGTGAACGCTGCATCTTTTTCGATTTATCTAATGAGATCCCGAGATAGTGATGTACCACATTCGACAGGGAAAGATACTGGCAGCCGAGGAGAGAGGCCGCCCGATACGTGTCAAAGATATTCTTAAAGAAAAATCCATAATCTCTTTTCAGAATCCGAACGTCGTTATCACCGGCATGCATGATCTTCGTGATCCGGTCATCAGCAAAAACATCTCCTAAAAAAGAAAAATCAAGATGTTCGAACGGATCAAAAAGATACGTCTGACGGCCGGTCATTATCTGTATGAGGCACAGTTTTTCCCGAAAATACCTAAACGAATCATACTCGGTATCAACGGCAATTACGTCGGATGAGCAAATATCCCGTCGGGCGAGCTCTATTTTCTTCCGGTCATCAATCCACATCCAGTCGCCAGTCATTGAAACACACTTCCGTCAGATCAGGTATTGGCGTCGGCTTACCCCCGGCATCAATCAACAATTTCTATGTCTGTACGATTCCGGTGGTGCCTTTCTCACTCACACATCGCGCCAGATAACTCCCGCCGAAGAGAAGCAGAGCAGAAAGGGGGAAGGTCAAAAGTGAGAGATTGTTATGCCCCGACAGCTTCAGGACTAATCCCATGCCTCCTCCACCGACGACGGCAGCTATAACACCGAACCTATTTAACTTCAAGCGTTTTGAATAAAATCCGAGGATAACCGGAATCACCAGTCCGCTTGTGTATACGGTATAGCCCAGCAGCAATGAGGCAATGATGCCTTTTAATGTCAGGGCAATCAAGAGGGATATGATACCGATAACAATCACACCGATCCGGGAAACCATGAGGAGTTTCGTCTCTGTCATTTCTGATCTTCGGAGGGGATTGATCACATCGGCCGTAATGATGGTACTCGTCGTGAGGAGACAGGTATCGGCGGAAGACATGACAGCAGCGAGCAGGGCGGCGATAACCAACCCGCTCAGACCGACGGGAACTGCTTGCAGAATCAGTGCCGGCAATGCGCTTTCAGCGGAAATTCCCGGAAGCAGAACACGCGCAGTTATCCCTATAAGCGTGACAAAAAAGGCAATGGGTATCATGGCAATCGCGGCGATCATAACTGATCGCTTCGCTACTTCCGGACTCCTGGAACAAAATATTCTTGAATAAATGTCAGGGCCGACGAGATATGCGGCACCGACAAACAGAAGGAACGTCAAGAGATCCATCCAGCCGAAGGATGATGACACGGGAAATGAGAAATACGATGGCGGAAGCACCGCCGTCATGGCGGTCAGCCCTCCTGCCGCGGGCAGACTGACCACGAGACAGAGTAAAAGCCCGACAACAATGATCACGGATTGGATCATATCCGTCCTCAGGATTGAATACTGGCCTCCGAGAACGGTATAAACAACGAAAACCGATGCCGCCAGAACCATTAATAGTTCCAACTGACCCGGCCAGAGAACTGATAGGATTTTCCCCGCTGCAATGATTTGCCCGGCAATAATACCGAGCCATGCCGTGGCAATGACCAGCGATGCAACAATTTTTGTTGAACTCCCTCCGTATTGACGTTCCAATATTTCGGGAAGCGTATATACTTCATATTCCCGTACTTTCTTGGCCAACCAGAGCGACAGGATGCAAAGGCCGATCGCTCCGACAAGGAGCCACCAGGCACCGACAAGGCCTTTTGAATACCCAAGACCGGCAAGTCCGATGGTTCCCGAACCGCCGATCGTCGTCGCGACAAGTGATCCGCTGATGGCAAGGCTGCTGCCGTTTCGGTCTGCGACAAAATAACTCATCGTGTCCTTTATCTTTTTCATGCTCAGGATGCCTACGGTAATCATCCCCGCAAAAAAAATACCAACAATAACAGCATTCATTGTCTCTTCTGTCCTTTCATCTCATCAGCTATCGTAGGTAACATCGCCTGAAAACACCCGATGAGTATTCCCGGTGGTATCTGTAATCATCAATGCTCCGCTATCATCAACATCGGTAACATTTCCGCTGTATATCCTCCCCGAAAGATCGACCGTTATCCGACGTCCCACAATGTCTGCCAGTTCCTTCCACCTTGCCAGGATATCGCCGCCGCGCCCGTCCATAAACCGCTCATAATACTGCTCGAAAAGCATGAGATAATCCTGAACGAGATGTACCCGGGAGACGTGCTTTCCTGATTCAATCAGAAGTGATGTTGCGCTGTCTTTGATATCATCGGGGAAACTGTCCTGGGGAATATTGACGTTCAAACCGAGTCCGACGATACAATAATCGACGGCATCCATCTCGGTGCCGACTTCTAAAAGTATTCCTGCAACCTTTTTCCCATTCACCAGCACATCATTCGGCCACTTGATTTCCGCTTTCAGGCACATCCGGGTGCGGAGGAGCTCCGCAATGGTGATTGACGACAAGAGTACCAGTTTTGGAGTCTCGACGGGAGGAATCGCCGGTCTTACAATGACTGATATATAGATGCCCTTCTCCCGCGGTGAAAACCACGGTCTCCCACGACGCCCCTTTCCTGCGGTCTGGGTCTCTGCAATAACGATCGATCCCTCGGCTGCCCCCGCCATTACCAATGTCCGGGCCCGGATATTGGTTGAGTCCGTCTCGGTGTAATAGTCGATATGCCCTTTTCCGAGCCACCGGGTCTTCAATCCCTGTCCGATTTCTTCCACAAAGAGCAAGTCCGGCGATTCCCGGAACAGGTACCCTTTTTTAGGGGACGATTCTATCCGATAACCTTCTTGTTTCAATGACCGCACATGCTTCCATAATGCCGATCTGCTGACCGACATTTGACTGCTCAGCGACTCACCGGAAACCCATGATCCTTTGTTTTCTTTCAGGTACACCAAGAGGCGATTTTTCGTTGTCATAGAATTCGTTCTTTTCCCGCTTACTTCCCCGATAGTCATTTGGTTAATCTGCCGAGAGATCGGGGACTGCAGACTGATGGAGGAAAATGTGTTCAGGCGAGGCGCTGTGTACGTCAGCCCGTTGCGGCGTTCACACAAGCATATACCGTACCCGAACGGTACACCGATCACTGTTGCGTCCGACACCGAAAACACTGCATAGCAATGAAACGGCATCACCATACGCAAAGTTCCGCATCTGTAGCATCCCTGAGCAACATTGTCAACCATCAGTATTTGTCTGGTTGACAAATACCGTGGTCTAAAGCTTCGCCCGTTATTTTGTGAGAGGCTTGCTCACCGCTGACGACTTGAAATCATTGATGAAAGTACATAACGGGGCAATTTCGGGATAAGCCACCGGAGATAACTCAGATACTGTTTCTTCATGACAGGAATTTCGGTAAATTTATCAGCTATGTCGCCATTGCTCGTCAGGATGCCGAAAAAAAGACCGGGAAAGCGGTTCACGATTTTCAGCGTCATCAAGGCCTGTCTCT
>OMKS01000966.1_pt1 | contig 26443 bp, 21 predicted proteins | sample 1674721 | NCBI WGS metagenome assembly OMKS01 (sample SAMN06264996, study PRJEB25208) | sediment metagenome | isolation source: hot spring sediment | place: USA: California | collected 2014-09-02 | reverse complement strand
GCCCTGGGCAGGGACTTCACCCTCGAGAGCTTGAAGGCCGACGGTTATAAAGCCGTCATTCTGGCCCTGGGCACTCACCGGGCCTTGAAGTTGAAGATCCCGGGCGAGGACGATTACCAGGGGGTCTGGGACTGCATCGAATTTCTGCGCAAGGTGAACCTCCAAGAGCCGCTGAGCATCGGCAAAGATGTGGTGGTGATTGGAGGCGGCAACGCGGCCATTGACTCGGCCCGGTCGGCCAAGCGGCTGGGCGCCAAGGTGACCATCGTCTATCGCCGCACTCACAAGGAGATGCCGGCCAATGCCTGGGAGATCGAGGAGGCCGAGGCCGAGGGGATCGAGATTTTCACCCTGGCCGCGCCGGTCAAGATCCTGGGTGAAGGCGGAAAGATGACCGGCATCGAGTGTCTGAAAATGGAGCTGGGGGAGCCGGACGCCTCCGGCCGGCGGAGGCCGGTCCCGCTCGAGGGGTCGAACTTCGAGATCAAGTGCGACACCCTGATCGCGGCGATCAGCCAGGAGCCGGAGATCGAGCCGGCAAAGGACGCCGGGCTCAAGACCAACCGCTGGAATTGCCTCGAGGCCAGCCCGCTCACCCTGGAGACCAGCCAGGAGGGCGTGTTCGCCGGCGGCGATATGGTGTCCGGACCGGCTTCGGTCATCGAGGCGGTGGCCCACGGGCACGAGGCGGCGATTTCGGTAGACCGGTTCATCCGGGGCGAGGAGCTCAGCGCCGGGCGGTCGGAGCCGAAGCCCGAACCGGCGACGAAGGAAGACTCGGCCGGGTACCGGTGCGGCGTTACCCCGCGCGACCGGGCGGAGGAACCGACCGTGCCGGTGGCGGGGCGCGAGAAGGGCTATGCGGAGATCGGGCTCGGTTTCGACGAGGAGACCGCGGTTGCCGAGGCCCGGCGCTGTCTGAACTGCGGCATCTGCTCGGAGTGCCTCCAGTGCGTCGCGGCCTGCGAAGCCGACGCTATCAACCATTCGATGACCGCGTCCGAAGAGGAGATTGATGTCGGCGCGGTCGTGCTCGCGAGCGGGTTCAAGGAGTATAAGCCGACCGGCGAGCGGGGTTACGGTTACGGCCGGTATCCGAATGTCGTCACCAGCCTCGAGTTCGAGCGTGTGCTGTCCGCCTCCGGGCCGTATGAAGGCCACGTCCGCCGGCCCTCGGACGGGAAACAGCCGAAGCGGATTGCCTGGATTCAGTGCGTCGGCTCGCGCAACCAGGAGCATTTCTACTGCTCTTCGGTCTGCTGCATGTACGCGACGAAGGAGGCGGTCATCGCCCGCGAGCATTGCGGCGGCAACCTCGACTGCCACATCTACTTCATGGACATGCGCTGTTTCGGCAAGGACTTCGAGGCCTACTATCAGCGGGCACAGAACGAGTACGGGGTCAGGTACGTGCGGAGCAAGGTCAGCGCGCTCAGCCGTGATGAGGCGACCGAGGACCTGCTGATCAGTTTCGAGGACGAGGACGGGACTCTGCGCGAGGAGCGCTACGAGATGGTGGTGCTCTCGACCGCGCTGACCGCGGACCCACGCGCGGCCGAGTTGGCCCGGCGCGTCGGTCTCGAGGTGGACGCGCAGGGATTCGTGCCGACCGACCCACACGTGCCGATCGTTACCGCCCGGGAAGGAGTGTTTGTCTGTGGTGCGATTTCCGAACCCAAGGACATCCCGGAGACGGTGACCGAGGCGACCGGCGTTGCGGCCCGCGTCGGCGCGCTCCTGGCCGAAGCGCGCGGCACGCTGGTGACGAAGAAGGAGTACCCGCCCGAGCGCGATGTCAGCCTGGAGGAGCCGCGCATCGGCGTGTTCGTCTGCAACTGCGGTATCAACATCGGCGGGGTGGTCAAGGTGCCGAGCGTGGTCGAGTACGCCCGGACCCTGCCCGGGGTGGTCTACGCCGAGGAGAACCTGTTCACCTGTTCGCAGGACACCCAGGAGAAGATCACTTCGACGATCAACGAGCACCGGCTCAACCGGGTCATCGTCGCCTCCTGCACACCGCGGACCCACGAGCCGTTGTTCCAAGAGACGCTGGCCGAGGCGGGCCTGAACCCGCACCTGTTCACGATGGCCAACATCCGAGACCAGTGTTCCTGGGTGCACATGAAGGATGCCGAGGCGGCGACCGCAAAATCCAACGAACTGGTCCGGATGGCGGTGGCCAATGCCCGCCTGCTCCGGCCGCTCTATTCGCGGCCGCAGGCGATCGTCCAGAAGGCGCTCATCATCGGCGGCGGGCTGGCCGGAATGACCGCGGCGCTGGCGATCGCCGAGCAGGGTTTCGAAGTGTTCCTGGTCGAACAGCGCGACCGGCTCGGCGGGCAGTTGCGCAACATCCGCTATGCGGTGACCGGCGAGAGCATCAACGAGCTTCTCGCCCGGGTCGAGAGCCGGCTCTCCGCGACGCCCGGGGTCAAGGTCTTCACCGGCGCCGAGGTGACCGGCGTCAATGGTTACGTCGGCAACTACCGGACGACGGTTGTCCAGCGCGACAAGCAGTTCGAGCTTGAGCACGGTGTGTTTGTCGTCGCGACCGGGGCGGAGGAGTACCGGCCGACCGAATTCGGCTACGGCACACGGACCGGGGTGATGACCCAGACCGACCTCGAAAGGCTGGTCGTGGACTCGCCCGAGAAGGTTGTCGGGCTTGAGCACGTCGTGATGGTGCAATGCGTCGGCTCGCGCGAGGAGGCGCACCCGTGGTGCTCGCGAATCTGCTGTACCGAGGCGGTGAAGAACGCGCTCCGGCTGAAGAAGCTCGACCCGAAGCGCAACGTCTACATCCTTTACCGGGACATGCGCACCTACGGTTTCAAGGAAGGGCTGTACCGGGCGGCCCGCGAGGCCGGGGTGGTCTTCATCCGGTTCGATGAAGAACACCCGCCCGAGGTGACCGATTCCGGCACCCGGCTCCACGTCTCGGTCCGCGACCCGGTGCTCAAGGTCCGGCTCGGCATTGACGCCGACGCGCTGGTGCTGTCCGCGGGCGTGGTCCCGGCTCGGTCGAACCAGAAGATCGCGCAGTTGCTGAAGGTGCCGATGAACCAGGATGGTTTCTTCCTCGAAGCCCACGTCAAGCTACGGCCGGTTGATTTCACGACCCGGGGTGTGTTCATGGCCGGGATGGCTCACAGCCCGCGCCGGATTCCGGAGACGATCGCGATGGCGTATGCGGCCGCGGCCCGGGCCTGCTCGGTCATCAGCCACAAGGAACTGGCGACCGAGGCGGTGGTGGCGAAGGTCAACGAGCGCTGGTGCGTCGGTTGCGGCGTGTGCGAGGAAATCTGCCAGTACGAGGCGGTGAAAGTCAACCCGGAGACCGGCAAGTCGGCGGTCACGCCGGTGCTCTGCCAGGGCTGCGGTGCCTGCGCGATGGCCTGTCCGTCGAGTGCCATCGAACTGGGCGGGTTCCGGGCGCGACAGATGATTTCGATGGTGGATGCGGCGCTGTGACCGGGAATCAGGCCGATCGGACGAATTCGAGATGCAGGAGGCTGAATGGCTGATTTCGAGCCCAGGATAGTCGGCTTTCTTTGTAACTGGTGCACCTACGCGGGCGCGGACCTCGCCGGGACCTCGCGCATGCAGTACCCGCCGAACATGCGGCCGATAAGGGTGATGTGTTCGGGTTCGGTGGATTCGGTCTACCTGCTGCGGGCGCTGCTTGAGGGCGCGGATGGCGTGTTCATCGGCGGCTGTCACCCAGGTGACTGCCACTACGTCTCGGGCAACTACAAGGCCCGGCGGCGGATGGTCGCATTCAAGAGCATCCTGCGCTCGGTCGGGCTGGACGAGGACCGGGTATGGCTACGCTGGATTTCTGCGGCCGAGGGCCGGAAGTTCGCGGACACGATAACCGCGATGACCGACGAGCTGAAGCGGAAGGGGCCGAGCCCGTTTCGCGAGCAGTGGGATGTGTGAGGCGGCGATGGCGATGCTCAAGGTGAAGGCGAAGAACCCCTCGCGGACACTTCGCGAGCTGTTCGCGGGCTGGCTGAGCGAAGGACGGCTGTCGGCGATGCTGGTGCCGGTAATGGCGAAGTCCGGCGCGGCTACGCTGGCGCTGGTTTCCGACCCGGCGAAGATGGCCGAAGCCGCGCCGCTGTTGCCGGCGATGGCGGTCAACGCCGCATCGGTCGTCCACGATATCGCCCGCCAGAAGGGTGAGGCGGGCAGGGTCGGGCTCTTGCTCCGCCCCTGCGAGATGCGGGCGGTGGTCGAGCTCATCAAGCTCCGCCAGGTTGACGCGGACGGGGTTGTGCTCGTCGGCATTGACTGTCCGGGGACGTACAAGGCGGCCGGGTTCCGCGAGGTTCGGACGAAGGGCGAGGAGTTCGACAACGAGCACGCCGGCGGACAGCGGGACTATTACGACAGTCCGAACCTGCGCACCGCCTGCCAGGTCTGTGATTCTTCGGCGCCGTCCGCCTTCGACGTTGCGGTCGGTTTCCTCGGGCTCGATCCGGACAAGGAGCTGTGGCTGGAGGCCGGGACCGATAAGGGCCGGGTCCTGCTTGAGGGTTTTGACCTGACCGGTGAAGCGCCCGCGGCGCGGGCGAAGTACCTCGAAGCCTTGAAGGAGCGCCGGCTCAAGAAGGCCGCAGGCACGATCGAGAAACTCGACAAGGTGATGAGGGGGCCGGAGAAGCTGGTTGGTTACTTCGCCGACTGCCTCAACTGCCACAACTGCATGCGCGTCTGCCCGGTCTGCTACTGCCACGAGTGCTTTTTCAACTCGAGCACGTTCCAGCGCGGGCTGGATGAGCACGTCCGTACCGCGAAGCGCAAGGGGCTGACCCGCATGCCTTCTGAGACCCTGTTGTTCCACCTGACCCGGATGAACCACATGATGGCGTCCTGTGTCGCCTGTGGTATCTGCGAGGATTCCTGCCCGGCCGGGGTCGGGCTCCTGCCGCTGTTCAAGAAGGTCTCGCGCAACGTCCAGGCCGAGTTCGGATACGTCTCGGGCCGGAGCCTAGAAGAGCCCCTGCCGCTGGTGGCGTTCCGCGAGGACGAGTTTCAGGCGGTCGGCGAGAGCGAGTGATGACGGAGCGGGAAGTCTTGGTCAACCAGCTCGACGGCGAGTTCAAGCACCGTATCGCCGAGCGGATGGGCAACCGGGATTTCATGCACTGCCTTGCCTGCGGCTCCTGCTCGGCGTCCTGCCCGGTGCGCAAGCTCGAGGAGAAGTATAATCCGCGACGGATCATCCGGATGGCGATACTGGGGATGAAGGAAGAGGTCTACCGGAGCGAGTTTGTCTGGATGTGCTCCTACCATTCGACCTGTCTCAAGCGTTGCCCGCAGGGCGTCAACATCGGCGCGGTGGCCGATGTGGTCAGCCGGATGGCCGAGGAGGCGAAGAGGCAGAAGGTCGAACCTGCCGATGTCATCGAGGCGGAGGAGCTTGACCGCGGTTTCAAACGCCGGGTCATCGCCGAGGTGGCCGAGGTCGGGCGCTGTTTCACCTGCGGTTCCTGTACCGCGGTCTGCCCGGAACAGCTCTTCGACCCGACCAAGGACCCGCGTCGGTTCATTCGGCTGGTCAACCTGGGCCTGCGCGACGAGGCACTGGCCGACGAGTTCAAGGACATCTGTGCGACGCACTACCGCTGCCTGTCCCGCTGTCCCCAGGGAGTCCAGATCAGCCAGATAATGAGCGCGATCAAGGAACTGGCAATCGAGGACGGGTATAGCTATCCGGAGAGCCTGGTGGAGCTTGAGCGGGGAGAAGCGGGCACAATGAAGACAGTTTGATATGGCGGAAAGCAAGCTCTCCGGCGCGGCACTGGTGATCGGCGGCGGCATCGGCGGCGTCCAGTCCGCGCTCGACCTCGCCGACGCGGGCTACAAGGTCTACCTGGTCGAGCGCCAGCCCGGTATCGGCGGGGTGATGGCGATGCTCGACAAGACTTTCCCGACCAACGACTGTTCGATGTGCATTCTGTCGCCGAAGCTCGTCGTCGCGGCCCGGCACCGCAACATCGAACTGCTGACGCTGACCGAGGTGCTGGGCATTGAGGGTGAGGCCGGCGACTTCACGGTCCGGCTCCTGCGCCGCGCCCGGTATGTCAACCTCGACAAGTGCACCGGCTGTGGTGACTGCCTCGCCAAGTGCCCGGTGAAACTGCCCAACGATTTCGAAGGCGGCCTTTCCGAGCGGCGGGCGATCTACCGGCTCTACGCGCAGGCGGTGCCCAACGCGCCGATGATTGACGCGAAGCACTGCCTCAAGCTAGTCCGGGACAAGTGCGGCGCCTGTGCTAAGAACTGCAAGGCCGGCGCAATCGAGTACGGCCAGCAGGATGAAGAGGTTTCGGTCCGGGTCGGTGCGGTCGTGGTCGCGGCCGGCTCGCAGGTCGCCCCGACCGCCCTGCGCCGGGAGTACGGTCACGGCCGCTATCCCAACGTCGTCACCAGCCTCGAGTTTGAGCGCATCTTGTCCGCTTCAGGTCCGTTCTCGGGCCACGTTCAGCGGCCCAGCGACGGCCGAAAGCCGGAACGAATCGCCTGGCTCCAGTGTGTCGGCTCGCGCGACGAATCGGTTGAGAAGGGCTACTGCTCGGCGATGTGCTGTATGTACGCGGTCAAGGAGGCGGTCATTGCCCGCGAGCACATGGGTTCGGTCGAGCCGACGGTCTTCTATATGGACATGCGGTCCTACGGCAAGGATTTCGACCGCTACGTCGAGCGGGCAGAGAAGCAGTATGGCGTCCGGTTGGTCCGGGCCCGGGTGCCGGAGGTGCGCGAGGACCAGAGGACCCGGGACCTCGTCGTCCGCTACGCCAGCGATGCGGGTGCGGGCGCGGAGCGCTTCGACATGGTCGTGCTGTCTTGCGGGTTGGTGCCGCCCGCGGAGATGGTCGAACTCGGCCGCCGGCTCGATATCAAGCTCGACCGCTTCGGGTTCGTGGCCGGCGACAACTGGGACCCGGTCGCAAGCTCGCGGCCGGGTATCAGCGTGGCGGGCAGTTTCCAGTCGCCGATGGCGATTCCCGAGACGGTGACCGGCGCTTCCGGTGCGGCCGCGGCGGTCGAGTCGGTGCTGGCCGAGGTGCGCGGCAAGGATGCGGTAGCCGAGGAACTGCCGCCTGAGCGTGATGTCCGGGGCGAAGCGCCGCGCATCGGCGCTTTCATCTGTCACTGCGGGGTGAACATCGGCGGGGTCGTGGACGTGCCGGCGGTGGTTGAGCACGTGAAGACTTTGCCCTTCGTGGTCTATGCGGACGAGAACCTCTATTCCTGCTCGGGCGATACCCAGGAGCGGCTGAAAGAGCTTATCCGCGAGCATCGGCTCAACCGGGTGATGATCGCCTCTTGCTCGCCGCGCACCCACGAGCCGCTGTTCCAGGCAACGCTGGCCGAGGCCGGTCTCAATCCGCACCTGTTCGCGATGGCCAACATTCGGGATCAGTGTTCATGGGTGCACATGAAGGAACCGGAGCAGGCGACCGCCAAGGCCAGGGAGTTGGTCAGCGCGGCCATCGCCCGGGTCGTGCGCCAGTCGCCCCTGCCCAAGGTCAAACTGCCGGTCAAGAAGGCGGCGCTGGTGCTGGGCGGCGGTATCGCCGGTCTGACTTCGGCGCTGGCCATAGCCGATGAGGGTTTCGATGTCTGTCTGCTGGAGCGCGAGGCGGAGTTGGGTGGTCAGGCGCTCTCGATATTCACGACCGCAGAGGGCGACGATGTCCGTGCACGGCTCAAGGCGACCATCGAACGGACGAAACAGCATTCGCGCATCGCGGTCCACACCAATGTCGCTCTCGACGGCATTGACGGCTTTGTCGGTAACTACCGGACGACATTCCACGTCCGCGGTGCGGACAAGCCGATGGAGTATGAGCACGGCGTGGTCGTGGTTGCGACCGGGGCCGAATATCGTCAGCCGACCGAGTACCAGTATGGCGCGAGTGATTGTGTCATCACCCAGCGGCAGCTGGAGGAGATGGTCGAGGCTTACCGCCGCAACCCGAAGACCGAACGGCCCGGTTCGGTCGTGATGATCCAGTGCGTCGGCTCGCGTGAGCCCAAGCGGCCCTGGTGCTCGCGCATCTGCTGTGCCGAGGCGGTGAAGAACGCGATTGCGCTCAAGGAGTTGAACCCGGAGACGGAAGTCCACGTCCTCTACCGGGATATCCGTACCTACGGTCTGCGAGAAGAGCATTACCGCCGGGCACGAGGGTTGGGAGTCGTCTTCATCCGCTACACCCCGGAGGAGAAGCCCGAGGTGAGGGTTGAGGACGGCCGGCCAATCGTAACCGTGCGCGACCCGATACTGGGCCGTCGCATCCGGTTCCGGCCCGACATCCTCGCCCTGAGCTCGGGCATCGTGCCGCGGGCCGGCGCGAAGGAACTGGCGATGATGCTCAAGGTGCCGCTGAACGCGGACGGGTTCTTCCTCGAGGCGCACATGAAGCTTCGGCCGGTGGATTTCGCGACCGAGGGTGTGTACATGGCCGGGTTGGCGCATTTCCCGAAGTTCATTGACGAGGCGGTAGCGCAGGCCCGGGCCGCGGCGGGCCGGGCCGCGACAGTACTGAGCCGCGACACGCTCGAGGCGGAAGCAACGGTCGCCCACGTGGACCGGGAACGATGCACCGCCTGCCGGATGTGCGAGACGCTCTGCGCTTACCGGGCGATAGAGGTCAAGGTTGTCAACGAGACTTTCGGCACCCGCTCCGCGGTGGTCAACGAAGCGCTCTGCAAGGGCTGTGGTGCGTGCGCGGCCAACTGCCGATGCTCGGCGATTGACATCCGCGGCTTCACCAACGAGAACATCTGCCGCGAGCTGACGGCACTGCTGGACTAGCCCGGCCCGGTCGGCCGGGTTCCTAGAACAGCCCCTGGACGCGGCGGCCGGTCGGGTACTCGACTTCGAACTCGACCTCGAAGCGGCGTTTCTCGCCGTCGGACAGGGTCGGCTCCCAGGTGTAGAGTCCCTGGTCGGCGTCAACGGTCAAAGCGGCCGGTTCGACCCTCGTCACCTTGACCTTGACTTCCTGCTGACGCGAGACCGGGACCTGCTCGACAAGGCGAACGGTCGCCGGTTTCGAGTGGTAGTTCTCGGCGGTGATGCGGTAGGCGAACCGGGCCTTTTCGGTGCGGCCGAGCAACCCGCTCCTGGACTTGAAGGTCCGGACCAGTTCGCGGCTCACCTTGACGCGCTCGTCAATACCGAAGCTGACTTCGGTTGACTCCTGGGGCGCGATTGCCGACAGGCGGGTCGAACCGGTGAACTCGTCGCCGACGAAGGTGCTGGCCGGGCCGGCGAGGTAGACGAGTCCGGTACTGTTGACCATCCGGCCCTGGAGAAAGGCCTGTTCGCGGGAGCGGGGGAGGGCATAGTGGCCGAACTCCGCGGGCAGGGTGCTGCGGGCGAGCTCGAGCTTGCGGGCCGGTTCGCCGCTGGCGAGGCTGACCCGGCCGGGAATGGCGTACTGGAGGGATATCCCGGTCTCGACCGGTTCAACGAAGACCTCGTCCATGATCTCGCCGGCATCGTATGCCGCGCCCGGGGCCATCATGATGCCTTCGGGCATTGCCTTGGCCCGGCGTACGTAGCTTTCCGGCTCGAGGAGCGAGACCTGCCAGGCCTGCGGTTCGGGCGCAACCAGCCCGAACCGGGGCGTGGAGGTCGAGAGCACGACCCGGACCCGGTTCCAGTCCTCGCCGGTGCGCTGGCTGAGCCGGGCGTGGTAGGCAAGTTCGACCGCGTCGCGGTCCGGCCGGGCGCGGAGTTCGTACCAAGGAGACCAACTCGCCGCGTTGGGGACCGCGTAGCTGAACTCGACGCGGTAGTTGCCCGCATTCGCGGAGTAGTCGAACCGGAGCGTCTTGCGATTCTCGACCGCGGCGCGGGTGGCTTCGTACTCGGCCCGGGCCGCCTTCAGTTTTTCCTCAACTTCCTTGCGTTCCGATTCGAGTGCGAGCTGGCGCCGCTTGACCCGGCTCAGCTCGGCGGCCATGAAGGACAGGGCATTGCGCCAGGCTTCGCTGGAGACTCGGCCCTGCTGGAGTTCCTTGCCGATGAGCTCGGGCGCGCCGAGTTTGATCGAGCCGAGGAACTCGGTCTGGGCCTTGAGGACTTCGGCTTCGTTGTCCAGGGTCTTGAGCGCAAGATCGAGCTTCTCGACCTCTTCCTTGAGCTGGCGGACCGCCGGAGTCGGCTCGGCTTCGTAGCCGCGGCGAACTTGGACCTCGCCAATGCGTGCGCCCGGGCATCGGACGCGGACCGAGTTGTCGTCGAGCGCACCGGGCAGGCCGGCGAACTCTAGCGTGCCGGAGCCGCTGAGCGAAACCTGGGCCGAGCGGACGACGACGACCTGGTTCGGGTAGACGACGACGGAGTCAATCGTGGAACTCGCGCCGAGCGCGAGGGCAACCAGTAGAGCGGTCATGATACCTCCCTTGGGGGCGGACTGTCAGTCTGCGGTGCGGGCATTCAGTTTCCAGTTACGCGGGCAGCGGGCCGGGCATTCCCGGTCCGGGCGATGGTGCCGCCGCCGAGCACGCGGTCGTCATCGTAGCAGACCGCGGCCTGGCCGGGGGTCAGAGCCCATTGCGGCCTGTCGAAGGTCACCAGGGACCGGTCTGGTTCGACGTGAACCAGCGCCGGGGCGGCCGGGTGTTGGTTGCGGATTCGGACCCGGGCCCGGAATCTCTCGGCGGGCGGACAACCGGCGACCCAGGTCACCGCCTCGAGCTCCGCCGTTGTTCCGTACGCCGACGACTCGGGGCCGAGCACGACGGTTGCGGTTTCCGGTTCGAGTCGGACAACGTAGCGCCGCTCGCCCAGCGGCAGGCCGAGACCCTTGCGCTGGCCGATGGTGAAGCCGGCGATGCCGTTGTGGCGACCGAGTTCGCAGCCGGTTTCGTCCTTCACCGGACCGGGCCGGAAGAGCCCGGGCCGGCGCTTGCGCAGGAAGATCGGGTAGTCGTCACCGGGCACGAAGCAGATTTCCTGGCTGTCGGGCTTGTCGGCAACCGGCAGGCCGAGCGAGCCGGCCTGCGCGCGGACTTCATCCTTCGTCAGTTCGCCGAGCGGCAGGATGACCCGGGCGAGCTGTTCCTGCGTGAAGCGGTAGAGGAAGTAGCTCTGGTCGCGCCTGCGGTCCGCGGCCCGGCGCAGTTGGAAGCTGCCGTTGACCGGCACGATGCGGGCGTAATGCCCGGTCGCCAGCCGATCGGCTTTGAACTCGGCCAACCGGCCGAGCAGGATATGGAACTTGAGGATGTCGTTGCAACGGATACAGGGATTCGGGGTCCGGCCCCGGGCGTACTCGGCGCAGAACTCGGCGATGACCTCGCTCTCCATTGCCTCCCAGAAGTCGAGCGGGTAATGCGGGATTCCGAGCCGGGCGCAAACCCGGCGGGCATCTTCAATCGCGCGGACGCCGCAACAACCGCGTTCGGCGGCACCGGTTGGCCGCAACGACGGGTCCTCGTCGGCCAGCCGCATCGTCACGCCGATGACTTCGTGGCCGTCTGTGCGCAGGAGCGCGGCCGCGACCGAAGAGTCAACCCCGCCGCTCATCGCTACGAGGATGCGCATGGGTCAGGAGCCTGGTCTCAGGCTTCTCGGTCTGCGGGTTGATCGAGAACGTCCGACGCTTCGCGTTCGTCCGGTTTGCACTCGGCCCGAAACTCCTCGACAAGAACCTGCCAGAGTCGGATGTGAGTTTCGCCCGGGACGTCGCTGCCGGCTTCGGTCCGGCAGGTGGCGACGACCCGGCGCATTGACCATAGCAGTCGGGCACAGTGGTCGCAGGTTGTCGCGTGTTCCATCAGGGCCCGGCGCATCTCGACCGTCTCGCTGTCGTCGAGGTACTCGGCAATCAGGTCCATGAGTTCGGCGCACGCCGAGCACTCAATCGCGAGTTCCTCGTGCTCTTCGGGCCGGGTTGCGTCGTCGGTGGTCATAAGTGGCTCTCCAGCTTGCTTCTCAACGCCAGCCGTCCGCGGTGTAGTCGCGATTTGACTGCGGCGACGGTCAGGTTCAGGACTTTACTGACTTCCTCGTTGCTCAGGCCCTCGAGGTCGCGCAACACCACGACGGTGCGGTAGTCCTCGGGCAGTTCGTCCACCGCCTGCTGGAGCTTGCGCTGAAGCTCGCGGCGTTTGAAGAGCAGGTCCGGGCTGAACTGGTCGTCCGGGATCTCGAAGACCATATCGCCGGAGTCGCCGACCGGCTGGTCCAGCGACATCACCACCGGCGACTTGCGGCGCCGGAGCTTGGTCAGGCTGACGTTGGTGGCGATGCGGTAGAGCCAGGTGAAGAACTGGGCCTTGAACTGGAAGCGATGCAGGAAGCGGTAAGCGCGGAGGAAGGTGTCCTGCAGGGCTTCGCTGGCGTCTTCAGGGTTGCCGAGCATTCGGTAGGCTATGTTGTAGACCTTGCGCTCGTGGCGCCGGACCAGTTCCTCGAAGGCTTCGGTCTTGCCGGCCTGGGCCCGGCGGACGAGCTCGTCATCGGGAACCGGCAGTGCCGCCGGTACGGGTTGAAGCTGCCCCCCGTCCGAAGCGGGTCTGGTGACTGTCTCGACCATCTGTCTAAGATACGTGCTGGCCGGGAATTGTCAATCAGGGTCGGTCTGCCGGCACCGGCGGACGACGACCGGCAGGTTATGCCCGGTGCGCAGGCGCCGAGCATCAATGAGTTTGAGCAGGACGAAGCCAAGGACAAGCCCGACGCCCGCCAGGATCGCGGCGCCGGCATCACCCCGGAGCAGGAACCCGATGACGATGCCCAGCGCCATCATCCCTCCGAGCAGGCCGAAGACCAGCCCGGCGGAGCCGAACCGGCCCGCATCCGGGGTCGTGACGATGACCTCATCGCCTACCCGGGCCCCGGTCTTGTTGTGGGCCAGGACCAGCCGACTGCGCTTGCCGGTCCAGTTGCAGAAGCCGGAAGCGCCGCAGCGGTCGCAGGCCGGCCCGGGTTCGATTTCCACCTCGACCCGGCCGTCCCGGACCGCGACGACTTTGCCCGGTTCCTCCATACCTAGTAGCCTGCGGACCGAGCCGCACGCTTTCGGCGCCAGCGTCTGAACTGCTGGAGCCGGAGCTGGACCAGGAGGATGAAGCCGGTGGTTACCTGCAGTGTCAGCCCGCTTGCCACTACGATACCCAGCCAGCGTCCGACGATGCGCCAGTTGTGCATCCGGAAGACGGTGGGGTTGAAGTAGTCCGCGATTGTCAGCAGGCCGGCAGTGCCGGTCATGAGCAGAAGCGGTCCGACAATCGCGCCGATGAACCTGTGCAGTTTCCGTATGAGCATCAGCCCCCCTCCTCAGGTTCCGCGGGCCAGCGTTCGAGGAACGCCATCTTGTCGAAAGACAGCCGCTCCGGCCGCTTGCGCTCGGATGCCAGTTGTTCCTTGGAGAGCACCGGGCTGGGCGTGCCGGCATGCCTGCCGACCAGCACCAGCGTCACGACCGCGACCCGGTCCGGGATGCCGAGGGCGGCCCGGGTCTTCTTCGGGCTGTAGCCGGCAATCGGGTGCGCTACCAGCCCCAATTCGGTCGCCCGCAGAATCAGCAATGCGGTCTGGAGGCCGGTGTCGAACTGGTAGTACTCCCGGTCACGGATGACACAGTCGTCGCCTTTCTCGGCGCAGACCGCAATCACCAGGGAGGCGGCGTGGCACCAGGCGTTACCCTTGCTGTAGACCAGCTTCATCGCCTCAAGCTGTTCCGGGTCGCGCACGAACACGAAACGGGCCGGCTGGTTGTTGAAACAGGTCGGCGCGAGAACCGCCGCGTGCGCCAGTTCGTGCAGGGTTTCGTCGGTGATTTCGACCGGGGTGAGCGAGCGGTAGGCCCGGCGTTGCTTGATTGCTTCCTGTACCGTCATCTGTCCTCCTATCTACCGCTTGCGGTGGCAGACGTAGATGTCGGCTTCGATCATCCGGATCGGGTCAGTGCCGGTGAAGTAGTGGTGCGCGAAGTAGAGGTTGCCCTGCCGGTCCAGCGTCGGCTCGCCCGCGAACCGGGAGAGAATCAGCTCCGGCTCACCCCACTCGCCGTTCGGCAACTTCCGGGAACGGAATACGGAGGGGCCCGGTGTCGTCTGTCCTTCGTAGTTTGAGCGCGTGAACCAGAGTTGGTTCCCGTCCTCGGACAGGAACGGCCAGCCCTCCTCGGCCGCGGTGTTGATTGTCGGGCCGAGGTTCTGCGGCGGGGCCCAGCCCTCCGGGTTGCGGGTCAGAGACCACAGGTCCATCCCGCCGTAACCGCCCTCGCTTGCCTCCCGGTGGCAGTACAGCGTTCGGCCGTCGGCCGAGATATGTATCTCCCCGATGGCGTAGTCCCGGTTGAGTTGGGGGCCGGCGTTGTGGACCCCGGTCCATCGGTCGCCGCGCAGGACCGCGGTGTAGTAGTCCAGCTCCCGGTAGTTGCCGGTCCGGGCCGACGCGAACCACATTGTATCGCCGTGGACGAACTGGGCACCGTCGAGCGACAGGTCGTCATGGAGCACCACGCGCGTTGGTTCGGTCCAGCTTCCGCCGACTCGCTTCGACCAGTAGATGCCGGTCGCGCCGTCGAGGAGTTGCTTCTCGGCCGGTACCCGGACGTCGGGCGTGAACCAGACGAAGAGCCATTCCCCGTCCGGGGTGATGAAGGGGGAGTCCTCGGCCCCGGCGGTGTTGACCGGCCCGGGCATCGGCACCGGCTGTTCCCATTCGTCGGAATGCAGAATCGGCGGCCAAGTGTCGCTCTCCGGGGTCATCTTGACCGCGTCGGCCGGGATCGCCTCTTCGCGCGGCACCAGCTTCAGCGGTTGGTCACAAGCGGCCAGCACCAGCAACAGCAGGACGAGAGAGCCCGAACGCGGCGGCACCGGTCAGCCCCGTGTCGCAAAGTTCACGCCGTCGAGCAACAGCGCCGGGAACCGGCCCATGTGCGCATCCTCCAGCCGGTCGCCGACCGCGACCACCCGCTTGAGGTCCTCGTAGACGTTGCCCGCGACCATCGCGTCCTTGACGTGACCCGCGATTTCGCCGTTCTCGACCCAGAGACCGGGTGACAGCCCGATAGAGTAATCGCCGTTCAGGATATTGCCCGAATGTGCGCCCAGCACGCCGGCTACGATCACCCCGGTGCCCATCTCCTTGAGCAGTTCCGCGAGCGAATGCCGGCCCGGTTCGATGCGCAGGTGTCCGAGGTCCGGCGAGGGCCGCGAGGTGATACCCGAACGCCAGCCGTTGCCGGTCGGCCGGGTCCCGAGCTTCCAGGCGTAGTAGCGGTCGGTGTAGAACCCGCGCAGGACCCCCCGCTCGAACAGCGCCCGGTTCATGCAGGGTGTACCCTCGTCATCGAATGAACGCGCGCCCGGCCAGGTATCGTCGAGCGGTGCGTCGGTCAGGGTCAGTAGCGGGCTCAGCACCTGCTCCCCGACCTTCTCCCGCAACGGCGAGACTTTTTCGTACACCGACCGGCCGGTCGTGGCCGCGGTCAACCGCCAGATGAGCGCGTACACGCTCATGGGCAGGAACAGCGCCTTGGTGGGCCCGGACTTGGCCTTTACTTCTCTCTCCGAGGCATTGTAGGTGGCGACCACGTACTCCAGTTCCTCGTCCGTTGCGGCCCGGAAATCCTTGCCGGTCACGTACCGGGAAACCGAGGCATAGGACCCCGGGTAGTAAGCCGCGAAGTAACAGTGGTAGGACGAACTGCGGACGGTTCGGTCGAAGCCGGCGCTGTTCAGCACCCGGACCGTGCTGATGCTCCTGGCGGCCGACACGTTGAGCTGCGCCTTCATGCGCGGTTTGAGCGCATCGAGGATGCGGTTGCTCTCCGCGACCAGTCCGGCGTTGTCCAGCTTTTCGATGGCCGGGTCGTAGGTATCAAGTCCAGGCAGTTCCACGGCCGGGGCGAGCTCGTAATCGGCCTCGACCCCGCCGGCAAGCGCGGCGAGCGCATTGCTCACCAGTTCCTCCCGGTCAACCAGGTTCCGGGTATAGGCCATCCCGAGCCGGCCGCTTCGCAACAGCAGCAGCCCGACGCCCGACAGCATCGAGCTTTCGACGTCCTTGAACTTGCCATTCTCGAAGCTGACCCCGTCCGAGACGGTCGCCTGCGAGAAGACCTCGGCCTGGTAGGCCTTGCGGCGGGCGATCTCAAGCAGTCTTTCCATTATCTGCCTCCGATGACGACGTTCTCGACCAGCACATGGGGCGCTCCGTAGCAGGACCGGACATTCGTCTGGCCCTTGCCGCACCCGCCCACTTCTCCCAGCGTCAGGTCGTCGGCGATGCCGGTGATGCTCTTCAGAGTGCTGTACAGATTGCCCGAGATGTTGATGTCCCGGAGCATCTTCGCCCGCTTGCCGGCCTTGACCTCGAACCCGTATTGAGCTCCGAAAGTGAAGTTCTCGCCCGAAGTCTGCCCGCCCATCGCGTTGCAGAGGTACAGGCCGTCGCCCAGCCGTTCGAGCAGGCCTTCGAGGCTGTCCCTGCCGGGCTCGATGAAGATATTGCCCATCCGGACAATCGGCGCGTAGCGGTAGTCCTCGGCGATGCAGTGGCCGGAGAGCGGTTCGCCCAGCGCGGCCGCGGTCCGGCGCGAATGCAGGCGGCCGGTGAGGACGCCGTCCTTCATCAACTGCGTCGGCCGGGCCCGGACTCCCTCGTCGTCGTAGCGGTAGTGACCGAGCTGGTGCGGCACGGTCGGGTCGTCCTTGATGGACAGCACGCCGGTGCCCAGTTCGGCGCCGAGCTGCATCTTCGCCCGCATTGTCGGCGAGTCTTCAATCAGGTCCGCCTCCGAGAAGTGACCGAACGCCTCGTGGGTGAAGACGCCGGCCAGCCGCTGGTCCAGCACCACCCGGTAGGTCCCGCCCTTGATCGGCTCCGCAGTCAGCAGGTCTACCGCCAGCTTCTTCCGCTCCTCGACCAGCGCCTCGCGGCCGCGCAGGGAACCCAGCCCGTCACTGCCGCCCATCCCGACCCGCACGCTCTGGGTCAGGCCGCCCTCCCGGGTGATGATGCCGCCGGAAATCCGGACCGTGACCAACTCCTCGCGCACCCGGCTGCCTTCGGTGCTGAGGAAATGCTTCTCGCGGATGAGGTCGGAGTAGGCGAGGCTGGTGGTGGCGACCTTCTCGTGATCGAGGGCGATGTCGTTGTACTTCTTCAGGAGCGCAAGCTTCTCTTCCACCGTCAGCTTGCGCGGGTCTTCGTCCAACTCCGGCCGGACGTCGTCTTGAACGACCTCGGTTTCGGCCAGCCGCACCGGTTCCTTCGCCGCCCGGCCGATGATGCCGGCGTTGGCGGTTGCGGTCGCGAGCGCCTGCTCCGCGTCGGTAAGCCGGGTGAAGGCGACGGAGGCAAGCCCGCCGTCCTTCAGCACCCGGAGCACGTACCCGTCCGCCGAGCTCGCGGACAGTCCGGTCAGCTCCCGGCCGCTGTAGCTGATTGCGGTCTCTCGTTTGACCTCGTAGCGGATGTCGGCGTAGTCCGCCTCCGCCCGGGCCAGCAGTTTCTTCAGTTCGTCAAACACGTGGTCTCCTCTCGGTAGCGTTCACGATAGCGTAGTTTGAGGGTTACTGATGTCAAGCGGCCGGGCGAGAAGCCGGAAGGCCCGGTTGGCGTCCTCGGATGACACGGGGATGTGTGCGAGAGCAGGGAGCAAAGTGCGCTTGACACTCTCAGGCCAAGCCGTAGAATCACAAGGGGATGTTTGATGTCATCTTCGGCAAGCTCTTCGGTACCAAGAATGAGCGTGAACTCAAGCGGCTGTGGAGCCGCGTTGAGGATATCAGTGCCGTTTATGAGAGCCTGAAGGGCGTTTCCGCCGCCGACCTGCCCGCGAAGACCGAGGACCTGGTTCGGCGCGTCGCCGACGGCGAACCGCTCGATGACCTCGTGCCCGAATCGTTTGCCCTCGTGAAGTGGGCCTGCACCTTCCTGCTCGATAAGGAGTGGCCGGTCGCGGACACGATGCAGAAGTGGAACATGGTGCCGTTCGACGTCCAGCTCATCGGCGGCATCGTCCTGCACGAGGGCAGGATTGCCGAGATGCGGACCGGGGAGGGCAAGACGCTGGTCGCGACGATGCCGCTGTACCTGAACGCGCTGACGAAGAAGGGCGCGCACCTGGTGACGGTCAATGACTACCTGGCTCGGCGCGACCGCGAATGGATGGGACCGGTCTACGAGTCGCTGGGGCTGACCGTCGGCGTCATCCAGCAGGGGATGGACCCGGAGGAGCGCCAGCCGATGTACCGGGCCGACGTCACCTACGGCACGAACAACGAATTCGGGTTCGACTACCTGCGCGACAATATGGTCCAGCGGCTGGAGGACAAGGTCCAGCGCGGGCATCATTACGTAATCGTGGACGAGGTGGACTCGATCCTGATTGACGAGGCCCGGACCCCGCTCATCATTTCCGGCGCGGTCGAGTCTGAGGACAAGGGCTACGACCGGTTGACCCCGCTCGTGCGCTCGCTGTTTTCCAAGCAGAACCTGCTCGTCAACCGGATGGTCGAGGACGCGGAGAAGATGCTCGACGAGGGCAGGGAGGCGGATGCCGCGGTGAAACTGCTTCAGGCCCGGCGCGGGGCGCCGAAGAACAAGCGGCTGACGAAGCTGGAACGCCGGGAGGGCGTGAAGCGGATGGTGGATATGACCGAGCGGGCGTTCATCCGCGACAAGTCGTTCCACACCATTGACGAGGAGCTCTACTTCGTCATTGACGAGCAGACCCATTCCATCGGCCTGACCGACCAGGGCCGCGCGGTGCTGGCGCCGGACGACCCGGCGGCGTTCGTCCTGCCCGAACTCTCCGAGGAACTCGACCGTGTTGACCGTGATGAGAAGCTGAGCGTGAAGGAGAAGGCGGCGGAGCGGGAACGGGTGTACCAGGCCTACGCCCGTCGGAGCGATACCCTGCACAGCATCCAGGCCCTGCTCAAGGCGTTCTCACTCTTCGAGAAGGACGTCGACTACGTGGTACAGGACGGCAAGGTGATGATCGTGGACGAGTTCACCGGCCGGTTGATGCCGGGCCGGCGGTTCTCGGACGGCCTGCACGGCGCGCTCGAAGCCAAGGAGAACGTCACGGTCCAGAGTGAGACCCAGACTTTCGCGACCGTCACCCTCCAGAACTACTTCCGGATGTATCAGAAGCTGGCCGGGATGACCGGCACGGCGATGACCGCGGCGAACGAGTTCTACGCCACCTACAAGTTGGACGTGGTCGAGATCCCGACCAACGAGCCGGTCCGCCGGGTGGATTACGCGGACGTCATCTATAAGACCCGCAAGGCGAAGTATGACGCGGTGATTGACAACATCGCCGTTTCCCACGAGGCCGGCCGGCCGGTGCTGGTCGGCACCGCCTCGGTCGAGACTTCGGAGGTGATATCCCGGATGCTTCGCCGCCGGGGCATCAACCACGAAGTGTTGAACGCCCGCCATCATCAGCGCGAGGCGGATATCGTCGCCATGGCCGGCCGGCCGGGCGCGGTGACGATCGCGACGAACATGGCCGGTCGCGGCACCGACATCAAGCTCGGCGAGGGCGTGGTCAAGGGCGAGGGTTGTTACCTCGTTTCCGGCGATGGTCCGTGCGCTTACTGGGAGGAGGAGCCGGGTCGGTGCAAGGAAGACGTCCCCTGCGGGCTCTATATCATCGGCACCGAGCGGCACGAGGCGCGCCGGATTGACGACCAGTTGCGCGGTCGGAGCGGCCGGCAGGGCGACCCGGGTTCGTCACGGTTCTACCTGTCGCTGGAGGACGACCTGATGCGGCTGTTCGGGTCGGAGCGGGTCGCCTCGATAATGGACCGGTTCGGGGCGAAGGAGGATGAGCCGATCGAGCACGGGCTGGTGACCCGGGCGATATCCAATGCCCAGAAGCGGGTCGAAATCCGCAACGCCGAGATTCGCCGGCACCTGCTAGAGTACGACGACGTGATGAACCGTCAGCGCGAGGTCGTCTACACCCTGCGCGACGCGATACTGGGCGGCGACGACGCCCGGCCGGTCTTTGAGGAGGTCGTATCCGGCCTGGTTGACTCGCTGGTCGCGAAGGCGGCGGGCGGCAGTCGGCGACCGGACGAGTGGGACTGGGATGTGCTGACCGGCGAGTTCCAGCTCGTCTTCCTTGTTGACCCGGGAATCACGCCCGAGGAGCGCGGTTCACTGCGAGTCGAGGACGTCATTCAACGCTTGACAGCAACGGCATCCCGCAGGTATGATGAGCGGCTTTCGGAACTGGGTTCTGAGCTCTTGGGGCAGCTTTGCCGTCACGTGTTCCTCAGGACGGTTGATGCCAAATGGCGTGACCACCTGTATGCACTGGACGGGCTGCGTGAGGGAATCGGGCTTCGGGCGTACGGTCAGAAGGACCCGCTGGTGGAATACAAGCGGGAGTCTTTTCGGCTGTTCGAGCAGATGATGACCGACTTTCAGCGGGAGGCGGTCACCCTGCTGTTCCGGGCCCAGGTTCGAACGGCGGATGAGCCGAGGCGGCGGGCGCCGGCCCGCGGGCTTCATGCCCACAAGCCGGCGACCGGCGCACCCGGTGAAGGCCCGGCGCAGGCCGAGTCGCGGCCGATGCGCCGGGAGGAGAAGAAGGTAGGAAGGAACGACCCCTGCCCGTGCGGTTCGGGCAGGAAGTACAAGAAGTGCTGCGGAAGCGGCTAACCAGCAAAAGGAGGAGCAATGGCTCTGAGCAAAGGACGGATAGTCGGTCTGATCCTGATCGGCGTGGTGGTGGTGGTACTCGGGATCGTGCTGTTGACCGGTCAGCAGGAGGACAACAAGCCGATCGATGCGCGGGCTTTCATCCGCAATACCGAGAAACAGCTCGGCAAGATCGAGCGCAAGGCGGTTGACGTGCGCGACCATTTCGGGGCCGAGGTTGAAGAGGAGCTTGCCCAGGTTGACCAACTCCTGGCCACAACCCGGGAAGTACTGCAGAGGATGCAGAATGTCAGCGACCAGGTAGAACTGCGGAAGCTCAGAGAAGAAGCAAACGCGGCCTACCGGGCGGCACAGGACATCCTCAAGGAGTTCGAGTAACAGCGGCAAACAGACTCTTCGGTTCTGAGGCGATGCGCAGGTGTGTCGGTGTCCGTCGGGTGCGCGGGGCCGCAGGACGCAGACGAAGACTCGGGAGCACTCCGGGGCGATTGGATGCCGTACGTGCTTGACCGACGACCGGTCGGGAGGAAATCGTGAAGACACGGGCTGTAGTCTGGACCGTGATTGGTGTGGTGGTTCTGGTCGGAGTCATATTCCTGGTTGCTACCGGCCGCAGGCCACCGGCGTCCAGCATCGAGGGAGCGCTTCGCCAGGTTGAAGTCGTCAGTGGGCGGCTGGGCGAACTGGAGAGGCGGGTTGCCGACTCACGTGCGGGCCTGCAACCGGGTCAGGACCCATCCGCGTTCGACGCCATTGCACAGCAGATAGCGGACGCCCGGGGCGTGCTGAATGAGGCGCGCCAGGCGGAGAAGCTCGACGCGGTGATGACGAAGCTGACCGATGCCCGGACCGCCTACAGTAGTGCGCTTCGGCAGTACCGGAAGCTGACCCGCCAGCCGCGGCGCTAGTGGGCGGAGTAACCTTCAAGGGCCCGGGGCTTTGCCCCGGGCCCTTGTGTAGAGCGGGTCGGCAAGGGGGAGGATTGACGACTCAGGGCCAGACGAAACTCAGGCGCGGGAAGCGGGGCAGTCCCAGGGCACGCTCGGCGGTGACCTCCAAGAGGTCGGTCAACCGCAGGCTGAACCGGCGGCGGGGATGGATGAGACGGGCCGGGGACTTGAGGTCGGCCAACTCGGCACAGAAGCGTCGGGCATCCTCCAGCGTGCCGAGGGTATCAACCAGCCCGGCGGCCAGTGCCTGCCGCCCGGTCAGCACCCGGCCATCGGCAATGCGCCGGGTTTCGGCGTCGGACATTTCCCGTTCCAGGCTCACTATCTCGATGAACTGCTCGTAGACGTCCAGGACAAGGCCTTCGAGGAGCGCGCGGTCGGCCGGGGTCATGCGTCGGAAGGGCGAGCCGATATCCTTGTGCTCGCGGGATTTCACCACTTCGACGCCGATGCCGACTTTGTCCAGCAACCGGTCCACGACCGGGAACTCCATTATCACGCCGATTGAGCCGGTCAGCGTGCCCGGGTTGGCGACAATCAGGTCCGCCGGGCAGGCGATGTAGTAGCCGCCGGAAGCGGCGATCGTCCCGAGTGAAGCGACAACCGGGGTCCCGGCGTCGCGGACGCGGACGATTTCGGAGTAGATTTCGTGGGAAGGGGTTACGACCCCGCCCGGGCTGTCAATGCGGATGAGGAGGGCCTTGACCAGCGGGTTCTGTTCGAGGGACTTGAGGTCGCGGATGAAGAGCCGTGAGTCGGTTATCGTGCCTTCGACGGTGAGATAGCCGATGCCGGGACCGAACTCCGGCAGGGTTCTGCTCGAAGGCACGGCGGCCAGCACCGCCAGCAGCAGGACGAAGGGGACTCCGATGACAAGCAGGACAGCGGCCACGACGAGCAGAATCACGTTGCCGCGCTTCATGGTCATGGGCCCAAGTGGATTCGAACCACTGACCCCTGCGTTATCAGCACAGTGCTCTACCACCTGAGCTATGGGCCCGGGTCAAGAGAGAGGGTCCAAGACTTCACGTAGGGACGGAACCACGGATACCTGTCAGGATTCCTCTCACCGGCAATGATATGAAAACCGCCGGGCGAGTCAAGCAAAGGGGCGAGGCCGCGGGCCGGTGGGCGTGTCCTCGACCTGCCAGCCGAGTTCGGCGAGCCGGGCGCGGAGCCGGTCCGCGGTCGGCCAGTCTTTCGCCTCGCGGGCGGCTTCGCGTTCTTCGACGAGCCGGCTGACTTCGGCCGGCGTCTCGGCGACCGTCGCCGACAGCTTCTCCAGCCCGAGCCCGAGGACTTGGTCGAATTCGAGCAACAGGTTCCAGGCCGACCGGTCCTGGCGCTTGTTGCCCTCTCGCACCACGGTCCAGGCTGCCGCCAGGGCCTGGGGCAGGTTCAGGTCATCTTCGAGCGAGGCGCGAAATTCGTGACGCAGGGAGTCGAGCCACGCTTCGCTTCCGGTCGGCCAGGCTTGCGCGTTGCGGCCGAACTCGACCAGCCCGTTGAGCGAGTTGCGTGCCCCGGTGATGGACTCGGCGGTGAAGCTGAGCGGGGTGCGGTAGTGCGCGGTCAGGCAGAGGTAGCGAAAGTCCGCGGGCCGGAAGCCCCTTTCTTCAAGCTGGCCCAGGGTGATGAGGTTGCCTTCGGACTTGCCCATCCGGGCGTCGCCGATGGTCAGGAAAGCCCCGTGGAGCCAGGCGCCGACGACCTCCTGCCCGGTCGCGGCGAAGTTCTGGGCCCTTTCGTTGGTGTGGTGGACCGGGATGTGGTCAATGCCGCCGGTGTGGATGTCGAACCGTTCGCCGAGGTACTTCATTGACATCGCCGAGCATTCGAGATGCCAGCCCGGAAAACCCCGCCCCCAGGGCGAGTCCCATTGCATGATGTGGCGGGGCTGGTTGGTGATCCAGAGCGCGAAGTCGGAAGGATTGCGGCGGTCCGGGTCAACCTCGACCCGGGCCCCGGCCTGCTGTTCGGCAAGGTTGAGCCGGGCGAGGCGGGCGTAGTCGGCGTAGCGGCCGGTGTCGAAGATGAGGCCGACACCGGTCCGATAGGCGAAGCCGTTGGCCTCGATGCGCCGGACCAGTTCGACCATCTCCGGGATGTGTTCGGTCGCCCGGCAGGCGACGGTCGGCCGCCGGAGCCCGATTCGGTCGGCGTCCTGCCAGAAGGCGTCTTCGTAGAACCGGGCGATTTCCTCCGGGCTCTTGCCCTCGGCGCGCGCGCCCTTCTCGAGCTTGTCCTCGCCCGTGTCCTCATCGTCGGTCAGGTGACCGACGTCGGTGATGTTCATCACGTGGGTGACTTCGTGGCCGAGGTACTCCAGCCCCCGGCGCAGGAAATCGGCGAACAGGAACGACCTGAAGTTGCCGATGTGGGCGTGCATGTAGACGGTCGGGCCGCAGGTGTAGAGCTTGACCCGGCCGGGCTCGATCGGGCTGAGCTTCTCCTTCTGCCGGGTCAGGGTGTTGTGGAGCCGCATAGCGGGCGGATGTTAGCTCGAAATCACCGGCAGGTCAACGGCGGGGCCGGTTTCGGTCTGGAGCGGGGCGCGGGCGCGGGCGGCGAGGCTGAGCGGCGACGGGCCGAAGCGGGCCAGCCGTTCGACCCCGGCCGCGGCAATCATCGCGGCGTTGTCGGTGCAGTAGCACATCTTTGGCACGAGCAGGCGGAAGCCATGCTCGGCCGCAAGCTCGGCCAGGCGCTCGCGCAACCGTCGGTTGGCCGCGACGCCGCCGGAAACGCCGACGGCGGTAAGCCCGGTCCGATGCCGAGCGGCTACCAACCGCCGGCCGATGCCTTCGACCGCGGCGTGTTGGAACGAGGCGGCGATATCGGCCGGTTCGTCATCGTGGTCGCGCAGTCGGTAGCGCACCGCGGTCTTGAGGCCGGAGAAGCTGAAGTCGAGCGCATCCGGCCCGGCGCCGGCGACGGGCAGGGGGAAGGCGACGGTCGGCCTTCCCCGGCTCGCCAGTTCCTCTACCCGGGCGCCGCCGGGGTAGGGCAGGCCGAGCAGTTTCGCGACCTTGTCGAAAGCCTCGCCGCAGGCGTCGTCCAGCGTCCCGCCGAGCCGGTGGTAGCGGCACCAGTCCTCGACGACAATCAGCTCGGTGTGCCCGCCGGAAAGAACCGCGCCGAGGAAGGGCGGGGTGAGGTCCGGGAACGACAACCGGAGCGCGAACAGGTGACCTTCAAGATGGTTGACACCGACGAACGGCACGTCCAGGCTGCGGGCCAGCGCCTTGGCGAAGGGCAGGCCGACGAGCAGGGCGCCCATCAGCCCGGGCGCGAAGGTGGCGGCGATGCAGTCGAGGTCGGCAAAGCCGGCGTCCGTCTGGTCGAGCGCGGCCCGGCAGACCGGCACGACCATCTGTGCGTGGGCGCGGGCGGCGAGTTCGGGCACGACCCCGCCGTAACGGGCGTGGACGTACTGCGAGCTGACGACGTTGGCGCGGACGCAGGTTCGTCCGGCGAGGACCGCGGCCGCGGTCTCGTCACAGGAGGTTTCGATGGCGAGGCAGAGGCCGCATTCTTTCACCCGTGCACCCCCTTTGCCCGGCGGAACCCTATTCCCTGATGGTGATGTCGAAGAGCGACGGCTCGCACTTTACGAACTGGAACCCGGGCGGGAGGATGATTTCCGCGGCGAGGCGGTGCTCGCCGGGCTTGAGCCCGGAAATTCTGACCCGGGCCCGGATGTCGGTGGGTTTCAAGTCTTCGAACCGGGTTGACGGGCCGGAAACGGCAATCTGGGCGGTGGGCGGGTTCACCTCGACTTCATAGCTTTCCGGGGCGACGACCTCGACGGCAATGCCGACGAAGATACGGGCTTCCTCGCGCTCGACCCGGACCACGACCGGTATCGTTTCCGGGTCGGTCCGGAAACCGTCTTCCACCGGCGGCCGTACCCGGAGGCGAATGGTGTCCGACCTGCGCACCCGGCCGAGGTCCAGCGAATCGGTGAACACCGCCGCGAACAGGCGGACCTCGTCTTCGGGGCCGATCAGGCTCACGGGCTCGAGCGGTTCCAGCCCGACGATGGTCAGTCCCCGGGGCGGACTGCCGCGGGTCGGGACCTCGACCGCGACCCGGCGCGAGCCGGCTTCGCTGAGACGGTACTCGACCTGTTCCGGGATGATGGCCCGAATCGAGAGGCTGGGCGGGATGTCAATGTCGGCGTGGTTGAAGCGCAGTTGCTTCACCCCGGGCAGGCCCTCGGGAACGGTCAGGTGGAAGCGGGGCTGGCGCAGGCGCAGGAACAGCAGGTCCCGGCCCCGGCCCTCGATCCGGACTTCGGCCGCTCGCGGCTGGAGTTCGGAGACGATCTTCTTCGTCTCAATCCGCTCGACGGTGACCGGGACGGTGAAGCTGGTGACGTAACTGCGGTCCAGCACCGCGACGAACCAGAGAAAGGCCGCGACCACGAGTGCGGTCAGCTTGATGCCGAGATTGCCGAAGATGAAGCGCAGTACCGATGCCATCTCCGTATCCTAACCGGGTGGTGAATCATGTCAACCGAACCGTTCCGATTACGGGCGTGAGACCGCTAGCGGCCGCGGGCGAGCCGCTCGGCAAGCGGCGGCGGCAGTCCGACCTGCTTCATCCGTGTCCGGACCAAGGCGATGTCGTACTCGACCCGGTGGAAGCGGAAGGTATGACTCCCGGTATCGTAAAGAGCACAGCAGGCGCGCGGGTCGCCGTCCCGGGGCTGGCCGACACTGCCGACGTTGACGAGATACCGGCACCCGGGCCGGAGCGTGAAGCGTTCCGGGCCGACGAGCCGGACCTCCCCGTCGCGGAGCTCGGCCGCGAAGGGCAGGTG
>OMKS01000965.1_pt1 | contig 26479 bp, 26 predicted proteins | sample 1674721 | NCBI WGS metagenome assembly OMKS01 (sample SAMN06264996, study PRJEB25208) | sediment metagenome | isolation source: hot spring sediment | place: USA: California | collected 2014-09-02 | reverse complement strand
TTTTCAAGCAGAAGACGGCATACGAGATCTAGTACGGTCTCGTGGGCTCGGAGATGTGTATAAGAGACAGCTTCTACATCCCCCCTGTGGAGGCCGTGGGCTATTCGCTGCTCTTTGCCCTAATCACGCTCGTTCTGTCCGTTGCCATGGGCCTTTTTGCCGCCACCTACCTCTCGGGACCGAAGAGCACCATCACCTCGCTGCTCGATCCCCTGTTCATGCTCCCCCTTGCAACCTCTGCCGTCACGCTGGGCTTCGGATTCATCATCGCACTTGACAGGCCCCCGCTCAATCTCAGAACCTCGTTGCTGCTCGTGCCCCTGGCCCACAGCCTGGTGGCATACCCCTTTGTGGTCAGGAGCGTGCTCCCCGCACTGAGGAGCCTGCCGGTCAGCCTCAAGGAATCGGCATCCCTGCTCGGCGCTTCACCCGGGCGGGTGTGGTGGAAGGTCGTCGTGCCCATCGTGAGGAAAGCCATCCTCGTGGGTGCCATTTTCGCCTTTACCATCAGCATCGGCGAGTTCGGCGCCACCGTCTTTGTGGCCCGGCCTCAAACCTCCACCATGCCGCTTGCCATCTTCCGGTTCCTCGGCCAGCCCGGCGCACTCAACTATGGTCAGGCCATGGCCATGAGTACCATCCTCATGCTGGTGACTGCTGCAGGATTCATGTTCCTCGACAAGATCCGCCTCAGGCAGGAAGGAGAATTCTGATCGTGGCGCTGCTCGAACTCATCGAAATCTCGAAGACATACAACCATGAACCCGCCGTGGACAACGTGAGCCTGGATCTCGAAGAGGGGAACACCCTCTGCCTGCTGGGTCCCTCGGGCTGCGGTAAAACAACCCTGCTGCGGATCATTGCCGGCCTGGAACAACAGGATTCGGGGGTCGTTCTCTTTGACGGTATTGACATGAGTACCGTTCCCCCCCACCAGAGACAGTTCGGCATGATGTTCCAGGAATTCGCCCTGTTTCCCCACAAGGATGTGTTCGGAAACGTTTCCTTCGGGCTTCAGATGCAGAAGCATCCGCGTTCGGAAGTAGTCCGCAGAACGGAAGCTATGCTGAAGCTCGTGGGCCTCGAGGGGTATTCCCACAGGAATGTGGCCGAGCTCTCCGGTGGAGAACGCCAGCGTGTCGCCCTTGCCCGCACCCTTGCACCCCGGCCGAGGCTTCTCCTCCTGGACGAACCCCTGGGATCGCTCGACAGGGCGCTGCGCGAGCGGTTGATGCTGGACCTCAAGGAAATCCTCAAGCGTGTCGGGGTCACGACGATTTTTGTCACCCACGATCAGACCGAGGCCTATGCCATCTCCGATGTCATTGCGGTCATAGCCAGGGGCAGGATCGAGCAGATCGATTCTCCCGAGGAGCTCTATCGACACCCCAGAACGTCTGCCGTTGCACGGTTCCTTGGTTTTCACAACCTGATCGATGCCGTGGTGGAAAACGAACAGGCGCTCCACACGGAGATCGGTATCCTCCCACTTTCCCTGGCCGGCTTCAAAAACTCCCAACGGGTCACGGTTCACATACCCAGCAACGGAATAGTCATCAGCAGGGAGAAGGAATCCCTGCCCGGCATGGGCCCCCTCATCAGGGCAGTGGTGAAAACCTGCCTGTTCAAGGGGAAATACTACGATCTCGAGGTTGAGATTGAATCAGGAAAGCGGCTGTTTTTCGAACTTCCCACCGACATCGAACCCCCCCGTACCGCAGAAGAGGTGATCCTCGTCCTGAGGCCTGACGACATGGCGATCATTCCTGAATCGGACCCCTGGTGAGCTGCACGACAAGCTCAAGGGTCATCGGTTCATGTTCAGGAGCAGCATCCGGTTTCCCGGGTGCATGAGGATCCGCTGGAGTTCCAGGAGGTCTCCATAGTCTCCGGGCATAACAACACCCGGGCTCAGTTCGATCTCCCGCATCAGGACCAGGGAATCGGGGATCGTAGTTTTCCCGGGGCCTTCAACCAGGTGGTTCAGGGAGGTCTGCTGCGTCAGCATCCCGGACGTTGCCAAACCCATGGAGATGTGTTCGGAGGGAAGAACCGCAACTGAACTCACACCCTGGGGAAACGACACCTCCACCATGACACGCTCTCTGAGAGCACGCTCACGGACGAGCGGATTGTTCCTGGTGTCGGCTTCGGCTCCCCTGATGACCTGCTTCAGACCCGGAAGCTCGAGCGAGAGATACTGGTCCTGCCTGGGGGCAAAGGATGCGATGCGTACGGTGTACTCCTCCACTCCGGGGTAGGAATCATAGTCGGTGAAGTAGTTTCCTTCGGGCTCGGCATCTTTCGCCAGGGAAAATACCAGTTCCTGGAAGTGCCTGTCGCGTTCCTGGGGTGTCTTTTCGCTGATCGTCTTGTGGAAACGCGCATACTCCATGCCGAAAAAACGACGTTGTTTCGTGAGCATCACATCACCCGATGCTGACAGGTGCAGGGTATAGTGATCCTCTGTTCCATCGCGCATCGCCGTGGATGAAGCACGTATCGTCCTGATCGTACCTGAATCCAGAAACAGGCCGGGCCAGCCGTCGTGGGCCGTAGTGCCCACTGCAGCATACTGATCGGTATCACCGAGAAAGATGTCCCCGGCCGAGGTGTGCACCATCACCAGAACTGTCTTGAACCAGTCGTGGGCGGGGTAGTCCTCCACAATGCTCACGAGGCCTTTCTCGGGAGGGATATCCGGCACGAGGACGAACTGCGGTTCAAAGCCGGCATGGTCCAGCAGAGCAGAGAGCACAACGGCACGATCAGCCGAATGTCCATATCCGTCGCCCAGGGTTCTGTCGGCAGGGCTGATGGACTCCAGGGGGAGCTTGGAAAAATCGATGTCAACAGCTCGGATGTTCCTCGCGACAAAATCACGGAGCACACGGATTTTCTCCAGATCATCGCTGATCCCCTCGAGGACCTGCCTGCACACCTCTCCTGTCCGAGTCTGTCGTGATGCCGCTTCGACAAGGCGTTCCCGGGCCATGCGGGCATAGTCCTCGAGGTTCATGCTGGAGGCCATCACAGCAGGCCCGAAGGTGTACAGGGGCGGCAGATGCTCTTCCTTCCTTGTCGGAGGAACGTTCCTCGCCCGGAACACGGTCGTTTTTTTGACCGCTGCCTGGTCCTGAAGAGTTTCTATTACCTGCTCGTGGCTGGTCATTCCTGGCCCGATCAGGCCGAACCCCACATCCGAAGAAGAAATACGAACCGGGGTATGCTCTGGCACCATGACCGTGAGCGTCTTGTGTTCCAGGGGATCTGTTTCGTGAAAATCGGCGCTCAGGAAGAACCCGGTCCTGTTTTTCTTTGTGTGGACAAGGGTGTATTCAACGATGCTCCCGTCGACGACCCCGGGGAGGCTCATCACGAGGATCTTTCCTGCAGGATAGCGCGGGGCGGCACCCACCCACTCCTGATCCATCACGTTGAGTTCCTGTTCCTGGATCTCTTTTGCCTGGCCCGAGGGAGACAGGACGATTGCACGTTCAACCGCCACCTCTTCCCATGCGGGATTGTACGGAATCCTCACGTCACTGAAGATTTTCTTGCCGGCATAGGTTCTCACCAGGATTTTTCGGTGCCTCGTTTCCTTCCAGGTGTGCTGGTCGATGACATCCACCCGGGTTTCATCCCTGAGAATCACCGCATCGGGATTGTACCCCGCATACCAGGCGTTCTCGGACGATCCCTTACCCTTTGCCCCACGGGTAAAAATCGGCATCATCCTGTCTGCCGAGTCGATCTGTGCGAAGAGCTCCTTCAGATCACGGTACTCCCGGGGGGAATACTCGGGAAGATGCAGAAAGAAGGTGTTTTCATAGTCCAGGAGTGTGCCATGGATGGCAAGAGACCTGTTCCAGGTTGCATGCGGCGTATCAACCCCCTCGAAACGGGGGAGGCTCTCGAGAGTGCCCAGGTTCTGAGGGAGGTGGAGTTGAATTGTTTCCCTGAGACCGCAGGCGATCTCCGTCACGTAGGGAAACCTCCTTTGCCTGAGCCCCATCTTCTGGGCAAGGAAGTTGACGACACCGATGCGCTCGCCGAGGTGCACCAGGGGCAGCATGGTGACCGCTTCAGCTGACACCGGAAGATTGTCCATGGTGTAGTGCAGCACGGCTCTCAGTGAACGGCTCGTATCGAGGAGATTCTCAGGGGTAATTTCCAGGTGATCGAGGAATGCCCCCGGTGCAACACGTTTCAGGACCCCCTCGAAGTACCGGTGCCTCTGTACGGGATTGAGTCTGGAAAAATATCCGCGGTAGATAGTGTCGTTGATGCCCTCGAAATCGAGCGTGGCAGTTGCGTGCAGAGCGCCCTTCTCATCGAGATACCCCCGCGTGTCAAGGTGCATCATGTTCTCTTCGGCCGGAACAGTGGGGCTGGTCCGCAAGGTGTCACCTTCGGGCGTGGCTACGAGATAACTCTGATTGCTCAGGTATGCGGGAAACAGATCTTTCGTGTTCTCATCGGTGGAATCCATGAGAAGGTAGTCACCCTGTCCCATGCGCACGCAGGAGATGGCGTGGTTGAAGAATGGCTGGGGAACCTCCGGATCCTTTTTCGGGCCGTTCATGATCAGGACCGGAAAGGCCTCGAACCCGGCGAGCCGCAGCATGGCGACGAGCAGTGCTGCCTTGTCCCTGCAGACGCCGGCTCTGCGGTCGAAGGTCATAACCACGTCATGGGGTTCATACCCGGGAGCCTCCTCTTCCACCGTGATGCCCAGGTAGCGGATCTCCTGGGAAACCCACATGAACAGGTTCCGGATCCGCCCCATTGGATCCTCAACCCCATCGACGAGGCGGGCCACCGCCTGCTTCATCTTGGGCGATGTCTGCTCTATCCGGGGTTCCGAGAGCCTCCAGTACCACCGGGAAACCTCCTCCCAATCAGGTATGGTGCTCACGAGGAGACGCTGTGCCTGAGTATAGAGCGGAGGCATGTCAGGTTCTTCAAAGGCCCTGGGAACATCGCGGGCTGTCCAGGTATGGACCAGTCCTACGTCGATTGCCTGTTCACTGTAGGTTACCGTTCCTGGAATTTCTCCCTTGAGAGCGATACTCTTCAGGGGAAGGGCTGCGGGAGCAACAACCGTGAAGTCGGATCGTACGATGGGATCTATCCCTTCAAAGGAGACGAAGTCACTCCATGAACCGGGCATGCGCGCCTTGGTGAAGTCGTCGAAGATGATGAAGTGAACGATGTCTCCACGATCCAGTTCAGGGATATTCACCTGGAGCACGCGATCGTTCGGGTTGAAGATGTTTGACTGCATCTGCGTCTGTCTGACCATCTCCCTGCTCTTTTTTTCTCCATCGATCCTGACAGCGGAACCGTCCGGCTTGATGATCTCGACAAGGGTTACCATGGTCGTGTTGTACGGAATGGTGAAGAATGACGAGATGGTCTGGAACCTTCGCCTTCCTTTCTCGGTGAGAATCTTGACGTATGCCTCGTGCCACTCGATGTAGGTACCGTCCTGGCGATACCTCACCCACCTCCGCTCATTGAGCTGAACCACATCTGCATCGGGATAGATCTGGGAGGTGACATGCTGAGCCTCGCGTATTGTGGCTTCCCGGTCGAGGGGTTCCCAGGTCTGTGCACAGACAGGCTGTGCAGTGAATACCGCGATGAGCGTGACCAGTATGAACACCAGGAGAGCGCGTCGTTGTGAATGATTCATGCTTTTTTCCTCATCGAGATAACCGGAGATAGGTATACACAGATCCACATCTGGAGTATTTTTTCAAGAACATATCGCGATCAGGGGACTCAACTACCGCCTTGTAAACAGACGCGCGATTTATTAACTTAGAATATCATAAGGTTATGGATCTTCTTGGCGAATTGGGAAATATACCCCTCTTTGAGTCTTGACATTGACTTTCCACATCCTATAGTGTCCATATGTCCGTAGATAGATCATTGTGTCCCATCTGTGCCTGGAGACGGGATTGCAAGAAGAAGTTCATGCATGGGGACAGCGTCTTTTGTCCTGACTACACCAAAGACCTCTTGATCAGGAACAGGGAGCCAGAGGTAGTTCAGGAACAAAAGAAAGCGAAACCCAGAAAAAAGTCTTCTGATATCCAGCTCCTCTAGGCATCAACGGGTTCGGTTCATCGTATATTGCGAGGAACCTGACTTGGTTCTGTGTAAAAAAATAGATGTTCAATCTTCTGCCCAGCAACAGTTCCGGTATAGCGCATCGATCACCTCATACCGCAGCAGAGATTCACTGACGGTGATCACTCCATCCAGTGGTTTTTTTAAGCAAGTTCTCCCTGTGTTCTTCTCTCGATAGTCGATGCTCGCCGCGATGAAGTCCCGGAACAGCGGATGGGGGTCCATGGGTTTGGACTTGAACTCCGGGTGGAACTGACAGCCGACGAACCAGGGGTGGTCAAGAATCTCGACGATTTCGACCAGGGTGTTTTCAGGGTTCCTGCCGCTGAGGATCCTGTGGATGGTTTCAAAAGGGAAAGACCGATTCCTTCACCGAGACATGCCCCGGTGTTTTCCATTGACTGATTCCAAGCTCTTCCAGTGATTTTCCCAGCATCACCCGGGTCGCAATCTGGGCGAGGGGAACGCCGATCGCCTTGCTTACGAACGGCTGTGCAGATGAATCTCGCAGGTATCCTCCGAGGCGATTCCCGCACTCTCCTGCCCCCTGTGCTGAAGGGCATACAGACCGAGATACACCTGCTGGGCAGCACGCTCATGCCCGAAGATTCCGTACACTCCGCACTCTTCATGACAGTGATCATCGAAGATTCCCTCCATGAACACGTCCTTCACGCCCGGTACTCGCTCATTCGGCATTCTTCTCCACCATTGTTTTCTTGGTGAAACATTTTTGTTTTACCTGCACGGTGCCTTCCGCGCGCACGGTGCCTTCGGTGTCCCCGGTTCACCCGGAGAAGCAGGGTATGGTGAAGCTCCTGTCGAACGATACCCACGAAGCTGTCTCCCCAGACCAGGGGGAAGATCACGCAGAAAGCGTTCTCAAGTTAGCGCTGATACATTCCGAGGGTATGTATGAGATTGGTGAAGAGTAACAAGAGAAATCAGCCTGCGAGGAAATGAGCACAATGAGCAAAGCAGCATATAACTTTTTCAATGACCGGAGAAAATTTGAACGAAAACCTTTAAACCTCGTTGTCCACCTCAAGATCGGTGTTCACCTCAACGGTGTCGGGGTCATCAGGAACATGAGCAGGAACGGAGCATGCATCTCTTCCCCCGAACTGTTCGCGTTCTTCAAACCCGAGCAGGCCCATGTGTTTGAGGATGCTCAGATCTCGATCTCTTTCCCTTCCGAGTCACTGACCGTCGAAGGAACGGTACTCCGGGTCGATGTTTTCAAGGACGAGTTCGCAGTACAGATCGACCCCTCTTCCCTCGGCCAGGAATGGGAAACCTTCACCGAGAAGAACCGTTCCCCAAAGTAGTCAGAACTGATAGTTTATCAGGGAATATCCCAGAGCGTGCCTTCAGGGAACAGGCACACCACTTCACAGCCATGTTCCGGCATTCGTGTGCCGGGCGTCTCGGTCCTACGATACGATCTTGAGCACCCGGGGAGTGTTCCTCTCGGGGGGTGCCGGGATGCGTTTCGGGTAACCGACTATGATCGGTGCGACAATTCGATACCCCTGGGGGAGCCCGATCTCTTTCAGGAGTTGGGGGTCACGAATGTCAGCCCCGAGGTCCACCCAGCATGATCCAAGTCCACGGGAGGCGGCCGAGAGCATGAAGTAGCATGCCCACAGGGCACAGTCCACCTGGAGGCTGCGCACCTGTCTGGGTCCGGCAACATAGATCAGACAGGGTGCATTGTAGAATACATTGAACTCCTCGATCTTCAGGATTTCCTGATATTTCTTCAGGCTCGTCCCCGGATCTGCATCGATACGCTCCAGGATGTTCTTTTTGCTCTCGTCAGAGAGCTTCCTGATGAGAGAGCGGTTATGAACAATGATAAAATTCCACGGCTGAGAGTTCTGCGCATTCGGCGCAAGGCAACTCTCGGTAATGATCTCCTTGAGCAGAGACTCCTGAACACTCCGGTCTTCGAAATCGCGGATCGAACGCCGTTTATGAGCAAGCATCGAAAAGTCGTTCATAGGCATGTTCCTCTCTCCAGGACCCTTTCTCCTCTCCTGATCCAAGGCCTGCATGGCTGGTTGACTGACGGCATACTGTCTTTCATGACGTTCCCGTGCCTCCCGGATTCCCTCGGAATCATCGTTCCAGGAACATGGAGGCCACCTTGCAGGGTTTCACATCGATCTTTTGCCAGACATTCCCCGTCACATAGGGCTCCTGCTTCAGGTAGTCCCTGAGCTCTTCTTCGGATGCGAATTCGACAAACAGCACCGAGCCGATCATCTCGTCCTTGTCGTTCAGCTGGGCTGCACCGAAGAGGGCTTTCCCCTCCTTTTTGAGCTGTTCAATCCCGGAGAGATGGTGTTCCCTCTGAGCAAGCCTCCTCTGTGGGGCGTGCTCGTCTGTTCCGTCAAAGGCAATGATGAGAAATTGCATAGTGTGCCTCCTGAGGAAATGTATTCGTGTCTGCCTTACGTTCTGTATTAAGAACGCTCAGGTACCCTGTTCATCCGATACCAGGGAAAGTGCCTGTCCATCGCCTCGTGATTTCCGGTCTCTTCACACCAGGATACGGCCTCGGAAACAGTCATCGGCCTGATATACGAACCGCCGAACCACGACTCGACGCCTTCGAGTTCATGAAACCGCGAGAGCATACCCCCTTCGTACAGGAGAAAATAGTCACCACTGGCGCTTACGTACAGGGTCTCGGTGTCTGTCCTGAAGCCTCCGGAGAGTTCATTTGCACTCCAGTCTCCGATCTTCGTAGACTTGGCTGGGTCAAACGCCTTTTCAACCAGCGCCTGCTCGACCTTCTCATACAGCAACTCTTTCATGGATGCACCCTGTCTCGGTCAGAATACCACACGGTCAACGCCCTGTCATTCCATGGATCCCTGCTGTTCACATGCCCTGCGACCTTCCAGCATTCCCCTCAAAGGAGATCGTGATGGAACTGTGTCTCTAAAGAATCAGACTTTTCCGTGATACTTGAAGGAGAGCCTCAGTTTCGTGCGATAGCTGAGAACCTTGCCGTCTTCGATCTGCATGTCCATCTCCACGACTTCGGCTACTCGAAGGTCTTTGAGCGACTTCGCTGCAGTTTCCACCGCATTTTTTGCCGCCTTGTCCCAGGAATCCGGACTTGATCCGATGATCTCGATGACATTGTAGACGCTTTCAGGCATGGTATCCTCCTTTGTTCAGTATTCGACCTGTCCCGGTACGGGCCGTCTCCACCACTCCTCTTGTAAATCAAAGGTCCCCGAATCGACAGAACCCACTGCCCGAACCTTGTTTCACACCGTGGTCGAACCCCGTTGTTGATAATAATAAGGGGATGAACGAGACATACAATCCCGTTGATCCAAAAGAGGTCGAGCTCTTTTCCACATCCCCGCCGAACAAAGGGATATCGTTGGGTCTCTCCCGACACCCTCACTGTTCAGTGGTAGTTCGTCATCTCAAAGGAGGCCCTCCCACGAGAGCTTTGACAACACACTCATCCGGATGATACAAGGCATCCAGGAGGTATCCAATGGAACTTTCCTCGCGGTTTGTCGGTGTTTCCCTGAAAGAATACGCCACCACGGTGACCTGGCGCGACACCATGAACTACGCTGCAGCGACAGGTGATTCAAACCAGCACTACCTCAATGACGAACGGCCCGGGGGCGTGATTGCCCCTCCCATGTTCGCAGTTGCTCTGACCTGGCCGATCTCCGAGAGGATCTGGGACTATTTCGAGGTGGAGGATTTTCCCAGAGAAATTCTCCTGACCCAGGTGCACTACTCAGAGCACCTGCAATTCTATCGCATGATCCGCCCCGGTGACAGCCTCAAGATTCAGGGACGAATCGCTGCCATTGTTCCGCACAAGGCAGGCACCCACGTCGTCATCCGCTTCGATGCCCGTGACAGCACCTCTGAGCTCGTCTTCACCGAACACATCGGCGGCATGATGCGCGGGGTCGAATGTTCTGATTCGGGCCGCGGAGAAGAAGATCTGCCGGCGGTTCCCGCACATTCCGGCACAGCCACGCCCCTGTGGAGTGTACCCATACCCGTGGATAAGCTGGCTCCCTTTGTGTATGACGGGTGCACGAGAATCGTGTTTCCCATTCACACCTCAGTACACTTTGCCCACCAGGTCGGTCTGCCCGGCATTATCTTTCAGGGAACGGCCACCCTCGCCTATGCTGTTCGTGAACTCGTCAACCATGAGAGCGACGCGGATCCCCGAAACGTAGCGGCTATATCGTGCAGATTTACCGGCATGGTGCAACCCGGCGAGGAGATCGTGGTGCGGCTCCTCCACCGGGAGCGCTCCGATGGAACTCACCTGCACTTCGATGTACTGAACGCCGAGGGCAGGAAGGCCATCAGTCACGGATATGCTTTTTTACAGAACCTTTAGAGAGGGAGGGAGAAGATGAGCTGGAAGGAATTGAACCTGACCTGGCACTATGTTGAGCAGTGGGCCGACAGAAAACCCATGAGCGAAGCCCTGGTGTTTGAAGACGAACGCCTCACCTGGGGCGATTTCAAGGAGAGGATGGACGCCATCGCCAGGGCGTTTCTGGAGATCGGCGTCAAGAAGGGGGACCGTGTCGCCATGCTCTCCATGGCACGCAACGAATTTCTCACCACGTATATGGCGGCACACAAGATCGGGGCGATCTGGCTGGGCCTCTCTCCCAAATTCAGTCTCGATGAACTCAGGTATCTCATCTCGGATTCAACTCCTGCGGTCCTGATCACCCTGAGTCGATACCAGGACAGTGACCTCTCACAGACCATCACGACGCTCAGGGCCGAATTTCCCTGCATCAGAAAGATCCTGGTGATCGGAGATCCCGTGCAGGGGACCGAGGGCTTCTCAGACTATGTTTCCAGGCCGAGACACCAGTACGATGAGGTACTCGAGAACCGAGCCTCAGAGATCGGAACCACCGACGAGGCGCTGCTGATGTACACATCGGGTTCTACGGGCAAGCCCAAGGGGGTCCTCCACACCCACAGGAGTATCATAGAAAACATCCGTGTCGAGATCCCCAAGTTTTACTTCAAGGAGACCACCCGGGTTCTGCTGCACTTCCCCATCAACCATGTGGCCGCAGATGTGGAGATCGGGTTTGCCGCCATCATGGGCGGGGGCGCACTGGTCATGATGGACAGATTCGACCCGGCTGAAGTGTTGAAGATTATCCCGCGTGAACGCATCACGGTCCTGGGCCAGGTGCCGGTTATGTTTCTCCTTGAATTCAAGCAGAGCGATTTCTTCACCACGGACTTCAGCAGCATCGAGGGTTTCATCTGGGCAGGAGCCGCTGCACCCAAGATCATGATCGATGTGCTCGACGGCATCTGCAGACAGACCGGTGCACATCTGATAACGGGATACGGCAGCACGGAGGTGTGCGGGTTTGTCACCTACACGGAAAAGGGAGATGACCTGGAAACCCTGATGAAGAGCGCCGGAAAGATTGCAGACCCCTTCGAGCTCAAGATCGTGGATGAACACCGCAGGGAACTGCCCGACGGTCAGATCGGAGAAATTGCCGTCAGGGGGCCGTTCCTCATGAAAGGCTACTACAACAAACCGGAACTTACCGCCGAAGCGATCGACGAGGATGGCTGGCACTATACCTCTGATCTCGCGTACAAGGATGCCCGTGGATACATCTACATCACCGGACGCCGATCGGAGATGTTCAAGACCGGCGGTGAAAACGTGTATCCCCGGGAGATCGAAGATGTGATTGAATCCCACGACAGTGTGCTCTTTGCCGCGGTTCTGGGCGTGCCCGACGAGATCTACCAGGAGGTGGGTTGGGCCTATGTCATGCCCATGCCGGGCAAGGCCGTTACGGAAGACGAACTGCAACGCCTGTGCAGATCGAAACTCGCAAATTTCAAGCTGCCCAAAAAATTCTTTATCCGCGACCTGCTTCCCCTTCTCGCTTCGGGCAAGGTCGACAAGCTCGCCCTCAGGAAGGAGATCGAGGAAACGCTGAAAAACAGCTGAGCACATCCTTGACAACCTTTGCCTTCCGGCCGAGGGTTGTCTCAGGGCAGCAGATTCAGGTGAGTCGACGCCCGGCTGCCGGGAAACAGGAAGGCATCACATGACCATTCTCTCGAGATCTGTGGTGCGAGGGATGATCTGTCAGACGAGAAGTCGTACAGAACGAGCCTCAACTATGCCATTCTCTCGAAATCTGTGGTACGAGAGATGATCTTCAAGCCCCGGCTGAAATGAATGGCCTCCTCGATAGTGTACCCCCTTTGCAGGTGGGCACAGAATCGATCGAGGTTCATGCCCTGCTCCGCTGCACGGACCGTCCTGGTCAGATCTTCCCTGAACTGCTTCCGCAGGCCGGGATCCCTGAGCCGCCGGAGATCATCGACGGTACTGCAGACAAACCTGACCGCGAGCCTCACTGCATCCTCGTTCACCATGGCACCCTCCTGTTGGCACACCACGAGACGCGAAATAAAACGCCCACTCTGTGATGAAACCTCATTCAATCAACAATCTACCGCAAGCCGGTCACGCCCACGCATGGGCGACACCCGATGTCTTATTGTAAGCTTGCCATGCCGTGCTGTCAAGCCCCGTGAGTTCGCACAGCGCGCTTTCTGGTCATAATGGGAGCATTCATGGTCCGCATTGCCTGAAAAACCATCGAGGCGAGGGGGCACCACGATCCTCGACCCGCTCATCCTCATTTCCACGACCTCGCGTCATGGAATCACCCCTTGCCGTGAAACCAGGGAATGAAGACGCTCGTTCGTCTCTTGTAGTCAGCAAAGCCCGGGTTGTCCTTCATGAGCTTTTCCGTCAAGGGAACCCCGGAGACATACAGGATGGTGTAGGTGATGGTCAGCGGACCGATGATGGATGCCCACCCCCAGGGCACCGACAGCGCCATGATGTACAGGGCCCACCACATCGTGACCTCTCCAAAATAGTTGGGGTGTCTCGAATATCGCCACAGGCCCTGATCCATGATTTTTCCCCGGTTGCCCGGGTCGCTGATGAACCGGTCCAGTTGCCAGTCAGAAATCGCTTCGAAGCCGAATCCAAGTATCCACAGAAGCACAGCCACTGCATCCACAAGACCCAGGGCTCGTGCATCATAGGTGTTGATGAACAGGACAGGCATGATGTTCAGCAGCAGGATCCCTCCCTGGAGGAGAAAAACCTGGAGGTAACTCCTGATGACAAATGACTTTCCCCATTCCTTGCGCCACTTGCGGTACCGGACGTCCTCCCCCTTCCCCCTGTTACGGAGATGTATCCTGATGGAGAGCCTGAGCCCCCAGATCAGAATCAGGAGGCTCGCGATGAGTTGCCGCGGGGTGAAAGAACCTCCAATGACCAGCGTGGACCAGGCCACTACGACAAACCCCAATCCCCAGGCAACATCGGCAATACTGTTGTCCTGTTTTTTGAGGGCCAGAAGAAAGACAGCATTCACGAACACGAACAGGATGACAGCCGCAGTCAAAAGGGTGAACAGCACCTCCATCACATCACCTCACGCAAGATCGTTCCGGGCCGGAGCCCTGGTTGTTCTTGACCCTGACCCTTTCTTCATGAGCGAACCCATGAGATTCTGGCTGCATGAAAACGCACGTCAGGAGGCTCAGGACACGGAAATTCATGTGCTCGGTCCCCATCTACACTGTGCAGAAATCACAGGTGAAAAGCCACCGTCCGATGGAGAAACTTGCCGCTGCAACGCTCGCGGTCAGTACCATGCCCCAGATGATATCCACGAACACGACCCTGACCGGCCAGTCCTTCAGCGTTGCCAGGTTGGTCAGATCATAGGTAGCATAGGCGAAGAACCCGAACAGAGCGCCCATGACAACTGCCTGGGAGAGTGAATCTTTCTCCAGGGCGGGCATGGTTGCAAAGATCAGGATTCCGACAATGTAGAGCAGGTAAAACACCAGGGCAGCTGCCCAGTTGACGTCTGCTCTGAGCAGGTGACCCAGGTTGTTGCGATAAAACCCCCTTGCCACAAACCCGAGCCAGATCATATCGATCACGAAAAAAACGGGAATCGTGAGGAGATAGAGATAGATGACATTCATATGTTCCCTCCGTTGAACTCCTGAACCATGCACCCTGCACCGGGCATCATGTCCCAGGGATATGTCCTGCTTCGATCTCGAACAGAACCAAAGTCCTGTGAGCCATGGTTACATAATAATGCTCAGTGCAAGGTGTGGAAGAGCCCGTTGTGGCAGTTTCTTTACCGTATCAGGAAAAACCGAAGCCAGTACGGTGAAGTTCGTTGCTTGCATCCCGTTGTTACAAAGCAGATACTCTCCTTGAAAAGGTTTCTGCTGGTATGTATAGTAAGAAGAATGAGCCATGGCAGCACATCCCTGCTTTCGAACTGAAAGGATCGTGAAGAGACTTTGTCTGGAAGTGATTGCAGGATAATTGCATTGTGGCAATGAAAGGAGTTTCGCATGCGTACGACACTGTGTATCGTTTCAATTCTGATCGCTGTGAGCCTGTTCCTGGGAGGGTGTGCGACAGACCCGTATACCGGGGAAAAGAAGATGAGCAAGACCGCCTGGGGGAGTATTATCGGAACGGTAGGCGGTGCAGCGGTCGGTGCTGCGGTAACCGGACATGAAGACCGCCGCAAGGGTATGCTCATCGGGGCCGGAGTCGGGGCACTGTCTGGCGCCGGGGTCGGGTACTACATGGACCGCCAGGAGGCAAAACTCAGGGAACAGCTGCAGGGGACAGGGGTCAGCGTGACCAGGCAGGGGGACATTCTCGTGCTCAACATGCCCGGTCATGTCACCTTTGAGTTTGACAGCTACAACATCAACGCGGGCTTCTACGACGTGCTCAACTCAGTTGTGATCGTGCTCAAGGAGTACGAGAAGACCCTCATCAACATCTCCGGGCACACCGACAGTATCGGCAGCGATGCCTACAACCAGACCCTCTCCGAACGGCGTGCCGCAAGTGTCGGCCAGTACTTCATCTCCCAGGGCATCACGAACATGAGGATCATGACCCAGGGGTTTGGTAAGACGCGTCCGATCGCGAGCAACGACACGGACGCTGGCAGGCAGCTCAACCGCCGGGTCGAACTCGAACTCGTTCCGTTGACAGAGGGATAGTGTTGCTCCTATTCAGGGGGCACGTTCGGTCGTTCTTCAGAAGTACCCCTGGAGAACCCTCTGTCCGTTACTCTTTCCCTGGGGGTGTGCTTTGGGCAAAACCATTGCAATTATTGGGGTGAACGGCTACCCGGCATTAACACTTCTGCCATTGCTTGAATCGGATCCCGATGTCGATACCATAATCGGCATTGATCGTACGCCATGGAGGGGTGGATCCAGCAAAATCGCTTTTTTTCGCGAGGATTTTTTTGGTACACGGATGACAGAACTCCTCAAGGACGCTGATGTTGTCTATCACCTGGCCTTTTTCGAAGATGATTTGAGTGACGGGCAAGGGTCCTTTGACAGAACCGTAACCGAATCAAACTACCTCTTTACCGCCTGTGCGCAGAACAGTGTCGAAAAGATCATCTTCCTCAGCAGCACCGCGGTCTACGGTCTTCAGAAGAGTCCTGGTCTTTTCGTTACTGAAGATGTTCCCACAACTTCTGTCAGAGACGGGAAGCACTATCATCATAGTGCGGTTCAGATTGAAGCCTTTGCAGAGAGTTTTTTCCACCGGTATCCGGGTTTTACTTGTACCATCCTCCGCTCGGCAATGCCTATCGGTCCGAACATCGACAACACCCTTGAAAAAAGCCTGTCAATGAAATTTCTTGCCCTTCCCTCGGGAGAAAACCGACGTATTCAGTTTATCCATGAAGACGATCTCGGACAGGCATTGTACCTTGCGTTTAAAAAAGATATTCCCGGTGTATTTAATGTTGCTGCCAATGACTCCGTGTCGATTCGGTGGTGTTTCAGGAAAGCATGTGTGAACGTTGTGCCCCTGCCGGAACTTCTGGCGAGGAAAATAGCCGACATCGGGTTCAGACTTCGCTTGTTTCCCTTCAGCGGGAACTGGATCCGTTTTCTCTGCCGATCGATTGCTGTCGACAGCAGTACGTTACAAGCAGCGACTGGCTGGAATCCTGCATATACTTCTGGAAACGCACTCATGACCTATGTCACCAAGATTCGCGAACGCAAGAAACAGGATACTCTGATTCAGGCCATATTGTCGTGGGTAATCAAGAGCGGAAAGCGCTTAAAACCCTTCCTGCCAGTCCTTTACACGTTCAAACTGGGAAAGATACCAGGAATCCGGCGTCTGGTCCCATGGTTAAATCCTGATATGAACTGCATCAACTACCTCCCAATCAACGAGCGGCTGGAAGTTGAAAATAACATCCTGCCATCCCAAGTGGTACACGATCTGATCGATTGCGCTTCGATCCACGTGATCATGGATAAATGCGGATGCCGGATGCTCAGGGATTGCAAGCGCTACACCCATAATGTCGGGTGCCTGTTTATAAGAGACTGCCTTGAAACTGCCCCATGGCGTCTGTCGCAAGGTTACAAAGGAAGAGGCCCATGCCCATGCTGATCGGGCAATTCGTCTTGGGCTTCTGCCCATGGTGGGAAAAGTACGGATAGACAACTTCATCTATTTGACGCCTGATCGAGGTACATTGCTGAGTGTCTGTTTCTGCTGTGAGTGCTGCTGCATCCTGACTTCGTACAAGCACGTACCAGGAAAATATCTGGACGGTATCATTCAGCCCATAAACGGACTGACCATCGAGGTCACCGATGATTGTACCGGATGCGGCACCTGCCTGGAAACGTGTGCGTTCAATGCTATTACGATCATTCATGGCCGCGCAGTTCACACTCACCAGTGCCGGGGCTGCGGCCGATGCGAAAGATTCTGCCCCTCTCGTGCGGTAACAATATCAATCCACAATCCACGGTATGCTGAAGAGGTGAACGGTCGGATCAGGGCCTACGTTGATTTCGATTGATGTGAATAATTGATTGTCCATGACTCCCCTCCATGTGACTTTCAAGCCATGGATCGTTTCGCAAGCAGCACCACTCTCTTGCACACCACTCTCTTGCGTATTGACAAATGTCACAGGGGTGTTAACGTACCCCGTTGAGTTCATTCTCAGCAGGAGAACGCGATGATCAGAAAACTACGCTCGTGTGTGGCGGCACTGTGCTGTGTTGCGATGTTCGGATGTGCACAAACCAGGCTCCTTCTGGAGAGCGAGGATGAATCGATCTCCCACATAAAAAACCACCGGGAAGCACTTGCGCCTGAGTTCCAGTTTCTCGGAAAGGTGAGAGGGCCGGAAAAAGCAGCGTGGAGCAGCAGACTGAGAGGGGCAACCCTTCAGAGCGAATCCCTGGTCTACGGTGGCGTTTCCGATGACCAGATTGTTGAAAGAGGGATCATTGTACGGACATATAAAATTCTCGGCGAAAGTGACGAGCTGCTGCATGATCTTTTTACAGACAATACCCATGTGATAGATTCCGGCAGCATGGAAGTTGCCGGGAAAGATTTTTCGTATGATCTTCTGGCGAAACAAGACGTCCTTGCTCGGAACGAGAGGAACGTGATGGGCAGCAAGGGGCTGATCATGAAAGACTGCTACCTTGTCAAAGAGTACCGCTCAAATGTGAGGGGATTTTTAGACAAATCAAAAACCCAGATACTCTATTTTGATGCAACGCATCTGGACCAGACAGGCTCAGAATGTGTACAACTCTTTAAAGACGTGCCGATTGAACAAGACAGCCCAACGCTCTTGGGGTTTACCCGGGAAGCAGACAGGTATTTCACCATGCTCCTTGGAGGAAAACCCGCAGAAAAGAGCACGGCTGACAAGCAGACCACCATGGACTCTGATCAAGAGGAACCGGGTTCAGGAACAACCGAGATAGAAAGGAAGCTCACCACATTAAAAAACCTTCTGGATAAGGGGCTCATTACTGAGGGTGATTATGAGAAAAAGAAAGCAGAACTGTTAGAAGAGTTTTAGGACCGGCAACATGAACCTTCTGCTATGCCTTGTTATTTGCTGATTTTCCCGATGATGAGCAACCCGTCCCGTGCCCCTGTGTGCTCATGCTCTTACCTACAAAACTATTCGTTGAGGAGATATCCAAATGGCGGAGAAAAATCTTGTTTACCGCGGTAAGTCGAAAGACGTTTTCAGCATAACCGATGGGCCACACAAGGGAAAGTATCGATTGATTTTTACCGACAGGGCAACAGGGTACATGGAAAACGGCAAACCCGTTTTCGACCCGGGCTATGATGTCGTTGTCGGTGAAATTCCCGGGAAAGGTGCCATTGCGTGCAGGTTTGCCACCTATTTTTTCCAATTGCTGAAGCGACAAGGCGTAGCGACACATTACATCGATACCATCAGCGAACAGGAAATGATCGTTGAACCCGCTCTCCCCTTGAGCATGGAGGTGGAATCGCCTGAGTTCCCCGGGTCGGCTCCGCTGTTGAACCTCGAATTCACCTGGAGAAACAATGCAACCGGGAGCTTCTGGAGACGGTATCCCTTTGTGACTCCCTGCAAGAATCTCCACACGCTCGTCGAGGCATGGACAAAGGGAGACAGCGACATCCTGATCACCCTGGAGGCCCTGGAAGAGACTGGTGCGATGAATGGCAGCGAGATTGCGCAGAGTGTTGAACTCGTCAAGAACATCGCCGAAATCGTTTCTCAGGAATTTGCTTCAAAAGACCTCCACGTCATCGATGGCAAGTTCGAATTGGGCAGGCTGAAATACGGGGATGGGAACATCGTGCTCATCGACGAAATATCGCCCGATGTGCTGCGCGTCTGCAGGGGCTTCACTCCTGACGAATCCGGAAATTGCACGGTGTTCAAACAGTGCGCTGTTACGAATTATTCCGAGGGCAAAAGGACGATCAAGAACAGGAATCAGATTTCCGCGGCAGATTTTATCGATATTTTCCTGTAGAAGACGCGGGTTTCTTCACGGAAGATGCGCGCATGGCACTGATTTCTTCGGTATTCGTTCGTAATTCACGTGATCAGGTCGCATGAAGCGTTCGGTACCCGGGAGGATGTCTTCTCCGGGCTGTTCTGTCTTTTGGCAAAGAATACTCCCTCTCAGACCCATTCTGCCCAGTCCAATACGTTCTCGCTACTCATCGAAAATGGCTGAACTTACACGCGACTTGTGGTATAACTTTATGAAAACTAGATGATAACACGTTATCAGGGAGGAACCTATGTCCAAATCGGAAGATGCGTTGAAAGAAGCTTTTGCAGGAGAATCACAGGCAAATCGAAAATATCTTGCTTTTGCTGCCAAGGCTGACCATGAAGGGTTTCCGCAGGCGGCGAAACTGTTCCGGGCCGCCGCCGAAGCAGAAACGGTTCACGCCCATGCCCATTTACGGGCACTCAAAGGAATCCGATCCACCAAGGAGAACTTGGAGGAGGCGATAGCCGGAGAAACTCACGAGTTCAAGAGCATGTATCCGGAAATGATCGAAGCGGCCAAGGCTGACGGCAACAAAGAGGCCGAGCGGTCTTTCCGTTATGCCAACGAAGTGGAGAAAATTCATGCCGGACTCTATCAGAACATGCTTGATACCCTGGAACGTGCACAGGAATCTTACAGCTATTATGTATGTCCGGTATGCGGATATACTTCAGAAAAGCAAGCACCCGAGACGTGTCCTGTGTGCGGAGCAAAAGGAAAGATGTTTAAAAAAGTTGATTAAGGGAGTCCAAGCGTAAAACGCCCGTATCTTCTGTGATATCGTTTGGGCGTGAACGACTTTTGAATACGTGCTTGTGTTGTTCATTGGTTGCGTGAACCAACGGTGAACACATCCAACCGAACCATGATGCTTGAGCATCCCAGGGTCTTGGCTTTCTGAGACCGGACAATCCCCTGTTATGTCTCGGCATCCAGCGCACGGTATTCTTTCCCGAGGAACACCCTTGGTAATCAAATAGTCCAGCAACGGCTGATTATCCTTGCACATATACAACTCACAGGTCCCGCAATCAATACCACAGGGCGCAACAAGATTGGTGCGTTCTCGTGTGATCATCGCTGAATACTCCCTTTCTCGTTCAGTTTTGATGGTATTATTAGGCCATTGTTGGTGGTGTTCGTTTCTCGTGATAATTATGGAGCCAACGCAGGGATTTGAACCCTGGACCTGCTGATTACGAATCAGCTGCTCTACCTCTGAGCTACGTTGGCACCGGTGATGTTTTTACACAGAGCCCTGGCGTTGTCAATGGGTTATGAATTGAGAAACAGCAAAGGATTCTGGTCAGGGTGCGATCGGGGGCAATGAGATGACCGGAGTGTTTTCCGGCCCACTTTTTTAGATGAGCACTGCCATCCTTTATGTTACAGGATCTGCCGCATGAACTGCTTGGTACGATCGTGGGTGGGGTTCTTGAAAAAGTGCTCGGGCGTCCCCTCTTCCAGGATCTTCCCTTCGTCCATGAAGATGACGCGGTCTGCCACCTCGCGGGCAAAGCCCATCTCGTGGGTCACCACGATCATGGTCATGCCCTCTTTGGCGAGCTTGATCATGACCTCGAGCACCTCGCCGATCATCTCCGGGTCGAGCGCCGAGGTGGGTTCATCGAAGAGCATGAGCTTCGGCTGCATGGCCAGTGCCCGGGCGATGGCCACACGCTGCTGCTGGCCACCCGAGAGCTTGGTGGGATACTCGTTGATCTTCTCCAGGATCCCGACCTTTGTGAGGAGTTCTCTGGCGATCTTTTCCGCCTCTGCCTTCGAGCGTCTGCGCACCACGACCTGGGCCAGCGTGAGGTTCTGGAGAACGGTCTTGTGGGGAAAGACATTGAACTGCTGGAACACCATGCCCACTTCTTCCCGCACCTTGTTGATATCGGTCTTGGGGTCGTTTATCTCGTAGCCGTCCACGAAAATGGTGCCGCCATCCACTTCCTCGAGCTTGTTGATGGAGCGCAGCAGAGTACTCTTGCCCGAGCCGCTCGGCCCGATGATCACCACCTTCTCCCCGTCATAGACATCGAAGGAGACGTTGTCCAGGGCCTTCAGGGAGCCATAGATTTTGTAGACCCCCTTCATCTCCACCATTTTCCTACGCATACTATTCTGCACCGATCTTCTCCTCAAGGATGCTCACGAGCTTGGACAGAAACAGGGTGATGATCAGGTAGACCAGGGCAACCACGGTATAGGTCTCGAAGTAGGCGAAGCTCTCGGCAGCGAACTCCCTGCCCCTGCGCAGCAGGTCTGCCACCGCAAGGATGGAGACGAGAGACGAGTCTTTGAGCAGGGCAACAAACTCGTTTCCCACGGGTGGCAGAATGGTCTTGACCGCCTGGGGCAGAATGACATGGTACATGGATTGGGAAGGGGTCATGCCCAGTGAGCGGGCGGCCTCTGCCTGTCCCTTGGGAATGGCCTGGATCCCCGCCCTGAAGATCTCACCCATGTATGCGCCGTAGCAGATCGCCATGGCCAGCACCGCACTGGTCATGGGCGGCATCTGTATGATCCGGCCAAGGGCGAAATAGATGTAGAAGAGCTGCACCAGCAAGGGTATCCCCCGGATCACCTCCACGTAGAGCGAGGCGATGCCGTTGATGAGAGGGTTCTTCGATATCCGTCCCAGCCCCGGTGAACAGACCGATGATCAGGGCAAGAACGATGGAAAAAATGGTTACCTGGAAGGTGACGAGGATCCCGTCCGGCACGAATTTCATGATGGCCAGGTAGGGATCCTGTTTGAAGATGGCGAGATAGGCTATGATGCCGATGGCACCGAAAAATGCTATCCGCCACGCGGTGAAGAGGCCGATATCCTCCTTTTTCGGGATAGCGGCCCCGTCGCCGACGTCAATAGTTACTTTTTTTTGTTCTCGCACGTGCTCGAATCTGGTTTGTTAACGCAGCCACTTTTTCTCGAGCTCTTTGTCGATCCCCTTGGCCTGGACCGCCTTGATCCCTGTATTGATTAGATCGAGGAGCTCCTTGTTGCCCTTCTTCACCACGATGCCGTAACTCTCCTCGGTGAAAGGCTCACCAACGATCATGAACCGCTCCTTGTACTCTGCCCGCTGAAGTGCATAGTCAGCTGCAACCGGGGTGTCGCACACAACTCCGTGGATCCTGCCTGATGCCATGTCCTCAAAGGCCAGTCCGATCTCGTCGTAGTTTTTGAGCTCGATGCCGCTGACCTTCTTCACCTCCATGGATCCGGTGGTTCCAATCTGTGCACCGACCTTCTTGCCCTTCATGTCTGCCAGCGTGGTCACGCCCTTGAGGTCCTTGGGCACGATGAGCACCTGGCCTGCATTGATGTAGGGCAGCGAAAAATCAAAGGTCTTCTGGCGTTCTTCGGTAATGGTCACCGACGAGATCACGGCATCGTACTTCCCGAGGTCAAGACCTCCGAAGATGCCGTCCCATGCGGTGTTCTTGAACTCAGCCTGAAACCCCGCTTCCTTGGCAACTGCATTGAGGAAATCGATATCGAATCCCACGATGTTCTTGTTGGCATCGACCATTTCCATGGGTGGCCAGGTGGCATCCGTTGCCACCACGATTTTCTTGATGTTCTGGGAATGAGCCTCTCCGGGCCCCAGCGCCACCATGCATACGCCAAGAAAGAGAACCAGTGCCACAACGAAACTAAAACGCCTCATAGATTTCCTCCCGCTTAAGTATAGTTGTCATCATGTGAAACCAAACACGTGATCTTTTCCGTGAGTATCATACTTTCTCCCCGGCGTCCAGCAGTTATACACCATGAAATCAGGGCTCATTTCACCCCTGGTTCCCTGTATTTCCTTGACAGATCCGCTTCACTCCTCCATAGTTGCATCGATCATTTCAGCGCGCATTCACAGGGAACAGGGATATGACCAGAAGGCCTGCAAAGAGGAGAAAAGAAGAAACCCGAGACAGGATCATCTCTGCAGCCTGCGACCTGTTCAGCAGGTTCGGCTATCACAACACCCAGGTCATGGATATCGTGAAGGCAGTGGGCATGTCTGCCGGAACGTTCTACAACCACTTCAAGGACAAGCGGGAGCTCTTCGAACAGATCACCATGGAGAGCCTGGAAAGCCTGCGGGTGACCGTGAAGCTCATGCGGCAGCCGGTTGATATCTGGAGTCCCCAAGAGCGGGCACAGACCCTGCTGAAGACCTTCAATGCCGTCTTCGACTATGTGGACAGCAACCCCCAGCAGCTCCTCATGATCCTTCGCGGAAGCTTCGGGGTGGATACCGCCCTCGACTGGAACGTGTGGAACTACTTCCAGGGTTTTGCGCAGGACGCGGGTGAAGACATCGAGCGGTGGATCAACGACGGGGTCATCGAGGGCATCGACCCCATGATGTTCGGCACCGCCGCCATCGGCATGTGCCTCCAGCTCATCCACAGCTACCTCGTGGAGAAAAAGTTCACCCGCGAGGACATCATCGAAAACCTCATCACCATGGTGCTCGCCATGTTCGAGGCCTACCTCACCGTGGAAGGCGAACGGGTGCTGGAGGAGCAGCGGAAAAGTCAACTCCAGAGCTCCTGATCACGAAGAGAACCAAACACGCTGACAGTCCTTTCAAATCCGGCCTCTGCTGCTGTCACATGACACCCGATAAGCACTGCTGTCTGTGAACTCATTGTTTCAATAAATTTCCCCTTGACAAAGAAATAAAGATAATTACTATTACAAAAAATGAAATTTCATTACTCCTAGTGTCGCTGACACAGTTTGAGGGGTTTAGTTATACCAACAGAGGAGGAAATACGCGTATGAATCCAGACGACCTGTTCCTTTTTCCCAGGCAGTGGATGGATGACGAGGCCACGAGCGTTTCCGACCTGGTGAAGCAGTGGGCGGAAAAAGAGATCCTGTCGAAGCGGATGGACTACCGCGAGAACTACGGAACGTTCTTTTCAAAGAAGAGGGCCACGCTCAACCTCACCATCGGCCTGCAGAGGCTTATGCTTCCCTCGGAACACGGCGGATTCGGGTGGAACACCCCTGCACACGCACCGGGCATCCTCACGATCGCGAGCGATATCGGCAGGGCCGATGCCTCAATCGGCGTATCGTCGGCCCTCATGTATGCGGTTTTCGCCACCCACACCATGGAACACAACCTGAACACGAAGCTCTGTGAAGCCCTGGTTCTGCTGTTCATGGCTGACGAGATCAAAACCCCTACCCTGATCCTGCCCGGTGCCGGTTTCAAGGGAGCGGAGACGCCTCTCTTCAAGGGACGCTCACTCCTGGCTCAGGCCACGTCAGTCAAGGGGGGATACCTGATCTCCGGAGAAAACCTCAGGCCGTTTGCGGCAGGGGCGATGGCAGACCTGTTCTGCGTGGTCTGCGCCGGAAAGAACGGCACACCCTGCATCGCGTTCATCCCGGGTGATGCCCCGGGCATACGGCGCGGCACGGCGTTCAAGACCACGGGACTCAATGCCCTGGAGAATGCGGACATCACCTTCACAGAGGTCAAGATCGCCAGAGAAAACCTCATGGAGGGTGAGCCGGCGGTGGAAGAGCTCTACACCTGGCTCAATCTGCTCCTGGGCGGGGTGAGCCTCGGTGCGGGCATCAACGCCTATGAAATCTTTCGCGACTGGAGTGAAAACCGGGTGATCAAGGGAGAAGGGCTCCTGAAGGAAAATCCCCTGTGTGCCTGTGTGCTTGCCGATGTCGCGGACGAGATCGCCACGGCGCGGCTCCTGCTCTATGACCTGGCCCAGATGATCTCGAGCCCGGGTAGCTGGGGAGATGCGAGTGCACTGCACCTCTTCACCTACGCGGCGATGATCGGGTGCCGGGTGCAGCAGGGCGTGCTGCGCGCCATCAACCGCGGCATGGAGCTCATGGGTTCGGCAGGCTATGCCAAGGAGTGGCACGTGGAAAAGCACTGGAGGGATGTGAAGACCATTGGTTCTCTGCTTTCCGGGGTGGGAGCGGAAGGTCCGGTCAGAATGGACACCGCCAGGTTTTTCTACGACTGCAATGAGATCTGAAAGGGAGAGAGGCCATGAAGCATATCGATGAATTCTCACGTCCCGAGGAATACATATCCCCCTTCGACAAGCACTTTCGCACCGTCCTGAGGGGGGTACTCGAAGAGACCGTCATGCTGCGCAGACGCGAGTATGACGAGGACTGGAAAGAACACATGCTCATCGAACCGGCATTCGACAGGCTCATGGGTGAACTCGGGCTTCAGAAATCGCTCTTTCCCCAGGATCACGGCGGCTGGAGTCTCGCCAACTCCGATTCGGTGTTCAGAATCGGCTACATGCTCTGCGAGGAGCTCGGCAGGGCTGACACCGGTTTTGCGGTGGCCCTTGGGGTCACCTTCTGGCCCATGCTCGTGATCATGGTGGAGCCCTATGTGAACGATCGACTCATTGCGGAATTCGCCCCCCTGTTCTGCAGCACCAACAAGGCCGTGTTCGCCGCCAATGCCATGACCGAGCCCCAGGGCGGGGCCGACATCGAGAACCTCGGACTGCTGAAGGGAAAGACCATCCGCACCACGGCAAGGCTCGATGGCGACGAGTGGGTGATCAACGGGCACAAGCTCTGGCCCACGAATTCAGGCGGGGTATCGAAACTCTTCGGGGTGCCCTGCACCACGAAGCCTGGTTCAGACGACCCGAGAGACTTCGCCTTCATCTTTGTTCCCGCTGATCTGCCCGGAGTGACGCAGGGCGGGGCCTATGAAAAGGCAGGAATGGCGGCCGACAAGAACGGGGACATCTGGTTCGAGGACGTGCGCGTGCCGTCCTGGTACCGGGCCCACGGTCCCGGCAGGGATGCCGAAGCATTCTACCAGCTCATCTCGTTCGGCCAGGTCATGAGCTGCGCGTTTCTCACCGGTGCAATGATGAACCTCCATGAACGGCTCTTTGAGTTCGTGTCCACGCGAACGTATTGCAACCGTGCCCTGAAGGAACACGATGCCATTGCAGGCATCATCGGCCGTATCGCGGGCGACATCGACATCTGCAGGATCCTCGGCTATGAAGCGGCCATGATCGGCGACCGGCGCAACAAGCCTTATGGCAAGCCCCTGATCAGCGAAGAGGTTGTGGGAAGAATTCGGAACATCAAGGACTTCGTGTCCGACAGGGCGGTGGATGCCTTCGGAAAGGCCATGGACGTGCTGGGACCTTACGGACCGGACCGCGACTGGGACATAGAGAAACACTGGAGAGACATCAAGATCGTCCAGCTCTGGATGGGGGGGAAACAGCTCTGCCAGATGGAAGCGGCACGCTATTTCTTCAACTGCGAGACGCTCTGAGGAGA
>OMKS01000964.1_pt1 | contig 26525 bp, 18 predicted proteins | sample 1674721 | NCBI WGS metagenome assembly OMKS01 (sample SAMN06264996, study PRJEB25208) | sediment metagenome | isolation source: hot spring sediment | place: USA: California | collected 2014-09-02 | reverse complement strand
CTATGATCCCAGGCCAAATTAAATTGCAGTGAAGAATAGACCTGCTCGTCATAGTGGCTGTTTGTAAAGGCCAGTCCACTGGTAAAAAAGGCACGCTTCCGAGAATAGTGAGCGGAGTCAGCAGACGCCAGAAGCTCAATCCCGTCTTCACTATGTTGAAAATTTAAAAATAGATCTGTGCCGCTTTGAGAATAGTTCAGATCCAGGCTGAATATTTCACTTTTTCCCTTTTGTTCTTTTTGCTGACGAAGCCCCCTAATATCCCATTCGCTGAATTCATTAAGGCTTTGATCAGAATAAACCATTTTTAATGTGCCGTTTTCTCTAATCGGTTTACTCATTATAAGATTATGGATTACACTCAGCAAATCCAATTTTTCAAAATAGTAGCGATTTTGATATGAGCGGTTTGTATAGAGGAAATTGTATTCTCCATAATCCGGCAGTGGTATTTTTTTCGCTGAGGGAAACTGAAAGCGTATATTTCCGGCCATACCATCCGTTTGTCGCTGAATGGAGGCAGAATCCGGGTTTTCTCCAAGATATCGTTGACTGCTTCTGCGCTGATTTAAAGAAAAATAACTATTGAGTCTGGCTGCATTTAAAGCGCCGCCAATCAGCCAGCTTTCTGTATCATGCGTTCCTAAAATACCCATCAGTTCGAGCCCACTCTTTTCAGAATACTTTGGAATCAGGTTTAGCGCTGCGGCTGATCCAATGGCAGAAGGGACAGCGAGATTATTGCCAATCAGCAAATCTATCTGGGTAAAATTTGATACATCGATAAGCGAGAAATCATAGCGCTGCTCGTAATTTGAGTTAATCTGGACACCATTAAGCAAAACAACCATTTCATCTTCGCCCATTCCCCGAACAAATACCTCTTTTTTCCCATTTTGGCTTTCTGTTATGGATAAACGTTGATCACTAATCAGCAGATCTGAGATGTCTCTTGCGCCTTTGGCTGCGCTTTCATAAATCGAGAGAGTCAAAACTGAATTGCTCAACTCCTGATTATATTTAAAAGCACGGCCCTTTTCGTAGATAGTAATGGTCTGCCAGGGCAAAACCCGTCCGCACCAGCCAAATATTTAATACGGTGTCTCGCACATTTAGAATTACCGTCTCTTTTTCATAAGAGATATGAGAAAAACTGAGTCGGGGTAAAGAATCTTGCAGCGAAATATTAAGGCGATAACGCCCCTGTGAATCAGATACAGTTCCAAATCCGCTAAACTCCTCCTGGACGTTGACTTTAGGCAGCGCTTCTCCACTCTGAGTATCGCGCACAGTCCCTATAACTGTAAAATTTTTCGCAAATACTTGATGCGGCAAAAAAAATAGTATTGCTACGATAAAAATTGGAAATCTTTTATTCATATAGCAAAAAGGGATGGCGCGAGCGCCATCCCTTTCGATTATTTTGATTTTCTGAGTTAGAAAACAAAACCTATTGAAAAGACCTGATTATCAGAGAAACTAAATTCGACAGGGCGATATGTGTAATCAATCAACATATTTGTGCCCATTAAATTCAGTTTCAGACCAACACCGGCTGTGAAACCGGAAAAGAATGTTTCACCAAGGTCCGGATTATCCGCGTCTTCTATCAACAAGGCATATCCGCCCCGTACAAAAACGAGGTCATTAACGCTGATTTCGGTTCCATAACGCAAATAGTCATTTTCGCTATGATTGCTCTGATAAGAGGCAGCCAAAACCACTCCAGCAGCTCCCATATCCATTTTATAGCTGGCACCCAGCTCAAAGGTTGCGGGAATCTGGTCTTTGGTTGTTGGCACATATCGATAATCAGAGTAAACCAGGTCATTATCATCTGCTGTGATCAGCATAGCCGTACCTGTATAGTGCATCGAGCTGCCAATATTTTTAATGACAACTCCCATACCCAGATTTTCAATATCCATCAGATTTTTGTACTGCAAACCGATATCCATCGCAAAAGCTGATGAACCAGCGCGGGGAATCGATTCAATGATCATTTTTGCAGTGACACCGACAGAAATTCTATCTGTCAGTCCGTTGGCGTAGGTCAGTCCAATTGTACTCATATTAGGCGAAAAAGTCTGACCGCTTTCACCGTCCATATCATAAATTGTGGTAACGGGAATATCGCCGATGCTGAATGATTTGGCTGCAACGCCAAACTGACCGACTTTCCCCATATTGAAACCAGCTGCGAAATAGTTGATGCTGATATCTGCCACATAGCTCATTGTGGAAAAGAGACCTTCAGCTCGTTGTCCCATATTAGCCAAACCGGCAGGATTCCAATAAAGGGCATCCAAACCTGAAGTTTGCACCAGGTCAGCACCATTCATCGCAAAGGTACGGCCACCAACAGGGACCTGAACCTGAGTTCCCGAAGTGGTGCCGATACGGGCAACATCTCCAGCCCAGACAGTTGTTGCAATAAGCGTTGACATCACTATCAGGGCAAAGAATATTTTGCGAAAAACCATTGTTTTCTCCTTACTTTTTTTCACGTTCATATTACCTTCTTATACCCTATCAATAGTATTGAAGAATTTGCTCTTTTTGAACAATAAACAATTTAATAACCTTGTTTTTGTTCAAGTCTGGGAAATCGATATGCACCAGATAGAGGCCGCTGGCCACTGGAATATCCGATGAATTGGTCAGATCCCATTTAGCAAATTGGGAGTTAGGATTGTCATGCTCAATAACTCTTACCTGGACACCGGATAGATTGAAAATGCGAATTTCGGCTTTTGCCGGTAAGTGTGTGAATGTGACAAAGTTATCGTAGGGATTGGAAGACAACTGATTCCGCCCGTAGTAGGGGTTGGGGAATACATTGACTTTCTCGATATCCTCAAGTATAGCCGTTTCATCACCTATGGTTGGAGCGGCCATCTTAAACGAGAAGATATCCGAGACTGTATTGGCTTTGTTGGTCTTGAACCAAACTTTATTACCAATGGGAAGAGTAGCTGAGCCAAGATACATCGTAAACAATGTATTATTCAAATACGGATATTTAAATTCGCCGGTACTGGAACCCCAGGTTATGTTAGCCGATGTAAAAAGATCATTATCTGTAATATACTGCGCTTCATTAGCCGGGTCATAAGATATCTCGTTTCCACTGGCATCATATCCCTGCCAGGCGTAGATAGGCTCATAGGATGGTGCGCCATAGGCAGCGCCTGCCCAACGTGGACTGCCATCATCCAGCAGATGGAGACTGTATTCACCATTGCCATCGGTATCCCAGTAACCAGCAAAAAGACGAATCCGTTCACCGGTATCAAACTTATGGCGATATATCGCATAAGGTGCATAAGTGGCGTTGCCATTGGCATCTTTGTGAACTGTTTCACTGATATAATCCCAGGTCAGAGACTGGTCGGAAAAATCAATCTCCAGGTCATCCATATTCCAGTAATGAAAACGGTCAAAGCCATGGGCATACAAATCGCCATTGGCAGTACCAATGCGGTTTTCAAGCAAGTAACCCGTTGTACCTAAACTGGGTGGCAGGTAGGAAACAGAACCGTCAACCGTAGTATTATTGGCATCTGTTTCGTAGATAGATTTAATGCCCAGAGACGGACCGGAAACTGCAACCTGCACACCATCGACAATGGGCGCGTCAGTTGCGGCGCTGAGGTCAGAAACCTGGCGATTATTACTTGACAAAACTGCCTGAGTGACAGAGTCTTTTACACTCCAAAGCAATTCTCCATAAGTGGCAGAGTTTGTATCGGTATCTTCTGTAAAAAAGACCTGATAGGTTCTGCTTTTTGTGCTGTAAGGATCAACCACAGTCACCGAAGCCTGACCATCGCTGGGACCGGAGTGCCGAATTGCGATGCCATCACCGGCGTCATTTGCCAGGCGGGTGCCCGGCAGCGGCTCTTGAATGGTAACCTGCAGGGCAATACCAGCAGATTCCAGCGATTTAGCTGCAATGATGTCTGGCGCAGGATTGTAGTTATAGGCTGTTACAGCAAAATAGTAGGTCTTGCCTTCGAGAAGGCGTTTATTGGTGAGATAATCTTTTTCCACCAGGAAATACCTTTTAATACCTTTGTCAAGACCAAATTTTACCGGGACCTCCAGGTCCATTCCGTAGGCAGCCACAAATTCAGGCTGCATAATGGTGGTCACACCATCAACTTTATCAAAAGTTGCAATCAGCTTAGCATCAGCGAGGGCTGCGGAAGCGGAAGGCAACTGATAAACACAGTATCCCTGGAATTCATATCCGGCAATAATGGGATCCTCTGTTTCAGCAACACCACTGCTACCCCACTCGAGAACCACTTTGTCTTCGAAAGGACGCACATTAACCTGAGGAGCTTTTGGCGCTTTAGGAACGCCTGCAAAGGCGCCGTCAAAGAGCACCTGGGCAACTTCGGAGTTCTTTTTCAACTCAACAACAGAGTTCAGACGGGTATCACTAATACCACCAATGACCGACACAACGATTTCCTGCTCCTCACCTGCTTTAAATGTGAAAGGACCGGAAATCAGAGCCATACGACGATCGCCAGGCTGAAAATAACCATTGGCATCACCGTCAAGGTCGCCGGTTCCGGCAACAGGGTCACCACTCATTGGAAATTTTGTTGGCGTACCACCGGAAACATTGCCAAGCGTCCACGGTGTGGGATTATTTAGATCATCAAGAGGCTGAAAACCACGCATCATATTATACCACTGAATTGTTCCTTCATATTCCTGGAGCGTAGGATCGCTGATGGGAGAACCCGCTGAAAACCAGCCAAAGGAAGTCATCATCAGGTTTTTATGGTCGGGAACTGCCTTAAATCCGATATGACCTGTATCTCCAGGGGAAGGAACCAGAGGACCCTGAAAAAAGTCATAACCAAAGGCTGCCGGAGCCAAACCAAAAGCGGCGTAATCGTCATCTGAGTCTGTGCCATTGTAGGCATAACCAAGGCCAAGTATGGTGTCACAGCCAACGAAATCGTTGGAATAATCACCCAAATCAGGGTCAGCCCACTGAGCTACATAAAATTCATCAAGGTCTTTGCCCGATTTATTAATGATATTATACTTCTTAAAAATCAACTGACCAAGACGAGCAGCCGGCTGAGCATAAGCCCAGATAGTTGTTCTTACTTCAAGGCCAATTGGCTGAGAACCGTAAAGACCAGTTGTACGGGAGGCATTCTGATCATTGGTTACAAAAAAGAGCACCTGATCAGCATTGGCGATACCAGCTTCATCAACATCGGGATCATATTTCCCGTCACCGTCAACATCAACCCAGGGAGCGCCGTGTTCCACTGGCCATTCCATCCAGTCTTGTTCGTATTGAGCAATGATTTCCTGTGTCATCGCCTCCGTCACATCGCTGGGTGAAACCATATTCAGCTCAGCAGCATCAGCCAAAACCTGAGCATGGCTTAGGGTTCTCCAGTCTGGACGAATACGATAAATACGTACTGCAGGATCACTTGTAGATACCGGTGTTCCTGCAGCGGTAAGCCAACCAGCTTGGGTACCGACATTATAGGTCACTCCGCCAACACGGGGTGTACCGTCTTCCCACATAGTGCCCCAGACAAAACCATCCTGATAGATGGTGCCGGCGGTGCCGCGGGGATAAATACCTCCGGAAGAGCCATTGGGCTGGTTACCGGACTTTCCGTCGTAATAAACCCAGTATCCCCAGTTGCCGATGTTGGACATCGAACGGGTTACCTGAGCCATTGATGTAAAAGCTTTGGCAAATGTCTCCTGATTCGCCTTATATGCGAATAGCATGGAAAAGGCCGCAAGTATTAAAGCAGCGACGAGCACCAAGCCTTTACTTTTTAATCTTCTATTCATATTCATCATCTCCTTTAGAATTTGAATAACCTTTCTGATCGTTTCCTGCTTAGAAACTTAATTTAATTCCCAGGAAAACCTGCCGCGGATCGCCGTATAATTCCTGGCCAACCAGATCCCAATAAGCTTGTCCGTTTACCAGATTGATAGCCCGATACATATCTTCATAGACCTGGCCACCGTTTCCGGCAATAATATTGGCGGAAAATTCGGGATTGCTCAGGAAGCCATCATCACTAGGAGAACCAGTATTTTGATAAACATTAATGACGTTCTTTCGGTTCAGCAAATTGGTTACGATCATATAAGCATTAAGCCGTAGTGCTCCAACCTTAAAAGCTTTGTCAATTTTAAGGTCTGTGGTAAAAGTCCAGGGGGTTGTTGATGAACCCAGAGGCTCTAAAGCAACCCGTGAACGAGTATCACTCATGTAATCAACACCAACTTCGTAAGGTGTCGTCTGTCCGCCCAGCGAAGAATAGACATAGGTATAGGGGTGACCGCTAGAGAACTGGAACAGAAGATTAGCGCCAAGACCAGAAAAGACAGGTCCGCCCTCATTCATACCAAAACGATAATCAAGATTGATTGCGCCGGTGTGACGCTGTGCATAATCCAAAGGATTGATTCTTGTAGGCATGATGGTATTCTGATACAGGGCTCCGTGAGCTGCTGTGGAGCTAGAAGCAGTACCTTCTGCCATTGTGTAAGTGTAGCTTAAATTTCCGGCTAAGCGGACAGTGCGCCGCAGCGTCAGATTAAACTCTAATCCTTTGGTGGTGGCAAAATCGCCATTGATAAAGCGTTCATAGGCACCGGGAATCTCTGAGCTGGCAGAAGGTAGCTGCTTATAGATTTCTACCAAACCTTTTACATTTTTATAAAAAGCCGAGATATCCAGCGCTGCGTTCTCAGCAATCTGCTGCTTGAAACCAATCTCATAAGAGGTGGTGCGAATAGGGTCTAGACCAAATCCAATTGGATTCAGGAAGTAATAGCCCTGACGAACAATCTGGCGTGCCATCTGGTAAGATCCAAAATAGATATTTTCCAGACTCGGCATCTGAACAAACTGACCATACTGTGAGTAGAATATGGTCTTGTCAGTGGCTGGGAAAGAAAAACCCAAACGAGGTGAAACAATCATATAAGGATCTTTTTTGACCCAGGCTTCTTTGGCCAGCACACCGGCTTCGGTGTCAACTGCCGGATTGGCCGGATCTGCAAATTCATAGTCATCGCTATCAAAATAGTCAAAACGAAGACCCACATTGAGAATAATGTCATTATACTCAATTTTATCAATGATGTATCCAGCCATTTGAAGCGGTTGTTTCGGTCCGTCAAGATAGGTGCCATCATCATAATCAACACGACCACTGGTCTCTTTGCCATAGAGGTCATATCCATAGGCATTAAGATTTGAATTCTGCATAAATGTCATTGCTGGAATTCCTTCCAGTGAACCGTAAGTCAAAACACCAGGAACAGTTCCTGCAGGAGCAGCATAAAGCATCACCGAAGGAGCTAACGTATAGCTTCTGACAGTATAAAACCGACTGTCAAAACCAAGTTTAAACTCATGGTGCTGACCCATCTGACTGATAAAATCAAGTCCTGCGCCAAGATATTCCTGCTTTGAAATGCGGTAGACATTATTGGGTGCGCCTTGTCTCTGGAAATAAAATCCATTCAGCAAATAGTTATACTGATTACGCCAGGCATTTCTATATTCTGCATCTTCATATTTTGAAACAACTGCCGCGCTGTCATACCAGGTGGTCCAGTCGGTTCCCATCCAGGAATCTGATCGCTCCAGCGTCCGGCTATAATAGCTGGCTTTTAAATCCAGATAACTGCCTATGCCAAAACGAAGCGTGCTCTTGGCGCTCAGCAACAGCACATCTGTCATATCAACCGGGGTCCTGTCATTGAAAATAGTCAGCATTGGTGTGTTGCGGACATCCCACTCGCTGTGCGCCCAAACTGCACTTAATCTGGTACGTAACGGAATATCAAGCAAAACGGTGCTGTTTAAGCCCATTCGCTCAAATTTCTGTTTTGGCGTAAACCCATCAGGGTAACTGATATTCAATGTGTCACCGCGAAAATCTGCGGGTGTGTTGGGATTTTGATCAATAAGCTCTGTGAATTCAAATCCCTCACTGAAACGAACTTGGGAGTCATCTCGCTTATTATATTCACCAGCAACAAAAACACGTACTCTGTCGCCAATAGGACCACCAATCGTACCGATAAGGTTTTTGTGGCCATAAACATAAGTGTCCATCCACTTTACACCTTCTTCAGCATTGCCAAAACCATCTGCTCTGGCATCAATACTGCCACTCCAGGCACTGCCGCCAATTTTCAAATTCTGACGCACAACTCCAGAGTTAAAACCACCAACATCAGCCGCATAACCACCGGCAAACACTTGGGTTTCTTCCACTGCTTCCTGAATGATTGCAACTGCGTTGGCATTGGTCATTACGTTATTGGCTACAGCGCCGTCAACGTAAAAACCGACTTCATCCCGGCGACCGCCACGGATGTGAACATTACCATCCTGAACAATCACACTGGGCATTGTTGCAATAACAGCCTGAACACCACGAACCGGAATATTTTCCAGGTCTTCAGCGGAAGCCATAGCCACACTTGAGGTGGCATTCTTCTGAATCAGGGGTTTTTTGGCAACTACTGTAACCGACTGTCCTTCTATAACAGTCTGCTCCATCTGGAAGTCTTCATTGACTGTCAACCCAGCTGTAACGCGAAGCCCGGTTAAACGTGTCTCTTTGTAACCAACTGAAAAGACACGCATAGTATAGACTCCAGGCGGAATATCAAGAATGGCGTAGAAACCATTCGCATCCGTCGCTGCGCCCATAAAGGTGCCCTCGAGCATTACATTAACGCCCAACAGCGGGTTTCCATTTCTGGCATCCGTTACAATTCCTGTGATCTTACCGGTGTTTTGTGCAAACACTGCGGCAGACAGCAGAAATAGTAAAACGAATCCTGACAATAACCTTCTTGTCATAATTTACCCTCCTACTTTGCTTTTGTGGTCATTGTTTTTGTGTAACTTTCGCAACTCACGAATAATTCTATGTAATTCTTGATTGATTGTCAACAACTATTTGTTAAAAATGTTCCAAGATTCCTTATAGCATATTAGTTTTTTGTTCATTATCTTCTTTACGAAATGAGAAAAAGCCAAAATCAGCATAGGAGGTGGATGGTGTTTAGAAAAAAAATCGTGATTTCAGCAATAATTTTCCTTTTTGCCAGCGCTCCACTTCCCGCGATGCTCTCCCTCGATGCCGCGGCTTTTCAAGGCAATGCAGGGCAATCTTCCCTGGAAATTTACTACACCATACCCAGAAAAAGTCTGAATTGGCAATCAAAAAATGGTCTGTTTCATGGACAGATACCACTTATCACAAAAATCAGCTTTCGGGGGAATATCATCTTTACCGATACCAGCCTCGTGCAAGACAAGTGCTTAGATCCGGCTCAGATTGACTCAGAGCAGGCGCTGCCCCACCAGATGTCCCTTGCGATTCCACCTGGTATTTACACCATAAGCGCAAATCTAAATGGTACAAAACAGTCCGTTTCACTAGAGTATTTTGTGCCCAATTTTAACGATACCGAGCTGCGGGTCAGTGATATTGAATGTATTTCTGATCTCGCTGAACCTTCACCGGGAAGCATCTTTAATAAATATGGAAAATATGCTGTTATTCCCTATCCGTCAAGACTTTACAGCCTTGACTATCCAGTTCTTAATTTCCTTTTTGAAATCTATAATATGTCATGGAGTGATGATAAAGAGAGCAAATATGAGATTAAGACACGTATCCTCGACCTCAATAAGAAATTGATGCTTGACCTTGGCTCGGAAACTTATTCTGCACCGCTAAGCAATTTCCCAAGTATCCATTCTTTTGACATCAGCGCCCTGAGTGGTGGCACAATGAATTTGGAAATCGAAGTCCACGACCTGACAAATGGAAATAAATCCCTTTCCCAAAAAAGAATTTATATGCTGAATCCCGATGAATCCATCGCCTTTCTCCCCAAAGACGACCCAACAATTATGAGCGAAAAAGAGCTGGATTCCCTCTACTACATTCTGCAGCCACTTTTATCAAATACAGAAAAACGCCTTTTTAAAAATAGTAACCTCCAAGCAAAGCAAAGCTTTTTCAATAGTTTCTGGGCTATGAGAGACCCCAAACCAGAAACACGGCATAACGAATATCAGCTTGAAATTAACCGACGCATCCAGTATGCCAACCAGCATTTCAACTCCCAGTTCAGATCCGGAGCCACATCTGACAAAGGCATCATCCTTTTGAAATATGGATTCCCCGATGATGTCCAGGTATTTCGCAGCACCTCGAATAGCAAACCCTACGAAATCTGGCACTATTACGATATAGAAGGCGGCGTTCAGTTTTATTTTGGCGATATCTCCGGTTTTAATCAATACATCCTGATTCACAGTACAAAAAATGGGGAATTTCAGGATCCAAACTGGCATTCACAGCTCAAGTATTAATCTTTGGCTTTTACCGGCGACTTGATGATATGCTATATTTATAAAAAATTAGTACTGGAATAAAATCATTTTCATTTGAACGCACCTGCTCTAAATTATATTATGTTTTAGATAGATAATTCAGGAGGAAAATAATGAATCAGGCAAAAACAATGAACGATCTCTACCAAATGGCGCTTGACCGCAATCGGGAAAAATTATTTCGCACTACTTGGCAGGGAAAGCTTCAGGACCTTAGCACAGACCATTTTAAAAGCTACGTCTCCAAATATGCTGCTTTTTTTCAGGCCAAAGGGATCAAATCAGGTGATCGGGTCGCGATCATCAGTGAAAAACGGTTGGAATATCTCTTTACTTTTTTTGGAATCTGGCAGATCGGGGCTAGCATCGTGCCTATCTGTGAAACGTTGACCGACAGCGAAACCAGCTACATTACAGAAAATGCAGATATTAGTATGATGATTACCTCTGCCACCTATCAAGAGCGGGGTAAATCACTGGTTAATCAGTTTGAAGAAAGTTTTGGACATTACAGTTTTGATCAGATTCATGAAAATGAAAGCGATAATTATAAGCAAATCAATCCACATCCTGATCAGATCGCTGCTCTGGTTTATACTTCAGGCAGCACCGGCACCCCCAAAGGCGTAATGCTCACCCACGCTAATTTATATTTCAATGCCCTCTATTCTGCCAAGGAAATTGATTCAGGCTCAAATGACCTGATTATGAGCATCTTGCCATATTGGCACAGTTTTGCCCTAAGTGCAGAAATCGCCCCCATTTTCATCACCGGCGGAATGATTGGCATTCCCAAAGACCGGGACGATTTCTCAAAAAATATTGCTAAATATGCCCCAACTGTCGTCCTCAGCGTCCCCAGAATTGCCGATACTATTCGCTGTGGCATTATTGACGGTATCAAAAAACAAGGCGGTATAGCCGAAAAACTATTTAACAAAGCCATGGCCTGCTCTGCAAAATTTTACACCGACACCGAAAAAGTCAGCGGGAATCCACTCATAAAAATTATGCATACCCTCTATACAGCGCTGATTTTCAGCAAGATTAAGAAAAAATTCGGTGGTCGGCTCCGTTTTTTTATTGGCGGCGGCGCACCCCTCGATAAAGAGATTCAGGTTTTCTTCAAACATATTGGCATCCCCATGTTTCAGGGATACGGACTAACGGAAAGCTCCCCCGTCATTAGTATCAATTCCCCTGGCAAGCATTTGCTTGGCAGCAGCGGCAAGCTCATTCACTGGCTCTTTCCTGAAGGCGGCGGCGACTATGTTTTTCGATCAGAAGACGGCAGCGAAAGCAAAGAGATCGAAGGAGAGCTCCTGGTGAAAGGAGTCTGTGTGATGGCCGGCTACTGGCGCAATCAGGAAAAAACTGACGACACCGTCAAAAATGGCTGGCTATATACCGGCGATGTGGGCTATATGAAAGATGGCTTCCTCTTCCTCAGCGGCAGAAAATCCAACCTCGTGGTCCTGCGTAATGGTGAAAAATTTCACCCGGAACCCATTGAAGAGAATGTGAAAAACAGCCGCATTATCAGCCAGGCTCTCGCCATCGGTGAAAATAAACGCTATGCCTACCTCCTGCTGAATATAGAGCCGCTTGCGACGCAGGGACTCAGCGAGGCAGAGCTTCACACTTCAATAAAGGCGGAGATTGAAAAATACACCAAAAACTTTGCGAAGTATTCCCGACCGAGAGACTTTCTCATTCTGCCGGAATTTAAAATCGAAGACAACACCCTCACCTCAAGTCTGAAAGTTCGCCGCCAAGTGGTTTGGAAACGCTATTTCAAAGAAATCAGCGCTTTCCTTGATGCGCGAGAATAGAGCTATAGCCGGTATCTCACGCAGCAGCCACCAATTGAAAATCGGCCTTAAAATGGGAAAGTGCAAGCGAGACAAGACGCTATTGAGGCTCTTTTCCTGCATATTGGGGTAAAAGCGGCAATCTTATTGAAAATATAAATCACTGACCTGTTCTCATCTGCTCATAAATATTCCAAAATGGGAACAGCAATGCTTCCCGTGGCAAACAATGCACCATAGCCTTCCTGCATAGCGAGATCTCACTGCTGCCATTTACATCTAAAAAAAAGCTCTAAGGGAAGCCATAAAAATACAAATCCAAATGGGCGGACAATTAGACTGAGTATAAATATGCCAATTAAAGTATCTCAGGTAAAAATTAACAAAACAGCCGGACTGAAGTCGCAAAATCTATTTTCTCACCGGAAAAGGCGCCACAATATTTCAGGAGGCTTTTTTCCGGACTTCTCGTTTCTCTGTTTTATATTTACCGGTCTTCAGAACGCACTCTTTGGTGATAATTACCTTTTTGATATTCTTTTGACCCGGCGCTTCATACATCACATCGAGCATCACATTTTCTAAGACGGCACGCAACGCCCTTGCGCCGGTCTTGCGGTCCATCGCTTTCTCCACGATGGCGTCAACGGCTTCATCCTGAATTTCCAGCTCGATATCATCAAGCTTCAGCAACTCTTCATACTGTTTGACGATGGCATTCTTAGGCTCAGTGAGAATCTGTTTCAGCGCTTCTTTATCCAGCTCATGCAATGTCGTTACCACAGGAAGCCGACCGATGAGCTCGGGAATAAATCCGTAAGCCTGAAGGTCTTGTGGCTCTACTTTCTGTAAAATCTCATCTTTGCTCATTTTTGTGCCGCCCTGGACTTTTTCTCCAAAACCAATCTCTTTTTTGCCAATACGCCGTCCAATGATATCATCCAGTCCCTCAAAAGCGCCGCCGCAGATGAAAAGAATATTCCGCGTATTAATATGAATCATTTTAGCTTCAGGATGTTTGCGTCCACCTTTAGGCGGAACTGCCGAAACAGTGCCTTCTAAAATTTTGAGAATAGCCTGCTGCACACCTTCGCCGCTGACATCGCGAGTGATGCTGGGATTTCCTGATTTACGGGCTATTTTATCCATCTCATCAATGTAAACAATACCACGTTCTGTAGCTTCCACATTATAATCAGCAGCCTGAAGCAAGCGCACCAAAATATTTTCCACATCTTCGCCTACGTAGCCGGCCTCGGTGAGCACCGTGGCATCGGCGATGGCAAAGGGGACTTTCAGCAAATGGGCAAGGGTCTGAGCAAGCAGTGTTTTGCCTGTGCCTGTTGGCCCCGCCATCAATATATTGCTTTTTTCTATTTCTACTGTTTGGTTCCGGGCGCTGCTGCCAATGCGTTTGTAATGATTATATACGGCCACAGCCACCACTTTTTTAGAATAATCCTGCCCGATTATATATTTGTCCAGCTCTTTGGTGATTTCTTTCGGCGTCGGCAAAGATTCCAGTCTGAAACTGTTCTCTTTGCGAATCGTTTCCCTCATCATGTCAACGGCGGTTTCAGCGCATTGATCACATATCAAAGCCGAATAGCCCTCCACAATGGCTCTCACTTCAAGTTCAGGCCTGCCGCAGAAACTGCATGTCCGACCGGTTCGTCGCTCTTTTGCCATTAGACCCTCGATTTCATTACATTATCAATTAATCCATATTGCAGCGCTTCTTCTGAACTGAGGAAAAAATTCCGGTCGCTGTCAAGCTCAATTTTACTAAGGGGCTGCCCGGTATGCTCAGAAAGCAACTGATTTAATTTTTCTTTCAGCTTGAGAATCTCTTTTGCATGAATCTGAATATCTGAGGCCTGACCCTGAACGCCTCCCAAGGGCTGATGAATCATTATCCTGGAATTGGGAAGCGAAAATCTTTTTCCCTTTGCGCCGGCTGCCAGTAAAAAAGCGCCCATTGAAGCCGCCTGCCCAATGCAGATTGTAGAAACATCAGGCTTAATATATTTCATCGTATCAAAAATTGCCAGCCCTGCTGTGACAGAGCCTCCGGGAGAATTGATATAGAGGGCAATGTCTTTCTCGTTGTCTTCAGCTTCAAGAAAAAGTAGCTGGGCGATAATCAGACTGGCTACAGCATCATCAATGGCTGTGCCTAAAAAAATTATTCTTGCTTTAAGGAGCCGTGAATAGATATCATAGGCCCGCTCGCCACGCCCGGTTTGCTCGATGACCATTGGCACATACATTATTTGTATTCTCCTTTCAGACGCTGTTCACGATTCACATCTACTGGGGTAATTTTTGCATAGCTAAAGAGATGTTTCATCACCTTATCTTCCTGGTAATGGAAACGAATCTGATTTTTTGCTTCCTTTTGCTGGTAATACCGGCGATAGGACTCCTGTTGGGAGCTTTCGACGCCTGTCAGCATCTCCTCGATTCTTTCGTCAAGCTCTTCTTCTTTGACTTCCAGCGCCTCCAAGTCAATAATTCGTTCCTTGATTAGTTGCCATTTAAGCTCTTGAAGCGCCTGGGGTCTCAAGGATGCTCTTAGCTCTGCTTTGCCTTTTAATCCATAGTTATATTTTTGCTCCATGCTCGTAAGCATATCATCAGTATATCCCTCGACCAGGTTGGCAGGAATCTCAACATCGGCCAGGGCATTGATAAAATACTCACGGATTTTTAAATCCCGGGCTTTTGCCTCTTCATTTTCCCAATGGCTGCTAATCTGCCGACGCAATTGCTCTTTCAGGTCAGCAAGGTCTTTAACTGTTTCGCCAAGACTTCGGGCAAATTCATCATTAATTTCAGCAATGCTCTTCTTTTTCAAACTATTCAAGGTCAGGCTGACTGTCTCGCCGCCAATTTCCACCTCTTTGGTCTCGCCCACCTGCATGCCGACGATAAACTCTTCGGCAGCTCGCTTCTCTCCACTATGGCCTATTTCAAATTGATAAGCCTTGCCAAGCTCTTCACCAGGTCTCAACTCAGTATAATTGGCAGTTAGCCCAGCTTCTGCAAGACCTTCCACGTCAATCATCTCCGCTCGCTGTTCAGCTATTTTATTCAGCGCTTCTTCCACATCGCTGTCTTCGATGGCATAACGGGGAACGGATATTTCAAAAGAATCTTTATATGCTGGAAGCTCGAAATTGGGAATCACTTCAACAGTGATAGTAAAATTAAGATCGCTGCCTTCTTCAAAGCTTAGCTCCAGGAGCTTAGGCTCGCTTACGGGCTCCAGCATCGCTTGCTTTATGGCTTCAACATAGAATTTATTAAAATGATCTTGAAAAAAATCAAACTGGATTTTTTTGCCAAATTGGCGCTGCACAATACTGCGGGGAACATGCCCCTTGCGGAATCCGGGAATATGCAGGTCTTTGGCATATTTTTGAAAATGGGCGCCAAAATCTTTGGCGATGTCCGCCCAGGGAATAGACACTTCAACCTGTCGGACTATCTGACTTGTTTCCTGAATCTCTACTTTCACGCTGTTTCTCCTATTCTCTTCTTCAAAGCCCGCAAATTTAGCTTTCCCCATAGGTAAAGTCAATCTATACTTATATTTAAATATCAAAAAATTAAATTCGGCGGCAGCTCGCCGGGCTTCAGCTCGCAGTCTGAAATGATACTTTCTTTCAACAGAGAGAAAAGCTTGAGGAAATCTTCCAGCGCCAGTGATTCTGGCCGTTTTTCCCAAGGAAAAGAGTCTGCCAGCTCAGCATTATAATATCTTTTCAAGCTGTTGCGCAGGGTTTTCCTCCGCTGATTAAAGGCCAGCCGAACCAACGAATGAAATAGAAGCAAGTCACCATTGGGCAGTGGCAGCTCTTTGTTTGGTCTTAATTCAATCAATGCGGAATCCACTTTGGGGCGAGGCCGAAAAACCGACGGCGGTATCTTTAAAAGGATTTTCCCTTTAGCATAGAGTTGAAAATACACACTAACTATGCCATAGACTTTTGATCCAGCTTCGGAAAAAAGACGGTCGGCAAAATCTTTTTGCACCATAAAAACAGCACGATGTATCATTTGAGAGTTTTGAAAAAACTTTAGAATAAGCTGGCTAGCGATATTGTAGGGCAGATTGCCAACTATCTGCGAAAGCGGCAGAAAGGGCTGCCAGGAGCTCTTGAGGGCATCCCCCTCATAAAGAAAAAAGTTTTGATTTCTGGCATATTGCGCTTTGAGTTTTGCCGCCAAGATACTGTCCAGCTCAATGGCGCTTAGCCGGGCGCCGCTTTGAAGGAGCAATGCCGTCAAAGCACCGTGACCAGGACCGATTTCCAGAATTTTCTCATCGGGCTGCGCGTTGATGGCCGATGCTATTTTGCGAATAATATTGGGGTCAACGAGAAAATTTTGACCCAGCGAACGTTTGGCGAAAGGCGGCATATTTCAGAGTGAAAACTTTTCGAGACCGAAAAAATGCTGCCCATTTCTTCCGGTGATTTTCACAATTTCCTCATAAGTTTTTCCAAAAATATCAGCCATTTTTTCAGCGACACTTCGAACCATATAAGGTTCACAGGTCTTGCCTCGCCACGGTTTCGGCGCCATAAAAGGTGCATCGGTCTCCAGCATCAAAGCTTCCAGCGGAAGCGCCGCCACCACATCCGGTAAATTTTTTGCAAAAGTGATGACCCCGGTAAAAGATAGCAGCATCCCTCTTTTTATTAAATCAAGGGCAAATTCTGCGCTGCCGGTATGGCAATGGGCCTGCCCCTGAAAATAGTTCTCTTCTGTCAATACCTTGAGAATAGCTGATTCTGCGCTGCGATTATGCATAATAAAGGGCATATTCAGCGATTTAGCGAGAGCAAGCTGCTCCCGAAAACAAATCTCCTGCTCATCAGCCGGCGCATAATCACGAAAAAAATCCATCCCAATCTCGCCGATAGCTACCACTTTAGGATGCAAGGCCAGCGATTCAAGGAGCTGCAGATAATTCGCCGGACGCTCGACACAGTCATGGGGATGAACACCCACTGCGGCAAAAAGCATAGCAAAGTTCTCTGCCAGGTGGATGGCTTTTTCACTGCTGGCGAGATCGATAGCTGGAACGATGACAGCTTTCACTCCCGCCTCCGCTGCCCGAGTAAGGTATGGCTCAGGCGCACTGAAAAATGGCTCAAAATTTAGATGGGCATGGGTGTCAATCAACATTTATTCAGAAATCCACACTGTTGCCGCGATTTACACGATTGCGTAGATGGACATCACACTCTTCCTGGGGCAGATGCTTGATATTAAAAATCTCCTTCTCAGTAGGACAAAATTCAGTTGGCACCTTTTTGGTTACGCTGCAAATGGTGGCTTCCACCACTCCAGGTGGACGTTCAAATTCTTCAGCGGGAAGACCTAAACTGTCATAGGCCATTTTCATGAAAGTTCCCCAAATAGGCAAGGCTGCAACCGCTCCGGCCTGACCTTTTCCCAGAGAAACGGCAGGATCGTCCATTCCCACCCAGACTCCGGCGCTGAGATGGCTGGTAAAACCAATAAACCAGGCATCGGTAAAATCGTTGGTCGTTCCTGTTTTACCTGCTGCCGGCTTATCAAATTTGTAATACCAGCGAATCCTTCCGCCAGTTCCCTCGTCAATCACCGATTGCAAGATATTCGTCATAATGTAGCTGGTTTCTTTGCTCAGTACTTCTTTGCTTTCTCTTGGGGAGCGGTAAATCTCTTTTCCCCTGCGATCAAGCGCCTTAGTGATGGCAAAAGGTTTATTGTGTACGCCCTCATTGGGAAAAATACTGTAGGCGGCAACGATTTCTCTCAGAAGCACACTGCCTGCTCCCAGCGCCAGCGCATCCACCGCCGGCATATAAGTGCTAATACCCATCTTTTTGGCGTAATCTACCACGACTTCAGGCCGCACCAGGTTTTGGATAACACGGATAGAAACCAGATTAAGCGAGCGACGAACTGCCTCGCGAAGCGTTGTCAGTCCTCCCGTTGAGAGATCGTAATTATTGGGTGTCCAGCGTGAGCCGTCAGGATTAATCAGCACCACGGGCTGATTCAGCAGTTGCGTGGCCGGTGTATAGCCGTTATCAATGGCGGCGGTATATAAAATAGGTTTAAATGTGGAACCCGGCTGTCGTTTTGCTTGCCAGGCGCGATTAAACTTGCTTTCCGCAAAGCTTTTGCCACCAATAAGCGCCCGAATGGCGCCGGTCTTCACATCCAGGGCTATAAAGGCTCCCTGCACAACCTTTTTATTTGCAGGCAGCCAGGCGTAAAGCGAGTCATTGGGAATAGAATCGTGAAAAGTTCTCCCAAGCAGTTGTTCCAACTCCTTCCTATCTTTCAGGAGGCGATTGTCAAGGCGTTTCTGGAGAAGCGCCAGTTGCTTTTCCATCGCAAGCTCAGCATATTTCTGCATCTTGGCGTCCAGGCTTGTGTGTATTTCCAATCCATCGGTGTAAATATCCAGGGATTCTCCCCTGTAGCGTACACTATTGAGCTCAAGGCGTATCATTTCTGTAAAATATGGCGCCTGACCCAAGACCTCTCTTGATGGACTGACAACGGTTGTATCTTGCAGGAATTTTGTATATTCAAAAGGTGTGAGAAAATTATCGCGCAACATATTTTGCATCACCAGATTTCTCCGGCGCATAGCCCTTTCATAATGATTGATGGGCGAATAGGGCGCTGGAGCCGGCAAAACGGCAATAAGCATCGCTCCTTCGTCCACAGTCAGCTCTTTCACCGGCTTGCTGAAATACATTCGGCTGGCGGCTTCGATGCCATAAACACCATGCCCAAAATAGACGGTATTCATGTACATCTCCAAAATTTCATCTTTGGTATAGGCGCGCTCGATTTTTATAGAAGTAAGGAGCTCCTTTAGTTTGCGGGAATAGCTCCTTTCCTGGGAAAGATAGAGACTTCTGGCAAGCTGCTGGCTGATGGTGGACGCGCCGCCATAACGCACCAAAGCCGCCATAATGGTACGCTTTAGATTAAAGCCCCAGTGTTGGTAAAACTCTCTGTCTTCTGTGGCCAATAGAGCCTGCACCACATGTTTTGGGATGCTGTCCAGCTCTACATAAATGCGATGCTGGGTGTAAAACTCCTTTAGAATTTCACCATTGTGGTCATAAACCCGGCTGCTGAGATCGGGGTTAAAGACTTCAAGTTTTTCGGTGCCGGGTGTATCAGCATTCAAATAAAACAAGATAAAACCGGCAATGAAAGAGCCAATAAGAATGAGCCCTACCGAAAGCCACATGTATAAAACAGTTCGTCTGAAAAATGCTTTTATCATCGTGGTAATTTAGTCCAACTTATGCTAAAATCAAATCTCCTTGCCAAGCTGCCCCCCCTTTTTATTGAGTATAAGGATTTTTTCTGCTGGAATTCTCAGTAAATCAGCAATATTTTTGGGTGAAAAACCGAGCTGATTCAAGCGAAATATTTGTTGATAAAGCTGGCCCTGAAGCGGCTCCCAGTTTATTTTTTCATCTTCCAGCTCTGCAGATTCATCAAAACAGAGCGCTCTTTCACCATTTTTCTCACGCAGATACCTGAGAGACCATGCATAATCCAGTGTGGGCAGCGCTTTGAGAGAAAGGGCTCGAAGCCTGCCGCTGAGCGCTATTCGCTTTAAGAGACTCAGCTTCACCAAAGTCTCCAGAAGCGCGTTCAGGGCATTTTTTTCCTCTCTGGAAACAGGCCGCGCTTCTCCAAAAACCCCTTTAAGGATTTGCCTGGCAGAAAAAGATTTTCCTTCTTTCTCGTAAATAAATTGCTCAATCGTCCGGGAAATTTGCTGACAATTCGCATCAGGCAGCGCATCAAGGGTCACTTGGGGCAGGCTAAGCTCCAGGCAGGCATCACAACCGGCGCAGGCAGCTCTTCCATAGTCCTCATTAAAATAGTCCAAAATCTGAATACGGCGGCAGCGATTGGGTGCGAAATAGGCGATGGTGCTGTCGAGGCGCTCTTTCAGCCGGCTTCGATAAGCCTCCGATTCGGCAAAAGCATTCTTCCAGTCATTTTCGCCCACACTTTCAGCCGTCAGCAAATCATCTTGCAGCTTTAGAAATTTTTTATCCAGCAGCGCATCTATGGCTGGGCTTTCCTGATAATGACTGATTTCACCGCCGCGCACCTTTTCCCAGGCAGTTTTTAAATCTACAATCCCCGGATGGGTGGCATTTATGAAGTATTCCTGAATCGTCCGGTCTTTTTCCGTGTAAAGTGCGATGCAGTAGGCCGCTTTGCCATCGCGTCCCGCCCGCCCCGCTTCCTGATAGTAGTTTTCCATATTGCCAGGAATGTGGTAATGGATGACAAAACGAACATCGGGCTTGTCAATACCCATTCCAAAGGCATTTGTGGCAACCACCAGCGGACGCTCACCGGAAATCCATTTTTTTTGCGCTATCGCCCGCTTGTCGCCGCTCATTCCGCCATGATAAATCACCGGATTGTAGCCCCAGCGCTGCAGATAGCCGCCAATCATCTCCACTGCCCGCCGCGTGCTGCAATAAACTGCACCGACTGCGCCATTCATCTGCTGCACCAGCTCTTTCAGCGCTTCCAGCTTTGCTAGCTCTTTGGGAAAGCGATAAGCCAGATATTTAAGGTTTGGCCGGTCAAATGTGGATTGAAAATGGGCCGGATTTTTCATTCTCAAAGAGTGGATAATATCTCGGGTTACTTCCGGAGTGGCGGTGCCCGTAAGAGCCATAATCGGTGAAACGCCCATCGCTTCGGCAAATTCCCCAATCTTTAGATAGTGTGGCCGAAAATCATGTCCCCAATGACTGATACAATGGGCTTCATCCACAGCCAGAAAACTGATTTTATTTTTTGAAAGCGCCTCTCGAAAAAGCTTTTGGCCCAAGCGCTCCGGCGCGGAAAAAATAAATTTATATTCCCCTTTGGCGATTTTTTTCAGCCGGGTCTCCATCTCCTCTTTCTCCAGAACTGCCGAAAGATAGCAAACCGGCACATTCAGCTTTTCCAGACGAAAAACCTGATCCTGCATCAGGGCTATCAGGGGACTAATAACCACGGTCACGCCATCCATATAGAGGCCGGGAAGCTGATAACAAAGGGATTTCCCGCCGCCCGTGGCCAAAATCGCCACGGTATCGCGCCCGTTAATTACCGATTCGATTATCTCCCGTTGCATAGGCCGAAAACCGGGCAGCGCAAACTGCTTTTGCAAAAGATTGAGCAATGCATCCATTACTTAAAGATAATTCTTACACATAGATAAGCCAATATGAAAAGTTTGTCATCTCTCTCTTTTTTTGTAAACTTCGCTATGAAAAAACTGCTGCTGCCTCTGCTTCTCATTTTCTTGACATCCTGCAGTTTGGAAAAGGAAGAAAAGATGCAAAAAGAGCGCCTCATCGGTGTGAAAGTCTATCCCCACAGCGCCTGGTTTCTGGAGAATTTTGCTCATCGGGAAGAAGCCCTCATCTCCGAGCTGAAAACACGTGGCTTCAATTTGGTGAGCATGCCTCTCTGGAATGGCCGCTCCTGCTGGTATGATACCGAACTTTTCCCCAAGAGCCAAATTCCCTTTGAAATTTTGAAATTTCGCCGCTTGTGCCGTGAAGAAGACATCGCTTTTGCGGCCATCGCACCTATTTTTTTTGATTTGGAAACATTGGCGCTGCATCCGGGAAAGGAAGCGCTTTACCAAAACCTTCGGCGGGAAAGCGCCTCATGGCAACGATTTGTCTCGCCTTGCGACACAGCATATCAGCGCCATAAAATAGACCTGATCATAGATATGGCTAAAAATGTGAATCCCGATTTCATCAGTCTCGATTTTATTCGCTTTCCCGTCATCTGGGAAAATTACCCCCTCCACACCCACACCGATTCCATCCTTTTTGGCGCTTGGGATAGCCGCTGTTGGAACGCTTTTCACGCCAGCCCATTTTATCCGAAAAATCTGCCGGCTGAAGAAAATGGCGCACCTATTAAGCAATTGATTAAGCGCCATCGTCCCCAGCTTGCCGCCTGGAAAAAGGCAGTGATAAGCCAATTTGTGAAAGATTTAAAAAATGAGCTTGAGAATAATCACTCATCTATCCCTTTGATTATACACACCTTGCCATGGCAGGAGAGCGATTTTGAAGGCGCCATTGGCTGGATGGCAGGACAATCGCCTGAATCTTTGGGTCCGGAGGCCGCTTATCTCTCGCCAATGCTCTACTGGGGGCTCACCGGCCAAAATGCAACACAAATTTCAAGCTCACTGAACTTTTGGCGGGACCCGGAAAAATCGTTTGCTATCCTCCCTTCCATACCCTGGAGCGTCGTCATCAACGAATCACCGCCGCCTTTGGCTGAGTGGTCTGAGACAGTAAATCTTATTCTGGAGAAAAGTGACGGCGTTGTTCTTTTTCATCTGGAAAAAATCCTGCAGGACAGCAGCATCGATAGCCATAAGAAACAGCAAATTCTAAATGCAGGAAAAAGATTCTGAAAATGAAACAGGTTCAAGTGATTAAAGCTGCCATTTTGGAGAGAAATAGCATATGAGTTCTGTAACACCTTTTTTAAATCTTTTCGATTACGCCTGGAAGCGAAATTTTAGCAAAAAAGACAAGTTTTTCATTAAAGGCAGCACCATTGCTGAAACTATGTGCAATTCGCGCTGCAAGATGCTTTGTCAGCTCACAGCATCACTTAGACTTAGAGAAAATGTCATCAGATCAACAAAGCATCATCATGAAAGGAACGAAGATAAATGATTCAAAAGCCCCCCATCATTCCCGCTATGGACCTCATCGAAAATCACTGCGTACGGCTGGAGAAAGGTAATTTCTCTGTCCAAACCCGCTACAACGCCAATCCCCTTTCGGTGGCCCAATCTTTTGAAAGGGCAGGCTGCAAGCGGCTCCATTTGGTGGACTTAGACGGCGCGAAAAGCGGCAAAGTGCAGCACTGGCACATTCTAAAAGAAATCGCCGCCAATAGCAATCTACACATTGATTTCAGCGGCGGACTGCGCAGTGAAGCGGACCTTAAAAAAGCTTTTGATCTAAGCGCAGCGCAAATCAGCATCGGTACACTGGCACAAACAAAACCTGATTTAGTGAAACGCTGGCTGGAAAAATATGGTTCTGAACGCTTCATCATCGCACTGGATACGCGGGACGGATTCATCGTCAGCCGCGGCTGGCAGGATTCTAATCATCTGAGCGTTGAGAATTGGCTAAAGGAAAATGGCGAGACGCTCACAGAAATCATGATTACCGATGTGAGCCGCGACGGTATGCTCACTGGTCCGGCCACCGAACTTTATGCAGGCTTGCTGGAGCAATTTCCGAGATTGAAACTCATTGCCAGCGGTGGCGTGGGCTCGATGGAGCATATTCACAAGCTGCAAAAATTAGCTCTCCATGGCATCATCGTTGGACGCGCCCTCTATGAAGGAAAAATTAAATTGGAGGAAATATGCTGACTAAGCGAATCATCCCCTGCCTCGATGTGCAAAATGGCGAAACGGTAAAAGGCATCAATTTTGTAAATCTGCGCAGCGCCGGCGATCCGGTGGCTCTGGGCAAACGCTATTCGGAAGAAGGTGCCGATGAACTGGTCTATTTGGATATCAGCGCCAGCATCGAGGGACGTAAAACCTTTCGCGAACTGGTTTCACGGGTGGCGCAGGAGCTGAATATTCCATTCACGGTGGGTGGCGGCATCAAAAGCATCGCAGACATCTCGGCTCTCCTCAAAGCCGGAGCTGACAAAGTCTCCGTTAATACCGCCGCGGTAGTGAATCCTCACTTGATTGATGAAGCTGCCAAAGCTTTTGGCAGTCAGTGCATCGTGGTGGCCATTGACGCCAAAGCGGTGGAAAAAAAATGGCTGCTCACCATTTACGGCGGTCGGGAGCAAAGCCAAATCAATGCGCTGGAATGGGCAAAAGAGCTACAGGAGCGGGGCGCCGGTGAAATTCTCCTCACTTCTATGGACCACGACGGCACAAAAAACGGCTTTGCTTTGGAACTCACAGCGCAAATGTCCGAAATGCTAAGCATTCCCGTTATCGCCAGCGGCGGCGCAGGAACAATGGACCATTTTGCCGATGTTTTTACTATAGGGAAAGCTGATGCAGCCTTAGCAGCCTCGGTTTTTCACTTTCGGGAAATTCCTATTCCCCAACTGAAAAAATATCTGCAAGAAAAACAAATACCGGTGCGCATTTAAGGAATTTTTATAGGCTGGACAAGATATTTAGGATGAAGAAATATATTTTAAGTGAAATGCGAATTAAGGAGAGATTTTATGATTGATTTTGATAAAAATAGTGATGGGCTGGTGCCGGCCATTGTACAGGATGCCATTAGTAAAGATGTGCTGATGCTGGGCTATATGAACCGTGATGCTTATTATAAAACGCTGGAAAACCAATTGGTGACCTTTTACAGCCGCAGCCGTCAGCGACTTTGGACCAAGGGCGAGACCAGCGGCAATTTTCTAAAACTTGTCTCTATTACACCCGATTGCGATGGCGACACGCTGCTGGTTCTGGCTATTGCCTCAGGTCCCGTCTGCCACACTGGAAACCAAACCTGCTTTGGCGCTAAACGGGGCGGCGCATTTCTTTTTGAGCTGGAAGAAATCATTCGGCAAAGAGCCGCCAGCGCCGACCCCACTGAATCTTACACCGCCCGGCTCCTTTCTAAAGGAATGAAAAAAATCGCCCAAAAAGTGGGTGAAGAGGCTGTGGAAACCGTTATCGAAGCCATCGCCGAAGACCGGGAGCGGCTCAAAGAAGAGACCGCTGACCTGCTTTACCATCTGCTGGTACTGCTCACTGCCAATAGCCTGACCCTGGATGAGATTGGAGAAATTCTCAAAACCCGCCATAAAAGATAGGAAAAAGCTTGAAATCAGCAAAAAATCTTTATAAGCATAGATTTTCTTGCCGTCAGCTTTTATGGGAATACTTGATTTTTAACAACGATTTAACACGCAGATTTGTCGTTTCGCACATCGCTATTGAAAGGAATTTACTATCCGGCGTTTAAAACAGGGTTTTTTCAGGAAAATAATACTGGCTGCGCTAATCAGCGGCTTTGCTTTAAAGGGTTTTTCCCAGGAAAATAAAACACCCTACCTCTTCTACCGTCCGGAAATTGATTACGGCTCGGAATATGTTTTTTCGCCATACAGAATCTGGCTCACCGGCAGCTATGACATTCTCAGAAATGGCGCCCACAACAAAAATGTCTATACGCAGCCTTATCAGGAAGGACTGGAAAATGTGTGGTGGAATCTGAGCCATCCCATAAAAGCAGTGGAAACCTATGGTGTGAGTGAATTTTTCCACCGCGAATTTGGAAATCTTAGCACCAGCTTCAATAAAGCGCAGTTTATGCCTAATATCGGTATTCACACCATCGGCAACGGTATGAAATATGTGAAACTTTCAGAGTATTATCATTACCACGGTGTAAAATTTCCCAAAATTAAGGCAATAGGATTTACTTTTTCTTATCACCTGATGAATGAAATTCTGGAAAACGGCACTTATGACAAGGTCAATGTGGACCCTATCTCTGATCTTTACATTTTCAACCCACTGGGAATATTACTTTTTTCCATTCCTGGCTTTCAGAAATTTTGGGCTGAAACACTTCATCTTTCTGATTGGTCTCTCCAGCCAATGTTCAATCCCCTCACAGGCACAATAGAAAACTGCGGCGATCAGTTTATGATTCGCTATTTCCGGGGAAAAAAGCAAAATTGGGCTCTATTCAGCTACTATGGCGTGGACAATATCTTTGGCTTTTCTCTGCCGGTTTCGTGGCGGGAAGGCGGGAATATCAGCATTGGCGCAGGCGCTTGCGTAAATCGGCTGCACGAAAGCCGCGAAGAGATTGCCCGCATTATGCTGCCGGAACTGGACTATGAAATGGGCTTCTTCTACGACATCAATCAATCACTGATGAGCAGCCTGATTATTACCGGTCCAAGATATTTCAATGTCCGCCTCAATATTTACCCGGGACTTATCCATTTTAGAAATCTGCAGCCTTCCTTTTATATTGCCGCGGGAGAAAGCGACGGCTTTATCCTGGGAATCAATCTGAAACGTTATGCTTCGGGCCTGCATTATAATTTTCATCGCTAAAAAATGATTGTTTTTGATATTGATTTTGAAACACATCTGTCCAAAATAAAATTTTCCTATTCACAAATCTCATTTTCCAAGTTGATTTAATCCGGGCCTTCACGAATTCGGGAAAAAG
>OMKS01000963.1_pt1 | contig 26555 bp, 20 predicted proteins | sample 1674721 | NCBI WGS metagenome assembly OMKS01 (sample SAMN06264996, study PRJEB25208) | sediment metagenome | isolation source: hot spring sediment | place: USA: California | collected 2014-09-02 | reverse complement strand
CAGCGTCAGATGTGTATAAGAGACAGCCCTCCACCACCCTCCTCATTCCCATGCCCGTCCAGCCCGTGCCGGTGGCCGCCGACGCCATCAACATCGTCGTTCTGGGCAGCGATCAGCGGGAGGACTGGACCGAATGGCACACCGACGTCGTCCAGATCGTCTCCATCCAACGGGAGAGCAAGACCGTCTCGGTCATCTCCATCCCCCGCGATCTCTACGTCTACATTCCGGGGTTCTGGATGAGCCGCATCAACTTTGCCGATTTCTACGGCGACGCCTACGAGCACGAGGGCGGCGGACCGGCACTGCTGCGCGACACCTTGCTCTACAACCTGGGTATCCGCATAGACTATTACGCGCGCACCGACTTTGATGGCTTGATCGGCATCGTGGACACCGTGGGCGGGGTGGACATTCCAGTCCACTGCCGCCTCAGCGACCACTGGCCCTATCCGGACGAGAACGGGAACTATCCCATCCTCACGATGGAGCCGGGCATGCACCATATGGACGGTGAGACCGCCCTCTGGTACGCCCGCTCGCGGCTCACCACCAGCGTCTTTTCCCGCGAGCGCCGCCAGCAGCAGGTGCTCCAGGCCCTGTGGCGCAAGGGGCGGGATGTCGGCATACTCACCCGGGTGCCCGAGTTGTGGAAACAGAGCCAGGATGTGGTCAAGACCGACCTAACACTCCCCGAACTTGTTGATCTGGCCCGCATCGCCCTGACACTGGACGAACAGAACGTGCGCTTTTACAACATCGCCACCGGCGCCGTCATCCCGTGGACGACCCCTTACGGCGGAGCCGTCTTCCTGCCCGTCTGGGAGAACGTCCAGCCCATCCTGGCCGAGGCGATGGCCCCCCCACCCCAGGCCCGCCTGAACCGCGTGTACAGGTCCGTCGAGGTGTGGAACGGCACCCCAAACCCCGGCTGGGCCTGGCTGGCCGCCGACCGGCTATACCGGATCGGGTTCCCGACCACGGTCGGCCAGGCGGAACGGCACGACTATGCCAAGACCGAGTTGATCATCTTTGACAGCCGCGTCAAGGGCAGCGGGGCCGATTACCTCCAACAGACCTTTGGCCTCTCGGACAGCCAGGTGATCCACCAGCCCGATCCCAGCGCCGAACACGGCTTCCGCCTGATCCTGGGCGCGGACTATCAGACCTGTCCCTACCCATAGCTCCGCCGCCACCGGTGCACTCCGACCCACAGTCCAAAGCTGTGGGTCTTTATTTGTGCAAGGGCAAGCGTTGAGTTATAATCTGAGTCAACCACAATCTGGAGGAACCATATGCCCCAATATCAACGCCCCACCGGCACGTTAGACATATTACCGGAGGAACAACCCTATTGGTATCACGTCCGCAGCCGGGCCCGCCACCTGGCAGAACTGGCCGGCTTCGAGCGCATGGACGTGCCCATCTTTGAGACGACCGAGGTCTTTGCCCGCGGGGTCGGAGCCGGGACCGACATCGTGGACAAGGAAATGTACTCCTTCGAGGACAAAGGGGGCAGCCCCATCACACTACGGCCCGAATTCACCGCCGGCATCGTGCGCGCCTACATCGAAAATGGGATGCACGTCCGGTCCCAGCCGGTCAAGCTCTACACCTTTGGGCCCATCTTCCGCTACGAGCGCCCCCAGGCTGGTCGGTACCGCCAGCACACCCAGTTCAACGTGGAAATCCTCGGCGAGCAGGACCCCATCGCCGACCTGGAGGTGATGCTGCTGGCCTGGGACCTGTACGCCGACCTGGGCTTTCGTGACCTGGCCTTCCAGTTGAACTCGACCGGCTGTCCCCAGTGCAAGCCCCAGTACGTATCCCTGCTCAAGGCCTACTATGACGAGCGGTATGCCCAGGCCTGCGACGACTGCCACCGCCGGCTGGAACGGAGCCCCCTGCGGGTGCTCGACTGCAAATCGAAACAGTGCCAGCCCATCATCGCCGCCGCGCCCCACATCGCCGATCACCTGTGCCCCGAGTGTGAGGCCCATTTCGCCGCCCTGCGCCAGTACCTGGAGCTGCTGGAACGCCGCTATACCATCAACCACCGCCTGGTGCGAGGGTTGGACTATTACACCAAGACCGTCTTTGAAGTGTGGGCCGCCGGGATCGGCGCCCAGTCCGCCGTCTGCGGCGGTGGACGCTACGACGGACTGGCCGAATTGCTGGGCGGGCCTCCGACCCCCGGCGTCGGGTTTGGCTCCGGGATGGAACGGATCATCCTGGTGATGCAAGAGCTAGACGTCGAGGCGCCCCCTATCCCATCCCCAGCCGTCTTCCTGGTCCACCTGGGCGCGCCAGCCAAGCGGAAAGCCCTAGAGCTAACCTACGCCCTGCGCACCGAGGACGTGAGCGCCTGGATCTCACATGGCGACCGGGGGTTGAGAAGCCAGCTCCGCGAAGCCGGTAAACGAGCCGCCCACTACGCCGTCATCCTGGGGGAGAACGAACTCGCCTCCGGTGTAGCAAGCGTGCGCGATATGGAGGCCGGAGAACAAGTTGACGTTCAACTCTCCGATCTGGTGACCTGGTTGAAGGAGCACGTGCGAGGCCGCCTCTCTGTTCCCAACACATCTCGATGAATACCAAGACTATCGGTATCCTGTATAATCCCCGCGTCTCCCACGCCCTGCCTCTGGCCGAGCGGATCGCGGCCTGGGTAGAACAGCGCGCCGGACAGACCCAGACCAGCGCCACCAACGACCTGCCCGCCGGCCTCGATTGGCAAGAGATCGGGCTGGCCGTTACCCTGGGCGGAGACGGCTCCATTCTGCACGCCGCCCGGGCCGCCGCTCCTTATGGCACCCCCATCCTGGGAGTGAACCTGGGCCGGGTGGGATTCCTCACCGAGGCTGAACCGACGACCTGGCAGGCGGTCCTGTCCCGCATCCTCGACGGTGATTATTGGATCGAGGAGCGGATGATGCTCCAGACCACCGCACAGCGGGACGGCCAAGAGCTGGGGCAAGCCGAGGCGTTGAACGACATCGTCATCGGGCGGGGGGCGCGAGCCCAGGTCGTCCACCTGCACACTGCCGTTGACAGCGGCGCCCTGGCGACCTACATCGCCGATGGCCTCATCATCGCCACGCCGACCGGAAGCACCGCCTACGCCCTGGCGGCCGGCGGCCCCATCCTGCCTCCCCAACTGCGCAACATCCTGTTGGTGCCGGTCGCCCCCCACCTGAGTATGGAACGCCCCATCGTCCTCTCCGAGGGAGTCACCGTGCATATCACCGTCGGCGGCGGACGGCCAGCGGTCCTGACGGTAGACGGAGAGGTGCTCGTCGAACTGGAGAGCGGAGACCAGGTGACCGTGGCCGCCGGACCCCACGTCGCCCGCTTCGCCCGCGTCCAGTCACCGACCTATTTTTACAAGACGTTGGTGGCGCGCCTGGTGCCCCGCAACGCCGCCGACCGGTAGACCGGAGAAGATGGTATGAACGAACCGTTATACTGCGCCAACCACCCCGCCACCGAGACCTACCTGCGCTGTAACAAGTGCGGAAAGCCCATCTGCCCCAAATGCGCCGTACAGACGCCGGTGGGCTATCGCTGCCGGGACTGTATCAACGCCCAGCAGCAGGTCTTTTACACCGGCTTTCAGCCCATCTATTACGTGATTGCCACCGCCGTCGCCCTGCCCCTCTCTCTGATCGCGGGCTGGATCGTCCCCAACCTGGGTTGGTACGCCATCATCCTGGGTCCCCTGACCGGTGCGGGCATCGCCGAGGCAGCCTGGTGGGCCATCCAGCGCCGCCGCGGACCATACACCTGGCTGATCGTGTGTGGCTGCATCGCCGCCGGATTGTTGCTCAGGCTCCTCCTCTCGCTGCTCCCCTCCCTCATCATCATCGCCGGGGCGCCCCAGATGTCACTGGGACGGTACGCTGTGAACTGGACGATGGGGTTGATCTGGCACGCTGTCTATCTCTTCACGGCCGTCGGCGCGGCGTATGCCCGGCTGCGACCCGGCCGGCGGGTGTAAGGAGGCGGTATGCTGGTCGAACTGCACATCCGCGATTTTGCCATCATTGACGACCTGCAACTGACCTTTGCGCCGGGCTTTTCCGTCCTTACCGGCGAGACCGGCGCGGGCAAGTCCATCATCGTGGACGGGATGGATTTGGTGCTGGGCGGCCGGGCCGACAGCGCTCTGGTGCGGGCCGGCGCCGACCGGGCGCTGGTCGAGGCCACGTTCCGCCTGTCTCCCATTCAACGGGCGGCGATTGAACCCCTGCTGGCCCAAGAGGAACTGGAGGGAGACACGCCCGACCTGCTGCTCCTGGGACGTGAGGTACGAAGCAATGGCCGCAGCGTCGCCCGCGTCAACGGGCGGGCCGTCACGGTGACGATCCTGCGCCAGGTGGCCGAGAACCTGGTCGACATCCACGGCCAGAGCGAGCACCTGTCGCTGCTGCGAGTCCGGGAGCACGTCAACCTGTTGGACCGCTACACCGAGCTCGGTCCGTTACGCACTCGGGTGGCCGAGCTGGCGGCCCGGGTGCGCGCCACCCGCCGGGAGCTGGACGACCTGATACGGAGCGAGCAGGAACTGGCCCATCGCGCCGATCTGCTGCAGTTCCAAATCGCCGAGATAGAGGCCGCGGCCCTGGAACCCGAGGAAGAAGACGCGCTGCTGGAAGAGCGAGTGCGGCTGGCCAATGCCGAACAACTGACCGAGCTGGCCGGCGAGGCCCTAGCGGCCCTGGAGGAGGATGAAGGCCGGTCACCGGCCGTGATGGACCTGCTGGGCGTCACACTCCGCGCGCTGGAAGGATTGGCCCGCATCGACTCGACCCTGGAACCTCAGGTCCAGATGGCCGAAAGCGCTACGTACCAGATCGAAGAACTGTGCCGCATCCTCCGCGAATACCAGGAGCAGATCGAATACAACCCGCAGCGGCTGCAAACCGTCGAAGAGCGGCTGGTGCTGATCCGCCGTTTGCAGCGCAAGTACGGCTCGACCATCCCCGATGTGCTGGCCTACGCCGAGCAGGCCGCCCTCGAACTGAACAGCATCACGCACAGCGAGGAACGCATCACCCAGTTGCAGGAAGAAGAGAAGCAACTGCTAACACAGCTGGGGCAATTGGCCGTCGAGTTGTCCCAACAGCGGCGCGAGGCGGCCCGCCAATTGGCCGCCGGCGTCGAGACCGAGCTGGCGGACCTGCGGATGGAGGGAGCGCGATTCGGCGTCCAGTTCGAGTGGCGCGAGGACCCCACCGGCGCGCCCGTGGATGCCCTCGCCCCCGATCTCTGGACCTGCGTGTCGAGCGTGGACCTGGGACAACCCGATGCCTCCCCCTCCCCGCCCGGCCCCTCCCGCCGGATCGCCTTTGACGCCACCGGCATAGACCACGTCGAGTTCTTGATCGCTCCCAACCCGGGTGAACCGTTGAAACCCCTGGTCAAGATCGCTTCCGGCGGTGAGACCTCCCGGCTGATGCTGGCCCTCAAAACCGTCCTCTCCCGCGCCGACGAGACCCCCACCCTGGTCTTTGACGAGATCGACCAGGGCATCGGCGGGCGTGTGGGGGGGACCGTGGGAGCCAAGCTGTGGGGACTGGCAGCCGAGACGCAGCCGGAGAACTTGCGCCACCAAGTGCTGTGCGTCACCCACTTGCCGCAATTGGCCGGTTTCGGGGACGCGCACTTTCACGTCGAAAAACAGGTGGAGCAGACGATTTCGGGCCAGCGCACGGTGACGCGAGTGCGGCGACTGGCCGGGGATGCGCAGGTGAAAGAATTGGCCCACATGATGGGCGGCAACAGTGAGGCCGCCCGGCGCAGCGCGGAAGAGATTCTGGAACAGGTGGCCCAATACAAGGCTCGAGCCTATGAATAGCTTGACCACGATCACCCTGACCATCGTATGATTCCCCAATACCTCGCCCTGACCAACTTTATGTGCTACCGCCAGGCGACGTTGGACCTGACCGGCATCCACATCGCGTGCCTGGCGGGGGAGAACGGCACGGGCAAATCGGCGCTGCTCGACGCCATCACGTGGGCGGTATGGGGCCAGTCCCGGGCCCGGCGCGACGACGAATTGATCTACCTGGGCGAGGAGGAAATGACGGTTGAGTTCGTCTTTGAGCTGGGAGAGCAGAGCTATCGCATCCTGCGCCAGCGTAAAGCTGGCAAACGGGGCAGCACCCTGCTCGACTTGCAGGCTCAGGAACCCTCAGAAGAGGGACGATGGCGCTCCATCACCGAGAGCGGCATCCGGGCCACCCAGGAGAAAATCGAGCGCGTGCTGCGGCTCGACTATGAGACGTTCATTAACTCGGCTTTTCTGCGCCAGGGCCGGGCCGACGAGTTCACCATCAAAACCGCCGCCGAACGGAAGCGGGTGCTGAGCGACATCCTGGGGCTCGACCGCTGGACCCGTTACGAGGAACGGGCTAAGGAAACACTGCGGGCTATAAAGAACGAGGCCCAGGTGATCGAACTGCGGTTGCAAGAGATCGAGGGCGAGTTGGCCCGGAGGTCCGAGTACGAGGAGGCGCTCCGGGAGGCCCAGGCCGCTGTCGTCGAGCTGGGAGCGGTCCTGGAAAAGGCCCAGGCCGCCTACCAACAGATCGAAACAGCGCGCACGGAACTGGGGCACGCCAAAACACAAATTGCCGACGCCGCAGCGCGCATCGCCCAGACGGAGCAGGATCTGGCGACCCTCGCCCAGGAACGGAGAGACCGGGAGAAGAGGCTGGCCGAATACAAGCAGTTGCTGGCTCAGACGGACGAGATCAACGCCGGGTACGCCGCCTACCAGCAGGCCGTCGAGCGGGAGCGAGAGCTGGGCGCCAAGCTGCGCCAATCGGTGGAACTCGACCAGCAGCGCGCGGCTCTGGAAGCGCAGATTTCGGAGGCCCGTCACCGCCTCCAGGCAGGGGCGGAGATCATCCTACAACGCCAGGCCGAGTTGGAGAGCCGCATACCCGACCAGGCACTCTTGTCGGAACACGATCAGGTGGAAGCGCAGTTAGCCCACCTGGCCCAGTTGTCCGCGAGTCGCGAGGCCGCGCGGGACGACCTGACCCGCATCGCCCGGGAACAGGCCGCCCTGCGCGCCCGCAACGACGCCCTCAAGATCGAGATGGAAGAGATCAAGGAGAAAATCACCCAGTTGGAACAGGCCGGCGCCGAGTGTCCCCTCTGCCGGCGCCCGCTCACCACCGAGCACCGCCTGGAGCTGCTGGACCAATTTCAGGCGGATGGTCAGGACCGGGGGGACGCCTATCGCGCCCATCAGGCTGCCGTCAGCCAGATGAGTGAGCGGGCTCAGGCGCTGGAGCAACAAATCGCCCACGCCGACGCCCTGCTGCGCGATCTGCCGGCCCTGCAAAGACAGGCCGCCGCGCTCTCGGAACGCCTGGCTCAGGGTCAGCAGGCAGCGCAGGAACTGGAGACGCTACGGGCAGAACTCGACGCGGTGGAGCGTCGTCTGACGGCCGAGGAGTATGCGCTGCAAGCGCAAACCCAGCTCGCCCAGGTGCTGCACCAGGCAGAGGAACTGGGCTACGACGCGGTCACCCACGAAGCCGCGCAGCGCGCCGTGGCCGAGGGACAGGTTTTTGCCGAGCGGCACGCCCAGTTGAGCGTTGCGCAGGCCAGGATGGAGGAGGAACAGGCCACCCTCCAGCGGCTCGCCGAGACCGAGCAGCGGCTGCAGGCGCAGCGGGAGGCCGAGCGCACCCGTCAGGCCGACTGGGAGGGCCAGGCCCAAGAATTGGAAGAACGCCTGCAAGACGCCCCCCAGGTCGAGACGGAACTGCAGCGCGTGCGCGGGGAGGAGGCCGCCGCCCGCCAACGGCTGGGAGCCGCCCAGCAGCGGCTGGAGGCGTGCAAGGGATTGGAACGCCAGCAGGCGGACAAAACCCGGCGGCGGGACGAATTGGCCGCCGAGCAATCTCTCCACGAGGAACTGCGGACCGCCTTCGGCGTCAAGGGAGTGCCAGCCATGGTCATCGAGGCGGCTGTGCCAGAGATCGAAGCCGAGGCCAACCAGCTTTTAGCCCGTATGACCGGCGGTCGGATGCACGTGCGCTTCGATACCCAACGGGAGACGCTATCCGGCGAGGTGCGGGAGGCCCTGGAAATCCACATCGCCGACGAGTTAGGAACCCGCGAGTATTCCCTCTACTCGGGCGGCGAGGCCTTCCGGGTCAACTTTGCCATCCGCATCGCCCTCTCCAAGCTCCTGGCCCGCCGAGCGGGAGCCCAGTTGCAGACCCTGGTGATTGACGAGGGGTTTGGCACTCAAGACGCTCAGGGCCGTCAGCGGCTGGTCGAGGCGATCAATGCCATCCAGGATGATTTTACCCGCGTGCTGGTCATCACCCATATAGACGAATTGAAGGACAGTTTCCCGGCCCGCATCCAGGTGACCAAGACCGCGACAGGTTCAACGGTGGAGATAATCTGACGAGGGGGCCCCAACCCTGGGATCACCAGGCCTGGCGTTCCAATTTCCTCTGCCGCAGCTTGGCGCGCCTGGTTTCCCACGCCGTGCGATAGTCGTCTATCTGGCGAGAGAGCGCCATCCAGTCCTCCACCAGGAAGACGAATCCCGCCGCGTCCGGCAGCAGCACGTAGGGGCTGAACCACAACCGCAGCCAGAACTTGGTGATCGGATATTTCGATATCTGCATCACCAACGCTGTTTTCCCCCAATAGGGGCCCAGCCAGTTTCGGCGAGCGGCTTTTTCCTTGGCCGGGTCAAAGATATCGGCAAAAGAACCAGGCTTCACTTCCTTCACCCGGCTGTACGAGATGATGAGGGGAAAGGTGGGGGATTGAATGCGAATGTGATCGTGCCGGCACTGGACCCATGCCCGCCGCCGGGAGAGGTAAGCCAAAAGCAGAATAGCCACCGCCGCAACAGCCGGCACCAGGGCCAGAGCGCGATACAAATCATTGGTGATCAAAAGATGCGGCGCTGACCACCACAACGCTATCGAGGCAGGCACAATCAGGATGAGAGGCAGGGCCCACCGTCTCCACATCTGTTCATAGATCAAGAGACGAAAACGCTTTCCGTGCGGGCGTTTCCTGCGTCGCTTCTTCTTAACCACTGGTACCCCACCCTCCAGCGAATGATCCAAGGCAGCTGTTCATCCAGGTCTCGACGGTTTCTCCGCGATACTCGGTGAAACTCGGCGTAACAGCCTATGCGCAGTTACGAGCAAAGACTCTCGTTCAGCACCGGCAGTAGTTAGTATACCACCTGCCAGATAGATGGGCAAATGCAACAACTCGAATGTCTCGGCCCGGGCTGTTCCAGGTTCGCAGAGAAAAAGCCAGGTCGAGTTGCGCCCGTAACCGTCTAACGAAGCTACGCCTCAAACCGACGAGGTTGGAACTCGCCGCAGAGCGCGCTGAGAAAAACACGAGAAAACTCTGCGTTCTCTGTGGGCTCTGCGGTAAAATCTTGCCTCATCCGTAAAGAATTGTAGCCCTCAAAGAGTTCAGCCTGATTTTGTGGCAAAAGTGCGTCGCACCTGAACGCTTACTCTTGTGCATTGGCACCATCCTCGGCCCTATCTGGCAACTGTGAGGGGCAGGACGAACAGAGCCGCCGTAATAGCACCGATCATGACCGTCAAACCCCAGGCCAGCGCGTTCTGCACACGACCGTTGGTCCACTCGCCCATCACGCGCCGGTCGTTCGCCAGTTTTAGCGTCAGCACCAGGAGCACTGGCAGCAGGATTGCATTCAGCGACTGCGACAGCCACATGATGGGGAATAGGGGGATCTTGGGGATCAACACCACCAGTGCGCTGAGCGCAATGATGGCCGCATAGAGACCATAAAAGACCGGCGCCTCCCGCGGCCTGTGATCCAGCCCTCGCTCCCAGCCAAAGGCCTCGCAAATGGCATACGTGGTGGAGAGGGGCAGAACCGAGGCGGCCAGGAGTGAGGCCCCCAGCAACCCCGTCGAGAAGAGATAGTGCGCTCCGGCCCCGGCCAGCGGCTCCAACGCCTGCGCCGCCTGCTCCGCCGTCTCCACAGCCATCCCGTGCGCGTACAGCGTCACCGCGGTGCAGATGAGGATAAAAGCGGAGACGACGTTGCCCCACGTGGCCCCCGCCATCACATCCAATCGGGTGTAGCGATAGTCCTTCAACTCCACCCCCTTGTCGGCCACGGAGGCCTGCATGTAGACGATGCCCCAGGGCGTGATGGTCGTGCCGATGGTGGCCAGGACGGCCAGGATGTATTGGGGATCGCTCTGGAAAGATGGGGTGACGGCCTGTCGCAAGATCTCCCCCCACGGTGGAGCCAGAATGAAGGCCGAGACCACATAGCTCAGCGCCGAGAGGCACAGCACCAGCAGCACTTTCTCGACGTGGGTGTAGCTGCCGCGCAGCACGACAAAGCCCACCAGCAGCGCCGCCAGCGGGACGGCGACGTAGCGGCTGATGCCGAACAGTTCGGCGGCGGCAGCGATGCCGGCGAACTGGGCCACCGTCGTGCCCAGGTTGGCCAGGAGCAGGCAGAGCATGGCAAAGGTGGTCACGCGCACGCCGAAACGCTCGCGCACCAGATCGGCCGTGCCCTTGCCGGTCACGGCTCCCATGCGGGCCGCCATCTCTTGCACGATCACCTCGCCCAGGGTCACTGCCACCAGCAGCCAGAGAAAGCTATAGCCATAGGTCGAGCCGGCCATCGAATAGGTAGCGATACCGGGCGCATCGTTGTCGGCGCTGGCCGTGATCAGGCCGGGACCAAAAATAGTCAGAAAGAACCACAGCCGCCGCAGCGCGGCTCCAGCACGGTGCTTGAACAACGTTTTGAGCGTCATCGCGGGGCTCCTTTCCGGTCAGTACAAGCGCGGCAGCCGTTTCTTCCACGCCGTAGGCAGCACTATATCAATAGCATCGTCCACAGTGACAATGCCCAGCATCCTGCCCATCTCGGCATCAACCACCGGCACAGCCAGCAGGTCATACTTGGCCACCAGGTAGGCTACGTCCTCCTGAGGGGTGAGGGGTTCCACGGTCGGCGGCTCATCGTCGGCCTCTTCCTCCAAAGAACGGTCCGGCGGGGCCATGACCAGGTCGCGCAGGCTGACCATGCCGTGCAGATGTTGCTCTTCGTCGAGGATGTAGACATAGGGCATAGCCTCGTCATCTTGGGCATCGGGCGACCTGCGCAAATAGTCCAGCGCCTCGGCGGCGCGCAGCCCGACGGGCACCCAGGCGAACTCGGTGGTCATGATGCCGCCGGCCGAATCCTCGGGGTAGCCCAGGAGAATCTGCACATCCTCGGCGTCCTCATCCTCCATCAGCTCCAGGAGTCGGGCGCTGGTCTCGGCCGGCAAGTCGGCCAGCAGGTCAGCCGCCTCGTCCGGCCCCATCTCCTCCAGGATATCGGCGGCCCGTTCCGGGGATAACTGGGAGAGCGCGGCCACCTGGACCTCGGGCGGGCTTTCTTCCAGCGCGTCGGCCAGTGTCTCGTCGTCCAACTGGGTCAGCAGGGCCCGGCCGGTCCTGCGGTCCAGATCGTTCATGATCGCAGCGATATCAGCTGGCGGCAGTTGGCTGATCTTGTCACGCGAGATGCGCAGGCGCAGGGGGTCCTCGTGTTGCAAGGGGGCGACGTCTTCCCATGGAATGACATGCTCTGGCAAACAGCGGCGCAAGAGCCTGGCGATGGTGACGGCAGGACGCTCCACGCCCAACCGCCGCAGCAATCCCCGCCCCCCCACATCCACGCCAGTGAGACAGAAGCGATCCTTCAGCCGGGCGAACTGCAGGTCGTTGACCCGCACGACACGCCGCCCTTCAGTGTCCACGATCTGGCGATCCATAACCCGTGCGCCCAGCGGCAGCTCGTTTTCGACCGGCGTGTAGGTTTCTATATCTTCCTTGGGGACTTTGAGCACGATGCTGGGAAAAAGCTCGCTGATCTGCCCAGCGGGGATGAAACGCGTCGGCGCGCCATGGTCTTTCAACGCCAACGCCACGACGGTGGGAAACGGCTGTTCCAGGTTTCCCACCAGGATGTCAGCACACCGTCCCACGGGACGGCTCCAGGCATCCCAGATTTTCTGACCTTGAAGCTGGCTCAGGTAGAGCATGGGATCCTCCTTACGGTGTATATGTCAATGAGACGCCGCCGTCCAGGCGCAAAAAAGGGGCCGCAGAACGAACTGCGGCCCCTGGCGGCTCACTACACCTCAGGAGGAAGGGGCATCAGTTCGCTCCACTGGACTCCTTGTGGGATGTGTAACGTTTGAATGGATCTGCAGCGTCCTGTTCTGTTTCGCTAGTTTCTCTGGATTGCTCAGACATTCGATAATCTCGCGCCAACACAGGCGAATCCCGACCAGTCCGTGAGTTTCTTCGAGCTGTAAGCCTAAAGCTGGCAGGCTGGGGCTATTATACGTCCAACCCGGCACAAGTCAAGCATTCAATCAATAGGGAGGCTCTCGTCGTCGCGCTGACCAGGTTTCATCTACCCGATCGAAACGCTTCCAGGATGGCGCGCGGCAGAAAGGTGATCGCCTGCGGTCGGGTCAGAACCCCATCGCGCGCAAGAGCCAGAAGGCAGCCAGGCCGCCCAAAATCGTCCACAACACATTATGGGTGCGCCAGGCGACGACCGCTCCAACGAGCACCGACCAGGCCGGAAGCCCAACCTCCACGTGACCGTGGGGCGCCAGCGCCGCCGGCGCGACGAGGGCAGCCAGCACAGCCGGTGGAATGTATCGCAGCCAGCGCCGCAGTGCCGGAGAGAGGTCACTGCGGCCGAGAGTGGCTATCATTGTGTAGCGGGTCAGATAGGTCACCAAAGCCATGCCCGCCATAGTCAAGAGATTCCTCACCTCTTTGCTCTCCCTTCCAACAGCAAGCCTAGCCCGCTGCCCAGCAGGCCCGCAGCCACGATATACCATTTGCCCGGCAGCAGACATGCGCCCAACAGCGCCAAACCACCAGCGGACAAGGCCACGATCACGCTGATGCGGTCTTGCAGAAAAGATGTCAACAGCCCCAAAAAAGCCAGCGGAAAGATCAGATCGAGTCCATAACGGTCAGGGCTGGGGATAGCTGTACCTAGCAGCGCGCCCAGAAAACCGCTGACCGGCCAGATCAGATAGATACCAACGTTGGCGCCCAAAAAGTACCAGTGACTGCCCCGACCTCGTTCGTACTCGGCAATAGCCAGAGCATAAGACTCGTCCGACATCCAGAGGGCCAGCAGCGCCTGCCACGGCTTGGGCAGCCCGTGTATGTAAGGTGCCACCGAGGCGCCCATCAGCAGGTGACGCAGGTTGATGATCAGGGTGGTCAAGATGATGTTTATAGCGCTGCTGGTCTCCCACATCCCCAAGGCGACGAACTGGGCCGAACCGGCGTGCACGATGAGCGACATAGCCCACGCTTCCCAGGGGCTAAATCCAACCTGCCGGGCCATCACGCCATAGAGCAGGCCAAAGACGACCACTCCCGGTATCAGCGGCGCCGTGGCGACCAGTCCCCGTCCAAAGTCTCGTCGCATTGAACGAGCGTTAGAACCGCACGCTTCCTTCGGCCACCAGCACCACCTGCCCGCCTACCCGCACGGCGGTGATCTCCTCGGCCCTGCTATCCACCTCGACGTACAGCGTGCTGGGCCGGTTGATCTCTGCGCCCTGCTCGCTGACGATCGAGGTCGTCGGCTCGGTGACCGGTATCGCGCGATGGCGAACCAAGTAGGCCCCCAACGCCCCGTTGGCACTGCCGGTGGCCGGGTCCTCGGGCACCCCCAGCAGCGGGGCGAACATGCGCACGTGGACGGTGGATTCGGGTCGCTCCGTCTCGAGGGTAAAGACCATCACGCACTCGGTGTCGCCGGCGCGGCAGGCCCGGTTGAGCGCAGCGACGTCGATTTGAGCGGCGTCCAGTCGTTGGACCTCGGCCAGGGAGCGGACCGGCGCCATCATCTGTGGCACACCCGTGGACACGACGTGCACCGGCAGCCCGGTCTCGATGATGGCCGCAGGCGCCAATCCCAAACCGGCCGCCAGGGCGGTCACATCCTCCAACACGGCGTGGAACGTGAGGCGATCCTGGGTCATCACCACCCGCTCCACCCGCCCACCGACGACGTGCAGGTCAGCGGGCAGCACTCCCACCCCCAGCTCGAAGCACACCTGCGTGACCGGCTCGCGCAAATCCACGCGCCCCAGATGGGCCAGAGCCCAGTGGGTGCCGACCACCGGATGCCCGGCGAAGGGCAGTTCCTTGGCCGGGGTAAAGATGCGGACCTTGAAATCGGCCCGTGACGCCTGCGGGGGGAACACGTCGGGGTCCCTCTGACGACAGGCCAGCACGTTCGCCCGCGTGCGCAGGGGGCGACGGCTCCCTGCGCCTCTCAGTTGCTCCCACCAGGCGCCGAAAGCAGCGCCGTCTACCTCCCGGACGGCGTCCACATCCGCCTCGCGCATCAGCCGGATCGTCGTAATCATCCCTCAGCCTCCAACACGGTGGTGCGGCGGACGCCCAGGGTGACTGCCAGTTCTCGCTCCGGCGGCAGGCGTGCGCCAGCCGACAAGTCGCCGGACGGGACGAGGTCACAGGTCTGATCCCGGATTTGGTGGCAGATCGGCACATCGCTTTCTCGGTTCAGATTCAGCGACATGGATGGGTCTCCTTCACCGGTGGATGGTTGCAATACAATCGTATCACGACTATGATGGGCTGTCAACAGCGAATGGGCAGTTCGTTGACCATCCAATGAATAAGGAAACGGCAGACTAGACGTGACGGTCGTCGGCGCATGACCCGGCGTCTCTATGCCCGCTTGCCTGCTGACGGCGGAGGGTGACGTTCCGACGTCTGATCGGACCTTGACAGTCATCCGCTATCCCATCTCCCTGACGGTGGGGCGAGGTGGATCCGGCTGAGCCTAGCCACCCTGGGGCAGTATCGTCTTCAATGTCCGAGGTGGCGGCAATTTTCCTGCAGGCTCATTTGCCTCAAATTCCAAAGTAGAGTAAAATCATAAAGCCGGCCCAGTTTAACGCGGATTATGCGGCGGATGCTCGCCGCATGAATCCTATTCGTTTCCGCAGCACGGAGAGATCTGGCAGAGGAGGACGGTCAAGAGGCACTGGCTATGAGCCAACCGGCGGAAATACGGCGCTCCATCGCATCCAATGGCGTACCTGTGACAAAGGCTCGTGTACTGAGAAGACTGGGAAAATAAGCTGAGCTTGCACCTGACGAGCCATCGGATGGAGGGTAAGCGGCCGCGATTTGGCAAAGTTTGGTTCAAGAAATTTCAGGAGCAAATCCGGCTGACAGGCGAAGCAAATCGTTCGGCGACCAATAAGATGATAGATATGAAAACCGTACGTGTTGAGGTCAATGACCTGATGCAACAGGGCTACGTATACTTCTTGACTGAGCCGATTGGCAAGAACTCGGCAAATTTTCGTCCCGAGCTGACCCCAAAAGAGATGCTCGAGCTTGGCGTCTTCGGCGGGAAATATATGACGGACTGCACGGCAGAATTCCCGACCGACTGGTTCACCAACGCCAAGCTCAGTCCCGAACGCCATGATCCGGCATTGAACTACTTTGGCGTGAGCGCATCCCAGCCACTGTCTTACTGGCTAGAGCAGGGATGGATCTACTACGAAGACCCGCGCGGTTGGTTTCAGTGGTACTGCCGCTATTACATGGGGCGGCGTTGTCCGGACGACGACCGTCAGATTAGACGCTGGCGCGCGTTTCAGCGACATGTCGCACAGGTAAAGAAGAACTGCCTCCAGGGCGACCGGAATTGCCGACCCAGGCAGCGCCAGGCCTTGCTCCAGTGGGCATATGATTCCAGACACATTTAACGGACTCGCCGAACAAAGGGGCGAAGCGGAGCGCCGATCGCACGGCTTTCGAAATCCGAGTTTTTTGGCGGCGGCCCGATTATCGCCAGCGTTGGCGCGGCAACCGCAAGCAGTGGATTCTCACACTGAAGCGGGACAGATTGACGATCTTTGATCACCAGGTAGGGGCAGAAGATCGCTATGCAAATTCACCACCTCAACTGTGGAACGATGCACGCGTTTGGGTTTCCCCGCGACGACAATAGCGGAGGATTCAAGCAGGGACTGGTGTGATCCATTGTTTGCTTGTTGATACCAGTGACGGGTGTGTTCATCGAGCGGGGTGACCAATACCACCACCCTCTCCGGTACGCAGGTGTTGACGACCAGCGCGCGGGCGCTCGTCTACCGGATGCAGGTCTTTCCACCGCTTGTTCTGAGGGATTAGGAGCACAGTCAAGCCGCATCTCGGGAGCAACCCGATGAGCGATCCGTTATAGCTGATTCACCGCTGCCGCTCGCTGCACTGTCCTGGGCCGACCTGGAGCGAAACCCCGTGATGCGGCAGGCGTGGGAGGATGAGAGGAAAGGTTAATCGAAATGAACAGAGATGGAATCACCAGTCAGTTTGACCCCCTGTCCCGCGAGCAAATCCTGGCGCTCCGTCCAGGCACGTGGGACGATTTCCAGCTTTTGGGCGTGATGCAGTATTTTGAGAGGAAAAGTCAGCGTGTCGCTTTCCCCGTCACTGTGCCGTGCAATCGGAGAGGAAGCGATGTTCAACTTTGAGGACGACTAGGAGTGGGGGCTGTGGGACGGTCAATGCCAGGCCTGTGAGGGGTATGGCCGGGTGAATGACCTCGGCCTGTGCGAGATCTGCGCGGACAAGTTGGATCGAGACCTGATCCGCCAGCGGGCGTGGGAGTACTCGGTGGAGACCTGGTGCTTACCCGTCCATCCCCGATCTGGTTGGCTTTGCCCAGGCCGCCGCCCTTCCTGCCCTGGCCCTGACCGACAGGGATGCCCTCATCCGGCGCTGGAGCCGATCCTGCGGGAGACGTACGGGGTAATCCTGTATCAGGAGCAAGGCTGCGCATCGCCCACGAGGTGGCGGGGTTCTCATTGGGCGAGGCGAACCTCTTGAGGCGGGCGATTGGATCGGAGAACAAGCTGGTGGTGAACCCCGGATCGGTGAGGGCGGGGAACAACAGAGACCTGCGGGCGCAGTATGCCCTGTTGACGAGGGAGAGCGGGCGCGTAACGATCACCCTCCGGGCAGTGGCCTACGATTTGGGCCGGGCCAGCTTCTTCCCCCACCGGGTACAGGCGTCATCTGAGCCTTCTCAGGTAGAAGCGGTGATTTCTGTATTCTGTCTCGACGAGTCGATCCTGTGCCACCAATTGACGGACTACTGTCCAGTCCACATTGGCCCGCGCCAGAAACTCGTCCACCGCATCCTCCCGCATAGGATGCACCGCGGTGATGCTCAGTAGATCCTGCTCGACGTCGCCCGTAAACGCAAACGCATTCCCCTCGTACCCGATCAGATACTCCACGTGGCCCACGCTCTCGCTCAGCACTTGGTAAGCCCGGTTGATCACCGGCTCCTGAGGCGGTCGCGCCCAGGGCTCGGCTGGCGGCCTGATGGGGATAGCCAGGTACGCTCGATCGGGCCGCAGGCGCGCCAGAAAGTCGGCCACTTGGCGAATGTCATCTTCGCCATCGTTGACGCCGTTGACGAGCATCGTCTCCGTCATCAACGCACCGTCATAGTGCCTTGCAAAGTCGAGCATCCCCTCTTGAATAGATGCCAGGTTGAGCTTCCCATGAGGCCGATTGACGCGGCGCCAAGTATCTTCCGATGCAGCATCAACTTTCAGAGAAACCCAGTCCGCCTGTCCCAGCTCCTCTCTTACGTCTTGGTGCCAGATCAGCGAAGCATTAGAGATCACAGCTGTTTTGATCTCCAACGCTCCCAGCAGTGCCATCTCACAGCCTATGTTCGCATCTAGCGTGGGCTCCCCGTCCGGGACGAAGGCGAGATAGTCAATCGTCTCTCCCTTCTCCCGGGCGCCAGCCACCTTGTGCTGAACGCTCTCCAAGATATCTCCCGGTGGATAGTGTAACCAAAATTTCGCAAAAATGATCGAACCTGAAGCACTTTAACAAAATCGTCAAGTGTAGTAACCTTAAAGGTAGGGAGGTTACTATGATATTCAGCTTGTTCACCAATTGGCGCACATTCTTGTTCGTTGGCCTGCTTGTTCTGGTGGTCGTCGGTGGCTTTTTGCCCCGAACTGGGCATCTCTTGACAGCTAGTTGGTGGCTTAACCATCAAAGCGAGAAAACGACCAGTTGGCAAATCGTCCGGCGCACCATCCGTGTTCCCCAATGGTGGTTTCGTATTCACCAGGCATATCGCTGGGCACGAACTGGTCTGGGCCTGGGCATCTGGTTGTTCCTGTTGTGGCACGTGCTGACCCACCCCCCACTGCCATGGACTCGATTGTGCTTGCTCTCCGTCTCGTATGTGATGGTCAGGGAAATCCGCTGCGTGCTGTCTGATTGGATCGAGATCGAGCCGATGTACCCTTCGGCAACTAAGGGTTTGGAAAGCGAGATTGAGGTAACGATAGATCTGGAACCAATCCTGGCCGACCTGGGGGACTTGTCCCCAGCCAATAAGTCCACGACGCTGTCGCGGCAAGAGCGGACTGCACGAATAGCAGCAATTCCCGTTATGGAGTTCGTAGTAGCGACTTTAGTCGCTGTTTGCGCAATAGAAGCGACTAAAGTCGCCACTACGAACGTCAAATGTGTGACGGCGATGCTAAAACGGGAATTGCTGGTCATCGCCCAGCGCTTGTCTAACTTTCAACAGCAGTGGAGAACTCGCGAGCCCAAGGCCGTGCGTCGCTTCTCGAACAATTTCGACTTGACGCTCAACTACTTGCGAGTACCATTTCCCCACAAGCGATTGATTCGCACGACGAACTTGTTGGAACGCTTCTTCCGAGAGTTCGGTGATCGTGCTGACGAAATCGGCTGTTTCAGCTCGCAAGGGCAGGCCGAGACGCTCTTCTACCTGATTCTGGAACGCGAAAAGGCCAAACGCGCGGGGATAAGCAGCATCCCCGTGCCCTGATTGCGCCCCGAGAGGGGAAGGGCGAAGTGCGCCTAGCGATTGCCATACTCCTGAACGAACGAGTGATATTCACAACTTGTCTCCTTTTTGTGTTTTGGTTAGATCGTTACGGCCAATCTCGATACGTCGGCCAAACTCATATCTATAGACGATGTGCTGCGAGATTGGTTCCACGGTTGGGATACCAGTTGCGCCAAAGTGGACCAGTGATGTCTCTATTTGTTGAACAATATGGTATAATGTCGGAGGAAACAGAATACCTTTTTGCTGGCGACAGCCTGGCCTGGTATGCTGCTGGTGAGTATGCTGCCTAACGCCCTCGCACACGAGCTAAGCGGCAATGTCCCAACCTGGCTCAAGGGGAAAAATATGAAACGACTCGGATTGTTTATCATTTCGGTCATGCTTGTTTTCACGCTGACCGCCTGCGATCCGGCAGAAAAGCCGCCTGCCGAGGGAGCCAGCGTCAATGGGACACTAGACAAGGGCGAGGCCGGTGAGCGCTGGTGGTTCACCATCGAGACCAAAGACCAGGATAAAGCGGTCGGCATCGACTTTCGCGGCACGGTCATCCGGGGCAACGTGCGCGCGCAGCTCCACGACGCCGAAGGCCGGGTGATGTGGACACAAGAGGCCGATCCGGGGCCGTTTGCCGCCAACACGGTGGTCAATCTGCCCCAGCACGGCATCTACGAGCTGGGCCTGGCCTGGGACGGCGCGGTCTTGGCCCAGTATTCGCTCAAATGGCAGCCGGGAGAGGTCAAGATTGCGGCGCTGTCGCCGCTGGCGCTGCTGGGCGGCGCGGGAATGGTGCTGGTAGCGGCGGCCTTTATCGCCTATGCCGCCTGGAACAAGCTGGGCTGGGGCTATCTGGGGCTGGGCGCGCTGGCCTGGGTCGTCACCGTCGCGCTCAAGTTCGCCTGGGCCATCCCGACCAACACGCCGGTTTCCAATGCGCTGTCCGGCAGCCTGCCGGAATGGCTGACCGGGCCGATCTTTTGGCTGTATTTGGGCGCGCTGACCGGCGTGTTCGAGGTCGCCTTGACGTGGCTGCTGCTGCGGTACACCAGACTGGGCCGGACGACATGGGCGCGCGCACTGGCCTTTGGCATCGGCTTTGGCGCCGTCGAGGCGCTGCTGCTGGGTCTGTTGAGCCTGGGCAGCGTTTTGACGGCCGTGCTGGCACCGGCAGTCATTCCCTATGAAGGATTAGCGGCGTTGGCCCGGCTGAACAACCCGCTCTTTGGCCTGGCCCCGGTCATCGAGCGCATCGCCGTCGTATTCGCACATATCTTTTCAAACTTGCTGTTGTTCTACGGCGTGCAGAAAAAACAGCCCGGCTGGTTCTGGCTGGCCTTTGCCTACAAGACCGTCCTCGACACATTCGCCGCGTTTGCCCAATTCTGGGGCGTTGACACCGTAGGGCGCATCTGGCCAATCGAGGCCATCTTGATCGTCTTTGGCGTCATCGGCTGGCAGGGCATTCTCTGGCTGCAGCCGCGTTACCACCGTGCTGCTCTCGGCCGCGATGAATGCTTTTAAATGGCCTATCGCGTCTCGCTGTTGGCAGGGCTAGAGTCGGTCATCGGCCCACAGCGAGCGTTGTGGCTCACATTCTATCGCCGTTGACCATTCAAGTCGCATCGGCGTTGAAGACAATCACCGTGTTGGCGACCCTTTATCTCCTGGACAAAGTCATCTATCGCAGGTGTTACCCTTTCCCTGCTGCTACGACATACATAGTGAAATGATCCCATCTCAGCGCTGGTGGAGGGATAGTGAACCGATCCCAATCTAAACCGGACGACGAGGTGCTGGTCCAAGCCGCACAGAGCGACCACGCAGCCTTCGACCTGCTCTACCGCCGCTACGTCGAGCAGGTCTACCGCTACTGCTACAGCCGCGTGGGCGATCGCGCCGACGCCGAGGACCTGACCGCTCAGACGTTCCTGGCGGCATTGCAGGGGCTGCCCGATTTCGACGGCCGAGGCTCGTTCGCCGCCTGGCTGTTCGGCATCGCGCGCCACAAGTGCGCCGACCACTACCGCCGGGCCTACGCCAACCCAGGTGAGCCGCTGGAGGCCGCCCAAGGACTGCCCGATCCAGCCGTCACCGACCCAGAGCAGAGGGCTCATCTGAGCGGCGTGCTAGACTGCGTCCGACGCGCGCTGGACGCGCTCACGCCCGACCGGCGCGAGGCGCTGCAGATGCGCTTCTGGGGCGGGCTAAAGCACCAGGAGATCGCCGCCGTGATGGGCCGCAGCGAGGATGCGGCCAAGATGTTGGTCTGGCGCGCCGTCGCAGATCTACGAGAGAGGTGCCTGGATGAACGAGATGAAGAGGCTTGAACAGGAACTGGCCGACCGGCTAGACGCCTACATCGACCGACCCATCGAGGCCGGGCGCGATGTGGCGCATCCACCGGAGTCACCCATCGTCGAGGCGCTGCGTCTGAGCGCCGCCGCCGTTGATCCCGACCCAGACTTTGTGGAGCATCTGTCCGCCCAACTGCGCCACGAGCCGACGCGCTCGCCCGCCTGGCCTGGAAAACGGCCGCCGGGTTCGGTCTGGATCAAAAAGATCTTTCCAGGAGGTCTGACAATGAAAAGGAGGTCTGACAATGAAAAAATCAAAAAGATCTTTCCAGGAGGTCTGACAATGAAAATGAAAACAGGACTTGCTTTTGCCGCCGCTGCGGCCCTGATACTGGCCATTCTACTGCCGATGGTCCTCGACCGCGACCACACCCCGCCGCCCCTGCCGCGCCTGGTCCACGCCGCCGGGCCGAGCTTTGGACCCGCGCCGCCCGGCCTGCTGACCGGCGCCGAGCTGACCCTGATCGCCGATCTACCCGACGCGCCGCCCAAGGCGCCGGTATACGTGGCCTACAGCCGCGTCCCTGCGACGCCGGAGGAAGCACTCGCTTGGGCACAGGAATTCGGCCTCACCGATGGGCGGCTATATCGCGACCCCCGCGAGCCCGAGGCGATCTTTGTCCGGACCGGCGACGACCGCCACCTGACCTTTCGGCACTTTGGGCCGATGGCCGAGATCCACTATGGGGACGACAAGGCCGCGGCCCGGGAAGGAGCGCCCCTCTCCTTCGAGCAGGCCGCCGAAGCCGCCGTGCGTTTCCTGCGGGAGCACAACCTGCTGCCCGACGAATATCGCGTCCAAGACCCGGCGATCAGATACCTGGCACCAGATCACCCCCTTCGCCTGGTAGAGATCGTGCCACTGCTGGATGGTCAGCCTGTGGTGGGCGACCACGTCTCGATGCACGTCTCCGTCAACCCGGCCGGGGAGGTGACCTACGCCGCGATCAATCCTCTCACCTTTGAGAAAAGCCACACCTACCCCATCAAGTCGGCCCAGGAAGCTTGCGCCACGCTGAGCGACGGCGACGCGGGCCGCCCTTTCCGGCTGAACATTGATCGCAGCGCGCCGGACGCACCCGATATCCGCCGCTACCAGCCCGAGCCGCCCGCTCGCAGCATCGGCGACATGATGACCATCGCCGGTTGGGTACAGGTGCTGGCGGCAGAAGATGGAAGCGACGTGTGGGCCCGGCTGTCGGGGCGCGATGGCGTAGCGTACGACCTGACCGGCCCGCGCCTGGCCGAACTGATCGACGTCGGCTACAACGACGTGCTCGTGACCGGGACCCTCGTGGCCCAGACCGGAGCGCAGCGCTGGCAGTTAGCTCTGAGCGAGTGGGGGACGGCCCCGCCGCAGAAATTCGAGTGCCTGGTGGGAACGTTTGTGTGGGAGGGAGATGAGGCCTGGCTGAAGGCCGACGAAGCCGCTCCGCTTCCCGAGGCTGAACGGTATCGCCTGCCCGGCGCGCCCGACGAGCTAGAGGGCGGCGAGCGGGTCGAGGTCTGCGCCGCCGCCTGGCCCGCCGTCGGCGCCGCTGTGGATTGGCGGAGCCTCACCACGCCCCCCATATCCGAGCAGACGCCGGTCGTCGGCAGCAGTTCCACCATCGTGGTGGTGGAAGCGATCGAGGAAAGCCCCACGGCACCGCCACCGCCCACACCCACCCCGCTACCGCGCACCCACGTCGTGCAGACAGGCGAAACGCTGCGCGTGATCGCCGACCAGTACGGCATCACCGTGGACGACCTGCTGGCGGCCAACAACGGGCTGGATGCCTCCCAAATCTCCGTCGGCCAGGCGCTCGTCATCCCAGAGCCATCGCAGCCTGTCACAGAAACGCAGCCGGCGCCGGCCGCCACGTCCACCCCCGTCCCGCATCCCCAGATGGAGATTCCTTTCGAGATCGGTCAGCAGGTAGAGATCACCGGCGTAGTCTATGCCATCATCTACGTGGAGGGCGACACGCGGCGCATCGAGGTCAACCTGGACGTACGGGAGACGAATCAAGAGCTGCCTCCCTATCCACTGCTCGGCCCGCAGGAATTGCTCGAGGAGATCGCCGAACACCACCGGCTGCACGTGCGGGTGTGGGGTGAGATCGTCGCTGCCGGTGAGGCGTGGCGGCCGGTGGGACAGGCCATCCAGGTGGAGCGCTTCGAAAAGCTCTGGGCCGAGGAACGGATAGAGGGCTTCCTGGGTCACGTCGAGCTGGAGACACTGGCGGGCCGCCAGGTGGCCGTCTTTACCGATCACGAGACAGAGCAGCGCTACGTGATCGACCAGTCGCTGGAGGCGGAGAGTTATTGGACGTCCGTTCGCGACCCTCTCTTGGACTTTGAGCAGGTCTTTATCACCGGGATCGTGAGGCCTGGCGCGACTTACGCCGGTCTGCCTGTGCTGGGATTGACCAGCAGCAAGTACGGGGCAGATACCAGGGCCGCCACCAGCGCCGACGCTTTCTCGGTAGATGTCGGTCCCATCGTGGTGAACGAAGCCGAGAGGCAAATGGGCCGACTCGAGGGCGCCTTTGTGGTGGATCGGGTGGAGCTGGCCTACTACTACGAGCCGCAGCCGGGCTACGTGATCCGCTCCCAGGACGGCCCGCCACCGACGCCGGAGCCGCCAAGAGAAACCATCGTGCAACCGGTGTGGATCTTGCACGGCCGCAACGCCGACGGGAGCGTCCGCTTCACTGCCTACGTCCAGGCCGCGGTCGAGGAACTCGTGCGAGGCGAGTGATAGGGCTGCGCGACTTGTCCTCACATCCTTGTAGGGGACGCCGCAGCAGCGAGGTCGCTGTTGCGGCGTCCCTGTTTTGCTGCTATCATAACGACCACGGAACCAATCGTCTTGCTCCGACGTCCTACCATTGTCGAAGGATATGGCATGTCTGTCAGAAAGGATAAGGATAGGTGATGATGCGAAAGCCGATAGCTTTAGTCATTCTACTGCCGGTTGTGTCCCTCCTCCTCGCGTCTGGGTGCACGACCGAGACCAAAGCCCCGGTGAGTGACGCGCTGCGGCATGACGCGGAAACCTACGCCCAGGCGCACGACGTCTCGTTGGATGAGGCCATCCGGCGGCTGAAACAACAAGACCCCATCGGCGAGCTCGACGCCGTATTGCAAGAACAGGAGGCCAGCGCCTTCGGCGGCCTTTGGATCCAGCACCTGCCCGAGTACAAGGTGATCGTCCTCGTGACAGGGGATGCGGCGGATCGGGAACGCATCCAGCGTCGCTACGTCCAGGATGGGCCGCTGGAGGACACGGTCGAGATCCGGGAGGCCGGGGCGACGCTGGTGGAACTGGAGGCCGCCCAGACCGAGACGCTGCGCATCCTGGAAGAGATTGGCAGCCGGGCCGATACCGGTATAGACGTGCGAGAGAACTGCGTCTCCCTCTACGTCGCCGACCCGGAGGCGCTCCGGGAGAAGCTCGACGCGGCCGGGCTGGCGCTGCCCGAGCTGGTCTGTATTAGGGCGGCCGGTCCCTACACCGAGGCCCCGCCGCTGGACCCGCCGCCAGGCGTCGTCTTCCCCCGCCAGCACCCGCCAGAGGGCCTCCGCGTGGAGATGACGGCGCTGCTGATCGGCGAGCTGTTCGAGGAGGAGGGCTGCTTGCGTGTGAGCGAGGGGGAGCAGAGTCACTTGATCATCTGGCCCTACGATCACACCGTCACTGCCGCCGAGGACGGGAGGCTCCAGATTCGCGACGGCAGCGGCGCGGTCGTGGCGCGGGTGGGCGACGTGGTGCGCATGGGGGGTGGGGAGACGCGCTCGCTGGATAGCGTCACCCCGATGGAGGTCCCCGCGCGCTGCACCGGCCCCTATTGGATTGCGGGAAGTCAGATCGAGAGCGTCAGCCTGGAGGAGCTGCCCAACCATTCTCACGTCGCGTCGTTGTTGCGGGCGTTGCGGGCGCAGGGGTACACACTTGATGAGCCGGAGGAGAGCCGGGCCGCGCTCTTGTATCCAGAACCCGGCATCGTCTACCAGCTTGACGAGCACAGTTGGCTGCACCTTCACCTCTTCTCCAGTGAGCGGGCGGCGCGGGTGCGCGCCGACGCCATCGCCCAGGATCTGCCGCACGCCGCCATAGATTGGGTCGCCCCGCCCCATTTCTACCGCTTCGGTCGCGTCATCGTCCTCTACCTGGGCGACGACCAGGTTTTCCAACAGGCGTTGGCTCAGCACTGCCAGTTGGTCGCCGGCCCGCTCTTCGAGTCCTCAATGAGCACACCGGCGCCGCTCGAGTCGCTCACCGTTCTCACCGCCGCCAGTCTGACCATTGAGGAATACGCCATCGTCTCCGCCACCGTGGACACGCCGACGCGCTTCGAGTTCCTGGATCGCATCCCCGAAGACGTGCTGTCCCGGCGCGCGGCGTGGCGCGGTTTCGATGCCGAACGACGTCTGAGCAGGCTGAACGAGACCCTGTCCCCTTTCGATTGCCGGCTGACGGCGAATGAAAACATCGAGTGGCGCGCGGTATCCTACGACTTTTACTGTGAGGACCGGAAGATTCTTTCCAACCTGCGCCACGTCTGGCCCGTGTCGGTGAACGGAAGCGGCACAGACTTTGCCTTTGTGGTCGAGAATGCCCCGAATGCAAGCCCGACCTACCTGCTGGTCCAGAAAGACGTGGTGACCCCTTTGCTGTTTCCTGATCGCTGGAATTACGTGGCCCCCGTCTACCGGGGCGACCAACTGCTCACCGTCGAGAGGCTCGACGACGGGCGGTTCGCGGTCACGCAAGGGGATGAGGTGCTGTATACGTACGCAGATAAAGCGATCAGATCCGACCGGCCCATCAAGCGGCTATTGGTGGACGGGGAGGACTGGATTCTGGAGGCCAGGGGTGAGGTGATCGTGAACGGCAAGAGCCTCAACCGGCGCCTGGACGTGGACGAGATCTTCCACTATGTCATCCTCCAGGGGCAGCCGTTGTTCTTCTTCGAACGGGGAGGCGAGGTGCGCGTCTCCTACGGCGGCGAGACGCTCCCCGTCGTCTACGACAAAGTGATCCACTACCAGTGCTGCGAACCGGCGAGCTTCAACGTCGCATCCAACGAACACATGCTCTGGTTCTACGCACTGCGAGATGGGGTCTGGCACTATGTGGAAATGGGGGTTTTCGAATGAAAGAGGGGACTCTATGCTAAACCGAATGGCTGTTCCGTCCAGTATCATCTTGGCAATCCTGCTCG
>OMKS01000954.1_pt1 | contig 26721 bp, 24 predicted proteins | sample 1674721 | NCBI WGS metagenome assembly OMKS01 (sample SAMN06264996, study PRJEB25208) | sediment metagenome | isolation source: hot spring sediment | place: USA: California | collected 2014-09-02 | reverse complement strand
GGCTCGCCCGCGCTGCTGTATCTGGGCGCGGCGGGGGTGGGCAATCTGGGGGTGATCGACGACGACATCGTGACGAACTCGAACCTTCAGCGGCAGGTGATCCATACCGATGCCCGGATCGGGATGCCCAAGGTCTTTTCCGCCGCCGAGGCGATCGCCGCGCAGAACCCCTTTGTCACGCTGCGGCCCTATAACCGGCGGCTGGACGAGGCCGTGGCGCGGGTGCTGTTTGCCGAACATGACCTGATTCTGGACGGGTCGGACAATTTCGCGACGCGCTATCTGGTGAACCGTGTCGCGGCAGAGCTGGGCAAGCCGCTGATCGCTGCGGCGATAAGCCAGTGGGAAGGCCAGATCAGCCTCTACGATCCGGCGCGCGGCACGCCCTGCTATGCCTGTGTCTTTCCCCAGCCGCCCGCGTCTGGGCTTGCGCCCAGTTGCGCCGAGGCGGGGGTTCTGGGGCCCTTGCCGGGCGTGATGGGGGCGATGATGGCGCTGGAGGCGGTCAAGGCGCTGACCGGGGCGGGCGAGGGGCTGCGCGGGCGGATGCTGATCTATGACGCGCTTCAGGGCGAGACGCGGATCATCGCGTTGAAGCAGCGACCGGGTTGCGCGGTCTGCGGCGGCGGGTCCGCCTGACGGCGGATGCCTCCGGCGGGGATATTTCCGGCCAGAAGAAGGCTCAGGGCGCGGTTTTCCGGGCCGGGTCGAAATGGATGATGATATCGGTGCCGGGAAACTCGGCGAGGATGGCGTGTTTCAGGGCGGCGCCTATCGAATGGGCGGTGTTCAGGCTCTGGTCGCCATCGAGTTCCAGATGCAGGTTCACGAAGAGCCGCGAGCCCGCGCGGCGGGTCTTGAGATCGTGAAATCCGTGCACGCCGGGCTGGGTGCGGGCCAGGGTCTCGATCCGGGCGATCACCTGAGGATCGGCGGTGCGGTCCATCAGCGCGTCCCATGCCCCCTTGCCGATGCCCAGCGCGCCCACGGCCAGCATGGCGGCGGTGGCCAGCGCGATGGCCGCATCCAGGCGCACGAAGCCGAACTGGGTCGAGGCCCAGAGCGCGAGGATTGCCCCGATATTGGGCAGAAGATCCCCCAGGTAATGCAGCGAGTCGGCCTTGACCACCCGGTTGGCGGTGCGCGCGGCGACCCGGCGCTGCCAGAGCACCAGCGCCAGCGTCAGAACGATCGAGATGACCATCGCGACGATACCCCGGGTTTCTGAACTCAGCGGCACCGGCACGGGCGCGATCAGGCGGCCGATGGCGGCGAAGGCGATCACACCGGCCGAGGCGAGGACGAACACCGCCTGGCCAAGGGCGGCCAGATCCTCGGCCGAGGAATGGCCGAAGGCGTGGTCCTCGTCGGGCGGGCGCGCGGCATAGAGGATCGCGGCCAGTGCGCCCAGCGACATCATCAGGTCCAGCGCGCTGTCCGCGAGCGAGGCCGCGACCGAGAGCGACTGCGTCGCCCCCAACGCCCAGAGCTTGATCGCGACAAGCGTGATTGCGGTCGCGACCGAGGCGATCCCGGCAGAGAGATTCAGGCGGGCTGGGCTGGACATGGGCGGGGTCCGTCGCGCGGTTCGGCTCCGCATAGCGCGCCTGGGCGTGCGGCCGCAAGCCTAGTCGCGGATCTCGTCCGGCTCGACGCCCCAGAGCGTGCTCTTGGGCACCCAGCCCGACCGGCCCTCGGCCGAGATCCGGCACCAGTCGGGTCGGCAGGCGCCCAGCCGAGCGATGACGCCGCGTTCGGCCTGGGCCAGCACCGGGGCGTCCGCCTGCGGGGTCCGGCGCATCGGGACCATGTCCTCGTCGACGAGGACGGTACGCACGCCCGACAACAGCGAATAATGCATCCAGCCACCTGCCCCATCGCGGTCCTGCACCCGGCGCCAATGGCCGTATTCGGCGGTGATCTTCAATGGCATGCCGCGCCGTTTGTAGACCCAGTCGACCCGGTGGCTGAGGCTGGGTCCGCGCCGGACATTGCTTTCGCCGGCCTTGAGCGAGACATAGCGTGGCAGCGGCAGGTTGGTGACCGGCCCATGCTCGGCGCCATGGACGGGGGCCACGAGAACCATCATGCAAAACAATAGAACGAGGGCCGATCCCGCGATCCGCCCGGTTGCGCGCTGCGCCATGTCTGTCCTGTCCGTTCCTGCCCCGGGGGCTTGTGCCGCGCCCCGAACTCGGACAGTTTGCCACTGACGCCGCGGCTTGGAAAGCAGGAGGAACCCCGGGGATGCCCGCTCAGCGCCTGAGTGTTGTCGTGACGCGACGCCTGCCCGCGCCGGTCGAGACCCGGATGAAGGAATTGTTCGACGTCGCGTTGAACGAGACCGATGTCAGGATGTCCCGTGACGACCTGGTCGGGGCGATGCGACGCGCCGATGTGCTGGTGCCCTGCGTGACCGACCGGATCGACCAGGCGATGCTGGCCGCAGCGGGCGACCGGCTGAAGCTGATCGCGAATTACGGAGCGGGTACCGACCATCTGGACATCCAGACCGCGCGGCAGCGGGGGATCCTCGTGTCGAACACGCCCGATGTGGTCACCGAGGATACCGCCGACATGACCATCGCGCTGATGCTGGCGGTCACCCGGCGCATCCCCGAGGGGCTGGCGCTGATGCAGGCCGGTGCATGGCAAGGCTGGGCGCCGACCGCCTTCATGGGCGGGCGGATCGGCGGGCGGCGGCTGGGGATCCTGGGGATGGGCCGGATCGGGCAGGCGGTGGCGCGGCGCGCGCGCGCCTTCGGGATGCAGGTCCATTATCACAACCGCAAGCGGCTTCGCCCCGAGATCGAGGACGAGCTGGAAGCAACGTGGTGGGATAGCCTCGACCAGATGGTCAGCCGCGTCGACGTGCTGTCGATCAACTGCCCGCACACGCCCTCGACCTTTCATCTGCTGAACGCCCGGCGGCTCAAGCTGATGAAGAAGGATGCGGTGATCGTGAACACCTCGCGCGGCGAGGTGATCGACGAGAACGCGCTGACGCGGATGCTGCGCACGGGCGATCTGGGCGGCGCGGGGCTTGACGTGTTCGAGCATGGCCACGAGATCAACCCGCGCCTGCGCGAGTTGCCGAACGTGGTGCTGTTGCCGCATATGGGATCCGCGACCGTCGAGGGGCGGATCGAGATGGGCGAGAAGGTCATCATCAACATCAGGACCTTCGCCGACGGCCACCGGCCGCCCGATCTTGTATTGCCGTCGATGCAATGACAAGGCGCGCGGGGGCCGCAGCGGACGGCCCGCATCTGGCCCGGCTGTTCACCATCGCGGTCCTTGTCTATTTCGCCGCGCAGACGGCGGTGCGCACGCTGCTGGGGGGCGCGTTCGAGGTCGACGAAGCCGAGATGCTGCTTCTCGCCCGGGATCTGCGCTGGGGCTACGGGTTGCAGCTGCCGCTTTACAACTGGTGGCAATTACTCTGGTTCGAGCTGTTCGGGGTGAACACCTTCGCGGTGGCCGGCGCCAAGAACCTGCTGCGAGCGCTGACCCTGCTGGTCCTGTTCCGGGCGCTCGGGCAGGTCTATCCGGTGCGGCTTGCGGCGGCGGGGGCGGCTGCCTTGATGCTGGTGCCGGATTTCCTCTGGCAGGGACAGCGGGCGGGCACCCATTCCACGGCGCTGTGCCTGATGATGGCGGTCTTCCTGTGGGCGCTGGTCGGGGTCGTCCGGACCGGGCGGTGGCGCGACTACCTTTGGCTTGGCGCGGCGCTGGGGCTTGGGGTGATCTCGAAATACAACTTCCTGCTCTATGCGCTGCCCCTGCTGGGCGCGGCGGCGGCGCTGCGCGAGACGCGCCCGGCGATCCTGTCGCGCCGCATGGGTCTGGCGCTGGGCGTGGCGGTCGGGATCGCGGCGGGACCATTGCTGTGGCTGGTCTTGAACGCGGACCGGGCGACGACGTCGGCGCAAAAGTTCTTCAACGAGGCCGCGCCGCCGGACCTGCCCGGCTGGCTTAACAGTCTGATCCTTTACGGGCAGGGGATGCTGATCGGGCTGGCACCGGTCCTGATCCTGGCCGTGTTGCTGCGCGGGCGCAGGGTGCTGCGGGCACCGGCGCCCTGGGGTGGGGGCTGGCTTGCGCAGGTGCTGTGGTGGGCGCTGGTCGGCGCGACGCTGGTGGGCGTGGCCGGGGCGGTCGGCGCCGGCATCTCGAACCTCGAGACGCGCTGGCTCTTGCCGCAATTCCTGCTGGCCGCGCCGGTTCTTGCGATCTGGGGTGCTGTGGCCGCCCCGCGCGGGGCGGGGTGGGTGCTGGGGGTCGCGTCGCTGCTGGGGCTTCTGTCGTTGGCGGGCATGGCCGACATAAGGCTGCGCGGCGCGGGCAGCGATTCGTTGCGGATCGACGTGCTGGCCGACCGGCTCGACGCCCGGCTGGAGGCGCTGGGCGCGAGGGACCCGCTGGTGTTGTCGAATTACTACTACGCAGGCAACCTGCGCTTTCACCGGCCCGGCTGGCACTATGTCACCGGTGCCCGCCCGGACGAACTGGCCGCCCATGATGGGCCGATCCTGGTCGTGCTGCCCCGGCAGGCCAAGACGCTGGAGGATGTCGCGGGTCTGGCCGTGATCGCGGGGCGCTACCGGATCGTCGAGGCGGGAACTTTCGATATCCCCTACCGCTTCGCGGACGACGAGCGCCGGAGCGTCGCCTATGCACTGCTCGAGGCCGGGCCGCCGCGCTAGGAGGCCTCGGTGCGGCCCGTCGCGTTGTGGATCCGGGCCGGTCAGAGTATCCCGTATCCGGGGCGCCGGCTATCGGGGCCGGCCGCAATCGAGGAGACAAGACCGTGCTGCCGCTTCTCGGGATCTATCTCTGTGTCTCGCTCGTCCTGCCGTTCGGCGCGGCTGAACCGGAACGGCGGGCCATCGTCGCGCGCCGGCTCGGTCCGAACGGTCGAGCGGTCCTGATCGCGCTGTTCGCCTCGGCCATCGCTTCGCTGGGCGTCACGGTGGCCGCAGGCCTTATCGGCAACTGGGTCGACATGCTGCACGTCCTGGGCGGCGCGATCCTCTATCACGCGATCATGGGCGTGTCGCTGGTGCACGGCCTGCAGAAGGTTTCGGCAGGGGTCGCCACCGGCGCGATGTCCTGAGCCGCGCGGACGGTGCTGCGGCCCGAGGTCGCTTTCGCACCCCATCAAGTCGGATGAACCTCGCCCCGGGCCGGGGATTTTGCGTAACTGGGCGCGAAACGGACGCTCAACGCTGAGTCGCGGCCCATGAAGACCCATGTCAAAGCCCTTGTCGTCGGCGGCGGTGCCGTCGGCGCCTCGATCGCCTGTCACCTGGCGAAGCGCGGGTGGGACACGCTGCTGCTCGAGCGCGACGAGCTGACCTCGGGCAGCACATGGCATGCGGCGGGCCTTCTGCCCCATTTCAACATGTCCTACGCCACGACCCATATCCACGACTATTCGATCCGGTTCTACAAGGGGCTCGAGGCCGAGACGGGCCTGAACCCCGGCTTCTTCGTGCTGGGCAACCTGCGCATGGCCCAAAGCCGCGCGCGCATGGACGAATACATGCCTTACGCCACCACGGCCGAGACCTGCGGCGTGCCCTTTGAATGGCTGAGCCCCGATCAGATCAAGGAACGCTGGCCGCTGGTGCGCACCGACGATCTGGTGGGGGCGCTGTTCCATCCGACCGATGGCTACATCAACCCCGCCGATGTCACGCAGGCCATGGCCAAGGGCGCGCGTCAACTGGGCGCCACCATCGAACGCAAGTGGCAGGTGGATGGCTATGACTGGACCGGGTCGGAATGGCGGGTCACCGTCACGCGGATGGCCGAGAAGGGCGGCAACCTGGTGGCGACCGACGAACAGGCGGTCATCACGGCCGAGCATGTCGTCACCGCGACCGGCAACCACGCCCAGCGCACCGCGCGGCTGCTGGGCATCAAGATCCCGGCGATCCCGGTCGAGCACCAGTATATCGTGACCGAGCCCGACCCTGCGCTGGTCGAGTGGCGCAATGCGGGCAACCCCCAGCACCCGGTCCTGCGCGATGCGGATGCCAAGTGGTATGTGCGCGAGGAACGCGGCGGCTGGATCCTCGGCCCCTATGAACGGGGCGCGCCCGCGCAGTTCGAATATGGCTGCCCCGACAGCTTCCGCGCCGATCTGTTCCCGCTCGATCTGGAGCGGATCGAGGCCGAATACATGTCGATGATCCACCGTATCCCGTCCTCGGAACAGGTGGGGCTCAAGGACGATTTCAACGGCCCGATCTGCTTCACGCCGGACGGCAACCCGCTGCTGGGTCCCGCGCCGGGGCTGCGCAACATGTGGCTGGCCGAGGGGTTCAGCTTCGGCATCACCGCTGCGGGCGGCGCGGGGCATTACCTTGTGCAGTTGATGGCGGAGGGCGAGGCCGAGATCGACATGGGCGCGCTCGACCCTCGCCGTTTCGGCGACTGGATGACGACCGAATACGCTGCCCGCAAGAACGAGGAGGCGTATGAACATGTCTTCATCCTGCACCATCCCGACGAGGAACGCCCCGCCTGTCGCCCGCTGCGCACCTCGCCCGCCTATGACCGGCAGAAACGCCTTGGCGCGCAGTTCGGGCAGGTCAACGGCTGGGAGCGGCCGAACTATTACGGCCCCGAGGACGCGCCCGACAGTTTCGACCACGACGCGCGCAGCTTCCGCCGGGGCGGCTGGTGGCACTACGCCGAAGCCGAGGCCCGCGCGATCCGCGAACGCGCCGGGCTGATCGACGCCACCGCCTTTACCGAGCATCTGGTGCGCGGCCCCGGCGCGACCGCCTTCCTCGACTGGTTCACCTGCAATGCCCTGCCAAGGGTGGGCCGGGTCAATCTGACCTACGCGCTGAGTTCGGCGGGGACGGTGCGGCCGCCGACAGCCCGCAGATCGGCCTGTCTTGCGGCGTCGAAGCGCGCGGTCTCGCGCGGGTCCAGTACGCCGTTTCCGTCCAGGTCGAACCGGGCGGACACCGCGGGCGGGTTCCGCATGATCTCGGCCAGCGTCACGACGCCATCGCCGTTTGCGTCCCACCCGGCGACAAAGCGGCCTTCAAGGCTGTAATGACCGGCCGCCCCTGCCGCCCCGGCGACCAGCGCGAAAAGCAGGGCGGTCGGGACAAGGCGGGGCATGGGTATGGTTCCCTTCGAGCTGCGGACAGCGAAAGGGTATGCCCAACCCGCGGTTCAGGCAACAGCGACGGTGCAGCCTCCCGGCCGGGCCAGCCGGGCGGCCGACAGGCGGCCTATTCGGCCGCCTGTGCCTTCCCCTCGATCAACTGGTCATAGCATTCCATGGCTGCGGCCGCATACATCATCGCCGGCCCACCGCCCATCTGGATCGCCATGGCCAGCACGTCGCCGATTTCTTCGCGGGTGGTGCCGACGCGCACCAGCGCCTCCATGTGCAGCACGATGCAGGCCTCGCAGTGCAGGGTGATCGCCATGCCCATCGCGATCAGCTCCTTGGTCTTGAAGTCGAGCGTGCCGCCCTCCTTCACCGCCTTGCCAAGCCCGCTGAAAGCCTTGGCCTGTTCGGGGATCGCCTTGTTCAGGCGCCGCAGCTGATCCTTGGTCGTGTAGCGTTTCGCAGTCCAGTCCATGCCGGTCTCCTTGGGTTCAGAAATCATCTCCCCCACACCAGTTTTCCCGCGGCCCCGCCTTGACCCGGGTCAAACCGCGGGGGGCCTTGCGGCGATCAGGGTCAGGTTGTTCGCAGGCATCTCGACGGGCGCTTCGACCTCCAGATCCGTCGCCCCCATCCAGCCCCGAACCTCGGCGACCGACTTGTAGCCGATGGCCGGATCCTGCGCGACGAGGCTGGCGTGAAAGGCCGCATCCCCCGCGCCGGCGAACCCGTCGTCGCGGCGGAACGGGCCATAGATCATCAGCACACCCCCCGGCGCCAGCGCGGCGCCCGCCTCGCGCACCAGCGTCTCGGCCTCGGCATGGCCTATCAGATGCAGGATGTTGCTGGCAAAGATCAGGTCCTGCCCCGCCTGCCCCGCCCCCCAGCCCGGCGCACAGGCCGCCAGCGCGATGGCGGGCCGGATGTTCGCCAGCCCCGCATGGGCGGCCCGGGCGTCGATGCTGGCCCGCCGCGCGGGGGCGATTTCCGTGGGCTGCCAGTCCAGCCCGGGCAGCGCAGCCGCGATCCGCGCCGCATGCTCGCCCGTGCCGGAGGCGATCTCCAGCGCCCGGCCCGCCTGCGGCCCCCGCGCGGCGATCACCGCGCAGATCGCCTCGGCATTGCACGCGGCGCACGGCGCGTGCATCCGCCCACCCGTGGCGGGCCGCGCCATCGAGGGGCTGTCGGGCAGGTCCAACCGCCGGCTCATCGTGCGAACCGCCCGGGGCTGAAGGCGGCGGCAAGCTCCGCCCCGATCCCGGGCGCTTGCCCGGCCACAAGATCGGCCGCCAGGCGGCTGGCCGCGGGCGCGGTCTGGAACCCGACCCCGCCCTGACCGGCCTGCCAGAAAAACGCGGACTCGGCCGGATCGAAGCCGGTCACCAATAGCCTGTCGGGCGCAAAGGTTCGCAGCCCGGCCCAGTTCGTCTCGACCCGGGTGACCGGCTCGGTCACCATCTTCTCGTAGCGCGCCAGACCTTCGGCCGGCACCATGTCATCGGTAAAGGCGTCATGGGGCGCCATCGGATCCTCTTCGGCAGGCGAGACCAGCAGCTTTCCGGCATCGGGCTTGCAATACCACCGCTCGCCCGCGCCCACCACCATCGGCCAGCCGCGCAGATCATGGCCCCCCGGTGCAGGCAGCCGCGCCATCGACCGGCGCATTGGAGTGAACCCCAGGGGCGCCACCCCCGCCATCCGCGCCACCGCGTCCACCCAGGGGCCCGCAGCATTGACCAGAATGCGCCCCTCGACCGGCCCCTTGGCGGTCTCGACGCGCCAGCCCGTCGCAACCCGCGCAATCGCCGTAACCCGCGCCCCGGTGGTGACCGTGCCGCCATTGCCCCGGATCTCGCGGGCCTGAGCCTGGATCAGCCGGTCGGTGTCCAGATCCCAGGCCTCGGCGTTGAACCCGGCAAAGGCCACGGTCTCGGGGTTCAGCACCGGCATGCGCGCCCGCGCCTCCTCCGGCGAAAGGCGCTCCAGCGCCATATGCGCAAGATCGCGCTCGAATGCCACGGCATCCTCGGCGCGGCCGACAACCATCAGGCCGCGCCCGGACAGGCCGCCCATTGCGGCATGCTCGGCATGGCTCGCCCGGTTCAGCGCCACGATGGGCGGCGCGCCCAGGCACATGTCGAACAGCGCCGCCGACCGCCCCGAGGCGTGATAACCCAGCCCCGACTCGGCCTCGACCAGCGCCACGCGCCCCAGTTCGGACAGCCGCGCCCCGACCGACACCCCGGCGATCCCGCCGCCTATCACGATGAAATCCGTGTCCATGCCCCCGACATAACGCAAGCACGCGGCAAAGCCAAAGCCCCGCCGCGCGCCTTCTTCTGGCCCGAAATATCCCGGGGGAGCCGCCGCGCCAGCGGCGGCGGGGGCAGCGCCCCCGACCCGGCCCGCCCTATTGCGGAACCGCGCCCGTCAGCCCCTCGACATAGAAGTTCATGCCCAGAAGCGTGCCATCATCCGCCACCTCGCCCTCGGCCAGCCAGGGCGTGCCGTCCTGCCGGTTCAGCGGGCCGGTAAAGGGATGGTACTCTCCGCTCGCCATCGCCGCGATCAGCGCCTCGGCCTCGGCCCTGACCTCGGCGGGCACCGCCTCCGTGATCTCGCCGATCCCGACCATACCCGGGGCGATGCCGTCCCAGGTGTCCACGCTTTCCCAGGTGCCGTCGATCACCGCCTTCACCCGCTTGATGTAATAGGGTGCCCAATTGTCGATGATCGAGGAGATTCGCGGCTTCGGCGCGTATTCGATCATGTCGGAGGCCTGCCCGAAGGTATAGACATTGCCCGCACGCCCGGCCGCGGCCTGTGGCGCGGTCGAGTCGGTGTGCTGCAGGATGACATCCGCCCCCTGTTCGATGAGGGCGGTTGCCGCGTCGGCCTCCTTGGCCGGGTCGAACCAGGTATAGGCCCAGATCACTTTGAACTGGACGTCCGGATTCACCTGTCTTGCATGGATGAAAGCCGAGTTGATGCCGCGGACGACCTCGGGGATCGGGTAGGAGGCGATATAGCCGATGATGTTCGATTCCGTCATGTGCCCGGCGATCAGCCCCTGCACCGCGCGACCTTCGTAGAAGCGGGCGGAATAGGTGCTGACATTGTCCGCGCGCTTGTAGCCGGTGGCATGCTCGAACTTCACATCGGGGAATTTCTGCGCGACGTTGATCACCGGATCCATGAAGCCGAACGAGGTGGCAAAGATCAGATCAGCGCCCGACAGCGCCATCTGCGTCATCACCCGTTCCGCATCGGCGCCTTCGGGCACGCTTTCCTGGTAGACCGTTTCCACCGCATCGCCGAAATGCGCCTCGACGGCCAGGCGCCCCTTGTCATGTTCATAGGTCCAGCCGCCATCGCCGATCGGGCCGACATAGACGAAGCCGACCTTGACCCGGTCCTGGGCCGCGGCGGCCCCGGCAAGGCCCAGCGCGAAGGCGGCAGAGGCAAGCAATGTTCTGCGGTTCATGGGTCTTTCTCTCCCGTAGTGGCGGGCGGCCATCGGCCCCCCGGTTGGCGGCGCCTCAACTCGAGGCGTGGAAAACCCGTCCCAGCGAGGCGGGCGCGTTCAGCGCCGCGCGGCCCCGGTCGGCCGAGATGATGACGAGCACGAGGATCGTTACCAGATAGGGCGAGGCCGACAAGAGCTCGACCGGAACGGCAAGCCCGGCAGCCTGAAGGTTCAGTTGCAGCACCGCGACGCCGCCGAAAAGATAGGCACCCAGCAGCACCCGCCCGACCCGCCAACTGGCGAAGACCACGATCGCCAGCGCGATCCAGCCCGCGCCCGCGGTCATGCCCTCGGTCCATTGCGGCACGCGCATCAGGCTGAGATAGGCGCCCCCCAGCCCCGCACAGGCGCCGCCAAAGGCGATGGCGGCCAGACGGATGCGCACGACCTTGTAGCCCAGCGCATGCGCGGCATCGTGGTTCTCGCCTACCGCACGCAGGATCAGCCCGGGGCGCGTGAAGCGCAGGAAGGCCCAGACCGCGACCACCAGCGCAAGGCTGAGATAGACGATCAGGTCATGCGAGAACAGGACACGGCCCAGCACCGGAATATCGGCCAGCGGACCCAGATCCGGTTTCGCCAGGGCGGGCGGCTTGACGCCGACATAGCCCTGCCCGATCAGCGCCGAGAATCCCAGCCCGAACAGCGTCAGCGCAAGCCCCGTCGCCACCTGGTTCGACATCAGCACCTGCGTGAGCATCCCGAAGACCAGCGACAGCGCCGCCCCTCCGGCCATCGCCGCCAGAAAGCCCAGCGCCGGGTTGCCGGTCTCGACCGCGATGGCAAAGCCGACAATCGCCCCGGTGATCATCATGCCCTCGACGCCCAGGTTCAGAACGCCGGATTTCTCGACAACCAGCTCGCCGATCGCGGCCAGAAGGATCGGCGTCGCCGCCACCATCAGCGAGGCCGCAAGCACCGCCGGATTGATCGCACCCAGATCCATCAGGCGATCCTCCGTCGGCTAAGGCGAATGCGGTAATGGGACAGGACATCGACCCCCAGAAGGAAGAACAGCAACATGCCCTGAAATGCCTGGATCGCGGCGGAGGGGATGCCGAGCATGAATTGTGCAAGCTCGCCGCCGATATAGGTCAGTGCCATCAGAAGCCCCGCCAGCAGTATCCCGACCGGGTGCAGCCGCCCCAGGAAGGCCACGATGATCGCGGTGAAGCCATAGCCCTGGTTGAAGCCGATATTGATCCGCCCGGCCGGTCCCGCCACCTCGAACATCCCCGCGAGCCCCGCAAGCGCCCCCGACAGGCCAAGGCAGATCACCACCAGCGCGTTCGGGTTGACGCCCGCAAAGCGCGCGGCGCGCGGGCTCTGGCCCGCCAGCCGGATCCGGAAGCCCAGGATATGCCGGGTCAGCAGCACATAGGCCGCGATCACCGCGATGAAGGCCGCGGCCACGCCCCAATGCATCCCGGTGCCCGCGATCAGTTCGGTATTGGCCGCGGCGGGGTAGTGCTGAAGGTTGCGGCTGCCCGGAAAACCGCCGCCCTCGGGATTCTTCATCAGCCCCAGTGCCATCGAGGCCAGCACCTGCTCGGCGACATAGACCAGCAGCAGCGAGACGAGGATCTCGTTGGTGCGGAACCGCGTCTTCAGGATCGCCGGAATCATCGCCCAGGCCCAGCCGCCCAGCGCCCCGGCCAGCACCATCAGCGGGAACAGGAACCACGCATCCAGCGGGTAAAGCGCCAGCGCCACGCCCGCGCCCGCAAGCGCGCCCATGATGTATTGCCCCTCGGCGCCGATATTCCAGATACCCGCACGAAACCCCAGCGAGAGCCCCGTGGCGATCAGGATCAACGGCCCCGCCTTGACCAGCAATTGCGGGCGCGAATAGCTGGCGAACTGCTCGTTAAACAACGGATCCCAGAAGATCGTGCGGATCGCCACGACCGGATCCTTGCCCAGAAGGGCGAACATCAACCCTCCCGCCACCATGGTCAGCGCCACGGCCAGCAGCGGCGTTGCCACCGTCCAGGCCCGCGACGGCTGGGGGCGTTTTTCAAGGCGGATCATGGCTGCGCCTCACTCGGCCACATGAGCCACCTCCATGTCATGGGCGCCACCCAGCATCAGCCCGATTTCCTCCAGCGTCATCCCCTGCGCCGGGCGGGGCGGCGACAGGCGGCCCTCGTTCAGCGCGGCGAAGCGGTCCGAGATCTCCATCAGCTCGTCCAGATCCTGGCTGATGACGATCACCGCTGTCCCCGATGCGGCCAGATCCAGCAGCGCCTGCCGGATCGCCGCGGCGGCGGACGCATCCACGCCCCAGGTCGGCTGGTTCACGACCAGCACCTCGGGACGCTGCAAGACCTCGCGCCCGATCACGAATTTCTGCAGGTTGCCGCCCGACAGCGAGCGCGCGGCATTGCCGGGTCCGGGGGTGCGCACGTCGAAGGCCGCGATGACCCTCTCGGCGAAGGCCTTCGCGGCGGGCCATTTCAGAAACCCCCGCGCCGCCAGACCCTCGCGGATCGCGGCCGTCAGCATGGCGTTCTCGGTCAGGCTCATGTCGGGGGCGGCGGCATGGCCCAGCCGTTCCTCGGGCGCGGCCAGCACGGCGACGCGGCGCCGGGGGCCGGGGCCGAGCGCGCCGATCGGCTGGCCCCGGAGCCGGACCGCACCGGGGGCGACGGCGGCCTCGCCCGACAGCGCGTCCAGCAATTCGTCCTGGCCGTTGCCCGCCACACCGCCGATGCCGAGGATCTCGCCCGCCCGGACGGAAAACGAGATGTCACGCAAGGACGTGCCGAAGGGGTTTGCCGATGGCAGGGACAGCCCCGATACCTCCAGCACGACGCCGCCCGGATTGCCGCCCGCCCGCGACGGGGCGGTCAGTTTCGCCCCCACCATCATCTCGGCCAGCTCTGCGGCGGTCTTCTCGCGCGGGTTGCAGCTTTCGACGACGCGGCCGCGGCGCAGGATCGTCGCCCGGTCGCAAAGCGAGCGGATTTCCTCGAGCTTGTGCGAGATATAGAGGATCGCGGTGCCCTCGGCGGCCAGTTTCCGCAGCGTGGCGAACAGGATCGCGACCTCCTGCGGGGTCAGCACGCTGGTCGGTTCGTCCATGATCAGCAGGCGCGGATCCTGCAACAGGCAGCGGATGATCTCGACCCGCTGGCGTTCGCCCGCGGACAGGCCGCCCACCAGCCGGTCGGGTGTCAGTGGCAGGCCATAGGTTTCGCTGACCTCGCGGATGCGGGCGGCGAGCCGACGCATCGGCGGCGGGGTCTCCATCCCCAGCGCGATGTTCTCGGCGACGCTTAGCGCGTCGAACAGGCTGAAATGCTGGAACACCATCGCCACGCCCGAGGCGCGCGCGGCGCCGGGACCGGCAGGGGCATAGGGCTGGCCGCGCAGGGTCATGCGGCCGGCATCGGGCTGGGCGAGGCCATAGATCATCTTGACCAGCGTGGACTTGCCCGCGCCGTTCTCGCCCAGAAGCGCGTGAATCTCGCCCTCGGCGATGTCGAAATCGACGCGATCATTGGCGACCACCCCGGGATAGGCCTTGGTCAGGCCCTCGACTGTCAGAAGCGCTTTCACCCGGCGGTCTCTCCGCGGTCGTTCTCCGTCCATCGCTTCTAGACCGCCCGCCTGCGCGGCTGCAACGGTCTCGGGCCGCGCAAGGCGGGGGCGGGCACGGTTTGCAGGCGAATGCCCGAAAAATGCCCATTTGCGGTGGCGCGGCGCGCGGGCCTTTGACCGCAGCGGCGCCGCGGCCTAGCCTGACAGGGCGGCCACAGGAGGAGGCGGTTGTTCCCCCACGCCCTGCACCATGTCCAGCTTGCGATGCCCGAGGGCGGCGCGGCCGAGGCGCGCGCGTTCTATGGCGACTTGCTTGGCCTCGACGAGGAGGAGGGCCCCGGCGCGCCCCCGGACGAGCTGTGGTTCCGCCGCGGAGAGTTGCGGATCCGGCTGGGCGTCGAGCCCGGCTTTCGCCCGGCGCGCAAGGCGCATCCGGCGCTGATGGTGCGCAAGCTCGATGCGCTGGCCGAGCGGCTGGAACGGGCCGGGCTCGACCTGCGCCGGGATGACCGCCTGCCGGGGCCGCGCCGGGTCTGTATCGACGATCCGTTCGGCAACCGCATCGAGCTGGTGGAGGGCGCGGTCTGAGCGGGCGCGGGGCGCTCCCGCCCCAGGGACCGCGCGGGGCTTGCGCCCCGCTTGCCCGGGGTTGGGCGTGGCGCCCGGCGATGCCGGGCGCGCGCCTCCGGCGGGGATATTTCGGGCCAGAAGAAGATGCGGTGCGGGCTTTTCGGCAGGCGGTGCGGGGGCTAGGGTCGGGGCATGGCTGCACCGCGATTCATCCATCTTCGACTGCATACCGAATACTCGCTGCTCGAGGGGGCGGTGCGGCTGAAGACGCTGCCCGACCTGTGCAAGGCGGCAGGCATGCCCGCCGTGGCCGTGACCGATACCAACAACATGTTTGCCGCGCTGGAATTCTCGGTTCTGGCGGCGGGCGCGGGCATCCAGCCGATCCTGGGCTGCCAGATCGACCTTGCCCATGATCCGGTTGCCCCCGGCGAACGGCCGCGCCCGCCCGCGCCGGTCGTGCTGCTGGCGCAGAGCGAGGCGGGCTATGGCAACCTGATGAAGCTGAATTCCTGCCTGTACCTGGGCAAGGCAGGGCAGCTGCCGCAGGTCACGCAAGAGGAACTGGAGGCGCATGCGGCCGGGCTGATCTGTCTGACCGGCGGGCCGGACGGGCCGTTGGGGCGGTTCCTGCGGGCCGGTCAGCGGGGCAAGGCCGAGGCGCTGGCGGTATGGCTGGCGCGCGTCTTTCCTGGGCGGCTTTATGTCGAGTTGCAGCGCCATCCGGGCGCGGGCGGACGGCTGACCGAGGCCGAGGCGGCGACCGAGCGCGGCCATGTCGAGATCGCCTATGCGATGGACCTGCCGCTGGTCGCGACCAATGACGTGCATTTCCCGAAGCCCGAGATGTTCGAGGCGCATGACGCGCTCCTGTGCATCGCGGATGGGGCCTATGTCGATCAGGCCGAGCCGCGCCGCCGGTTGACGCCGCAGCATCATTTCAAGTCGCCCGAGGAAATGGCGGCGCTGTTCGCCGACCTGCCCGAGGCGATCGCGAACACGGTCGAGATCGCGCGCCGCTGTGCCTTCAAGGCGGCCAAGCGTGCGCCGATCCTGCCCCGCTTTGCCGAGGACGAGGTCGAGGAACTGCGCCGCCAGGCCAGGGAGGGTCTTGCCGCGCGGCTGGCCGTGATCCCGCATGCCGCACCGGTCGAGGACTACGAAAAGCGGCTGGAGTTCGAGCTGGGCATCATCGAGGGGATGGGCTTTCCCGGCTATTTCCTGATCGTCGCTGATTTCATCAAGTGGGCCAAGGATCACGGCATCCCGGTGGGGCCGGGGCGGGGCTCGGGCGCGGGGTCGCTGGTGGCCTATGCGCTGACCATCACCGATCTGGATCCGTTGCGCTACAACCTGCTCTTCGAGCGCTTCCTGAACCCCGAGCGGGTGTCGATGCCCGATTTCGACATCGACTTCTGCATGCACCGCCGCGAAGAGGTGATCCACTATGTGCAGGAACGCTATGGCCGGGAAAAGGTGGCGCAGATCATCACCTTCGGCGCGCTTCTGTCCAAGGCCGCCGTCCGCGACGTGGGCCGCGTGTTGCAGATGCCCTATGGCCAGGTCGACAAGCTGTCGAAGCTGATCCCGGTCGAGGGGGTCAAGCCTGTCAGCATCGAGAAGGCGCTGGCCGACGAGCCGCGCCTGCGCGAGGCCGCCCGCGCCGAGGAGGTGGTGGACCGGCTTCTGACCTATGGCCAGCAGGTCGAGGGGTTGCTCCGCAATGCCTCGACCCATGCCGCGGGGGTGGTGATCGGGGACCGGCCGCTGGACGAGCTGGTGCCGCTCTACCAGGATCCGCGGTCCGACATGCCCGCGACCCAGTTCAACATGAAATGGGTCGAGGCGGCGGGGCTGGTGAAGTTCGACTTCCTCGGGCTGAAGACGCTGACGGTGATCCAGAATGCCATCGACCTGATCCGCGCGGCCGGGCGGGCCCTGCACGAGGGCGCGGACGGCACGCCGCTTTACCAGCCCAAGCCCGGCGCCGAGAACGATATCGGCCATATCCCGCTGGACGATCCGAAGACCTATGAGCTTTACGCCAGCGCCCGCACGGTCGCGGTGTTCCAGGTGGAAAGCTCGGGCATGATGGACGCGCTGCGCCGGATGAAGCCCACCTGCATCGAGGATATCGTGGCGCTGGTGGCGCTTTATCGCCCCGGCCCGATGGAAAACATCCCCGCCTATTGCGAGGTCAAGCACGGGCTCAGGCCGCTGGAATCGATCCACCCCTCGATCGACCACATCCTGGCGGAAACCCAGGGCATCATCGTCTACCAGGAACAGGTGATGCAGATCGCCCAGGTCATGGCGGGCTATTCGCTTGGCGGCGCTGACCTGTTGCGCCGCGCCATGGGCAAGAAGATCGCCGAGGAAATGGCCAGGGAGCGGCCCAAATTCGTCGAGGGCGCGGTGGCGAACGGCGTGCCCAGGGCCAAGGCGGGCGAGGTCTTCGACCTGCTGGAAAAGTTCGCCAATTACGGCTTCAACAAGTCGCACGCAGCGGCCTATGCGGTGGTCAGCTACCAGACCGCCTGGCTCAAGGCCAACCACCCGGTCGAGTTCATGGCTGGCGTGATGAACTGCGACATCCACCTGACCGACAAGCTGGCGATCTATGCCGAGGAAGTCCGCCGCGGGCTGGGCATCGGCATCGTGCCGCCCTGCGTGAACCGCTCGCAGGCGGGTTTTTCGGTCAACGGGGGGCGGTTGGTCTATGCGCTGGGCGCGCTCAAGAATGTCGGCGTCGAGGCGATGCGGTTGATCGTCGAGGCGCGCGGCGACCGGCCGTTTGCCACGATCTTCGATCTTGCCCGGCGGGTGGATCTCAAACGCATCGGCAAGCGGCCGCTGGAAATGCTGGCCCGCGCGGGCGCCTTCGACCAGCTTGACCCGAACCGGCGGCGGGTCTTCGAAAGCCTGGATGCGCTTTCGGCCTGGTCGGCCGCGATCCATGACCAGCGCGCCTCGGCGCAGGTGTCGCTGTTCGGCGAGGCGGGCGACGACCTGCCCGAGCCGCGACTGGCCCCGGTTGCCGACTGGCTGCCCGCCGAGCGGCTGGCCGAGGAACACAAGGCGATCGGCTTCTACCTGTCCGGCCACCCGCTGGACGATTACATGGCGGCGCTGAAGCGCAAGTCCGTGCTCAGCCTTGCCGCCGCGCGCGAGACGGCCGAGCGCAGCGGGGGGGCGATCGTCAAGGTGGGCGTGCTGGTCTCGGGCCTGCGCGAGATGAAAAGCGCCAAGGGTACGCGCTATTTCCGAATGGACCTGTCCGACCCCACCGGCCAGCTTGCGGGCGTCGCGATGTTCCCGCGCGAAGAGGCCGATCTTGCCGCCGCGCGCAAGGTGTTCGAGACCACCGACAAGGTGGTGGCGACGCTCGAAGGCCGGTTCAGCGAGGGCCAGTTCGACCCGACGATCCGCGGCGTTCAGCCGATGGATTCCGCGATTGCCGATGCGGGCGCGGCGGGGCTGGAAATCACCATCGAGACCGCCGAGGCCGCGCAATGCGTGCGCAGCCTGCTGGACCAGTTGGGCGCAGCGCCGCGGGGCAGGGCGGGCGGGCCGATCCGGCTGCGGGTGCTGAACCTGCAACTGACGGTCGAGGGCGAGACGCAGCTGCGCGATTGCTGCCTGCGGCTGCGCGGCACCTATCCGGTGACGCCCGCGGTCAAGGGTGCGCTGAAATCGTTGCCGGGCGTGGCGCTGGTCGAGGAATTCTGATGGCCGCGCCCGGTCTGTGCGCTGGCCCTGGCCAGGGGCCTGCGCTAGAACCCCGTCAACCGACCGAGCCTGCGCGCCCATGCATTCCGAACTGATCGTCTCGACCTACAACAATCCCCGCTCCCTGGCCCTGTGCCTGGACTCGGTGGCCATGCAGCGGGTCATGCCCGATGGCATCTGCATCGCCGATGACGGATCCGGGCCCGAAACCCGGGCGGTAATCGACGCCTTCGCCGCGCGCCATCCGGATCTTGCGCTGCGCCACCTCTGGCACGAGGATCGGGGCTTCGAGAAGGCCGCGATCCTGAACAAGGCGATTGCCAGTTCCCCCGCCGAGCTGCTGGTCTTCATCGACGGCGACGTGATGATCCATCCCGATTTCGTGGCCCGACATCTGCGCCTGACCCGGCCCGGACGATTCTCGACCGGCAGCCTGATCCGGCTGGACGCCGAAGCCACGGCAAGCGTGACGCCCGAGATGGTGCGAAGCGGGCTGGTCTTCGACCGGGGATGGCTGCGCCGCAACCGGGCGATCCGCAAGTTGTCGACCTGGCTCAAGACGCGCCCCTTCCCGGTGCCGGTCATGGCGGCCCTCGACCTGGTATCGCCCGTCCGCCGGGCGCTGTGCGGGGCGAACGCCTCGGTCTGGCGCAGCGATCTTCTGGCGGTCAACGGCTATGACGAGACGATCAAATATGGCGGCGAGGACAAGCATCTTGGCGTGCGGCTGAACAATGCAGGCGTGCGCGGGCGGCATCTGCGGTTTTCTGCGCCGCTGGTTCATCTCGACCATCCCCGCGACTATGCCGACCCGGACAGGATACGCCGGCACAAGGCGATGATCCGCGCCGCCCGCAAGAGCGGCGAGGCACGCACCCCCAATGGCATCGTGAAGGATGGCGAAGGCGGACGGGCCGACGCCTGACGCGATCACCAATGCGGCGGTTTCTGGTCGGCCAGCGGCACCGAGCCGCCCGCCTCGAACTCGCGCCCGGCCTCGCGGTCCAGCAACATGTCCACCTGTCGGCGCAAGAGGTCGATCTCGCGTCCGCGCCGGGCCAGTTCGTCGGACAGGTCCTCGACCTCGCGGATCAGTTGCGCGATCCGTTCTTCCAGTGCCCATCCCTCGGCCATGCCTGTCCTCCAGCGCCACCTTGCCCCGCCGCCCCCCATCCGCTAGACCCCGCGCGACAGCGCAAGGGACGGGCGAGACAGCCATGGCCAAGGATACCAAAACCCGGCGCCCAAGGGCCGAAACGCCCAAGGGCTTTCGCGACTATTTCGGCGCGGACGTGACCGAGCGCAAGGCGATGCTGGACAGGATCGCCGCGGTCTATCACCGCTACGGCTTCGATCCGCTGGAAACCTCGGCGGTCGAAACCCTGGACGCGCTGGGCAAGTACCTGCCCGATGTCGACCGCCCCAATGCCGGTGTCTTCGGCTGGCAGGAGGAGGATGGCGACTGGCTGGCGCTGCGCTATGACCTGACAGCACCCTTGGCCCGCGTCGCCGCGCAGTATCGCAACGACTTGCCCATGCCCTACCGCCGCTACGCGATGGGCCCGGTCTGGCGCAACGAGAAGCCGGGGCCGGGCCGGTTCCGCCAGTTCTATCAATGCGATGCCGACACGGTGGGGGCGGCCTCGGTCGCCGCAGATGCCGAGATCTGCGCCATGCTGGCCGACGCGCTGGAGGCCGTGGGGATCGAGCGCGGCGACTACATCGTGCGGGTGAACAACCGCAAGGTCCTGAACGGTGTGATGGAGGTTGCAGGCATCCTCGACCCCGCCGACCCCGGGAAACACGAGCACGAACGCGGCATCGTGCTCCGCGCCATCGACAAGCTGGACCGGCTGGGAGAGGAGGGGGTTCGGGCGCTTCTGGGTGAGGGGCGGAAGGACGAGTCCGGGGATTTCACCAAGGGCGCGGGGCTGTCGGACGAGCAGGCCGAGGTGGTGATGGGGTTTGTTTCCGCTTCGAAGGCCGTTGATAAAAGACTGGTGGATACGTTGGCCGCCTACCCTTCGCAGCCTCCGGCTATTGTAAGGCACATTCAAGCAGTCCAAGACGCTGGTAACGACCATGCAAGACGCAAATTGGCGCTGCCCATCGAAGCCATGGAAGCCAGGAACCGTGTTACGACAAAGTATCTCAAGGATTTGGTCGGTTCCTCGGTGATTGGCGCCGATGGGGTTGACGAGCTTGAAGCAATCTCGAACCTGCTGCAAGCCCAAGGCTACAGCCCCGACCGCATCGTGATCGACCCCTCCGTGGTCCGCGGCCTCGGCTACTATACCGGCCCGGTCTTCGAGGCCGAGCTGACCTTCGAGATCCTCGACGAAAAGGGCCGTCCGCGGCAATTCGGCTCGGTCGCGGGAGGCGGGCGGTACGATGGCCTCGTGGAACGCTTCACCGGGCAGAAGGTGCCCGCGACGGGGGTTTCCATCGGCGTCGACCGGCTGCTGGCTGCGCTGCGGGCCAGGGGACGGGCGGGGCAGACCATGCAGGGTCCCGTCATCGTCACCGTGATGGATCGCGACCGGATGGCCGATTACCAGGTGATGGTGGGCGAGTTGCGCGCCGCCGGCATCCGCGCCGAGGTCTATCTGGGCAACCCCAGGAATTTCGGCAACCAGTTGAAATATGCCGACAGGCGCGGCTCGCCCGTGGCCATCATCCAGGGCGGCGACGAGGCCGCGCGCGATGTCGTCCAGATCAAGGATCTGGTGCTGGGCGCGAAGATCGCTGAAAGGGCCAGCCTCGAGGAATGGAAATCCCAGCCCGCCCAGTTCGAGGCCCCGCGCGCCGAGCTGGTGGCGCAGGTGAAAAGGCTGCTGGCCCAGAACGGGGACTGAGCGATGGCGTCCAAGGCCGAGATCCTGGCACAGGCCGAACGGCTGCACGCCTTTTTCCGCAATGCGGGCGCGGAGCCTGTGCAGGCCGCGATCCTGCAACCGGCCGACGCGCTGCTGGACCTTTATGGCGAGGATATCCGCGCGCGCGCCTATGTCACCGCCGATGCGGCGCGGGGCGAACAGATGCTGCGGCCCGATTTCACGGTGCCGGTGGTGCAGATGCACATGCAGGCGGGCGGCGATCCGGCGCGCTACACTTATTGCGGCGAGGTGTTCCGGAGGCAGGAACGCGACCCGGACCGGCCCAACGAATATATCCAGGTGGGCTATGAACTTTTCGGCGGCGAAAACCCGGCCGAGGCCGATGCCGAGGTCTTCGCGCTGTTCTCCGAGGTGCTCTCGCCGCTGGGCCTGCGTGCGGCGACCGGCGATATCGGGCTCTTGCTGGCCGCCATCGGGGGGCTGTCGACCACACCCGAGCGCAAGGCGGCGCTGCGCCGCCACGTCTGGCGCCCGCGCCGGTTCCGCGCGCTGCTTGACCGGTTCGGCGGCCGCGCGCCCGCCCTCGAGGCGCGCAAACGGCTTCTGGCCGAGGTCGAGGCAAGGGGGGTCGCGGCGGTTCTGGATGCGGCCGGACCCGAGATCGGCCTGCGCTCGCGCGCGGATGTGGCCGCGCGCCTTGAAACGCTGGTGCAGGATGCGGCCGAGCCGCCCATCGCGGCGGCCGAGGTGGAGTTGCTGGACGACATGCTGTCGATCCGCGAAACCTGCCCGAACGCGCTGGCGCATCTGCGCGACATCGCCGTGGACCTGCCCGCCATCGCGCCCGCGCTCGACCTGCTGGAAGCGCGGCTCGAGGCGCTGGCAGGGCAGGGGATCGACGTGGACATGCTGGATTTCGAGGCCAGCTATGGCCGCACCACGATGGAATATTACGACGGCTTCGTCTTCGGCTTCTACGCCGAAACCCGGCCCGACCTGCCGCCCGTGGCCTCGGGCGGGCGCTATGACGCGCTGACCCGCATCCTGGGCCAGGGCCGCGCGGTGCCCGCGGCGGGCGGCGTGATCCGGCCCGAACTGGTGCTGGCCCTGACACGGGAGGGCGGGCAATGACGCTGAAGCTGGGCGTGCCGTCCAAGGGGCGGCTGATGGACAAGACCTTCGACTGGTTCGCGGGCCATGGGGTGAACATCCGCCGCACCGGGTCCGAACGCGAATATTCCGGCGCGGTCGAGGGCATCGCGGGGATGGAACTGGTGCTTCTGTCCGCGGGCGAGATCCCGCGCGAGCTGGCAGCGGGGCGGATCCATCTGGGCGTGACGGGGTCGGATCTGGTGCAGGAGCGGATCGCCGACTGGGAAACGCGCGTAGTCGCGCTGGAGCCGATGGGCTTTGGTTATGCCGATCTGGTGATCGCGGTGCCGCGCTGCTGGGCGGATGTCGACACGCTGGACGATCTGGACGCGGCCGCGGCGGCGTTCCGGGCGGCGCATGGGCACCGGCTGCGCATCGCGACCAAGTATCACCGGCTGGTGCGCGACTTCCTGCGCGAGGCGGGCGTTGCCGATTACCAGCTTGTCGACAGCCAGGGCGCGACCGAAGGCACGGTCAAGAACCTGACCGCCGAGGCGATCGCCGACATCACCTCGACCGGCGAGACGCTGCGCGCGAACCACCTGAAAATCCTGTCCGACGGGCTGATCCACCGCAGCCAGGCGACGCTGTTCAAGGCGCGCGCGGCGAATTGGGACGGGGCGGCGCATGACAACTTCCGCGCGCTGGGCGCACGTCTGGGGCTTGGCGGCTGAGGCGTGCGCGCCCTCAGCGCACCCCGATCTCGGCCAGTGCCGCCATCAGCCCGGGCGGCAGGCTGTCCTCATGCGCGCGGGCGCCGGACAGGTCGCGCGGCGCCTCGCGCGGGTCGAGATAGCGCCAGCCCTGGAACGGCCGGCGCGGCGCGGCCTCGGTCCGGATGACCTGTGCGTCCAGCACGATGGCGCAGCGCGCGATCCCGTCCGCCCCGGTCACCGGGTCCAGCCGCAGCACCCGCTGCCGTGCCAGGATCACCCCCTTGAACACCCAGTAAAGCGAGCCGCCCGCCAGCACCTCGTCGGCGCGCTTCGGCCACATCCGCGTGACGTGGCGCGGCAACCCGTCAGGCCCGAGGGCACGCGGATTTTGCTGCCATTCCAGCAGATCCTCGACCCGCTCGGCGCCCACGCAGAGCTTCACCAGATTGACATGGGCCGCCGCCATCTTGCCCCCAGATTCTGTTGATGAACGCCAAGCCTAGGCTAATTGTTGCGGAGTTCAAGGCGGACCCGTATTGTGGAAGGCCCGCCGACTTTCCGAGGATTGCCCAGATGACCCGCTTCTCCGCCCCCATCGCCGAACAGATCTGGGACATGAAATACCGACTCAAGGCGGCCGACGGCACGCCCGTCGATCTGACGGTCGAGGATACCTGGCGGCGCATCGCCCGCGCGCTGGCTGCCCCCGAGGCGGATCCCGCGCTCTGGGAAGACCGGTTCTATGCCGCGCTCGAGGATTTCCGCTTCCTGCCCGCGGGCCGGATCACGGCGGGGGCGGGCACCGGGCGGTCGGTGACGCTGTTCAACTGCTTCGTGATGGGCACGATCCCCGATTCCATGGCGGGCATCTTCGACATGCTCAAGGAGGCCGCGCTGACCATGCAGCAGGGCGGGGGCATCGGCTACGACTTCTCGACGATCCGGCCGCGCGGCGCCGATGTGCTGGGGGTGGCGGCGGATGCCTCGGGGCCATTGTCCTTCATGGATGTCTGGGACGCGATGTGCCGCACGATCATGTCGGCGGGGTCGCGCCGCGGCGCGATGATGGCGACGATGCGCTGCGATCACCCCGATATCGAGGCCTTCATCACCGCCAAACAGGATCCCGCTAGGCTGCGCAACTTCAATCTCAGCGTGCTGGTGACGGATGCATTCATGGCGGCGGTCAAGGACGACAAGCCGTGGGAGCTGCATTTCGGCGGCAAGGTCTATCACACTATCGAGGCGCGCGACCTGTGGAACAGGATCATGCGCGCGACCTATGATTACGCCGAGCCGGGCGTGATCTTCATCGACCGCATCAACGCGATGAACAACCTTGCCTATTGCGAGACCATCGCCGCCACCAATCCCTGCGGCGAACAGCCCCTGCCGCCCTATGGCGCCTGCCTTCTGGGCTCGATCAACCTTGCCCGGCTGGTGCGCGAGCCCTTCGAGTCACTGGCGGAACTCGACGAGGACGCGCTGGACGATCTGGTGGCGACCGCCGTGCGGATGATGGACAACGTGGTGGATGTCAGCCGCTTTGCCCTGCCGCAGCAAGAGGCCGAGGCGCGCGCCAAACGGCGGATCGGGCTGGGGGTGACGGGTCTGGCGGACGCCCTTCTGATGGTGGGCCTGCGCTATGGATCCGAGGAAGCGGCGCGTCAGACCGAACGCTGGTTGCACCGCATCGCCCGCGCCGCCTACCTGGCGTCGGTGCAATTGGCGCGGGAAAAGGGGGCGTTTCCCCTGTTCGACGCCGACAAGTACCTGGCCAGCGGTGCATTGGCCCATATGGACGCGGATGTGCGCGCCGCCATCGCCGAGCATGGCATCCGCAACGCGCTCCTGACCTCGATCGCGCCCACCGGAACGATCAGCCTTTACGCGGGCAACGTGTCCTCGGGGATCGAGCCGGTCTTTGCCTATGCCTATACCCGCAAGGTGCTGCAACGCGACGGCTCGCGCACCGAGGAGGAGGTGGTGGATCACGCCGTCCGCCTCTGGCGCGAGAAGTTCGGCGACGCGCCGCTGCCCGACTATTTCGTGGACGCCCAGACGCTGAGCCCGGCCGAACATGTCCGGATGCAGGCCGCCGCGCAGAAATGGGTGGATTCCTCGATCTCGAAGACCATCAACTGCCCCGTCGATATCAGCTTCGAGGCGTTCGAGGACGTCTACATGCAGGCCTATGAAACGGGCTGCAAGGGCTGCACCACCTATCGGCCGAACGAGGTGACGGGCTCGGTGCTGACGGTCGCGGAAAGCTCCGAGAAACGGCCCGAGGCCGAAACCGGCGCCGATGTGGTCTATCTGTCCGACCCGCTCGACCGCCCGCAGGCGCTGGAGGGCAGCACCTACAAGCTGAAATGGCCCGACAGCGAGCATGCGATCTACATCACCATCAACGACATCGTGATGGCCGGGCGCAGGCGCCCCTTCGAGGTGTTCATCAACTCGAAGAACATGGAGCATTTCGCCTGGACCGTGGCGCTGACCCGGATGATCTCGGCGGTGTTCCGGCGCGGCGGCGACGTGTCCTTCGTGGTCGAGGAACTGAAGGCCGTGTTCGACCCGCGCGGCGGCGCCTGGATGCAGGGCAAGTACATCCCCTCGATCCTGGCGGCGATCGGCGGCGTGATCGAGCGGCACATGGTCTCGATCGGCTTCATCGATGGCGAAGGCATGGGCCTGAAATCCGACCCCCGCTATCAGGCGATGGCGGTCGGAGACACCCCCCGCGGCCCCGCCTGCCCGTCCTGCGGCGCCTACGAGATGCGTATGGTCGAGGGCTGCATGACCTGCATGAATTGCGGTCACTCGAAGTGCAGCTGACGTCGCGGGCGACCAGTTTTGTTGTTTTGATTACATGCGTAAAGCTTCCATTTTGGGCGGCATTGTTGCAGAAAGGCGGCCTTCGACGTGAGGGCCTCTTTCCCCTTCAGGTTCAGGCCACGCGAACGATCTCGGCGGTGCCGAGAGCATTGAAGCGGTTGATGAGTGCGACGCGGATGTGGATTTCGGCGGTTTGGCGGTCGGGGGTGAGCCATTGGAGCGCCATTGATGAGGTGGATGGCTTCCGCTTCCGGCATCGCAATGTGCCATATTGGGTGCTGCGAACAGGGCCAACAAAGGGAGCCATCCATGGACAACATTACCACACTCGGGATCGATCTGGCGAAATCTGTTTTTCAACTGCACGGCGTCGGCGCAGACGGGCGGGCGCTACTGCGCCGCCAGTTACGGCGTAGTCAGATGCTGAAATTTTTTCAGCGCCAGCCACCCTGCCTGATCGGCATCGAGGCCTGTGCCAGCGCACATTACTGGGCACGCGAGCTGACCAAGTTTGGGCATGACGTCCGTTTGATGCAGCCTAGTGTTCTGCACCTGACACAGGATTCCCGACGTCGCACTTCTGTGGCATGATCGGAGCATGAGACGCTCCGACATTTGCCTTTACCTTGGCCCCGCCGACCGCGCTGAGCTTCAAGCTTTGCTGACCAACCGCAACACGGCGCGCAAGCTCGCATGGCGTGCGGGCATCGTGCTCGCGACTGCGGATGGCGC
>OMKS01000953.1_pt1 | contig 26723 bp, 25 predicted proteins | sample 1674721 | NCBI WGS metagenome assembly OMKS01 (sample SAMN06264996, study PRJEB25208) | sediment metagenome | isolation source: hot spring sediment | place: USA: California | collected 2014-09-02 | reverse complement strand
CAGAAGACGGCATACGAGATCTAGTACGGTCTCGTGGGCTCGGAGATGTGTATAAGAGACAGGTACCGGCCGAGCCGGTCAGGCTGTGGAGCTGGCGGTGCAGGGCGCTGGTGGCCTCCGGGGCGCCGGCGCGCGCGTCGGTGACCAGAAGGCGCAGTTCCGCAAGGCGCTGAGGAAGGCGCGCCACGTAGGCATCTCGCACTTCAGCGAGTCGGCGTTGCAGTTCCCTGTCGCCGTCAGCCATGCGTTCGCGTCCAGATCTCGCGAATCATGGCGGCGAGCTTCATGGGGTCGAAGGGTTTGGCGATCACGCCCGCGGCCCCCAGCGCCCTGTAGGCCTCGACCTCTGGCGTCTGTACGTTGGCGGTGATGAACACCACGGGGATGTCGGCGGCGCCGGAATGGCTGCGCAGGGCCGCCAGGGTAGCGGGACCATCCATGTCGGGCATCATGACATCGAGCAGGATGAGGTCGGGGGCAAAACGGTCAACGCACTCGATGGCTTCCGCCCCGGAACCGCAGATCTCGACCGTGAAGCCGCCAACTGTCTCCAGCGCGATGCGGGCAATGGTCTGGATGTCCGGTTCGTCCTCGACGTAGAGGATGCGCTGCAGGCTCTTCATGCTGGAATCCCGGTCAGGTCGCGAGTGCGGGGCCGAGCGGCCCGGATGGCGGTGTGCCGCAACTATATCACCGCGCCTGTGGGTGGGAATGTAAAACAATGTCACCCCCGGTTGCCGTGTCAGGCCAGCTGCTCGAGCCGGTAGCCGTAGCGGTACACCGAGGTCAGGCGCCAGCCGTGCGCCGCGTCGAGCCGCAGTTTCTTGCGCAGACGGCTCATGTGCGTATCCACGGTGCGAGTGTTGAACTCGGGGCCGCGCTGCCAGACGTTCTCGAGAATGCGGTTGCGCGACAGGACCTGGTTGGCGTTTTTGAAGAGAAAGGCGGCCAGCTCGAACTCGGTGCCGGTGACCCGGATCTCCTCGTCATCGAGCATAATGCGGCGATGGCTGAAGTCGATGTGGTAGTTGCCGTAGACCAGTACGTCGCGTTCCGGCGCCGCGGGTTCCATGCGCCGCTCCAGGGCCCGGATGCGCGCGACCAGCTCCTTGTGCTTGAGCGGCTTGCACATGTAGTCGTCGGCGCCGCCCTCCAGCGCGCGAACGATGTCGTCTTCGTCGTCCCGCACGGTGACGAACAGCACCGGCATGCGCCATCCCATGCGTTGCCGTATCCAGTCGAGGACCTCGATGCCGCTGGTGTCCGGCAGCTCCCAGTCGATGATGAACAGATCGTACTGGCCCACCGGCGTGCACGTCATGAACGCCGCACCGGTATCGAAGGTATCGCTTTCGTGGCCCGCATGTTCGAGCCAGAGCGAGAGCACCACTGACTGGTCCCTATCGTCCTCCAGGATCGCAATTCGCACGCAGGCAGGACTCCTTTATTTAGTTGCCATGTGTTCCATTATACCGATAACCGGTTCCCCGCCGCGGGGATGGCCCGCCCGGGTGGCAGCCGTGCCGCCCATTCACGATCACCGCGCGGTCGCCGTTGGCGGCGGCACGAAAACAGCGTAACATTCTGTATTTCCGGAAGAAAGCACAGAACTTCCGGCGTGATGTTCAGGGAGGGACGCGGCCGCTCGGCGGCACGTCGGTGGCTATACTGAGTAGAGACGTTAAGACTCCTCCGAGATCAGGCCTAATGAGCAAGCGCCGGGACAAGACGATCATCAACGACGACGATCCGCGCCACTCGACCACTGAGATCCGTGCATCGATCCGTCGTGTCCTCGATCAGCGCCAGGCCGGTCAGCGTTCCGGTGAGTTCCCGATGCTGAAGGATCGGCGCAGCGGCGAGGATCGACGGGGCTGGCAACCCATGCCGCCCCTGCCCTTCACCGACAGTCACGGGGTGCTGGTCACGCGCGACCGGCGCCACATCCCGGACCGGCGGGTCAGCAATATCGACGTGTCCTGGAAAGATCGGGACAAGGACTAGCCGCTCGGCGGCCAACGGCGGATCACATGGGTGTACTGGACGAACTCAAGCGGCGGGCAGAGCAGCTCAAGACCGAGGAGGCGCGGGTTGCCGAGCAGCGTGCCGAGCGCCTGGTGCACGCGCGCGACACGCTGTCACCGGCGCTTGCGCGCATCCATGCCTACCTTGAGGAGCTGGCGCAGCAACTCGAGATCGTGCACCCGGCGGTCAAGGCCGATTTCCCCATCCGCGACGTCGGCGTGCTCGACGGCCTGAGCCAGGGTGGGTACCGCGTGTCGCGGGAGGTCGATGCAGCGGGCACCCACAGCGTGGTGTTCTCCTGCGTGCTGCAGAGTCGCCGGCATTATCGCTTCGAGCTAAGCGTGCCGGGGCAGGTGGACAGCTGGCTGAACCAGCTGCGCATGCACGGCCTCAAGGTGGACCACGCCCAGGTGCTGGAGGAGAACAGCGTCGGGCACCGCGTGTGGATCAATGTCGCCGGGTACGTGCCCGTGCGGCTGCGGTTCTCCGCGGACGTCGACAACGAGGCGATCCTGCTGCGGGTACAGAACTACGATGACTTGAACGAACTGCGCCACCGCATCCGGCCGGAGCAGATCGACGAGCCGTTTCTGGACGAACTCGGGCGCTACATCCTGCGCAAGCCCAATCGCTTTCTCAAGCTGGAGGTGCCGGCAGAGGTGCGCAACCGGTTGCGCCGTCGCATCGAGGAAGACCAGCGGCGCAAGCAGGACGAGCTCGGCGGCCCGGTGGGGGTACTGTCGTCCCGCATCCGGGCGCTGTTCAAGCGTCACTTCGTGCTGCAGCTGCGCCTGGGTGACAGGAGCTATCGCACCGACGACCAGGCCGACGGCTTCGTGATGGGGCGGGGCGATAACTGCGACATGGTGATCAACGCCAGCCACGTGTCGCGGCGACACGCCCGCATCGAGTGGCGCATGGGAGATTTCGTGCTGGTCGACGAGAGTCGCAACGGCACCTATGTCAGCACGCCGCAGCAGGAGGCCATCCATCTGCGTCACGAGGAGATCGTGCTCACCGGCAGCGGCATCATCAGCCTCGGCGCGCCGATCGATGCCGATGCCGCCCACCTGATTCACTATTCGCTCTGAGGCCTTCGCCCTGTCGAAACGGTATCCGCGTGACCCTGTGATGAGACACACCGCCAGCCACCTGCTTCTCCCGAGGCATATCGTACACCCGCCGTCAGCCGTGGCGGGGTGGGCGGGTTGATGGTCGCCCCGGTCCCGCGCAAGGGGCGCGGCGCGCAGAGCAATCGCGACGGCCGTTTCGAGTCGCTCGGCCACGAGGCGGTGGACGACGGCTGGGGCGAGGTGCCCGAACCCGCCCCACTGCGTACCGAGGTCACGGTCGACCGGGCGCGCAGCGTGATCACCCGCAATGACTCGCCTGACGTCCCGTTTCGCCAGTCGATCAACCCGTATCGTGGCTGCGAGCACGGCTGCAGTTACTGCTTTGCACGTCCCAGCCACAGCTATCTCGGCCTGTCCGCCGGCCTCGACTTCGAGACCCGCCTGTTCTACAAGCCGCAGGCCGCAGAACTCCTGGCGGCCGAGCTGCGCCACCCCGGCTACCGCTGCGAGCCGATTGCGCTGGGCGTGAACACCGACGCCTATCAGCCGGTGGAGCGGCGTTTCGAGGTCACCCGGCAACTGCTCGGGGTGATGCGCGACTTTGGCCAGCCGGTCTCGCTCATTACCAAGTCGGCGCTCATCGAGCGCGACCTCGATCTGCTGGCACCGATGGCGGCCGAGGGCCTGGCCGAGGTGATGATCTCGATCACCACCCTGGACGCGGGTCTGGCACGGCGCATGGAGCCGCGCGCCGCCTCCCCGGCGCGCCGCCTGCAGAGCATCGAGCGCCTGGCCGCCGCCGGGGTGCCCGTGGGTGTGCTGGTCGCGCCCGTGATTCCGGGACTTACCGATCATGAGCTCGAGGGCATCCTCGAGCAGGCCGCGGCCGCCGGGGCGCGGGAGGCCGGCTACGTGATGCTGCGCCTGCCGCACGAGCTGCGCGAGCTGTTCCCCGAGTGGCTGGCGGCGCAGGTGCCGCTGCGCGCCAAACACGTTATGAGCCTGCTGCGGGACCTGCGTGGCGGGCGCGAGAACGATGCCCGCTTCGGCAGCCGCATGCGTGGCGAGGGGCCGCTGGCAGAGCTCCTTGCCCGGCGCTTTGCCGTGGCGGCAAGGCGCCTGAAGCTGAACCGGGAACGGCGGTTGCTCGTCTGCGACCGCTTCGCCCCGCCCGCCCGCAGCGGCGACCAGCTGGGGCTGTTCGATACATGAAGACACTTGCCGACTACCTCGCCCCCGGGCTCGACATCGTCTCGGTGGGGCTCAATCCCTCCACCAATGCGGTGAAGGCCGGCTACTATTTCGCGACACCGCAGAACCGCTTCTGGCGGGCGTTCAACGCCTCGGGGCTGCCGGCCGCCCCGGTCGAGCCGGGTGTGGGGGCGATGCGCCTGCTGCTCGCGCGTGATCGCATCGGCTTTACCGACGTGGTGAAGCGCCCGAGCAGCAGCGGTTCGGTACTGCGGGCCGCCGACTTTCGCGCCGACGCACCCCGCCTCAACGAGAAGTTGCTCGGCTGCGCCCCGCGCATCGTCTGGTTCCACGGCAAGGTGGCCTGGCGGCAGTTCCTGGTCCACGCGGGCTACGCCACAGACCCGGGCGACTGGGGCGAGCAGGCGGTGTGCATCGGCCAGTCCCGGGTGTTCGTCAGTCCCAACCCGAGCCCGGCCAACGCCCAGTTCTCGTTGGCGGTGATCACGGCGAGCTACCGGGCGCTCGCCGACCTGCGGGAAGGCCTGGTAGCGTGACGCCCGTGCAGTGGCGCACGCTCACGGCGGCCTGCCTGATCGTCGCCGGCATTTTGAATGCCGCGGCGGCGCTGGGTTTTGGCCTGGCGGGGCTGCTGACCCAGTGGGCGGTGTCCGGCAATGCCGGTTTCTGGTACGACCTGTGGGAACAGCTGGGCGGCGAGGTAGTGCGCACCCAGGCCGAGGCGGTTGGCGCCTGGATCGGGCGCGTGCTGGTGTACTGGGCGCTGCTGCTCGCGCTGAGCGCACCGCTGCTGGTCGCCGGCGGCATCCAGTGCGCCCGCGGGCGCATGCCCGGGCTGGTAGCCGCTGCGGGCTATACCGGCTTCGTGCTGGAGTTGCTGGGGATGGCGGTGAGTGGCGTCGGGGTGCTGCATCTGCCGGGACTGGCTGCCGGGCCGCTGGTCTTCGTGACGCTGCGGCGCATGCGGGAGCCATGACGCAGGACGCCCGCGAAGGCGGGCGTCCGGGCAAGGCTTGCGTGCCGCGATCAGCCGCGCTGATCGATGGGCACGTACTCGCGCGCGGCCTCGCCGGTATACAGCTGGCGCGGGCGGCCGATGCGCGACTCCGGATCTTCCATCATCTCGTTCCAGTGCGAGATCCAGCCCACGGTGCGGGCCAGGGCGAAGATCACGGTGAACATGTTCAGCGGGATGCCCATGGCGCGAAGGATGATACCCGAATAGAAGTCCACGTTCGGGTAGAGCTTGCGTTCCTGGAAGTACTCGTCTTCCACCGCGATCCGCTCCAGCTCCAGCGCGGTCTCGAACAGCGGCTGGTTCTCCGCGCCCAGGTGCGCGAGCAGCTCGTGACACATCTTGCGGATGATTTTCGCGCGCGGGTCGTAGTTCTTGTAGATGCGGTGGCCGAAGCCCATCAGGCGGAAGGGGTCGTCCTTGTCCTTGGCGCGGGCCACGTAGTCCTGGATGTTGCCGCCCGAGTCGACGATCTCTTCCAGCATGCGAATCACGGCCTCGTTGGCGCCGCCGTGCAGCGGCCCCCACAGCGAGGCGATGCCGGCGGACACCGCCGCGAAGGGGTTGGCCTCCGAGCTGCCCGACAGGCGCACGGTGGAGGTCGAGGCGTTCTGCTCGTGATCGGCGTGCAGGATCAGGATCAGGTCCATCGCGCGGGTGAACAGCGGGTTGGGCACGAATTTCTCGGTGGGCACCGCGAACATCATGCGCAGGAAATTCTCGGTGTAGTTCAGCGAGTTGTCCGGGTACATGAACGGCTGGCCCAGCGAGTACTTGTAGCTCCAGGCCGCGATGGTCGGCATCTTGGCGATCAGGCGATGGGCCGCGATCTCGCGCACGCGCGGGTTGTGCACGTCGCTGGAGTCGGCATAGAAGGCCGACAGCGCGCCGACCACGCCCACCATGATGGCCATCGGGTGGGCGTCGTGACGGAAGCCGTCGTAGAAGCGGCGTACCGCCTCCTGCACCATGGTGTGCTCGGTGATGATGGTGTCGAACTCGTCGAGTTCGACCTTGGTCGGCATCTGCCCGTAGAGCAGCAGGTAGCAGGTCTCGAGGTAGCTGCTCTTTTCGGCGAGCTCCTCGATCGGGTAGCCGCGGTACATCAGCACGCCTTCGTCACCGTCGATGAAGGTGATGGCGCTGCGGCAGCTGGCGGTGGACATGAAGCCCGGATCGTAGGTGTAGTAGCCGAGTTCGCGGGACAGGCCGCGCACGTCGATGGCGGGGGCGCCCATGTTGCCCCGCAGCACCGGCAGCTCGACCTGCTTGCCCGTGGCGTTATCGGTTACCGTGACTGTGTCCTTGCCCATCGCTAGACACCTCAAAGAGTTTGGATTATTTGACTACGGACATCCCGGCAGGCGGGAGGCCGGCGGAAAGAGGTATATGCTACCAGACCGCGGCGGGATTGGCGCGGTGGTGTGAATTCACGGCGATGGGTAGACTGGCAGGAAAGATGCCGGGCAGATGATCCCGGCGCGGAGATCTCCAATCATGTCCAAACCGACCGACGTCGAACTCAAGCAGGCCCTGGCCGAGGCCGCGCGTATGCGCGAGCATGGCGAGGATCCGCATCATGTCGCCAAGGCGTTGCTGAACCTGCATTACCGGTTCCGTTACCTCGAGGACGTGCTGGTAGCCGCCGAGCATTACCTGCGCGGTCAGGGCGAGCACGAGCACGCGCGGCTGGTGCGCGCGATCGAGCATTACCACGAGGCCGACTCGCTCACCTCCAGCCAGTACGACAAGCCGAGCTGGCTGGCCTGACCGCAGCGGCGGCGTGGCCGGCCGCAGGGCACCGGATTCGAACCAAGCATACGAGGCGACGAAGAACATGGACAAGACCCGGATACTGCTCGTGGACGATCATGCGATCGTGCGCTTCGGTTTCCGCTACCTGCTCGAGGACGAGCCTGGCCTCGAGATTCGCGAGGTCGAATCGGCCGAGGCGGCGTGCAGCGTCTACACCGAGTTCGCGCCCCAGGTGGTGGTGATGGACATGATGATGCCCGGCATGGGCGGGCTCGAGGGCGTGCGGCGAATCATGGCCAAAGACGGACAGGCACGGATCCTGGTTCTCAGCATGCGCAACGATCCCGAGTACGTGGCGCGGGCCACCGAGGCCGGCGCCCTGGGCTACATCACCAAGAGTGTGGCCTCCGAGGAGCTGGTCAAGGCCGTGCACGCGCTGCTGGCCGGGCGGCGCTACCTGAGCAGCGACGTCCAGCCCCGGCCGCGGGATCCGGCCGCGCAGAGCGATGATGCCCGCCTGCAGGCGCTGTCCCGGCGCGAGTTCGAGGTGTTTCGCATGCTGGCGGAGGGGCAGTCGGTGACGGAGATCTCCGAGCGGCTGCACCTGAGCCCAAAGACGGTGAGCAACCACCGCGCCCATATCATGGAAAAACTCGGCGTGAAAAATGTCGTCGAGCTGACCCGCCTGGCGATCCGCAGCGGACTGCTCGACGCCTGAGCCCCCCGGGGCGGGACCGTGGGCCGAAACGGGGCCGCGGATGACCCAGCGCAATGCCGGCGCGGGCGGGGTCTACTAGGCTCCAGGTTACATACGCGCAGTCATGGAGGTGCAGGGTGGCCAGACGGCAACAGCTCACGCTGGACGGCAACGAGGCGGTGGCACGTATCGCCCACCGGCTCAACGAGGTCATCGCCATCTATCCGATCACGCCGGCTTCGCCCATGGGCGAGCACGCCGATGCCTGGTCGGCGGCGGGTGAGGCCAACCTCTGGGGCACGGTGCCGCGCATCATCGAGATGCAGAGCGAGGCGGGGGCGGCCGGCGCCATCCACGGCGCGCTGCAGGGCGGGGCGCTCACCACCACCTTCACGGCCTCCCAGGGCCTGCTGCTGATGATCCCCAACATGTACAAGATCGCCGGCGAACTCTCGCCGACGGTCTTCCACGTGGCCGCCCGCTCCATCGCCAGCCAGGCGCTCTCCATCTTCGGCGACCATTCCGACGTGATGGCCACCCGCGCCACCGGCTTTGCCCTGCTGGCCTCGGGCTCGGTGCAGGAGGCCCAGGACTTCGCCCTCATCGGCCAGGTCGCCTCACTGCAGGGCCGTGTGCCGCTGCTGCACTTCTTCGATGGTTTCCGTACCTCGCACGAGCTCGCCAAGATCGAAGTGCTGGATGACGACGTGCTGCGCGCGCTCCTGCCACAGGATGCGCTGCATGCCCATCGCGCCCGCGCCCTGAGCCCCGCGCATCCCGTGCTGCGCGGCAGCTCGCAGAACCCGGACGTCTTCTTCCAGGGGCGGGAGAGCGTCAACCGCTGCTACGATGCCTTTCCCGGCGTGGTGCAGCAGGCCATGGACGACTTCGCCGCCCTGACCGGCCGGCAATATCACCTGTTCGACTACGTCGGCCACCCCGAGGCCGAGTGTGCGCTAATCCTGATGGGCTCGGGGGCCGAGACGGCCGAGGAGACGGTCGACTGCCTCCAGCGCCGGGGCGAGCGTGTGGGGCTCGTGAAGGTACGTCTCTACCGGCCCTTCGATGCCGCGGCGCTGCTCGAGGCCCTGCCGGCAACGGTCACCCGCATCGCGGTGCTGGATCGCACCAAGGAGCCGGGTGCCGACGGCGAGCCGCTGTACAAGGACGTGATCACGGCGCTCTACCAGGCCGTCGCCAGCGGACATGTGGGGCAGGCGCCGCGGGTCATCGGCGGGCGCTACGGGCTGTCGTCCAAGGAATTCACCCCGGGCATGGTCAAGGCCGTGTTCGACGAGCTGGCGAAGGATCGCCCGCAGCAGCCCTTCACCGTCGGTATCCACGACGACGTCACGCAGCTGAGTCTCGACTGGGATCCGGCGTTTCGCACCGACGCACCCGAGGATGTCGTGCAGTGCGTCTTCTATGGCCTCGGCTCCGACGGCACGGTCAGCGCCAACAAGAACTCCATCAAGATCATCGGCGAGGCCACCGATCTCTACGCCCAGGGCTACTTCCAGTACGACTCGAAGAAGTCCGGCGCGGTGACCGTCTCGCACCTGCGCTTCGGGCCCCGGCCAATCCGCTCCGCCTATCTCGTCGGTGATGACGACGCGAACTTCGTCGCCTGCCACCAGCCGGTGTTCCTCGAGCGCTACGACATGCTCGACAAGGCCGCGCAGGGCGCGGTGTTCCTGCTCAACAGCGCGGCCGCGCCGGAGGCCGTGTGGGACACGCTGCCGCGGCGCTATCAGGCGCAGATCCTCGACAAGGGCATCCGGCTGTTCGTCATCGATGCCTACGCGGTGGCCGAGCAGGCCGGCATGGGCAAGCGCATCAACACCATCATGCAGACCTGCTTCTTCGCCATCTCGGGCATCCTGCCGCGCGAGCAGGCGATCGAGGCGATCAAGGCGGCGGTGGAGAGCACCTACGGGCGCAAGGGCCGGCGCATCGTCGAGTTCAACTACCGGGCCATCGACGCCGCCCTGGCCGCCCTGCACGAGGTGCCGGTGCCCGACAGCATCACCAGCACCGTCGAGCGTAAGCCGCTGGTGGGCGAGGACGCCCCGGCCTTCCTGCGCGAGGTCACGGTGCCCATCATCGCCGGTCGCGGCGACGCCGTGCCGGTGAGCCGCATGCCCATGGACGGCAGTTTTCCGCTGGGTACCGCCGCCATCGAGAAGCGCAACCTGGCGCTGGAGATCCCGGTCTGGGAGCCGGACCTGTGCACCCAGTGCGGCAAGTGCCCGTTCGTCTGCCCGCACGGGGTGATCCGCGCCAAGCTGTTTCCAGAGGCCCTGCTCGAGGACGCGCCGCCGACCTTCAAGGCCGCGCCCGTGCTCGGCAAGGACTACCCGCAGGGCATGATGATGACCTACCAGGTCGCGCCCGAGGACTGCACGGGCTGCGGCCTGTGCGTGGACATCTGCCCCATCCGCGACAAGGGCAATGCCAGCCGCAAGGCGCTCAACATGGCCCCGCAGCCGCCGCTGCGCGAGGCGGAGCGCGAGAACTGGGACTTCTTCCTCTCGCTGCCCAGCCACGACCGGCGCGAGGTGAAGGAGAAGACCCTCAAGGGCGCGATGCTGTTCGACACCCTGTTCGAGTTCTCCGGTGCCTGCGAGGGCTGCGGCGAGACGCCCTACATCAAGCTCGCCAGCCAGCTCTTCGGCGACCGCATGGTGGTGGCCAATGCCACCGGCTGTTCGTCGATCTACGGCGGCAACCTGCCGACCACGCCCTGGACCACCAACGGCGAGGGCCGGGGGCCGGCCTGGAACAACTCCCTGTTCGAGGACAACGCCGAGTTCGGACTGGGTCTGCGCCTGGCCATCGACAAGCAGCGCGAGTACGCCACCGAGCTGCTGCAGGCCCAGCGCGACGCGGTCGGCGCGGAGCTGGCGGATGCCATCCTCGGCGCCGACGAGCAGGACGAGGCCGGCATCCACGAGCAGCGCGAGCGCATCCGCGAACTCGACGAGAAGCTAAAGATCCTCGACACCCCGGCCGCGCGTGAACTGCTGAGCCTGTCCGAGAACCTCGCGCGCAAGAGCGTGTGGATCATCGGCGGCGACGGCTGGGCCTACGACATCGGCTTCGGCGGCCTGGACCACGTGCTCGCGTCCGGCCAGGACGTGAACATCCTGGTGCTCGACACCGAGGTGTACTCCAACACCGGTGGGCAGACCTCCAAGGCCACGCCGCGCGGGGCGGTGGCGAAGTTCTCCGCCGGCGGCAAGCCCACGGCGAAGAAGGACCTGGCGCGCATCGCCATGAACTACGAGCACGTCTACGTCGCCCACGTGGCCTACGGGGCGAAGGACGTGCAGACCCTGCGCGCCTTTCTGGACGCGGAATCCTGGCACGGGCCCTCGCTGATCATCGCCTATTCGCCCTGCATCGCGCACGGCGTGGACCTGGCCAACAACCACCGCCAGCAGCAGCTCGCGGTGGACAGCGGGCACTGGCCGCTGTTGCGCTACGACCCGCGCCAGGCCGAGGCGGGCAAGAACCCGCTGCACCTGGACTCGAAGCCGCCCTCCATTCCCTACCGCGAATTCGCGATGAGCGAGGCGCGCTTCTCCATGCTGGCGCGCTCCAGTCCCGAAGCGGCAAAGCACCTGCTCGATCAGGCGCAGGCGGAGGTCTCGGAGCGCTACCACCGTTACGAGCAACTCGCCGAACTGGCCTGGACCTTCGAGGACGAATGGGCGGAGCAGGCCTCGGACGACAAGCCGCGCGACCAGCAGGCCAGCGATGAAGGAGAAACGGCATGAGCGCAATCGACCTGAAGACGCAGTACCTGGGGCTTGCGCTCGACAGCCCGCTGGTGCCTTCGGCCTCGCCGCTCAGCCGTTCGCTGGACACGGCGCGCCGCCTGGAGGATGCCGGCGCGGCCGCCCTGGTCATGCATTCGCTGTTCGAGGAGGCGGTGCACAGCGAGCAGGCAATGCAGGCGCGTTTCCTGCACCACCAGGCCATCGGGCACGCCGAGGCCGACTCCTTCCTGCCGTTACCCGAGCACTATCTCAACGAGGTGGACGAGTACCTGGAGACCCTGCACAGCCTCAAGAAGAGCCTCGCGATCCCGGTGATCGCGAGCCTCAATGGCATGACCCTGGATGGCTGGATCGCCCACGGACGCGAACTGGCCGAGGCGGGGGCCGACGCCCTGGAGCTCAACGTCTACTACATCCCGGCCAATCTGGATGAATCCGCGGCCGAGGTCGAGGCGCGTTATCTCATGCTCCTGCGCGAGCTCAAGGCCAGCGTCGACCTGCCGGTGACGATGAAGCTCTCGGCGCAGTTCAGCGCGCCGGGCTACTTCATTCGCCAGCTGGAGGCCGCCGGGGCCGATGGGGTGGCACTGTTCAACCGCTTCTACCAGCCCGATATCGACATCGAGACCCGCGAGGTGGTGCCGCGTCTGGAACTCTCCTCATCCGTGGAGTCGCTGTTGCGCATTCGCTGGCTCGCCATCCTGCGTGGCCGCGTCGGACTGTCGCTTGCCGCCACCGGCGGCTTCCACGCGGTGGAGGACGTGGTCAAGGCGCTGATGGCCGGCGCCGACGTGGTACACCTGTGCAGCGCGCTGCTGCGCCACGGCCCCGAATACCTCCGCGAGGTCCGCGCCGGTCTGCAGCACTGGCTGGAGGTGAACGAGTACGCCTCCGTGGACCAGATCAGGGGTTCGGTCTGCCAGCGGCATGCCATCGACCCGGCGGCGTACGAGCGCGCCAATTACCTGGATGTGCTGGACAGCTATTCGCCGGCGCCGGGCGTGAGGCGCTGAAGGCGGCGGCATGAAGAAACCACGTCTCAACTTCCTCGTCGATGTGGCCGCCTTCGCGGCCTTCGTCTTCATGGCGTCCACCGGCGTGCTGCTGGTCTACAGCCTGCCGCCGGGCAGCGGTCGGTGGGTGACGGTCTGGGGACTCACGCGTCACCAGTGGGGTGACATTCACCTGTGGCTGGCGGTGGTCTTCCTCGTCATCCTGGCCCTGCACGTGGTGCTGCACTGGCGCTGGATCGCGAGCATGTTCCGGGGCGGGGCACACGAGGCGCCGGGCTGGCGGCTGGTGCTGGGCGTCGTGAGCGTGGTGCTGATCATCGCGCTGGCCATCGCGCCATTCGTTACCGGCGTGGATGCCGCAGCCGGCGACCCGCGGCCGGGGCAAGGCGGGCAGCGACCGCACCTGCCCTGACAGGGATCTAGGTCGGATAGGGGGCTACCGACAGGCCCATGTCATTGTGCCGACACCAGTCGGTGAATTCCTCCGCGTCCAGCGCGTGGTTGAAGTAGAAGCCCTGCGCGTAGTCGCAGTCCATCGCCCGCAGGGCCTGGGCCGTGCCCAGGTCTTCCACGCCCTCGGCGACCACGTCGAGCCCGAGGCTGTGCGCGAGGTTAATGGTCGAGCGCACGATGATCAGGTCCTGCTCTTCCTGCAACATGTTCGAGACGAACGAGCGATCGATCTTCAGCGCGTGCAATGGCAGTTGCTTGATGTACGACAGCGAGGAGTAGCCCGTGCCGAAGTCGTCGATGGCCAGCCGCACGCCAAAGGCCGAGATGCGCTGGATCTGCTCCAGGGCCCGGTCCGGGTCGCTCATCAGCGCCGTCTCGGTGATCTCGAGTTCCAGGCGTGAGGGGTCGGCCGGGTAACGGTCGAACAGTTCTTCCAGGCGACTGCCGCAGTTCTGGTCGAGCAGGTTGCGCACCGAGAGATTCACCGACACCTCGAGATCCAGACCCGCGTCGTGCCAGGCGGCCAGCTGTTGCAAGGCCTTGGAAACCACCTGTTCGGTCAGTGGCTGAATGAGGTCGCCCATCTCGGCCAGGGGGATGAACTTGGCCGGCGGCACGAGCCCGAGTTTCGGGTGATCCCAGCGCACCAGGGCCTCGCAGCCGATGATACGGTGATGGGCGAGATCGATCTTGGGCTGGAAGTGCAGCACCAGCTCGTCCTCGCGGATGGCGGTGCCCAGCTCGCTCATCAGCGTGAGGCGCTCCGGCGTGTGTGCGTCGAGTTCCGGGCGGTAACGGGTGATGGGGACGGCCGAGTGCTTGGCCGCGTACATCGCCACGTCGGCGCAGCGCAGCAGTGCGTGACTGTCTTCGCCATTGTCCGGGTAGATGGCAACGCCGATGCTCCCGCCAATCTCGAGACTGATCCCTGCCGCCGGAAACGGCTGACGGATGGCATCGACGACCGCCCTGGCAGCATCGAGGGCGGTGTCCGCCGAATCGATGTCCCGGAGCAGCACGGCAAACTCGTCACCGCCCAGCCGATAGGTGCCCGAGGCATGCTGTCGCAGTGCCTGCTGGACGCGGGGGCCGATGTGGCGCAACAGGTCGTCGCCGACCTTGTGGCCAAGGGTGTCGTTGACCTCCTTGAAGCGATCGAGGTCGAGCAGCATCAACGCCAGATGTCCCTGCTGTGAGCACGCCGTCTCGATGGCGTCCTTGCAGTCGTTGTGCAGGGCAGTGCGGTTGAGCAGCCCGGTGAGCGGGTCATGCAGGGCCTGGTAGCGCAGGCCCTCGATGTGGCGCACATTGGATATCGCCAGCGAGACCGTGGTACCGACGGTGCCCAGTGTTTCCAGCGCCGCGCGGTTGAGCGGGAACGGTGTGCGAAATGCCAGCGCGATGATGCCGAGGGTCTCGCCATGGGCCGAGATCGGGATGACGGCGGCGGATCGAAAGCCGTCCCGGACGAGGTGCTGGCGGACGCTGGGTTCGATGCGTTCATCGTCCCCGATGTCGGGACTGACGAGCAGCTTGCGCCGGGTGATGGCGATCCCGAACAGCGTGCCCTTGATGGGCAGCACAGTGCCCACCTGGTGACGCACGGCGTTGAAGCCGCGCTCGTAGACCAGGTTGAGTTCCTGGTGATTGGGCGAGAGCAGGTAGAAGGCGACGCGCGGTGCGTGGCTCAGGGTCTCCAGCACGTGCACCGTCTCCTCGGCGATACGCGCGGTGCTGCGCATCTGGTGCAGGCGGGTCGCGAGTCGGTTGATGACCTGGAGCTGCTCGTTCTTCTCGCGCAGGGCCTGTTCGGAATCCTGCAGGGATTGCTCGGAGCGCTTGCGGCGCGTGATGTCGCGCACGATGGCCTGCAGCAGCTGCTCGCCCTCGAACTCAATGGCGTTCAGGCTGACCTCGGTATCGAAGGCCGTGCCGTCGTGGCGCAGGTGCCGCCATTCAAAGAACTGTGGTTCGCCGTTGAGCGCCGCGCGGATCTTTTCCTGCGCCTTGTCGCGCGAGGGCTGACCATCGGCCTGGATTTCCGGAGAGAAGGCCAGCGGTGTCCTGCCGATGATCTCGTCGCGCTCCCGTCCGAACATGCGCAGTGTCCGCTGGTTGCAGTCGATGAACTGTTCTCCCTGCATGATGAAGATGGCATTACCCGCCATGTTGAACAGTGCGCTGTAGCGCGAGAGGTTGTCGTGCAGCTCGTGGTCTATGTGCCGGCGCTCGAGTTCCAGGCTGGCCCAGGCGGCGAACACGTGTAGGATGCGCGCGGTCAGTTCCGGGTTCTCGATGGGAGTGTGCCGGATCCCGACCATGATGCCGGCAATCTCGTCACGCGAATTGCGCAGCGCCATGCCGATGTAGCCATCGACCTGAAAGCGCTCCAGCAGGGGGTCGTTCGGGAAGCGCTTGCGCGTGCCATGCGGGATGACGAGCACGGATTCGCGCAGGGTCACGTCGCAGGGCGAGCGTGGGAGTTCGTAGGTCAGCTCGGGCTGCAGCTGACCATCGCCGAAAGTCGCCAAGGTACGGATACGTCGCGGAGGGCCAGGTTCGTACTCGCCGACGTAGAAGATGTCGAAACCGAGCTGGCGCGCCAACGTGGAGACGAGGTGTTCGAAGAAACCGGGGCCGATGCCACTCGCCACTTCACGCGAAATGCTGGCCAGCAACCTGGTTTCGTCCATGCGCAGGTCGACATGCTGCAGTGTCCCGGGTTTGCTGTCAGTGGTCGTCATCGCAGGATTCGGATCGGGCTTGGCGGCCTGCCTCGCAGGTTGATGTGCGGGCCTGAATTCAATCATAAGGCATGGGGTCGGGGTTGGATACCGCTGCTGCTACCGGTGATGCGATAGCGGTCACGTATTTCATTACCCCCTAACATGCTGATATGACAAGCCGTTCGATTGGGGCGCGTCCCCCACCGTGACTTTGTCAGGTCCACTGCCAGGGTCTACATTCATTCTGCATGGTTGTTTCGCCGAGCCCGGAGGCATGAATGAAACGCGGCCGCACCTGGTGGATGCTTCTGCTCCTGTTACCGCTGGGGATGTCGCCGCTCCACGCCGAGGTGATTCCGCAAAAGCTCGGAACCGGCGTGACGGCCACGGCCGAGTACCGGCCCGGTGATCCGGGCAGGCCGGCAGTGCTCATCCTTCACGGCTTTCTCCAGACTCGCGACTTCTCCACGGTACGTCGTCTGGCCGATGCCGTGCACGACCGGGGCTTTAGCGTGCTGACTCCCACCCTGAGGCTCGGCATCGATGCCCGCGCCCAGAGCCTGCCCTGCGAGGCCATCCATACCCATACCATGGACCAGTCGGTCGACGAGCTGGCGCAGTGGGTGACCTGGCTGGCAGATCAGGGGCATGCGCGCATCGTCCTGATCGGTCATAGTTCCGGTAGCACCACCGAGGCGATCTATCTGGCCACGCGCGCCCATCCAAAGGTCACGCAGGCCATCCTCCTGAGCCTGGTCCCGTTCGGTCCCGGGCCGTTATCGTTCGAGACCGAGGCCCACGCCGCCGCCGCCCGTCAGGCGCTGGCGCGTGGTGCGGATACCCTGGGGACCTATGCCCTGGCCTATTGTCGCCGTTACCCGGCGCCACCGGCGAGCTTTCTCTCCTACTACGACTGGTCGCGGACGCGCATGGCCGAGGTCCTGGCGGAGATCGAGGTTCCGCTGCACGTGGTCATCGGCGGTGGTGATCAGCGCATGACTGCGCCATGGATGGCGGCCCTGCGGGACTCGCCCGCCGAGGTGATGGTGGTGGAGGGCGCCAACCACTTTTTCCACGATATGCACGAATTCGACATGCTGGAAACTGTCGAGCCGCTGCTGACGGGGACGCCGTGACATGGAGCTTCGACCCACGAACGGCCCGTCCGGCGGCTACCCGTGAAGCCCCTGCTGCGCCCCATCTCGCTGTCTGCCTATGCCGGGATTTACATCGTCCTGACGCTCGGCCTGTTTGCGCTGCTGGGGTGGTTAACCCTGGGTCAGCTCGATCGGGCCGATCGTGACATCCGGCAGTTGCAGCTGGAGGCCGCCGAGGCGGAGTTCGACGCGGCCATGGCCGGCATCGCGAACCAGGCCCGGACAGAGGCCAGGGGGTTGGCCCAATGGGACGAGGTACGCCAGCAGCTGGCCGAGCCGACCTACTACCCCTACTGGTGTGGCTACCGGATGCTCCGGTCCGATCTCCTGTCGGGCCATACCTTGGCAGCACATCTCTATAATGCGCAGGGCCGGGGGTTGGCGATGCTCGAAAACGTACAGATGCCGCGGAAGATCGAGGGTGCGGATCAACGGCTGGTCATGGAGGGCAGTACCCTGAATCTCTACCTGTTCGAACCCATATACGGCTTTGCCGGTGGGGAGGAGGTGATCGGTTACGTGGGCCTGAAAAAGGACTTCATCCCCTGGTTCGTCCAATCGAGCCGTTTTCACTACCTCGACGAGGAGAGCTTCGTCTTCGACCTCGGGGATGGCGATACCATTCCGGTCGAGGCGCTTGGTGAGCACGTGGCGTTCGGCCTGCGGGCCAATCCCCAGGCGGAGGTGGTGCGCGAGGTGATGGAGAAGGCAGTCGTGCGGCTGGCATTCACCATCAGCCTGCTGGCCATCCTGTTCTATGTGATGCAGGCCCTGCTGCTGGCGGTGCCGTTGCGGGGGCTCACACGTGACATCGATCGCATGAAGGACGCGGCGCGGCCCCTGCGGATACGGGGCAATGATCGCTTCATGCCGATCGCCGAACTGGACAAGGTGCGCCGTTCGCTGAGCGAGTACCAGGAGAAGCTCAGCGAGGTGCATACCGACCTCGACGAGAAGAACAAGACGCTGTGGCAGATGGCGCACCACGACCCGCTGACCGGCGCGTACAATCGTCGTGCCTTCGATGTGGACTGGGCCAAGCTCAACGACGTGATCAGCGGGCGGCGCATCGACGTGGCCTTCCTGCTGTTCGATTGCAACCACTTCAAGGCGATCAACGACACCTATGGACACCAGGTCGGCGACGAGGTGATTCGCATCCTCGCCCGGCGCATCAACGAGGGCCTGCGCCATGGCGACCGGCTGTACCGCCTGGGTGGCGACGAATTTGCCACCTTGCTGCTCAACTGCGGCGAGCCGGACGCGCACATGGTGGCCGAGCGCTGCGCCGAGCTGGTGAGTATCCACGACTTCTCGGAACTCGGTATCAAGGAGCCGGTACGCCTGAGCGTGGGCGTGTCCCTGTCCGGCGGCGGGGATGCCGGGGCGCTGGATGCGCTCCACTGGCAGGCCGATATCGCGATGTACCGGGCCAAGCGACCGGGCTCGCCATCGATCCAGTTCTATCGCGAGGACATGGGTGACGGGGCCGATGCACTGGTCTCGAACCAGGTGGCCAGTGCCGTCTATGACGTGCTGCGTCACAACCAGGGCATCGAGATGCACTACCAGCCCGTGGTGCGCACTGCCACCGGCGAGACCGAGTATTTCGAGGCGCTGGCGCGGATCGTGCACGCGGACGAATTGCTGATGCCCGGCAGTTTCCTGCCCGTGGTCGAGGCACGCCGGCTCGAGGTCGAATTCGACGCGGTGGTGCTCGAGGCGGTGCTGGCCGATCTCGATGCCGGCGTGATCCCCGAGGGCACGGGTGTGGCCATCAACCTCTCCGGCCACAGCGTGGTCAGTCCGCGCGTGCTCGATCGCCTGGAGGCCTTCTGCCGCCATCGTGACGCGTACAAGCTGGTTCTCGAGGTCACCGAGACTGCGCTGATCCGCCAGCTCGAATCGGCCACCCGTAACCTGCACCTCGCGCGCGACCAGGGCTTTGTGGTGGCGCTGGACGACTTCGGTAGCGGCTATTCGTCGCTGCGCTACCTGGGTGACATGCCGGTGGACGTGGTGAAGTTCGACGTGACCATGATCGAGCAAATGGCCCGCGGCGGCGAACGACGCCGCATGATGGAGCGCATCGCCCGGCTGATCACCGAGGCCGGCTATCAGCTGGTCGCCGAGGGCATCGAGAGCGAGGCGGTCTATGCCAGCATCCGCGCCGCGGGCTTTCACGCCGCGCAGGGATACCTCATCGGCCCGCCGACGCGTCCGCCGGAACGCCGCAGGGTGGGATAAACAGGGGCCGGAAATGAAAAAGGGGTTAGGAATCACCTAACCCCTTGATTCGCATTGGTGGGCGGTACTGGGATCGAACCAGTGACCCCTGCCGTGTGAAGGCAGTGCTCTACCGCTGAGCTAACCGCCCCCAATGCGCAAGGCGGTCATTCTATGAATCGGCCCGGGGGGCGTCAACCTTTAATGCGTGGCCTGTCTCAGCCCCCGTCCAGCAGGGCGGTGCGCAGGCTGTCGGAGAGCGGGCGTTCGCCGAGCCAGATACCGAGGTAGGCGCGGGCAAAGTCCTCGCCCTGGACCCGGACCAGTGGCGCGTCGTTCAGCGCGAGCTCGGTGCCCGCATCCGGGTCATAACACAGACGGTAGCGGTCGCCTTCGGCCACGTCGCGATAGGCAGCGTGCAGCGCGTCGATGCGCGGGCGCAGGGAGGAGAGGTCGCCGTGCTGGCGGGCGAGGATACGCTCGGCGGCCAGCACGAACTTGTCGCGGTCGAGGCCGACGCGATAGACCAGTTCCAGACAGGCGGGGGCGCCGGTCTCGAGCAGCATCGGTGCGGGCAACCCGGCCGGGCCATAGAGGGCCGCGTCGTAGACGTGGATGAAGCGGGCGTAGTACATGTCGCCCGTGCCCTTCAGCTCCAGCTCGGTATCGCCGAGGGCCTGCGTGGGGGCGAAGACCGACTCGCGGGCATGGGCCGTCCCCACGAGCTGAAACAGCATCAGGAGCAGCGCGACGGGCTTCATGGCGCAGCCTCCGCCTGCATGATCTCCACGGTGTTGCCCTCGCTGTCCTCGATGTAGACCGAGCGGGTGCCGTCGCGGTGGGTGGTGAGGGCACCGAAGCGGGCGGCGTCCGGGTGGGAGAGCGCGAGGTGTGGCGGGTGTTCGGTCGGTATCACCAGGGCGAGGTGGATGTTCGCCAGGCGCAGCAGGAGCCAGGTGGGGTCGCGATAGACCACCTCCAGGCGAAAGTGCTGGCGGTACCAGTCCAGTGCGCGGTCCAGGTCCTCGACCTGGATGGCGACGTGGTGCAGGGCGTCGAGTGCGGACATGCCTCAGTCTCCGGGTTTCTGGAAGAACAGGGTCACCTCACCCAGGCGGATGCCGAACTTGCGCATGGTCGCCCGGTTCACCAGCACCCCGTCCTCGTGCAGCAACATCCAGTCGTCGAAGTGTACGTGGTAGGTCTTGTCTTCCACCGCCAGCGCCAGCGTGTAGCGCCAGTTCAGTGCCTGGCCGTAGGCGATGCCCTCGGCCGTGCCCACCACGTCGTCGGCACGCCCCTCGTAGCGATGGGCGTCGAGCCGGCGGATGCGCCAGATGCACTGGCTCTCTTCGCCGTCCCGCCAGTGGAAGTCCTCGGTGAGCACCAGCTCGTCGCCCTGCATCTCGCCACGGATGTCGACCGTGAACTGGCGTTTCACCTCGCCGTTGCGCCCCTGGAAGATGCCCCAGGCGCGGGTCTCGCCCAGGAAGTAGTCCTCCAGGACGAATTCGGGCGTGGTGCCGGCGTAACGCTCGGGGTTCACGCTACAGCCCGTCAGGACCAACAGCAGCAGGGCGGCGAGCCCCGCCAGGGTGTGTGGATGGCGCATGGGAATCCTCCGGCGTGGGGGTGTCGGTATCGAGCCGCGGCAGGCGCCAGGCCAGCGCGCAGGCCGCGAGCTTGAAGAGAATGGGTAGCCCGCCATAGAGCAGCCCCAGGGCCAGGGAGGGCTCCGGCCCGGCCTCGGGATCGAGCCCGGCGAGCGCCAGCAGCGGGAAGGCGATGCCCACGGCCAGGGCCAGGGCGAGCTTGGTGACCATGCCCCAGAGCCCGAACCAGGCGCCGGCCCGGGGGGCGCCGTCGCGGGCCTGGCGGCGCATGGCGAGGTCGGCCTGGATGGAGGCGGGCAGGGCGAGGTCGGCGCCGAGGCCCAGCCCGGAGACCAGGCAGATGACGAGGAACAGGCCGGCATCCCCCGGGCCCAGCCAGGGCACGGTGAGAAAGGCCAGTGAGGCGACCAGCATGGAGGCGGCCCAGGCGCGGGCCTTGTCGATGCGCCGGGCGAGCCACAGCCAGGCGGGCAGGGCGAGCACGCCGCTGACGAAATAGGCCGCGAGCAGGCCGCCGGTCCAGCCCGGGGCCTGCAGGTTATGGGTGACGAAGAGCAGGAACAGGGTGGCCGGCAGGCCGTTGGCGATGCCATTGAGGAGATAGGCCAGCAGCAGGCGGCGGCCGTGGGCGTCCCCGCGCAGGGTATCCAGGAGGACGCGCCAGCCGCCCTGGGGCGATGCGTTCAGGCCCGCTGCGGGGGCCGCCGGCACCCGCCAGAGGGCGATGGCCACGGCCAGGGGCAGCAGCCACCAGAGCAGGGTGGCGAACTGCGCCAGGGTGGCCCCGGCATCCTCGGCGATGCCGAGTATAGCCGGCAGCGCCACGGCGGCCAGGGTGCCGAGGATCATGAAGCCCTCGCGGCTGGCGGCCAGCCGGCTGCGCGCGTGGTAGCCATCGGGACCGCGGGGCAGTTCCGCACCCCAGGCGCCGTAGGGCACGCTGATGAGCGTCCAGCCGAGATAGGCCACGAGTGTCCAGGCGAGCAGGTAGAGGCCCCCTGGCGTGCCCGCCGGGCGGAACAGGTACTCGATACCGAGGAGCAGCAGGGGCACGCCCAGGGCGATGAAGGCCTTGCGCCCCAGACGATGCCCGCGGTCGCTGAGCAGGCCGATGAGCGGATCGGTGAGCACGTCGAGACCTCGGGCGAGCAGCAGCATGGCGCCCACCAGGGCCAGCGGTAGCCCCAGACTCTCGGCGTAAAAGGTGGGCAGGTACACGTACAGCGGCAGGCCCAGCAGGGCCAGTGGCAGACCTGGCAGGCCATAAGCGACAAGCCCGGTGCCGCGCAGTCCCATGGCGGGTTCAGCCGCCGCGCCGCGCCAGCGCCAGTTGCATGACGTTGGTGCGCCCGAGCCGGAACCCCGCCTCGCAATAGGCGAGGTAGTAGCGCCACATGCGCAGGAAACGTTCGTCGTAGCCGAGCTCGCAGATGGCCTCGCGCCGTGCCGTCACCTGCTGGTCCCAGCGGCGCAGGGTGAGGGCGTAGTCGTGACCATAGAAGTCGCGCGATACGGTCTCCAGGCCCACGGCGGCCGCCTCGCGGTCGAAGGCCGTGACACTGGGCAGCATGCCGCCGGGGAAGATGTAGCGCTGGATGAAGTCCGGCCGGCGGCAGTAGTCGTGATAGCGTGCATCGTCGATGGTGATGACCTGCAGGGCGGCGCGACCACCGGGCTTGAGGCGGTGCGCCAGGGTGTCGAAATAGGCCGGCCAGTAGGCCTCGCCGACGGCCTCGAACATCTCGATGGAGACGATGTGGTCGAAGCGCTGGTGCAGGTGGCGGTAGTCCCGCAGCTCCAGGCTGACGCGGTCTTCCAGGCCTTCCTCTCGCACCCGACGCCTGGCCCAGGCGAGCTGCTCGCGCGACAGGGTGATGCCGGTGACGTGAAAACCCTGGCGGGCGGCGTGGCAGGCGAAGCCGCCCCAGCCGCAGCCGATCTCGAGGATGTGGTCACCGGGCCGGGCGTCGAGGCGGTCCAGCATGGTCTGGTACTTGCGTGCCTGGGCCTCGGCCAGCGGTTCGTCGGGGCGGGCGAACACGGCGGCCGAGTAGGTCATGGTCGGGTCCAGCCACAGCCGGTAGAAGTCGTTGCCGAGGTCGTAGTGGAAGGCGATGTTGCGGCGGCTGCCGGTGAGGCTGTTGGCATTGAGCAGGTGGCGCAGGCGGTCGGTCAGCCGCGCGGCGAGCCGTCCCTGCGCGAGGCCGGCGAGCTGAGGCTGGTTGAGGGCCAGCAGGTGCAGCGTGTCGGCCAGGTCCTCGGCCTCCCAGTCGCCGGCCATGTAGCCCTCGGCCAGGCCCAGCGCGCCGCGCAGCAGCACGCGACGGGTCAGCGCCAGCGGCCGGTTCAGCTGCAGATGCGCGGTGGGGCCGGGATGGCGCTCCCCCAGCAGGCGGCGGCTGCCGTCCGCAAGGCGCAGGTCCAGCTGTCCGGTCTGGATGCGCGACAGGGCTGCCAGCAGGGGGCGGGCGGATAGCGGGGGTTGTCCGGATCGCGGGCCGTCCTGTGCCAGTCGCGAGCGGTCGACCTGTTCGTATGACATCAGCTGATCTCCTGTGCCGGTGGCTCGGGCTTGCGGTGAAAGCGCGCACCTCTGAGCCAGATCTTGAGTGCCTGCCAGTGGATGAGGACCATGACCTTGAAGGTGAGAAAGGGGATGGCGATGCCCGCGCGCAGCAGCTCGGCTGTGGTGAACGGGCGGCGCTCGCCCACCTGGGCGGCGGTCAGCATCAGCGACATCCCGCCGTCATCCTTTGGCGCGAACTCGCGGATCACCACCTGCAGGGTCGCCTCCGGTTCGCCGAGGCGGAAGTGATAACGCGCCTGCATGCCGATGAAGGGCGAGACGTGGAAATGCTTGTCGCGCTGCTGGCGTACCGGCCAGGCCATGGGCCGCCCCTGTTCGTGCAGCAGGTAGCCGTGCTTCTCGCCGAAGGTGTTGCGTACCTCGCAGAGAACGGCGCGCAGCTGCCCGTCGCGGCCATGGCAGTACCACAGCGCCAGGGGATTGAAGACATAGCCCAGCACGCGCGGGAAGCACAGCAGCGTAATGCGCCCGCCGTCCAGTTCGATGCCGTGGTCGGCGAGGATGCGCTCGATCCAGGGGCGCAGCGGCGAGCCGTCGCGCGGGCCGTGATCGCGGTCGTAGACGGCAAACAGGTTGGGCCGGTTGTGGGAGAACAGCCGGGAGCCGGCCGCCGCCTCGTCCAGCCGGTCGATGTCCAGCAGCAGCGAATAGACCCGGTAGGCGAAGCGGTAGCGCACCGGGAACAGGCGCCGGTGCATCACCTCGCCGCGGTAGAGGCTGGCGGCCGGGGTCTTCACGAGGCCAATGCCTCGCCGGCGGCCGGCAGGGGGGCGTCCTGTTCGGTCTCGAGCCAGGGCGCCGCGATACCAAAACCCTCCTGCACCAGCTCCACCGAGCTGCGCAGGGCGTCCTCATGAAAGCCGTAGCCGGCATAGCTGCCCGTGAACCACAGCCGGTCGACGCCCTGGATCCAGCGCAGCTGCTGCTGGGCGCGCAGGGCGTGCAGGTCGAACACCGGGTGATGGTAGGTCATCTCCTCGATCACACTGCCCGCGGCGGGCTCGCGCAGCGGATTCAGGCTCACGAACAGGTCCGGCACGCCCGCCTCCAGGCGATGCAGGCGGTTCATCCAGTAGCTCACGGAGACGCGGTCGCCGCCGCGGCCGCCCTCGGCCAGGTAGTTCCAGGAGGACCAGACCTTGCGTCGCCGCGGCATCAGCCGGGCATCCGTGTGCAGCAGGGCGTGGTTGGCCTGGTAACGGAAGGCGCCGAGCACGGCGGTCTCGACCAGGCTCGGGCCCTCGATCAGGGCCAGGGCCTCGTCGGCGTGGCAGGCCAGCACGATCTCGTCGAAGCGGTGCAGCTTGTCGTCGGCGGTGCGCACCCAGGGACCGGTGTCGGCCCGCCCGACGCGGACGGCCGGGAGGTCGCTGTGGGCCTCGGGGCCGATGTCGTGCAGCAGGCGATTGACGTACTCGCGCGCGCCGCCGGTGACCGTGCGCCACTGGGGGCGGTTCTTCAGGTCCAGCAGGCCGTGGTTGCGGAAGAACTGCAGGAAGCTGGTGGCCGGGAACTCGGCCATGGTGTGCGTGGGGCAGGACCAGATGGCCGCGGCCATGGGCAGCAGGTAGTGGTCACGCAGGCGGCGGCCGAAGCGGCCGCGCCGGAGGTATTCGCCCAGGTTCAGGTGGTCCGCGTCCCCCGTTTCCAGCGAGCGCCTGGCCAGGCGGTTGAAGCGCAGGATGTCGGCCAGCATGCCCCAGTAGGGGGGGTGGCCAGCTGGCGGCGCTGGGCGAACAAGGTGTCGAGGCTGGAACCCGCGTATTCCAGGCGGCCGTCGGCGATGGAGGCGGCGAAGGACATGTCTGTGGCCTGGGTCGGCAGGTCCAGGTGGGCGAACAGGCCGGTGAGGTGCGGGTAGTTGCGCTCGTTGTACACCACGAAGCCGGTATCGATGCCCTGCGGTCCCAGCGGGGTGTCCACGGTCACCGTGTGGGTGTGGCCGCCGAAGTAGCGGTTACGCTCGAACAGCGTCACGCGGTGCTCGCGGGCGAGCAGCCAGGCGGCGGACAGGCCGGCGATACCGGCGTCGATGACGGCGATGTGCTTGCGGCTCATGCGGGACTCCTTTCGTAGTCTGGTAATCTTGTACAATACATTTACAATGTCGGCAACCCGCAATCTGCCGGACGCCGTCCGGATGGAGAACTGTCATGCCGATCCGTTACTTTCTGCTGCTCGCCACGCTGCTGGCCGGTGGTCTGCCACCGGTTCAGGCCGGCTGCCCTGATACCCTGTATTTCCATCTGCGCCCGCTGGTCGGGGAGAGCCCGGTGCATCTCTGCGAGGCCTATGCCGGCCAGGTGGTGCTGATCGTCAATACCGCCAGCAAGTGCGCCTACACGCCGCAGTACGAGGGGCTGGAAAAGTTGTACGCTGAGTACAGGGACCGGGGCCTGGCCGTGCTCGGGTTCCCCTCCAACGACTTCGGCAACCAGGAGCCGGGTGACGAGGCGGCCATCCAGGGTTTCTGCCGCATGACCTACGGTGTGCAGTTCCCCATGTTCGAGAAGACCCATGCCGCGCAGCGCAACGCCGACCCGCTCTACCGCCTGCTCGGCGAGCTGGCGGGGAGTACCCGCGCTGGAACTTCCACAAGTACCTGCCGGATCGCGAGGGCCACCTGATCGGCAGTTTCGCCAGCCAGGTGGGTCCGGAAGACCCGCGCCTGCGCCGTGCCATCGAGGAGGCCCTGTGATGACGGATGTCGCAATGAAGCACGCGCTGCGGCGCGAGGCGGGGAAGGCCGAGGTGGTGGTGTTCCGCTCCGGGCTGACCGATACCCGCGAGCTGGGCGACTGGCTGGCGGCCACGGGTGTGGGCCATGCCTTTGTCGACATGCCCATGGGGGAGGCGGCCGAGCGTGCCCGGTTTCACGCGCTGCGGGAGCTGACGGGCTGGCCGATGCTGCCCATGGTGTTTCATCGCGGGGAGTTTGTCGGCGGGGAGCGGGAGCTGCGCGCGCGCCTGGTATCGGGAGAAGGTCCGCAGGCCGAAAGCCCCTGGCCGGATGCCACGCAGGCCTGGCTGCGGGGGCTGGGCTACGGCGGGCTCATCCCCTTCGTTGCCGCGGCGGCGGCCCTGGGGGCATGGCCGGCCGGCCATGGACTGCTGCTGCCGGCCCTGCTGGGCTACGCGGCGGTGATCCTGTCCTTTCTCGGCGCCGTGCACTGGGGGCGGGTGCTGGCCACGCCCGGGCGGTCCGATGCCGTCACCTTGCTTGCCTGGGGCGTGACCCCGTCTGTACTCGCCTGGTGTGCGCTGCTGCTGCCGCAAGCCTACGGGCTGGCATCCTTCATCCTGCTGTTCGCCCTGGTCCTGGCGGTGGATCATCGCCTGCTCGGCGCCGCCCAGGGGGGCTACCTCGCCCTGCGCCGTCGCCTCACGGC
>OMKS01000952.1_pt1 | contig 26760 bp, 23 predicted proteins | sample 1674721 | NCBI WGS metagenome assembly OMKS01 (sample SAMN06264996, study PRJEB25208) | sediment metagenome | isolation source: hot spring sediment | place: USA: California | collected 2014-09-02 | reverse complement strand
ATACGAGATCTAGTACGGTCTCGTGGGCTCGGAGATGTGTATAAGAGACAGGCTCCATGTCTCCTCCCTCACAGGTCCACGATGCACTGCGCGATGCACGCATCCCCCCGCCTTTCGACGCGCACACCCGCGTAGGTCGCCGCCTTCACCTCGACCCCTAGCCGATGCCGAGGAGCGATCGGTTCCCCCCACGCCCGACCCTCGAGCCAGCGCCCCTCTCCTGCCTGCCCGATCCGGACCTCGAACCGGGAGAAGAGCATCCCCCGCACGTCCCGCTCCCGCAGGAGCTCCCCCAGCCACGCCACGAGGAGCCCTTCGAGGGTGTCAGCCCTGACTTCGACCGTCACCTCTCCCCGCTCCTGCACTCGGTCCAGATCGGCCATGAGGGCGAACATCCCCCGCGCCGCCTCGGCGAACGCTTCCTCTACCGTCCTCCCGATCCCTCGCACCCCGGCGTCGGCCTCGTGGTCGAGGATCTCATACGGCACGGTGCCCCCCTCCCAACGCCCACCGCGCGACCGGGGTGTACAAGGGTCCCTTCGGCCGCAGCTCGGACTGCATCAGGGTCAGCGCGTCCACCCGCGCGTGAAGGGCGGGAGAAGCGGCCCCCCCGATCACCGCGGCGAGGTCCTGAGGGATGCGGAGCCGCGCCAGGGTCACGTGCGGGTGGGCAAGCCGCCTCTCGGGCGGGAACCCCAAGGCCTGGACGCCCTCCTCGACCTGTTGGGCAAGGATGGCGAACGGGGCGCTGTCCTGGCTCGGCCCCACCCACAGCACGCGCGCCCGGCCGGGGTGCGGAAAAGCTCCGAACCGATCGAGGAACAACCCGAACGACTCCACCCGCGAGGCAGCCTCCTGCCCGAGCCCCGCCAGGGACGCCGCGAGCTCCTCCCCCACCTCCCCCAGGAAGCGCAGCGTCACGTGAAGGTTCCCCGGAGCGACCCACGACCCACCTCGGATCCGGAGCTGGAACTCCCGGGAGAGGCGGGCAAGATCGTCCCGCACCGGATCGGGAAGCTCGAGGCAATAGAACAAGCGCACGCTGGCGATTATAGCCCCTCCGTAGCGCCCCCCTCCCGTACACGCTACCATACTGACATCCGGAGGGAGAACAGGATGCCGCAGAAGGAAGAGCAGGTGGAACTCAAACTGAAGGTGGCCGAGGCCCATCAGCCGGACGTGGGGCGAGGGATTGCTCGCCTTTCGGCAGAGCACATCGCATCCCTTGGGATATCCCCCGGGGAGCCGGTCGAGCTCGAGGGAGCCCGCGTCAGCGGCGCGATCGCCGCCGTGGCCTACCAGGCTGATGCGGGACTGGATATCGTGCGCATCGACGGTCTCATCCGCGCCAACGCCGGTGTGGGGGTCGGGGACACGGTTCAGGTGAGGAAGGCGAAGTGGAAGCCCGCGACCCAGGTCACCCTCGCTCCCGCCCGGAAGGGGCTCCACCTCGTCGCGCACCCGGACAGCCTGCGGGCGGTCCTCGTCGGCCGCGTCGTCCGGACCGGGGACGTCGTGTCCACCGCGGCCCGTGCCGAGGGGAGCCCCTTCGGAGGCGACCTCCTGTTCGAGCGCATCTTCCGGGAGTTCGCGCAGCAGATGGGGCCGACGTTCGGCCTCGGGGAAATCCACCTCAAGGTGGTGAGCACCCAGCCGGGCGGGCTCGTGCGTATCACCCCCGACACGGGGATCGAGCTCCTCCCCGAGCACGTCGAGGTCGCGGAGCGGGGCCGGGACGTGCCGGAGGTGGCCTACGAGGATATCGGCGGGCTGCGCGGCGTGATCCAGAAGATCCGGGAGATGGTGGAGCTCCCCCTGAAGAAGCCGGAGCTGTTCGACCGGCTGGGGATCGAGCCCCCGCGAGGGGTCCTCCTCTACGGTCCCCCGGGGACGGGGAAGACGCTGCTCGCCAAGGCGGTCGCCAACGAGACCGATGCCCATTTCATCGCCCTCTCCGGCCCGGAGATCATGTCCCGCTTCTACGGGGAGTCGGAGGGGAGGCTGCGGGAGATCTTCGAGCAGGCGGAGAAGAACGCCCCGGCGATCATCTTCATCGACGAGCTGGACTCGATCGCCCCGCGACGGGCCGAGGTCACGGGCGAGGTCGAGCGGCGGGTCGTGGCCCAGCTCCTCACCCTCATGGATGGGCTCCGCCAGCGGCGAAACGTGATCGTGATCGCGGCCACGAACCGGGTGGAGGCGATCGACCCCGCGCTCAGGCGGCCGGGGCGGTTCGACCGCGAGATCGAGGTCCGCGTCCCCGATCGGGACGGCCGCAAGGAGATCCTGATGGTCCACACGCGGGGGATGCCCCTCGCCCCGGATGTAGATCTGGACAGACTCGCTGGCCTGACCCATGGGTTCGTGGGCTCCGACATCGCCGCGCTCGCGCGCGAGGCGGCGATGAACGTCCTGAGGAAACTCCTCCCCAAGATCAACCTCGACGAGGAGGGGATCCCCAAGGAGGTCGCCGACGAGCTCATCGTGCGGTGGGAGGACTTCGACCGGGCGCTGAAGGAGGTCCGGCCGTCGGCGATGCGGGAGGTGATGGTGGAGGTGCCCACCGTGACCTGGGAGGACATCGGGGGGCTGGAGGAGGTCCAGCAGCTCCTTCGCGAGGCGGTGGAGCTTCCCCTCACCAATCCCGATGCGTTCCGCCGCCTGGGGGTCACGCCGCCCAAAGGGATCCTCCTCTACGGGCCCCCGGGGACGGGGAAGACGACGCTGGCCAAGGCGGTGGCGAACGAATCCCAGGCCAACTTCATCACCGCGAAGGGCTCCGAGCTCCTCTCCAAGTGGTACGGGGAGAGCGAGCAGCGGATCGCGGAGGTGTTCCGGCGCGCGCGGCAGGTCGCCCCAGCCGTGGTGTTCCTCGACGAGCTCGATGCCCTCGTCCCCCGCCGCGGGACGGCCGTGGGCGAGCCCCACGCCACGGAGCGGATCGTCAACCAGATGCTCGCCGAGGTGGACGGCCTGGAGGAGCTGCGGGGGGTGGTGGTGATTGGGGCCACGAACCGCCCCGACCTCGTGGACCCAGCCCTCCTTCGGCCGGGGAGGTTCGACGAGCTCATCTACGTCCCGGTGCCGGACGAGAAGGCGCGGCTCGCGATCTTCCGCGTCCACACCAAAGGGATGGCCCTCGCCCCGGACGTGGACCTCGACAGGCTCGCCGCGCGCACCACCGGCTACACGGGGGCCGACATCGCCGAGGTGTGCCGCAAGGCGGGCCGGATCGCCCTCCGGGAGGCCCTCGACGCGACCGTGGTCACGATGCGCCACTTCGAGCAAGCCCTCGACAAGACGCCGCGCTCGGTGACCCCGGACCTGGAGGAGCAGTACAGGCGGCTCTCCAAGAACCTCCGGGGGGCAGTGCGGCGGATCGGCCTCATCCCCGAGGACAAGGAAGCCACGTCATGACGCGCATCCTCCTCGTTGCATGCCTGGCCTGGGGCGCCGTCGCCGCGGCGAGCGAGCCCGTGGCATACGTGAACGGAGAGCCGATCACGCGGGAGGAGCTCGACCAGGCGACCGGGCTTGCGGAGATCCTGTTCTCCCTCTCCCAGCGGTTCCCGTCGTTCGCCCAATCCCTCCTCCTCACAGAGGAAGGGAAGGGCTTCCTCGCCCGCTACGAGCGGGACGTGCTGGAGAAGCTGATCCTCCAACGCGTCCAAGTCCAGGAGGCGCGGGCGCGGGGCCTCACCGTCGACGAGGGCGAAGTCGAGCGGCGGACGGAGGAGACCCTGAACCAGATCTACCTCTACTACGACCTGAGCGAGGAGGAGTTCGCAGCGGAGCTCCTCTCGCAACGGGACAGCCTCGAGCGGTTCCGGAACGACATCGCCCGCCAGCACCGCGAGAACCTCCTCCTCTCCGCGCTCAAAGCCGCAGTGCTGGCGGAGATCACGGTCAGCGAGGAAGAGATCCAGAGCTCCTACAACGAGGATCCGGAGAGATTCGTGGACGAGGATGGAGAGCCCCTCCCTTTTCCCCACGTCCGAGAGCGGATCGCGGCGATCCTGCGCGCGGAGAAAGAGGAAGCACATTGGCAGGCCTGGCTCGCCGCGGCCCGGTCCCGGGCCGCCGTCGAGATCAACCTGTAGCGGGTTTCAAGAAGAGCATCGCCAACGGGGGGAGGGTGAGGGAGAGGGAATGGGGAAACCCATGGGCGGGGATCGGGTCGGCCTCGACCCCCCCCAGGTTCCCCTGCCCGCTTCCGCCGTACACGGTCGCGTCCCCGTTGAGGAGCTCCGCCCACCGGCCCGGGTAGGGCACCCCCACTCGGTACCCGCTGCGCACGACGGGGGTGAAGTTCCCCACGGCGAGGACCACCTCGCGCTCCTGCCGCCCCCAGCGCAGGAACGCGATCACGCTCGATGAGGCGTCGTTCGGTTCCACCCACTGGAACCCGATGTCCCCGCAGTCTCGCGCGTGGAGGGCGGGTTCCATCCGATAGAGGCGGTTCAGGTCCGCCACCCACCGCTGAACCCCGCGATGGGGAGGGGAGGCCAAGAGGTGCCACTCCAGGCTCTGCTCGTGGTCCCACTCCGTCCACGGGCCGATCTCCCCCCCCATGAAGAGGAGCTTCTTGCCGGCGCTTCCGTACATGTAGCCGAGGAGGAGCCTGAGGCTCGCGAACTTCTGCCAGTCGTCCCCCGGCATCTTCCCGAGGAGCGAGCCCTTCCCATGCACGACCTCGTCGTGGGAGAGGGGGAGGACGAAGTTCTCGCGGGAGGCGTAGAGCATCCGGAACGTGAGCCTGTCGTGGTGGTGCTGACGGTGGATGGGGTCGTGGGCCATGTAGAAGAGCGTGTCGTGCATCCACCCCATGTCCCACTTCATCCCGAACCCAAGCCCGCCCATCGACGTCGGCCGGGACACCAGCGGCCACGCGGTCGACTCCTCGGCGATCGTCTGCACGTCCGGGTACTGGCGGTACACCTCCTCATTGAGCTTCCTCAGGAACGCGACCGCGGCGAGGTCCTCCCGCCCCCCCTGTTCGTTGGGGATCCACTCCCCCGCCTTGCGGGAGTAGTCGAGGTAGAGCATCGACGCTACCGCGTCCAGGCGCAGCCCATCCGCATGATAATGGTCGAGCCAGAAACAGGCACTGGAGAGGAGGAAGCTCCGCACCTCGTGCCGATCGTAATTGAACGAGAAACTTCCCCAATCAGGATGAACTCCCCGCCGAGGATCGGCATGCTCGTAGAGGTGCGATCCATCGAACATCCCGAGCCCATGTCCGTCGGTGGCGAAATGGGACGGAACCCAGTCCAGGATCACCCCGATCCCGTTCTGATGGAGACGGTCCACCAAGTACATGAAGTCCTGGGGGGGCCCATAGCGGGAGGTGGGGGCGAAGTAGCCCGTCGTCTGGTACCCCCACGACCCGTAGAACGGATGCTCCATCACCGGGAGGAACTCGACGTGGGTGAACCCCAGCTCCGTCACGTAGGAAGCGAGGAGCGGCGCCAGCTCGCGGTACGTGAGGTAGCGCCCGTCCTCACTGCGCCGCCACGAGCCGAGATGGACCTCGTAGATCGCGATCGGGGCGTGGAGGGAATTGCGCGCCGCGCGCTCGCGGAGCCAATCGTCGTCGCCCCACCGGTAGGCGAGATCCCACACCACGGATGCCGAGCGGGGCGGGACCTCGGTGTGGAATGCCAATGGGTCAGCTTTGAGCAGATGGGGGCCGTGGCGCGAGGCGATGTGGTACTTGTAGAGGGCTCCCGGCCCTACCTCGGGCACGAAGCACTCCCAGATCCCCGACCGCCCGTGGGGGCGCAGCCGATGGCGGCCCGGGCGCCAGCCGTTGAACTCGCCGACCACGGACACCGCCTCCGCCTCGGGGGCCCACACCGCGAACAGGGAACCCCGCTTCCCCCCCACCGTCAGCGGATGGGCCCCGAGGACGTCGTACAGGCGCGCGTGGGTCCCTTCCGCAAACAGCCAGAGGTCCTCCTCCGTGAGGAGGGTCGGCTCTCCGGCCACGATCCGCACCCCTCTCATCCCGTTCGCGCCCCCTCAAATCGTCATGATAGGGTTCAGTCCCCGTCCCCACAACCTGAGGCCTGGGGGCAGAACGGGGTGGGAGCTACAATCCGCGCGATGATGGAGAACACGTGCGATCCCAAGTTGCCGGAGCGGATCCAGGGCTTGGCGGACCTCGCCTACAACCTGTGGTGGAGCTGGAACCCGGATGCGAGGAGGCTCCTGCGGGCCCTCGATCTCCAAGCGTACCGCGAGAGCGTGCACAACCCGGTGCGGATGCTGCACATGATCGCGCCGGAAGCGCTGTCGCGGGCGGCCCAGCACGAGGAGTTCCTCTCCCTCTACGACCGGGTGATGGAGCGGTTCCGGGCGGAGACCCAGGCTCCCGCGGGCGAGTTCCCCCCTCGCCCTGTCGCCTACTTCTCGGCGGAGTTCGGGGTCCACGTCTCGCTCCCCGTCTATGCGGGAGGTTTGGGGATCCTCGCCGGGGATACCCTCAAGGAGGCGAGCGATCTCGCGCTCCCCCTCGTCGGGGTCGGCCTCATCTACTCTCACGGCTACGTACGGCAGCGAATCCGCGATGACGGGTGGCAGGAGGAGGCCCATGAGCCCCTCGATGGCTCCTGCCACCCGCTCCGCCCTGCCCTCGACGGTGCGGGAAATCCCCTCGTCATTCCTGTGCCCCCGTTCGATCCGCCGGTCTACGTCGGGGTACGGCAAGCGATGGTGGGACGCATCCCCCTCTACCTCCTCACCACCGACCTCGACCAGAACCAACCGTGGGATCGGGCGATCTCCCAGGACCTCTACACCAGTGACCTCGAGCGGCGCCTCCGCCAGGAGATCGTGCTCGGGATCGGAGGGATGCAGGCTCTGCGCGCGCTGGGGATCACCCCAGCCGCGGTGCATCTGAACGAGGGCCATCCCGCGTTCGCCTCTCTGGAGCGGCTCGCGACGCGCGTCGCGGAAGGGATGAGCTGGCCGGAGGCCCTCACCGCGGTGCGAGAGACGACGATCTTCACCACCCACACCCCCCTCCGTGCGGGGACCGACCTCTTCCCGTTCCCGCTGATCGAGCGGCACCTCTTGCCGTACTGCGAGCGGTTCGGGATCCCCCGCGACGCCTTCCTCGCCCTCGGGCTCGACCCGTCGGACCCCGGGGCGGGGTTCAACATGACCGCGTTTGCGATGCGCACAAGCCGGGCCACGAACGGGGTCAGCGTTCGCCATGCCGAGGTGGCAACCAAGATCTGGTCCGGAGTCCGATGGGATGAAACGCCCGTCGCGATCCGAGCGATCACGAATGGGGTTCACCTCCCGACCTGGATCGAGCCCCTCCGTGTCCAGGCGTTGTTCGACCGGTACCTGGGCCCGGACTGGCGGGAGCGCCCCGACGATCCGGCGGTCTGGGAAGGGGTGGAGCGGATCCCGGACGATGAACTGTGGCGCGCCCACGAGGAGCGGAAGGGGGCGCTCGTCGCGGAGATCGACGGTCGCGCCCGGCGGCGGTGGCAGAGCGGAACCACGTCTGCGGCCGGCATCGTCGCCGCGGGGACGTTCCTCGACCCGCGGATCCTCACCGTGGGGTTCGCCCGCCGGTTCACGGCCTACAAGCGGCCGACCCTCCTCCTCCACGACCTCGACCGCCTGCGGCGGCTGCTCACCGATCCGCTGCGACCGGTGCAGGTCGTGTTCGCGGGCAAGGCCCATCCTGCTGACCTCGACGGGAAGCGCCTCATCCAGCAGGTGTACCGCCTGGCCCTCGACCCGCGGCTCGCGGGGCGGATCGCGTTTGTGGAGGAATACGACCAGCACCTCGCCAAGTACCTCGTGGCCGGGGTGGACGTGTGGCTCAACACGCCTCTGCCGCCCCTCGAGGCGAGCGGGACGAGCGGGATGAAGGCGGCCGTGAACGGGGTGCCTGTCCTGTCCGTCCTCGACGGGTGGTGGCCGGAGGGGTACACGGGGACGAACGGGTGGGCGTTCGGGGGAGAGGAGATCGAAGGCGACCGCACCGCGGCCGACGCCGATGCCCTGTACCGCCTCCTGGAAGAGGGGGTGGTCCCCCTCTACTACGATCGCGGACCGGACGGGATCCCCCACCGGTTCGTGCGGGTGATGAAGGAAGCGATCAAGACCGTCGCTCCCCGCTTCTCAGCGCGGCGGATGATGCGGGAGTACGTGGAACTCTACTCCGCCGCGCTCGGCCCCGCTGCCGCCAACGAACAGCCGAGAACCGGATCCCCACGGGAGGAACCGTAGTCCGGGGCCCGCGAACGTCCGTCCGGACCCCCGACGATCCCGGTCGCCCAGCGGGCGCCGCCAGCACGTGGAGACGCGGTGAGGGGGGATCCCCTCACCGCGTGGGCGCACACCGAGAAGGTTTCGGCTACCGGCATCTCCGAGCCAGCGGCATCCACCCGCTGAACCCGCGGAGCACAACCCTCTCTCGACCGAGCATCCCGCGGCCCGGCCCGCGAACGAGCGCGAGCTGATCGCGGGTGATCCTCCCCGCAGCGATGGCCTGGTCCAGGGCATCACGCAGCGCCTGCCGGGCCTCGATCCGGTCCTTCATCGCCTGGGCCTGCTCGGCGGTGATCCTCCCCGCCACCACGGCCTCATCGACCAGTTCTACCCGTGCCTTGGTGAACGCGGCCACGAGGTCGTCCACGCTCACCCCGAGGTTCGCCGCGACCTTCGCCCACAGGCCCTCCCGCGGTGCGATCGCCGTCTCAGTCTCGGCCTGGCCGAGCACCACGAACGCCACGCTCGTCGCCGCCACGGCGACTGCCAATCCCTTCACCACGGCTCTGGATCGGTTGATCATGGTCCTCCCTCCTTTGTCGAGAACGCTAAGGTACGGGACATGGTACCCCCCGTTGTGGAGCGGTTGGGTCTCCGTTGTGGCAGGCCTGTGGAGACCCCCGAGGCGAGAACTGCCGGTGCTCACCGCAGAGGTAGAGCGAACAAGCCCGAACCGCGCGGGAACCGGGCCCCGACCTCTGATCCTTGGGTGGGGTTCGTCCCGAAGAACGCGCGCATGGCCGTGGTCGGGCTTCAGGTCATCCCTGAGGCCCCAGCAGTTGCTTCAGGTCATCGTCGACCGGGACGCCGGCCTGGGCGAGCTCCTCCACGCGGGGGGCGATGTCCGCCGCCCCGAGGAGGATCGCTCCTGCAAGCTCTCCGTCCGCGCCGAGCACGAGCTTCACGTACCGTCCCGCGTCGCGGTCCACGGCCCGCAGCTCCTGACGTGGCCCGCCTTGGGGCTGGGTTTCCCCCAGGCACACGAGGTCCACCCCTGCGACCCTGAGCGTGTTCGAACGGGTGGTACCCGCATACCGGACGCTCTCCGGCCCGATCATGTTCCGCGCTGCGATCTCGCCCTGCTCCCGCGCCGCGGGGATGATCCCGTAGATCTGGCCTCGCCACTCGGCGACGTCGCCTGCGGCGTAGACGTCGGAGGCCGACGTCGCGAGGTGGTCATCCACGATCACCCCCCGATTCGTGGCCAGCCCCGCCGCGGCGGCCAGCGCGATGCGCGGCTGGATCCCAGCCGAGATCACGACGAGCCCCACTGCCATCTCCTCCCCGGTGGTGAGGCGGACCGCGGCCACCTCCTCCTGTCCCCGGATCGCCGCACACTCCACCCCCACCCGAACCTGGACGCCCTGGCGCGCGAGGAGCGCGGTGAGGACCTCCGCTCCCTCCCGATCGAGCTGGCGGTGGAGGAGCCAGCGGCCCCGTTCGAGCACGGTCACCGCGAGGCCGAGGTCGTGGAGGGCGCGGGCGACCTCGATCCCGAGCCACCCTCCGCCGATCACCGCCGCCGCCCTCGCCCTCTGCGCCCTCGTCCGAATGCGTTCCACATCCGCTGCCTGGCGGAGGGCGAACACGCCCTCCCCTGCCACCCCGGGCAACTCTGGTTGAGCACCGGCTGCACCGCAGGCGAGGAGAAGCCGGTCATACCCCAACCTCTCCCCCGAGGCGAGGGTCACGCGATGTCCCTCGACATCGAGCTCCACGACGGCCGAGCCTGACCTGTAGCGGATCCTCCTGTGTTCGAACCACGCCCGAGGGAAGGGGGTGATCTCAGCGAGGGTCTTCCGGCCCGCGAGGACCTCGATCAACCCCGGGCGCAGATAGTAGGCGACGGGCTCCGCTTCGACGACCGTGATCTCCGCCCCCACGTCGGACGTACGCAGGGTCCGAGCCGCGGTGAACCCGGCGAGCCCCCCTCCCACGATGACGAATCTCATCAGCCCACGAGCTCGAACATATCTTTCGGCGCACCACACTCCGGGCAGAGCCAATCCTCGGGGAGATCCTCAAACGGCGTCCGGGGGGAGATGCCCTGGCTGGGATCGCCCTTCGCCGGATCGTAGATCCATCCACACACCGTGCATTCCCATTTCTCCATTGCACACCTCCCTCTTCTTCAGGGTTGGGCCATTATAGCGATCCCCATCCCAGGAAGCGTCAGCGAACAAACGCGAGACCGATCCCAGCGACGAGCATTCCCCCCAGGGCGGGGGCGATCGCCCGCCGCAGGGATCCTCCGCCGAGGACGAGGACCATCGCTCCCTTGACCGCGGCATTGGCCATCGCTGCTGCCACGATCGCCCGTGCCGCCGTGACCGGCTCCACCCCTCCCCGCCCGCGGTGGGCGAAGGAGAGCGTGACCGCCGTGCTCGACAGGAGCCCGCCGAGAAGCCCTGTGACACCGATCCCCTTCCCGGGCCCCAGCAGCTTCATGAGCACGTACCCCGCGAACCCCACCCCCGCCACGAGGACCACCATCAGCCACACCCGCTACGGGTTGAACGCGTCCCAGGGCGGCGAACCGAACGTGCGGTTGGGGAGGAGGGGGAGCACGACGGCCGTGATCACGGCGAGCTTGAGGGCAGCGAGGACGTCCTCCCGGGTCAGGCGCTGGGCGAACCGACGCAGCTCGAGCTTCAGCAAGAGGAGGACTGTCACCGTCACCCCCAACGCCGCGGCGAGCTCGTACTGCCCCCACTAGCAGAGCGCACCGATGAGAAAGACGACGACGGCGGCCATCTCCGTGGTGAGGCCGATCGCCCCCCGCCAGGCACTGACCCCGTGACCGACGACGATGAGGGCGCCCACCGCGCCCAGAACAGCGAGGAACGCTGCGGGATAGGAGAGGATCTCGGCAGCGAGGGCGGCTGCCGTCCCCGCGAGGGAATCCTAGCACGTTCCTCCCGCCCGTGCGTCCTCCCCCGAGCGAGCCCTGCACAGGGCGTGCCTCCGCCCGAAGGGGCGGTACAATCCCGCCGGTGCAGGAGCAGAGCGCAGGGCGGGCGTTGGGGAAAGGGGATGAACGCCGTGCCCAACGGACCGCCGACCGCCCGGCGGCCTGACCGGGGTCGGGCACACGATGGGAGGAAGGTGAGATGCGTCCAAGCCGAGAAGCGCTCGCGGGAACGGAGGAGCGGTCCGATGCCCTCGTCCGGGTGCGGCCGGGAGAGGGGCGCACCGTTTCCGTGCACTCGAAGACCGGCCCCATGTACGAGGACCACATCGCCGCTCTGGTCCGAACGCTCCTGGACGGATACGGGGTGGTGGGAGCCCACGTCGAGGTCAGGGAGGCCGGGGCGTACGACCACGTCATCTCGGCCCGACTGGAGGCGGCACTGTCCCGGTCCGTGGGGAGCGAGGAGCCGTTCCGATCCCCCCTTCCTCCTCCGAGCCGGGAACCGACATCCCGCGACCGGCCGCGGCGGAGCCGCCTCTACGTCCCGGGGGGGAACGCGCGGATGCTCGCGTTCGCGGACTCGTTCGGGCCGGACTGCCTCCTCCTCGACCTCGAGGACGCGATCGCCCTTCCCGAGAAGGACAGTGCCCGGTTCTTCGTACGGCGGGCCTTGGCGGCGATGGACTTCGGAGCGACCGAGCTGTGGGTGCGGATCAACCCCCTCGATGCGGGAGGGGCCGACGACCTCGCGCTCGTCGTGGCAGGCCATCCCCATGGGATCTGTCTCCCCAAGGTCGAGGACCCCTCTCAGGTGCTGGCGCTCGCCGATCTCCTCTCCTCGTTCGAGGAGGCGTACTCCGTTGCCTGGCCGCTGTGGATCATGCCCATCATCGAGTCCCCGCAGGGGGTCCTCGCCGCCGCGGCGATCGCCCGGGCCTCGGAGCGGGTGGCGTGCCTCGCGTTCGGGGCCGAGGACTACACGCGCGAGGTGGGGGCGGAGCGGTCGAGGGAGGCCCTCCTCTGGGCCCGCTCCCAGCTCGTCGCTTCCGCCAAGGCATCCGGGGTCCAGGCATCGGACACCGTGTTTCCAAACGTGGAGGATGAAGAAGGGCTGCGCGAGGAGGCGCGGCAGGCGCGGGACCTCGGGTTCGACGGCAAGGGGGCCATCCACCCTCTCCAGATCGCGGTCATCCACGACACGTTCGCCCCGCGCGCCGACGAAGTAGCCTGGGCGCGCGGGGTACTGGAGGCGGCCGCTGCGGCCGCGAAGGAGGGGCGCGGGGCGGTCGCCCACGAGGGCCGGATGGTCGACCGCCCGGTGCTCGAACGGGCGAAGAGGATCCTCGCCCAAGCAGGGGAGGGGAGCGATGCCGACTAACGCGTTGGGACGAGAGATCCCGGACGCGGTGGCCGGGAGGCCGCTGCGGCCCTACCCAGGGGCGTTCGCGACCGTCCCCACCGGACGTCGGGCGGGGGGTCCCCTGAAGACGATCCGCCCCGGGGCGAACAAGGTCGCCCCGTCGCTCGACGAGGCGATCCGTCGCTCCGGCCTCCGCGACGGGATGACGATCTCTTTCCACCACTGCTTCCGCGACGGGGACAGGCTCGTCCTCCAGGTCGTCGAGGCCTGTGCTCGGCTGGGGATCGGCGACTTGAGGCTGTTCCCCACCGCCCTCTTCCCCTGCCACGAGCCCCTCGTCCGCCACATCGGGGACGGGGTCGTCACCCGGATCGAGGGGTCGCTGAACGGTCCAATCGGGGCATTCATCTCCCGGGGCGGGAAGCTCCGCGAGCCCCCAATCCTCCGCTCCCACGGCGGCCGGTGGCGGGCCGTGGCGTGCGGCGAGGTCGAGATCGACGTCGCGTTCATCGCCGCCTCGGAAGCGGACCCCTACGGCAACGCCAACGGGATCCACGGCCCCCATGCCTGTGGCCCGATCTCGTTCTCGGTGGTGGATTCCTGGTGTGCCGACCACGTGGTGGTGGTCACCGATAACCTCGCACCGTACCCGGCCGTGCCCCCCACGATCGAGCAGGGGTACGTGGACCAGGTGGCGGTGGTGGACCAGGTCGGCGACCCGGCCGGGATCGTCACCGGCACCCTGCGCGTCACCCGTTCCCCCACCGCGCTCAGGATCGCCAAGCTCGCCGTAGACGCGGTCGCCGCGGCCGGCCTGATCCGGGAGGGGATGAGCTTTCAGGCCGGCGCCGGGGGGACTTCGCTCGCTGCCCAGGAGATCCTCGCCCGCAAGATGGCGAGAGCGGGGGTGCACGCGGCGTTCGCGATCGGGGGGACGACGAAGTACCTGGTGGCGATGCTCAAGGAGGGCCTGGTGAGGACGATCCTCGACGGCCAGGCGTTCGATGGCGAGGCCGTGCAGTCCCTGCGCACAAATCCGCGCCACCAGCGGATCACCCCTGGGTTCTACGCCGACTACAACTCCCTCGGGTGCGCCACGTACATGCTGGACTTCGCGTTCCTGGGGGGGACCGAGGTCGACCTCGACTTCAACGTGAACGCGAACACCCACTCCGACGGCCAACTCCTCCATGGGATCGGCGGGCACCAGGACGTGGCCGCCGGGGCCCGCGTGACGGTGATCACCATGCCCACCCTGCGCGGCCGGGTGCCCGTGATCCGGGACCAGGTTACCACCGTCACCACCCCCGGCGAGGTGATCGACCTCGTGGTCACCGAGCGGGGGATCGCCGTGAACCCACGTCGTCCGGACCTCGCCGAGGACCTCAGGCGGGCGGGGCTCCCGGTGCGAACCCTTGAGGAGATGAAGGCGGCGGCGGAGCGGCTGGTGGGGAAAGGGAAGAGCCCGATCTGGGGCGACGAGATCGTGGGCGTGATCCAGTGGCGCGATGGGACGGTGATTGACGTGGTGCGGAAGGTGGAGGGTTGGGCATGAACGAGGAGATCAAGAAGCTACTGCCAGAGGTGGATTGGATCGAGGACCGGACGCTCCAGGACGCGGTGTTGGACACGTACGCCCGGGCCCTGGCCGAGGGCGGCTGGAAGCCAGCGGACATGGCGCGGATGCCGTTCACCCTGCTCAAGACCTCGAGCATCAACTACCTCGAGCACGTGCGGGCGGTGACCAAGATCGCCCGTGCCGCGTACGACACGTTTCAGGAGGTGTTTGGCGACGGGGTGCCCCTGAACCGGGATGTCCTCCTCGCCGGGGCCCTCCTCCACGACGTGGGTAAGCTCGTGGAAATTGCGGAGGCAGGGGGGAAGTTCCAGAAGTCCCGGTCCGGGAAGGCGCTGCGGCACCCGTTCTCCGGTGCGGCCCTCGCCTACGCGGCTGGGCTCCCCCCCGAGGTGGTGCACATCATCGCCGTGCACTCCAAGGAAGGGGACCCCTACCCCCGCTCCCCAGAGGGGGCGGTGGTTCACCACGCCGACTTCATCACGTTCGACACGATCCCGTCATAAGGAGGAACGGTGGGGAAAACGTTTGCCGAGAAGATCCTGGCCCAGAAGGCGGGGCTGGCCGCAGTCGAGCCGGGCCAGATCGTGACCGCGCGGCCGGACCTCGGGATGTCCCACGACAACACCGCGGCTATCGTCCAGCTCTTCCACAGGATCGGCCTCAAACGGGTGCAGGAGCCGGGGAAGTTCGTGGTGATCCTCGACCACGTGGTCCCGGCAGCGAGCGTGGAGTACGCCCAGAACCACAAGGACATCCGCGAGTTCGTGCGCGAACAGGGAATCCGGTTCTACGACGTCGGCCGCGGCGTTTGCCACCAAGTGGTGGTGGAGGAAGGGTTAGCTCGGCCGGGGGACCTCATCCTCGGGGCGGACTCCCATACCCCGACGTATGGGGCACTGGGTGCGTTCTCGGCCGGCATCGGGCGCTCCGAGATGGCCGCCCTGTGGGCGACGGGCGAGCTGTGGCTCAAGGTGCCGACGAGCTTCCGGATCGAGCTCGAGGGGGAACTCCCTGAGCTGGTGACGGCCAAGGATGTGATCCTGTACTTGATCGGCAAGCTCGGCGCCGACGGAGCCGTGTATCGGTCGGTGGAGTTCGCCGGTCCGATCGTGGAGAGGATGGGCATCGCCGACCGGATGGTGATGGCGAACATGGCCGCGGAGATGGGGGCCAAGAACGCGTTCATCGCTCCCGACGAGACCACGTTCGCCTACCTCGCCGACCGGACTAAGGATGCGTTCACCCCCATCTACCCCGACCCCGATGCGGTGTACGAGAAGGTGGTGCGGTTCGACGTGGGTGACCTCGAGCCCCAGGTGGCCTGTCCGCCGGGCGTGGACCACGTGGTGCCGATCTCCCATGTGGCGGGGAAGAAGGTGGACCAGGTCGTGTTGGGAACGTGTACCAACGGGCGGATCGAGGACCTGCGCCTGGCGGCGGAGGTGATGTCCGGGCGGCCGGTGGCGGAGGGGGTCCGGATGATCGTGCTCCCCGCGTCGCAGGAGGTGTGGTTGCAGGCGGCGGAGGAGGGGCTGCTCGCCGAGTTCGTGGCCGCCGGGGCCCTCGTGCTCAACCCGGGCTGCGGGCCGTGCCTCGGAGCCCACGAGGGCGTCCTCGCCCCCGGCGAGGTCGGCCTCGCCACCTCGAACCGGAACTTCAAGGGCCGGATGGGGTCGCCGGACGCGGAGCTGTACCTCGGCTCCCCGGCCGTGGCCGCAGCGGCCGCGGCGACGGGGAAGATCACCGACCCCCGGCGGCTCCTGGAGGAGGGAAGATGATCGCTGGACGCGCTTGGAAGTACGGGGACGACGTGAACACGGACGTCATCTTCCCCGGCCGGTACACCTACGCACGGATGGAGCCCAAGGAGATGGCCCAGCACGCCTTGGAGGACCTCGACCCCGCGTTCGCGCGCGAGGTGAAGCCGGGGGACGTGATCGTGGCCGGCCGCAACTTCGGGTGCGGCTCGTCCCGGGAGCAGGCGGCGACGTGCCTCGCCGCCGCCGGGGTGGGAGCGGTGGTGGCGAAGGGGTTCGCGCGGATCTTCTTCCGCAACGCGATCAACTCCGGCCTCCTCGTCCTGGAGATCCCGGACGCGGTGGACGCGATCCAGTCGGGCGATCGGGTTGAGATCGACGTCGCGGGAGGCGCGCTCACCCACAAGGGCCGGAGGTATCCGTTCCCGCCGCTCCCGGACGTGGTGCGGGAGATCCTCGCCGCCGGTGGGCTCATCCCCTACCTCCGGGACAGGCTCGCCAAGGAGGGATGAATGGCCAACCACCGGATCGCTTACCTCCCCGGGGACGGGATCGGGCCGGAGGTGCTCGCCGCCGCGCGCCTCGTCCTCGACTCCGTAGGGTTCGACGCCGAGTACGTACCGGGCGACATCGGGTGGAGGTTCTGGTGCGAGGAGGGGGATCCGTTCCCCCAGCGGACGATCGACCTCCTCCACGAGGTGGACGCGGCCCTGTTCGGGGCGATCACGTCCAAGCCGGCCAAGGAGGCGGAGGCCGAGCTTGCCCCTGCGCTGCGGGGCAAGGGCCTCGCCTACCGGTCGCCCATCGTGCACATGCGCCAGCTGTTCGACCTCTACGTGTGCCTGAGGCCGTGCAAGGCCTATCCGGGGAACCCCCTCAACTACCGGGAGGAGATCGACCTCGTCGTGTTCCGGGAGAACACGGAGGACCTCTACGCCGGGGTCGAGCTCCGCCCCGTGCCGCCGGAGCTCTCCGATCTCCTCGGCAAGGTGGCGAAGCCATTCGCACCCTTCCGCGAGCTCGCCCCGGACCAGTATGCGGTCTCGTGCAAGATCAACACCCGCCAGGGGTCGGAGCGGATCGTGCGTGCCGCGTTCGAGTTCGCCCGCCGGAACGGGCGAAAGAAGGTCACCGCAGTCCACAAGGCAAATGTGGTGCGGGCCACGGACGGCTTGTTCCTGGAGGTGGCCCGGGAGGTGGCAGCCGAGTACCCGGAGATCGCGTTCGAACACGCCAACATCGACGCCATGTGCATGTGGCTCCTCAAGAACCCGCTTCAATACGACGTCCTCGTCGCTCCAAACCTCTACGGGGACATCATCTCCGACCTCTGCGCCCAGATGGTGGGTGGGCTCGGGTTCGGCTGTTCGGGGAACATCGGGGACGAGCTCGGGGTATTCGAGCCGACCCACGGATCCGCTCCCAAGTACGCGGGGCAGCGCAAGGTGAACCCGATCGCGTCCATCCTCGCCGCGAAGATGATGCTGGAGTGGCTGGGGGAGGGGGAGCGGGCGGCGCGGATCGAGCGCGGCGTGGCGCGGGTCATCGCCGAGGGGAGGGTCCGCACCTACGACATGGGCGGGACGGCGACCACGGACGAGATGGCCGAGGCGGTCGCCCGCGCCGCCCACTAGGGAGGCAATGATGGTACCGATCAGCAAACAACTGGCCGAGTTCGCCCACAGCCTCCGCTACGAGGACATCCCCGACGAGGCGCGCACGGAGGCGAAGCGGTTCCTTCTCGATTCGCTGGGGTGCGCGCTCGCCGCGCTCGACCTCCCCGACATCGCCGCCGCCCGCCGCTACGTCGAGGAGCTCGGGGGGGCGGATCACGCCACCGTGATCGGGTTCGGGACGCGCACGAATCTCCCCCTCGCCACCCTCATGAACGCCCTCCTCATCCGCGCTCTCGACTACAACGATATCTACTGGAAGCAAGACCCGTCGCATCCTTCCGACATCATCCCCGCCGCCCTCGCTCCCGCGGAGCTGCGCGGGCTCTCCGGGAAGGACCTCCTCGTGGGGATCGTGATCGCTTACGAGCTCGAGATGCGGCTGTGCCTCGCCGCCCACCCCGGGATCCGCGAGGTGGGGTGGCACCACGCCAGCTTGACTCAATTCGCGAGCCCACTCGTGGCGGGGCGGATGCTCGGGCTGTCCCTAGACGAGCTCGTGGCCGCGGTTGGGATCTCCGGTTCCAGCCACTTCACCCTCGGGGGGGTCGTGGCCGGCAAGCTCACGAACATGAAGAACACCGCCGATCCGATGGCCGTGGAGGCCGGTGTGCGGGCGGCACTCCTGGCGGGCGAGGGTTACACCGGGCCGGTGGAGGTGTTCGAGGGGAAGGAGGGCCTGTTCCAGGTCATCGGCAACGTGAAGTGGGACCCCGCGGCCCTCCTCTCCGGCCTCGGGGAGAGGTTCCTCATCACCGAGTGCGCCTACAAGGCGTTCCCCACCGAGGCCCTCACCCACCAGCCGATCACCGCCGTGCTCGCCCTCCGCGCCGAGCACGGCATCGACCCGCGGGGAGTGCGCGAGATCCTGGTGGAGACGACGACCCGCGGCGCGGACATCCTCTCCGACCCCGAGAAGTACCGCCCGACGACGAAGGAGACGGCCGACCACTCGCTCCCCTACTGCATCGCCGTGGCTCTGGCCAAGGGGAACGTCCTCCCGAGCGACTTCGCCCCCGAGGCGCTGCGAGACCCCCTCGTGGGGGAGCTCCTCGGGAAGATCAAGGTCGTGAAGAACCCCGAGATCGACGCCCTGTTCCCAAAGGTGAAGCGGGCGATCGTGACGATCGGCCTCGCCGATGGGCGGACCTTCCGCCGGGTGGAGGACTTCGCCAAAGGGGAGCCGGAGCGGCCGCTCTCCGACGCCGAGCTCCTCGCCAAGTTCCGCGCCAACGTGGGGCGCGCGCTCCCCGAGCGGCAGCGAGAGGAGCTGATCGCGGCGACGATGGGCCTGGAGAAGGTAGGGGACGTTCGCCACTACGTGCCGCTCCTCGTGCGGGGCGGACCTTGACGAGCCTCGGTCCGCGGTGAACGGCTTCCCCGTCCGCGAGGCCCGGCTCGTCGCTTCCACCGGGCTCCCGGCGCGATCGGATCTAACGGCGGGGAACACTGACCCTATCCCCCTCGCCCGCAGGGAGAGAGGGGAGCGTGAGGGAGCGGAGCGTCGGGCGTATAGCCGACGGCCGTTCGACCAGCGGATCACGGACAGCGGGCCACAGGGGGGCGTAGAATGCCGGCGCAACCATGGAGAGCAGCGGGAACCTTCTCATCCGCAACGCGCGGCTGGTGACCTCCACGGGCGTGCGGGAAGGCGACCTCCTCGTCCGGGAGGGGCGGGTCGCCGCCTTCGGTGAGGTCAGAGACCCCGGGTGCGTTCCGGAGCTCGATGCCGAAGAGCGGTACCTCGCCCCCGGGTTCCTCGACCTCCACGTGCACGGCGGGGCCGGGGCGGACTTCTCCGCGGGCGACCCCGACGCGGCCCGGGCGATCGCCGCCTTCCATGCCCAGCACGGGACGACGGGCCTCCTCGCCACGATCGTCCCCGGCCCCGTGGAGCGGATGCGGAAGGCGATGACCGCCGTGATCGGCGTCCCAGGGATCCTCGGGATCCACCTCGAAGGCCCGTTCCTGAGCCCGGAGAAGGCGGGTGCGCTCGACCCCCAGTGGTTCCTCCCGCCGAGCCGCGACGCGTTCCGGAAGCTCGTCGCGGGGTTTGAGGGGCAGATCAAGGTCGTCACGTTTGCCCCCGAGCTCCCTGGGGCAGTCGATCTCATCGGCGACATCCGCGCGATTGGGGCGATGCCCGCGATCGGCCACACCACGGCCACGTACGAGCAAGCGTCTGCCGCCCTCGGGCGCGGGGCATTCCACGTCACCCACCTCGCGAACGCGATGAGCGGCCTCCACCACCGGGGTCCAGGCTCCGTCGGAGCAGCGCTCCTCTCGGGTGCATCGCTCGAACTGATCTGCGATGGGATCCACGTCCATCCCGCGTTCGTCCGCCTCGCGGTGGAGTCCCTTCGTGGGCGAGGGGAGCTTCACCGGCTGTGCCTCGTCACCGACGCCACCGCCGCCGCGGGGTTGCCTGACGGGTGCTACCGCTTGGGGGATCGCGACATCCGTCTGCAGCGCAGGGAGGTGCGCCTGGCCGACGGGACCCTCGCCGGCTCGGCCCTGACGCTGGACCAGGCCCTGCGGAACGTGGTCCGGTTCGCGAGCCTAACCCTGGAGGAGGCCCTGACCCTCGTCACCGCGAACCCCGCCCCGGTCCTTGGGCGGGAAGGCGAGCTCGGGATTCTTGCCGTGGGCGCCAGGGCCGACCTCGTACTCCTCGAAACAGACCTGACCGTCTGGACAACGATCCGCGACAGCAAGATCGCCTTCCACCGGGACTAGACAAGCACACCCCTTTGGGCCCTGGCGAGCCTGGGTCCAGGCCGATGTCTCCGTAACCCGCGTTCCGCGGTAGCCCTGCGCTTGAGGACCTAACCCCCCTGCTTGACGAAAGGACGAAGGGATCGCGGGAAAACACGTCAGGCCACTCCGTGGTAGAATCCGAATGAGAAAGCGATTAAGAAGTGGATCCCGTTCAGGGGTTTGGGTGATCTGCAGCTCCCGGGAGGCGGTCACGTCCCGTCAGGTGGTGTAGACTGGGTTCCTCGTCGGTAGTGACGAGCTAGACGGCGATCACCTCCCTCGGGACGCCGAGGGCGGGGACTTCGGGCTCCTGCGGGGGGTCTCCCGTCAAGCGCCCATCGACTACCTTGGGGTACTTCCCCTCGAGGCTTCGGCCAGGAGCTCGGACAAAGCTTGCCTGAATCCCGGAGAGTCCCCGCAGGAACGACACCCAGAACCCGTAGCTCTTCGCAGCCCCCACGTCGAACCCCAGGACCTCCTTGAGGGCGTCCACCTCCGTGTCGTCATCTACACCATGTCCTGGGACTCTACCCCGCCCCGCCAGTTGGCCCGTGATCTGTGATGCGTGATGTGCTAAAGGCGAAGCTGCCAGGTGAAGCCGATCTTCCCGCCGCCCCCCACGGGGAGCTCGAGCCTCGCCCCAACCCTCGCTCCAGGGGCCAGCTCGGCCTCGGCTCTGAGCTCCACCTCGCCGAGGCCGAACGGTCCGTCATCCCCGAAGTAGAACGTGACCGCTGCCTCACCGTCTCCGCAGCAACCGGGCACCTTCCAGATCAGCTCCATGAGCTCCCAGTACGGGTCTTTCACGAGGTCGATCTTGTCCTCGGCAAGCCCGGTGAGGCTTCGGAACCTGAAGTCCCCCACCTTCCCGTGGAACCCGAACCCGTAGAGACTGATCCCGCGCAGGGTCGAGGTGGCCGGGTCCCAATCGAGGCCGAGCAACAGAGCCACCCCAGCCGGCCCCTGGTACACCAAGCTGGGGAAAAGGCTAGCCCGCTTCTCCTCAATCCGAAACCGCAGGCTGACCCAGAAGGAGATCCCACAATCGAGCTTTCCCGGAAGGGGGAAGCTCACCCCGGCCTCCTCGAACCCGGCCTTGGTAAACCTCACCCATCCTCGGATCCGGGACAGACAACACGACAAGGGAATGGAAAACCGAGCCTCGCCGAACGAAAACGACGGGGTGAACGTGGCATCCTTGACCTCGTCCAACTGCCGCTTGAGGTTGAACCTGAGCCGCACCCGCTCGACCAGTGAGCCCGGCGGACTCCTGAGAGAAAGCCCCCACCCGAACCCCTTTTCCTCCAACCTCGCTACCCCACGGAACTCAACCCCCTCCCAGGAGAGGATCCTCCAGCAGAGCTTGGCTCCCTTGAACGCCAGGGCCTGAGGGTTGAACTCGACGGAGGGGGTAACCGCGGACCCCTTAAGCCTGCCTGAGCCAGAGAGGAGGAGCTTCGTCCACGCCCCATCGGCGAACGAGCTCGCCGTGGTCCACTTCCAGGGGCCGAGATCCCACGCCAAAGACAAGTCCGATGCCCACTTTACCGCCGCAGTGGCCAGGTCCCAGGAGAGCTTCCCGTCCCAGGTGAGGGAGGGCGGGGCGGCCAAGGCCACCCCACCCACCGCCAGCACCACGAGCGCCCGCCTCACGGCCCACCTTCCGGCGGAACGGCCGTGGGACAGACCTCGCAGAGGATCCTGACGTACACCCAGCCCGTGGCGCTCGCCCCGCAGGGGTCCGTCACGGTGAAGCTGAACCTGGCCACCGTCCCCGGCGGGATCTGCCATCCCTCACAGCCAAAGGTGCCGTAGCAGATATTATTCCCCTCCACCCAGGTCGTCCCGCACGGCGAGGGATCGGAGACCGTGATCGTCAAAGGATCGCCGTCCGGATCGTAGGCGGGAACCGGAACGCACGCGATCCCATCCGGCGCATCCACAGAAACGCTCCACGCCACCGGCGGGTTGTTCTCGTTCACCACCGTCACGGTGAACGAGCAAGTGCGCGTGGTTTCGTTCCCGCACTGGTCGCAGGCAGTGCAGGTGATGGTCACCGGGGTCGTGCCCACCGGGAACCACCCGCCTGCGGGGCTGCAGCTCACCTGCGGGGCAGGATCGCAGTTATCGGTCGCGCTCATCGGGAAGTCCACCCAAACCTGCGGATAGGGATCGATGCACTCGTGGATGTACCGGGTGATGTTCCCCGGGCAGTGGATGACCGGCGGGGTCTGGTCCAACGTGTAGGTAATCCGTTGCATCTCCTGGGCGGTGTTCCCGCAGGCGTCCTGGGCCGTCCACGTCCGCACGATGGTCACCCGGCAACCCTCCTGCGAGATCTGGTCTGTATAGGTGACCACGGGGTTGGGATCACAGTTGTCCTGGGCCTCGGCCCGGCCGGTGACGTCGGGGCTCGTAGCCGGCGGGTTGCACCCAAGCTCCACGTCCCCAGGGACGTGGGTGAACACCGGCGGAGTCGTGTCCACCACCCTGATCACCTGAACCCCGCTCGCGGCGTTCCCACAGGCATCGGTGGCGGTCCAGGTCCGGCGGATCACCTTGGCCTGCGCACAAGCTCCCGGGATCACCTCGTCCGCATAAGAGATCGGCTCTTCCGGAAATCGTGTGGGCAGGTGAGCGTGTTGCGGTAAGCTCTTGGGCCTGAGAGGAGGCGAGAGCGATGCGTGACGTCGAGCTGTACGAAGCGATCCTCGGACTGACCCCGCCGTGGAAGGTGGCGCACGTGGAGCTGAACGTGGCGGCCAAGGAAGTGACGATCCGGGTTGACGCCGGACCGAGTCCGTTTCCCTGTCCGGAGTGTGGGGCGGTGGTCGGGGGCTACGACAGCAAGTTCCGTCGGTGGCGGCATCTGGACACCTGCCAATTCGTGACGTGGATCGAGGCGGAGGTCCCGCGGGTGGAGTGTCCCCTGCACGGGGTGAAGCAGGTACGGGTGCCGTGGGCCGAGCCAGGCAGCCAGTTCACCGCGCTGTTCGAGCGGGTGGCGATCGACCTTCTACGGGAGTGCTCGGTAGCTGGGGCTGCCGATCTCCTGCGGATCAGCTGGGACGAGGCGTGGGGGATCAAGAAGCGGGCGGTGAGGCGAGGTCTGGCGCGGCGCGCGGTGGGCGAAGTGAAGCATGTGGGAGTGGACGAGAAGGCCGTGGCCAAGGGGCACACGTACCTGACGGTCGTGGCCGACCTGGACCGTGGCCAGGTCCTGTACCTGGCGGAGGGGCGCAACGGGGCGAGCTTGGACGGGTTCTGGGAAGGGCTTGGCCCGGCAGGGCGAAGGGGGATCGAGGCGATCGCCATGGACATGTGGGAGCCGTACATCCAGTCTACGCGTCGGCACGTCCCTGGGGCCGAGGAGAAGATCGTGTTCGACAAGTTCCACATCGTGAAGCACCTTCACGAGGCAGTGGACAGGGTGCGCCGGGTCGAGCAGCGGGCGCTCAAGGGAGTGGCCGACGACCGACTCGCGGGTACGAAGTACCTGTGGTTGATGCGCCCCGGGAGCATGAGTCCTGCGCAGCGGGCACGGTTGCAGACGCTGGTGGCAAGCGACCTGCGGGTAGCGCGGGCATGGTCCCTGAAGGAACGATTCCGCCAGTTCTGGGAGTACAGCTACGTGGGGGCAGCGGCGCGGTTCTTCCAGCGATGGTTCTGGCGGGCAACCCACAGTCGGCTGAGGCCGATGGCCAAGGTGGCGTGGTTGATCCGGCGCCACCTTCCGAACGTGCTCACCTACCTACGACACCGGATCACCAACGCAGGGCTGGAGGCGGTGAACGCCACGATCCAATGGGTGAAGAAGACCGCCCGCGGGTTCCGGAACATAGACCACTTCAAGATAGCCATCTTCTTCCACTGCGGAGGGCTCGATCTCTACCCACACGAAAGCCGGTAGAGCCAAGAGATCTGAGGGGCCGGATCGCAGTTGTCTTCGGCCTCGGCCCAGCCGGTGTGATCGGGATCGGTGGGCTGGTCACATTCCACCACTAAGTCCGGCGGCACTACAAGCTTTGGTGGGGTGGTGTCCACGACGGTGATCGTCTGAACGCCGCTTGCGCTGTTCCCACAGGCATCGGTGGCTGTCCAAGTGCGGATGATGGTCTTAGCGTGCGGACACGGCCCGGGCTCCACCGAGTCCTCGTAGGTGATCGTGGGGTTGGGGTCGCAGTTGTCCTGGGCCTCGGCCCAGCCGGTGTGATCGGGATCGGTGGGCTGGTCACATTCCACCACTAAGTCCGGCGGCACCACAAGGTTCGGTGGGGTGGTGTCCACGACGGTGATCGTCTGAACGCCGCTTGTGCTGTTCCCGCAAACATCGGTGGCTGTCCAAGTGCGGATGATGGTCTTAGCGTGCGGACACGGCCCGGGCTCCACCGAGTCGGTGTAGGTGATCGTGGGGTTGGGGTCGCAGTTGTCCTGGGCCTCGGCCCAGCCGGTGTGATCCGGATCGGTGGGCTGGTCGCACTCCACCACTAGGTCCGACGGCACCAAAAGGTTTGGTGGGGTGGTGTCCACGACGGTGATCCTCTGAACGCCGCTTGTGCTGTTCCCGCAGGCGTCGGTGGCCGTCCAGGTGCGGATGATGGTCTTAGCGTGCGGGCACGGCCCGGGCTCTACCGAGTCGGTGTAGGTGACCACAGGGCTCGGATCGCAAACATCCTCTACGACGGGCCATCCAGTGTGGTCGGGATCGGTAGGTTGATCGCACTCCACGATCACATCCGGCGGTACCGTGAGTCTGGGCGGAGTCGTGTCCACGATGGTAAACGTGGCCGCCGTGGAGGAGCTGTTTCCGGCGCAGTCGGTAGCGACGAAGGTGACCTTGTAGTAGCCGGCCCCTCCGCACGTCGGCACGTACCCGTCGATTCTGTAGCTCCAGGTCACGTCACAGCAGTTGTCCTGAGCCTGGGCTCCACCGTGTTCCTCAAGCCAAGCCTGAAGCTCATCCTGGTTGCCCTTGCCATCGCACTCCACGGTGCGGTCCTGGGCAGGTTGGAATATTTCTGGCGGCACCTTGTCCTCCACCCGGATCGTCACTGTGCAGGGGATCTCCGTCTCTGCCCCACACGCATCCCGGACCACCACGGTGAACTCATCGACGAGCACATCCCCTTCTCGAACGGCCCTGCATAGCTGGTCCTGGGTAGCCTGGGGCAGGTAGGTTACGCTGAGCTCTGAGGCGTAGCCGGACATGAAGAGGTCAGCTCTCCCGTAGATCGGGGGAATGCCGATCCCCACGAGCGTGATTCGGTCACCCTCGGGGTCGGTAAGCTTTACCGGCCCGAGCCGGACAACCGTTCCCTCAATGCCGCCTGGGATCAGATCCACCGCGGTCGTCCCGGAGAGCTCCCCTCGGGCCTGGGGCGGCTGGTTGCCCCGCACATGGACGGTGAGGGTAGCCTCATTGGACACGTTCCCATCCGGATCAGTCACCGTGAACGGGACGGGGTAGGTCCCGTCGCACAGGCGAGGATCCGCGCTCACTTCCACCCGGTAGAGGTGAGCGTAATACTCCCCGTAGTAGTCGGGAAGGTCGTCTTTACCTACCACCCTGACGGTGATGCCCTCGGGCGGGGAGAAGGCGAAGGTGTGGGAGAAGCTATCGGGGTCGTCGATGTAGAGGGAGGTCGTGACCGTCCCTCCTCGGTTGACCCAGGCATGCGCCCCATAGGCCCGCGGGGGTTGGACGATGTGAATCAGAAGGTAAGCAAGATTAGAACCGCCCCAACCATCGTCAGCTTTGAACCCGACCAGCCGCCAGGGATCCCTCCACATGGGCACGGTCCAGGTGTAGGTGCCGCTCACCGACTCCTCGCCGGTCACGGTGGGAAAGCTCCCCGGGCCGGAAACCTTGGTCAAGGTGATCGTGTCCCCGTCAGGATCGGTGGCGGTCACTGTGGCCGTCACCACATCGCCCGGCCTGACCTTGACCTTGGACGGCGACACGGTCACCTCGGGCGGCTTGTTGTTCACAATCAGGGTGTAGGTACCGCTGGAGGGAACCCCATACTCCCACCGCTTGGATTCCACTACCGTGAAAGGTCCCGTCCAGACCGTGCCCTTTGTGGCCTGCCAGATCACCTCTTCGAGGTTTGTTGGCCAACAGTAAAAGGAAAACCTCGGCCGCTTGCCCGCATTCGCCATGCACTGCTCGAACAACGGGGATAGATCGGAGTCCCACAAGCAGGTACAATCCCAATCATGAGGCGAGAAGAATGGAGACGGCCACGCAAACCAGTAGTCGTACCCGAAGTTGTCAGGGTAATCTCGCAGGTCTGGATCTTCCGCTGTCAGCTCTACCTGCACTCGCCGGTGATCGATTAAATCACCATGCTTGATCACCCGCGTCGTGCTGATCGCCCGGGGCGGGTGGCCGGCCACGTACCGCACGACCATCGGCTTCTCGTCGCAGAGGC
>OMKS01000951.1_pt1 | contig 26767 bp, 21 predicted proteins | sample 1674721 | NCBI WGS metagenome assembly OMKS01 (sample SAMN06264996, study PRJEB25208) | sediment metagenome | isolation source: hot spring sediment | place: USA: California | collected 2014-09-02 | reverse complement strand
CGGCTGGCTGAGAATATGGCCCAGGCCGACAAGGGCCAGAAGAAAGCCGAAGCCGACAAACGCGTCTATGTCCAGCAGCAGGAGGCCGAAGCCGTCAAAGGCGAAAAGAAGGCCGTCGCCGAGCAGCGCATTTATGTGCAGCAGCAGGAAGCGCTGGCGGTCTCCGGTGAGAACAAGGCCAAGGCCGACATCGCCGACGCCGACGCCCTGCTGGCCATCAAACGGGCCGAAGCGCTGAAAAAAGGCGAGGTCGCCAAACGGCAGGCCGAAGTGGAAATCCAAAAAGCCCAGTATCTGGCCGAGCAGCAGCGGCTCAACGCCGAAGTCATCGTCCGTCAGGAAACCGAAAAACGCAAAGTCGAGATCGAAGCCGAGGCCGAAGCCGAACGCCTCCGCCGCGAGGCCAGAGGACAGGCCGACGCGGTGCTGGCCAAATACGAAGCCGAGGCCAAGGGTATCCGGCAGGTGCTGGACAGCAAGGCCGTCGGTTACGCCTCACTGGTCAAAAGCTGCAACGGCGACGCCAAGGCCGCGTCCACACTGTTGATGATTGAAAAACTCGAAGAGATCGTCGCCCGTCAGGTCGATGCCATCAAGAATCTCAAGATCGACAAGATCACCGTCTGGGACAGCGGCGCCGGCGACAAAGGCGGCTCGTCCACCTCCCACTTTCTGTCCAGTATGATCAAGGCCATCCCCCCGCTGCAGGATGTCGCCGGTATGGCGGGTGTGCAGTTGCCCGACTATCTGGGACGTATGGCCGAGCACACAGAAAGCAAAACTGATGACAAAGGCCGATCCGAATCGTCAACACCGACCGCCAAAGACGTCAAAGACATCAAACCCGCTAAAGAATAATCTCAGCGCGCTCAGTAGTAATAGGTCAGCGTCATATCGACGCGCCAATTGTCTTTGCCCTGCGGCAGTTTCTCGAAGCTGAGCTGTTCGCACTGCAGCTCCGGCCAGCGAACCAGCATCGTTGAGAGGAATTTGGCGGTTCGTTCGATGTCGATGGTGCGAATCGAAAGCGTCGCTGAACGCGCTCGTTTGCCCGCGCGTCGTGTTTCGCCGCGGGTATTCAGCGTGAAGTTGGCCGGCGGAATGGAAAACAGCGTCGCGAACTGATTGACCGCCTGCGTAAAGTCAAAGTCGCCGGCAGCGGCGCCTTCTTCCTGCTGATGGGTCAGACGCTGCGGCTCAATCTTGATGATCTGAGCCAGCAGCTCTTCGGCCGTTTCATAGTCGTTTTTTTCGTTTTCCCAGGCCGTCGTCGCACGGGGATAAAACACCGCTGCGGCCGCAACCGCCCACACGCCGGCCACCACGGGGATCGCAATATAATAAAACAACGGATTTTTCAGATAATCTTTCATAACGGACCTCACTGTACCGGTTCAACCGTAAATTCAAAACTGTCGCGATTGCCCGCCATGGACATCCGTTCCTGACCGAATCGCAAACGAGGATGTTTTTTAATGGACTCAAACAAATCCAGCGTCGCACGCCGACCGTTGGTATCGCCTCGAACCCGCATCGTACGTTCGGTCAGGGTGATCTGCTGGATGACGACATCCACCGAGGGCGGGGCGTTGTTGATCGCTTCCAGCAGAAACGTCAGCTTGGCCGGCACCGATTTGTCGTCGCCGGGGCCGAGACCTTCCTGTACCCGCCGGACGTTGATCAAGGTACGCCGCAGGCGCGATGTAATCGCCTCGGTCGTCGGCGGGTTGCCGCCGTACATTGCCGCGCGATACTCCTGAGCCAGTTTGGTGTTGAGCGTCTGGGCATAGGCGTTCATTCGCCAGGTGCGGGACTGAAAATAAATCGCAATGGCCGCCAGCAGGATGGTCAGTGAAATACCGGCCAGTCGCAAGCTGGATTCCATCATCTTGCGCTTGCCCTGATAGGGCATAAAATCGCGCCGAAAATCTGCCGTGATCTCTCTTTCCAGCGGCGCCATAGCCGCGCCGACAGCCATCAGCACGGCCCCGGCCGAAATATCGCGATCAAGCGGCGTTTCGAAATTCAGCTTCTCGACAGCCGATTCGACGCGAACCTCCAACCCCGTCCGTTCAGCCAGCGTCTGGCGATCCACTCCCTCCGGCGCATCGACAAACACCGCTTTTTTGAGCGGCTGTTCTTCGCCGGCGCTGGCCACAGCCAGCAACATCTCTCGCGTTAAAGCGGCGGTGCGCTGCTGATGACCCTGGAGCAAAAACGACCGCATTTTCGGCGCATATCCGCCTTGACCGGGCTGGATAAAATAGCCGTTGTTCTCGGTCGCCAGAATATACAGCGTATCGGGGTGCTTTGAGATGCCCAACGTTCGCTCCAGCACGCGCGACAGACACACCGCGTCCGGCTCCATCATTTCCGGATCCAGTCCGCCTTCCTGGATATCCAGCAGGATATCCGTAACCGTTTGACGGTCGGCGGTGAAGGTCGCCACTTCCGAACCGGTCGGCAGCGGTCCGGTAATGGCAAAGGTAACCGCCAGATTCATCGCATCGGCGGCGGCGGCCTCCTCGGCGTCAAACTTAATGGTGCTTTCCACCTGCCGCGGCTCGCTGAACTCCGAGTGCAAATGGTATTGGGTATAATAGCCGCAGTCCAGCGCCACAAACATTGATTCGGCGACGACGCTGTGCCGAGATACGGCGCGAGCCGCTTCCAACGCCGTGGTCTGAGCCGAATGACCTTCGGTCGGCTGAATGTCCAGGACAGCGGTGATTGTCCCCTGATTTTTTTCAGACAGCCGGACGGCCAAAGCCCGACTGCGGGCCAAATACAATCCCATACTGTGTGTCTGTTCCACGTTGATGACTCCCGTTTATCTTGTATCTTCTATTTTCTGACTTCTGACTTCTGACTGAATCACAATCCATACAAAATCACCAGTTGTTCCACATTTCGGTCTTCTTTAATCACCGTTGCGACCGCCGAGACACGCGCGTTTCCGCTCTGACCGACAACGCGAATCAGGAAAAAATTACTGGTTGTCGTCAGATAGTCTTTGGCTCGCTCAATCGCGATGCTGTCGCCGTAAAACGCCTGTTTCAACTCATCAATGCTTTGAATTGGTTCGTCCTGACGTTTGCGGATAATGTTTTCGGCCAACTCGGCCGGATTGCCGCCGCCGAAGGTCAGCGCCGCTTCCAGCACATGCCGCGGGGCGGTATTGACATTGACCCGCTGCGACCCCCACAGCGCCAGATACTTCAGCGGCGATTCGTCGGGCAGCGCCGTATGCCCGGCGGGCCGAGCCAGCGACTGGCGATCCAATAGGGCGCTGTGGAACAACTTGGCAAAATCCGCCGCGTGGGCAACGGTCGGGCGCTGCGGAGCGGCCTGAGCCGATTGGGCCTGCTGTTGAGTCGGCCGCGCCCGCGCCGTGGTGCGCGTCGTGGTGATGCGTCCTGCCGGCTGAGTCCGAGCGGCGGCTGTGCTGCGCTGCGGCTGCAAGAGAATGGGACTGGGGTTCAGCTCAAAGGTTTTATACTTATAAATCTCCTCGAGCTGATCTGCCAGCATTTTTTGCTCAAGGTCGCTCATCCCCATCCAATCGCAAAACGTCGCCAGTACGGCCTCGGCCTGTTTGTTGACCGCCTCCCGATTGGTAATCGCCCAGGCCAGCGGCATTTTGGCGTTTTCATCTTCAATCGTGATGACCGCTCTGGCCGAACCGATGTGCAGCTCTATCGGTTCAATTACATACGGCCACGGCGGTCCATACGGGCCGGGCACCTGAATATCATTCGGGTCGATTTCTATAAACGTATCCCCTGAATCAAGGTCAAAATCAGCCGTTTGCACCTCGTCGGTGCGCGGCCGATTGGGGTCGTCAAGCGACAAACCGAACATGTCCGCCAGTCGGCCGAGCATTTCCGTACTGCTCAGCTCCGGGGGATTGTTCAGCGAAGCGTCGGGCTTGAGTACTTTTTCGAGCTGTTCCTCGGTGGCCGTTTCGGCCCAGCTCTGCAAAAACATTCGATATTGCCGGTCGTTCATCACAAACAAATCCGAGAAATCCGGCAGATCCTGACGCTCCGACAGCCTGAATCTCTGACGCGGCAGGGTACTGAGCACGTATTTCAACGCCGAATCCAGCGCATAGCGCGCCCGCTGGTACTCGACCATATACGCCTGACGCCGTTTGACCATCGACACGCGAACCGACAACCCCGCCAGCAGCGACGAAAGCACCACCAGCGCCACCACCGCCACGACCAGCGCCATGCCGTCGGTGCGTCGAACCGTGCAACATCTTGTCTGTCCTTGTCGGTTCATTGTCTCTCTGACCATTGCTTAGGCATCCGATTCCGGCGTCATTTCTGCATCCGTCTCAACGTCAATCGGTATCTCATCGGCATCAATTTCAATATCGTTCGGGTCGATTTCCGGCACTGTCTCGGAATCCAGCTTGCGCGGAATAAACTGGTACGGAATATACCGCGTGCGATCCACGGCCACCGTGCGATAGAGAATTTTTTCTTCCGGCACGCCCAGACGACCGGTAGGCAACTCCTCCAGCGGGGCAAACGACACGCCGATTCGCACCGCCGTCGGCAGCGTTTCCGATGTCCAGGTCGCCCCCAGGGCATCGCCCTGTTGGGAACGCAACTCAAAGTGCGTCAGGCCGTCCGTAATCGGAATATACAACCCGGCGCTGGGCGAGACGTCCGAGCCGGTTTCAATCACCTTGTCTTCAAGATTCAGCCCGTCGTGCATCCGATACAAAATCAGCGACTGCGTAAACGGGTCATACGTCGTCTGCCAGATCACCCGTTCATAAACTTCCGCCCGCGGTGGATTGCCCTTGCCGTAATATTTGTTCTCCAGCGTCAACTGCGCCGAATTGTAGCCGTTGTCGTATTTGTTGCGAAACTGAATCGTCGCGTCAAACCCCGGCGCCGCCAGCCGGTCGATATCCTCGGCAACTTTCTGCAAAATCTCCCGTGCCAGCCGGTTTTCGTCCAAATGACCGGTCAACTGGCTCACATCCCGCCGAACACGGTGGTACATCTGCAAGACCGCCGTCAGCAGCGCCGCCGACAGCACCAGTACCACCAGCGTCTCAATCAGCGTAAACGCCGCAGGAAGAAGACGGAATGGTTGAGTATATTGTTTCATTTATAAATTCATTAAATACACAACAAAGGGAATCAGTTCTTCCGGAATACCAGGAAACTCTTTACGCACATCATCCGGTGTCCAGACCTTCTGAGGATCATCGAACGAAGATTGTTGGCCGCCGTCTGACGGGCTGGAGGGATCAGACGGCGTTGCCGACCCATCTGACGGGCCGGATGTCCCCGGCGGCAGTGTTCCGTCGCTTCCGGACGTCCCCGAACCGCTCCAGCCGATGTACTGCGGCACATAGGTTCGGGAAAAGTCATTGTATTTGTCAAAATCCATTCCGATACGGTCGAGAAAGCGGTTTTCTTCCTCGCGCAATTCCTCGATGAACGCCGGATAATCGTCGTCGAATCCGTATTTTGAGATATAATCGAGTTTTTTGCGTCGCTGCCGTTCCAGAAAACTCGTATAGGCGTCCACGTCCAGAGCCGCTTGTTCCAGATAGGCGATCGTCGTTTCCTGAATGGCCGCTTCATCCCGCCCGGCCGCCGTACCCGACAACAGGCTCAGATATTCCTCTTCGGCGCGCTGCTGCTGAAGAATCTGACGCACCACCGCCCCCGGCAGATTCGTCAGCCAGTGTTCCAGTTCAACTTCCTGATAGTCGCCTTTGCTGTCGGTGTAACCGGCCGAGCAAATCGCCCGCACCCACATTGCGTTGTTGATCGGCTCGTGAAACGGCTCAATGACCACCTGCCACTGAATTTCGGGATGAATCTCGCTGACGCCGTATTCGACGGTATCTTTCACATTATTCAGCGAAAGCAGCGATTCCATATTCTGCCGAGCCGTCTCAAAGGCCGCGTTTTGAAGACGCATATCCATCAACGCCCCCACGATGCGGTCAAGAATCGTCATCGCCGTACCGGTCATCAATACGACGATCACAATCGTCACCGCCACTTCAACCAGCGTAAACGCCTTGCAGGATTTCGTCGTCATTTCGTCTGACCTCTGACCTCTGACCTCTGTATTAGAACGGCACTCGGTCGCGCGTCTGCGGCAGCAAAATCTCCGCATCGCCTTCGATCAACTGCACCGGCTTGCCGAGACGGTGGATCACAATCGACCACGGACGCCCGTCGCGATCGCGCAGCACGACTTTGCCGCCGAATTGCCAGCCGGCGCGACCGGCGTAAAACCGCGCTTCGGTAAACGTTTCGCCGCGGTCGCGGGTATCTTCCAAATCATCGTAGAGCACATAATCAAACTGAAACTCGTCGTCAAACCGACCGACCGTGATAATCGCCTCCTCGTCCGGCAGCGTCTGAAAATCCAACGTCTCAAACTGTCGCAGGATATACACATTGTTCAGTTGATCCAGAATCACCGCATACCGTCGGTCGCTCTGAAGGGCCGCCTCATAAGCCATCTGAAACGTATTGACCAGCGTCTCGGCGCGGCTCTTGAAGCGCGTGTTGCCCCACATCGCGCCGAAACCGAGCATTGCCACGCCCGTCATTAGGCCGATCAATCCGACCACCATCAGCAGCTCGACCAGGACCATCGCCTTCAGCGAAGGACGAAAGACAATAGACGATGGACGAAGTGACGAACAAGAGTCTTTATTCGTCAATCGACAATCGACAATCGACAATCGCTTAGTCCACGTCGGTGCTGTACAAGTCCGCGTCATAGCCTTCACCGCCCTCGCGACCGTCAGCGCCGTAACTGATAATCACAAACGGCTTGCCGCTTTCGGGATTGAGCTGATAGATATACTCATTTTTCCAGGCGTCGCGCGGCACGGTCGTTGTTTCCAGATAACCGCCCGGCGTCCAGTAGTCCACATCCGGCGGCTGTTCCACCAGTTCCAGCAGCCCCATCTCCTCGGTCGGATAGCGGCCGGTGTCGAGCTTGAACATATTGACCGCCTGATGCAGCGTCTTGAGCGTCGCCTTGGTGGTGGTGACCTTGGCCTTTTCGGTCTGACCCATAAAATTCTTGGCCGCCACACCCGCCAGCAGCGCAATAATCAGCAGCACCGCCATCAATTCAACCAACGTAAACCCGCGATTCTTTTTGATCTGTCGCATAAAAACCTCTCATACTGAAACGTCAAAAATTCCAGGCACTCAATCTTAAACAAATTCAAAACTCACCATTAAAACTGGGTCACCGAATACTGGAACAGCGGCATCAGCGTCGCGTAGGCAATCGCCCCGATAATCAGCGCCATAAACACAATAATCACCGGCTCAACGACGGCACTGAGCCGTTCGATCACCAGATCCGAAGACGCTTCCAGATTCTCGCTGATCATTTTGAGCATCTGTTCCAGTTCGCCGCTCTTTTCGCCGACAGTGACCATATGCGAAATCGTCGGATCCAGCACCCCGCTGTCGCGCAGCGGCGTGGCAATATCGGCCCCGGACAGAATCCGCTCACGGGCCTGCTTGATGGCATCGGCCATAATGACGTTGCCGGTCACCTGCGAAACCACCCGCAGCGACTCGGCCATCGACAGCCCCGACCCCAGCAGCGTCGCCAGCGTCGAGGTAAACCGCGAAACAATCCGCTGTTTGAGCAGCGGGCCGAAACCGGGAAGATTCAGCAGCAGTTTATCGCGCAGATAGGCGCCCCGCCGCGTCCGCACCAGCCGCTTATACAGCAGCACAAGCCCGGCAAGGACGGCCATAATCACGATCACCCACCAACTGGTCAATACATTGGACACGCCCATCATAAACGTCGTCATCCACGGCAGCTCCTGGCCGGTGCGGATTAACTGTTCGGTAATTTTGGGAATCACCACAATCATAATCACCAGCAGCACCACCATACAGACGAACATCAGGATGATTGGATACATCATCACCGTCGTCATCTTGGCTTCCAGCCGCTGACGCTTGTCCATAAACGCCGCCATCGTCGCCAGGGTTTCCGGCAGAGAGCCGGTCACCTCGCCGACGCGAATCATACTGACATAAATCAAATCAAAAAACTGATCGTACTCGTCCATCGAATCGGCCAGCGATTCGCCCGTTACCACCCGGTCGCGAATCTCCGTTACCGCCGCGCGAAGCTGCGGATCGGAGACCTGGCTGATCAGCACCGATAATGCCTCGGTCAGCTTGATGCCCGAATTGAGCATCGTGGCCAGCTCCCGCGTAAAACCGACCACCTGCTTGCGACCGCTTTTGCGCATCAGACTGCCCAGCGACTTGCGAGTCGTTTCCATCCGCACCTGATCAATCTGCGTCGGATGCAGCCCCCGCGCCCGCAGATGCTTGCGCGCGGCGTAGGCGTTCTCGGCCGTTACCGACCCCTTCTCGGTCTTCTTGGCGGCGTTGATCGCAATGTATTCAAATCGAGGCATAAGATCATTGACGATGGACGATGGACGATGGACAATTTTTTCTGGCGGTTTTTCGCGCGGTGATAAAAATCGCCGTCAGTTCATCGGCCTCCTGCATTAACGGTTCCACTTTCTGTTGCGGCAACATATTTTCTTCAATAATGATTTCGAACCAAAACAGCGTCTCATCAACTTCTTCCACGACAATACTCAGTTTGGCAACAAATCCTGCCTTTGACTGAGCCAGACAGGCAGCTCGATAATTGGCCGCCACCGACGTTGACGATCGGATGATTTGCCCTCGGACATGCCGGCCCAGTGGGGCATCCGGCAGCGCATGGCTCATTTTTATACATCTCAAAGCGAATTGTTTGGTACGTCTTTTTAATTCGTTGCTATCCACATCATTTTCCTTTGTCCATCGTCATTCGTCCATCGTCCATCCTTAAATTGTATCCGACTGCGTCACGCGCAGCACCTCGGCGATGGTCGTGATGCCGGCGGCCACTTTGCGGGCGCCGTCCATCCGCAGCGTCTGCATCCCCGCCTCCAGCGCCGCTTTCTTGATGGCGCCGGCGGTTTGCCGCTGATACACCATTTCGCGAATCTCTTCGGTGATGGTCATCAGTTCATAGATGCCCGTCCGCCCGCGATAGCCGGTGTCAAAGCACTTGGCGCAGCCGGCGCCGACGTAAAACATCGGCTTGTCGCCGGCGGTATCCAGTCCCAGCTCATGCAGCTCCTGCGGCGACGGCTCATAGGCCGTGCGGCAATCCGGACAAATCCGCCGCACCAGACGCTGAGCCATCACCCCGACCAGCGACGAACTGACCAGATACGGCTCAATCTTAAAATCAAGCAATCGGCTGATTGCCCCGGCCGCGTCGTTGGTGTGCAGCGTGCTGAACACCAGGTGTCCGGTCAGCGAAGACTGAATCGCCATCGCCGCCGTCTCGTGGTCGCGCACCTCGCCGACCATAATCACGTCCGGATCCTGCCGCAGAATATGCCGCAGAGCGTTGACAAACGTCATCCCCTTCTTGAGCGAGACCTGCATCTGACTAATGCCGTTGAGCTGATACTCAATCGGATCTTCCACCGTCATAATATTCTTGACCGTTGAATCAATCCGGTTCAGACAGGCATACAGCGTCGTGCTCTTGCCGCTTCCGGTCGGACCGGTCACAAAGATCACGCCGTGCGAACGGTTGATCATTTTGTCAAAGGTTTGCTTGTCTTGCTCAAACAACCCCAGCTCTTCGAGCGTCAGGATGCCGCTGCTCTTATCAAGCAGACGCAGCACCGCCCGCTCGCCGAAGCTGGTCGGCACGGTGCTGACGCGCAGGTCGATCTCGCGCTGGCCGATCCGCACGCTGCACCGCCCGTCCTGCGGCATCCGCCGCTCGGCGATATCCATCCCCGCCATCACCTTGATACGCGAAATCACCAGGCTCAGCACATTGCGGTTCAGCGTCAGCGTGTCATACAAAATGCCGTCGATGCGGTAGCGCACCTGAATCTTGGTCTCGAACGGATGAATGTGAATATCGCTGGCCCGCATTTGCAGCGCCCGAAACAGGATATCGTTGACCAGTCGAATCACCGGCGGACGATTGACCACATCGAGCAGGTCTTCGGAGCTTTGCACCTCATCGACCAATTGATCCAGATTCTGCGAATCCAGTTCCTCGGCCACTTCCTCGATGACGGTGTTTTTCTGCTCATAGGCCACATCAATCGCCGCGGTGATGGTCGCGCGGGTGCTCAGCGCCGTCTCGACGGGCAGACCGAGCATCTTGGACACATTGTCAATCACCGACACATTCAGCGGATTGGCCGTGACGACCAGCAGCCGCCCGTTTTCCGCTTCGGGACGATAGCCGATCAGGTAATGATGCTGCGCATACGGCGCAGGGACTGATTCGACAAATTCCTGCGGCACACGTCCGGCGTCAATCTCGTCAAAAAACGAGATTCCCAGCGCCTCGGCAAACAGCCGCAGCACCACATCCTCGGTAAAGTTCGGCGCCGTCATCAACACCTGATCGACGCGCCGACCGTCCGCGGCGTGCTGACTCAAAAAGTCCCGAAGCATATCGGCGTTGACGACGCCGCTTCGCTGGGCTGCCTGTATCAATAAGTCTTTCATAAAATCAACCGTAGGGTGGGCCGCGCCCACCATTTCATGTCGCCGGCGGCGCAAGCCGCCGGAATAAATCAAGCATTCCACCACGTCCCAACGGGACGTCAACTCATTTAGCCGTGAACGCAAACCCACGGAACAAAAACACTACAAACCCAAAGCCCCGACAGGGGCGTCAAGTCATTTAGCCGTGGGCGCAAGCCCACGGAACAAAGGACACCAAAACATCCAAAGCCCCGAAGGGGCGAAAGGTGCAACACATCAAACCAGTCAATCTTCAAAGCAATACCATCAATCTTCTTCCAGTACACTTTTAGGATCAAGTGGTTGAGCTTTCACACCTGGCCAACTTTCCATACGCTGGAATTGTTCTTCAAGCTCTTCAAACGCTCTGCGGTTACGTTCCGAAACCCGGCGCATATCATCAAGCCCTTCAAGCTGATCGCCAGGGCGTATGATATTGGCCTTGACAAACACATAAAGCCGGCTTTGTTCATCTTTATTATTAATACCGCGGAACAAGCCGCCCAACAACGGAAGATCGCCGAGAATAGGCACCTTACTGTTGCTCTTGTTTTGATTGATTCTTTCAAGGCCACCCATAATAATCGTAGAGCCATCTGGCACTGTTGTAACCGTTTTCACGTCGGTTGAAATCAGATCGGGCGGACGCGGATAGGTGTCTCCGGCAACTGTAACGGACTCGCCTCGCGTAAAATCAAAATCCTTACGCTCCAGCGTAATCTCAAGACGCAACATCTCACCTTTGCTGATATGAGGTTTGATCGTCAGCATAATGCCAGAAGTATATTCATTAAAACGTATGTCTTCCGTTACAATATTATCAGTTCCGGCCTGCCCCGGAATCGTCTGACTCGAGCGCTGAGCGATTGAGGTTATATTTTCTGTCTTGATCTGTCCTTCCTGATTATCATTGACCAACAGCTTCGGCTTGGCCATAACACGACCATAACCCCTATCCTCAACAATCTTCAAAAGTGCTTGAACATTTTCACTGTTAAAAAAGGCCACACCACTGCCGCTGGCTGAACGCGCATCACTATAATTGCTGCGACTGAACGGCTCCAGTGCAGCCCCGATTTGGCTTGATTCCAGTGAGGCGCCGCCATATGTTTTTGCAAGCAGATCCAAATCATAGGTAAACGCATCGTTTCGTTTAATCTCCACCAGCGTGCAATCCAGCAGCACCTGCGGACGGTACTCGTCCAGCTCGCGGATCAATTCCCCGACCCATTGTTGGTTGCGCTGATTGGCATAGACAACCAGTGAATATGTCTTGGGATCGGCGATAATCCGGATACGCTCTTCCTCGCCGCTGGGCAAAATGGCTCTGCCTGTGGAGCGGGTCTGAATGCGGGCATCCGCCTCCGAACCGGCGGCGACATCCTCCACCGTCTCTTTGATCAGTTTATTCAAAATCTCGGCCAGTTCTTCCGGGTCCTGATTTTCCAGGGCATAGACCATATACGGCGCAAACATCCGCTCGCGCTGACGGTCGGCGTGGGCGATGACCATGGCAATGGCCGCATGCTGACGCGGGGTGGCGTGAATCAGCAGCGAGTTGGTCGCCGGAAGCACCGCAATCTGCGGCTCGGCGGCGGTAATCTCACGTTCCGTACCCTCCGGCGTCGGCAGCGCCATCGACGGCGTCCCTTCCGCATCGGGCTGGGTCTGCCGCTGCGGCGTCGCTCGCCCGGCCGCGCCGCCGGCGCGCGGGCCGTCCGTCACGGCGGTTGAACGCGCCGAGATGATCCCCAAATCCGTCAGCGTATCCAGAATCATCTGCGTATCGACATACTGGATCTCATACTCGCGAATCGTCCGCTGGTCTTTCTGCGTCACGTCCACATGGGAGATGACCAATTCAATCGCCTTATGCTGCTCCTCGGTGGCGTTGACCAGCAGTGAATTGGTCGCCGCGCGCAGCGAGATATACGGCTCATCGAGCGTGCCGGCGCCGGATGTGCTCTGGGCCTGGCGGGCTTGAGCGGCCTGCTGTTGCTGCAGCGCCGCCTGCTGCTGCGGGGTCAACTGCTGTCCCGGCCGCACCGTCGGCGGACGGGCCGCGGACGGCTGCGCGGTACTGACTGTGACCCGCGCCAGACCCAGCTCGTTGAGCACGGTAATCACTTCGGTCGCTTCCACATGCTGAATCACATATTCGCGAACAGTCCGTAAATCATGGCTCGGTACATCCAGACTTTCAATCAACCGATTCACAATCTCCAGCTCCTCCGCATAGCCGATCATCAGGACGCGATTGGTCCGTTCGTCCGCTTCCAAATAAACCGCGGCTTGATCCGTCGTCGTTTGAGCCTGCTGCTGGGCGCGGGCCTGAGCCTGCTGACGCGCACGCTGTTCAGCGAGCTGACGTGCCCGTTCTGCGGCCGTCGTTGCCCGCGGTTGAGCGGTCGGCTGAGCTGCCGCCGGCTGGCCGGCAACGGTAATGCTGACGCCCTGAATCTCGCCGGCCAGCGCCTTGACCTTGGGCACAAGATCCGCCGCCTGCATATAACGAATCTGGCGGAACTGAAAATCTTTCGGCGCGCCGGCCACATCGATCATCGCCAGCACTTCACGAATGCGTTCCATCCGAAACGCATAATCCGTTACAATCAGCGTCCCGGTTTCCGCAATCGGAACAAATTCGGCGCCCAGCTTCATTTGCGTCAACATATTCCGCGCTGAATTGGCGTCAATATGCTCTAACTCAAACACACTGCTGACCACCACATCGCCCGGCTGAATCGGCTCGTTCGGCAGCCGCAGCACCGGATCCACGTTGGCCACGTCCTGCGTGCGGGCAATCGTGACCAGCCGATCCCGCCGGGTCATCACAAATCCGCGAAACCGCAACACCGACTCAAGCAGCGAATATAAATCCTTGATCCGAATCCTCCCGTCATGAACCTTGAGCATCACTTTCTGATTCCGCAGAATCGCCGGGTCATACATATAGTTCAGCCCAAGCTGCTTGCCCACCAGTTCCACCAGCTCTTCGACTTCCACTTCTACGGGCAGAGTAATGGTCAATTCCAGCTCCTGCTCGGCTTTGTCTTCGGGCAGTTGCGTGTCGGTCACGATGCGATGATCGGCAGGCGTCGGCTCGGCAACGCCATCAGGTGCTTGCTCGTCCGCAGGCAATTCCGCCTGGTCCTCCTCCTGCGCCGGCGGCTCAGCGGTTGGCTGTTGGGCCTGTTCGGACGTTTTCATCAGCATTTCCAGCACCGCAAGCAGGCCCTCATCTGACGCCTCGGCCTGGTCGGCTGACATCGCTTCCATCTGCCTGCGAATATCCTCAACCGCCTGCTGCTCCGGATCGACGGCCTTTGCCGGCTTGGGTTGCGGTTCGGATTCCGGCTCCGGCTCGGATTCGACCGGCTCGGCAGGTTCCGTGGTAACGTGATCCGGCGTTGCCGTGTCCGTTTCCGTTGTTTCTTCAGCGACCGATTCAACCGTATTCGGCTCGGCGGGGATAGCCGACGGCGGCTTCTGGTCGCCGAAAAGCTGAGCGGCGATCTCAGCCAGCGAGGGCCTCTTTTCCTCAATCGCCGCCTCCATCGCTTCGCTGTCTTTTGGTTCGGGTTCGGGGGGGGCCGTTTTTTCCGTTTTCCACGTGTCGATAAAGGCCTCTATTTGGTCCAGCACATCAGCCGAGGCGATCCCGATCAACGTCCCTTCGAATAGATCGACTATCGCCGGATTGGGCGAACCGGAAGGCGGCGCACTGAGCAGTGTGCCGATGGTCAGGCTGCGCAGACGCACGGCAAGCTCTTCCCGCTTCGGCGCCGGTACCTGCTCGGTCGGAACCAGCAGCGGGCGAATCTCGACCGGCGATTCGCTGTCAGCCAGGGTAATCACCGAGGAAGCCTTGATCAAATCCTGCGTCCGATCGCTGGTTACGATGATCACCTCCGATGAGAGCTGATTATACTCCGTGCCGATATTCAGCCGTTCGAGCATCGTCTGAACCGTGCGGCTGTCGTTGTGCCGAAGACGAAAAGCGCGACTGCGCAGCGGACCTTGGTCGGTTTGCGAATACGCAAAAAGGCACGCCAGCATTAACATCAGCAATCCCGGTCGAGTCATTCTGTTCATAACCTGACACCTGTTATTCTCTGAATTCTGATTTGTCATCGATTAGTCCCGTTCATTGATCGTTTTCGGATGACGGCGTCGCATCGCCTGCCGGCTCCTCGTCGGATGCGTCGGTATCGCTCACCTCAACGCGATCCTCGGCGGTCTGCGCTTCAAGTGTTGTCTTTTCTTTTTGCAGAAGCTGCAAAAGCTGCATCCAGGCCTCCTGCTCCCGCTTTTGCTCTTCAGACGAAACATGCGGGTCGTCGCGGTGCATTATTTCCTGAATGCTGGCGATGCTCTCCTGAAGTGATTCTTTCTTTTCTTCCGGCGACGGCTCGCGGACCGACGCGCGGACGCGATCAATCCGTCCCTGAACATCGACGCGCGCAGAAGGCAGACGCGACGCATCCCGCGCCACGCGAATCGGTCCGGCGGCGCCGGCCTGACGTTCGTCCTGTTCATCGGCGGCCGCTTCGGAGACCTGTGAAACCGCGGTCGTCACCCCGCTCGGCCCGCTCGAACGAGCCGAGGCCGTCGCGTCTTCTTTCAGCAGTGAACGGACGCGCGGCTGGGGCGTCGGCACAAAAATCTCCGAGTGCCGTTGGCCGTCCTGGAACAAGACCACGCTGCCGTCATTGACCTCGTGAAGAACCAGATGCTCGATTTGCTCGCCCTGGCGATACCACTTGGACGGCCCGACCACCGGCTTGATCAGCGCAAACGACCGCTCCGGATCACTGTGCGAGCGGGCGGTGGCCACCAAATCAAACCGCACCGATACCGGACGCGGCGGCACGACGCGCATCGGACGCTCAGGCTCCGGTTCCGGCTTCGGATCCGGACGTTGCCGCTGGGCCGTTTGAGCGGGCGGCGGATCGGGTTTAGGCGGAGGCGGAGGGTCAATCCGCAAGGCAAACTTCTTGGCCTGGGTCACCAAGGGCGAAACGGCGTCTTCTTTGTCGGGGGCGACCTGAACCTCGGTTTTGAGTCTCTCAACGATGCCCGGCTCAGCGAGAAACGCCTCAATTTCCGGATCGCCTTTCAGCCCCCATAAAGCCAATAAAACCACACCGCAGACCGCCGACGCAGCCAGCAAAAAACTTGTTATCCGCAGTGTTCTAACCATTCATACTCCGACACATCCTCATAGGTCGCCAAACATACACGTCAAGCTGAGCTTATACCAAAGCCTTAGACACCTCAGAGGGCATTTTGTTCCGTCGGTGAAGACAAAGAAATGCCCTCAGAACAAGATAAATGGCGTCTAATTCAGCCTAAACCAAGCATTGCAGCGAATCGACAATTCCTGACCGCCGGTCAGCTTGATTTTCAGCTCGTCTGATATATATCGGCGACTTGGGGTCGGAGCATCGGCAGAAGGCGTGATTTTTACCATAATTTGAAGATGATTTCCATCGTGCCTCTGACTGTCGATGGACATCATCCCGTTAGTGGAAGAATACGACTCAATCTCAACTTTCTGGTCATAATTGCTGCGAATCCAGACATCCCGGATGATTTCTTCGCCCGGCGCGATATTTTGCAGAATAATCCGCGGCCGCGACACCTCAAAATAGGGTTTGGCGCTGAAATGCACCGCCAACAACCCCGCTTGCGGATGGTCGGTTCGTACCTGAATCAAACCGGTAGGCGTTGTTCCAAGTTTTTCCATATCCACTTTCGGCTCAAGGATAAACTCGGTCGCCCGCTCCGACCGATCAAACGGAATCGTCATCACCCCGCCGGTCGCCGAGGCGCTGGTGATCGCAAAGGCCTTGCCGTCCGTACTCTTGATGCTCAGCGTCGGCATTCCGGCATTGTCCTGATCCAGCAACAGAGACACTTCTTTCGGACTGATTTCGACATTAACGACCACTTTGGCTTTGATGGTCAATTCATATTGTGGGTTTTTAGGGTCATTTGTATAGATATATATCGGCTTAACATCCGTCACAGCACCGGAGGCGGCATTATACCGAACGTGAAGCACGCCGGATTCACCCGGCTCATATTCACGCTTCTTAAGCTCCGGAATCGTGCAGCCGCACGGGGCATGAAACCGCTCGATTTTCAGGACATCATCCCCCTTGTTTTCAAACTTAAAATCGACCGTATGAGAAGAACTTGGGCCAACTTGACCAAAATCGTGCACCGATTCTTCGAACCACATCACAGGCGCAGCGTCTGCTTCCGGCTCCGGTTCAACGGCGGACTGCGGTTTGATCGACTCGTTTCGAGGCACGGCAGGCTCAGCGGAAGGACGAACTGGGGCGGCGGATCGCGGCTGAGCACTTACAAGGGGTTCCGGCTCCGAAACAACTGCTTGTCCTGAGGCACATCCTGCGATCAACGCGATGAATAAAACAAGTCCCCACGCGAAAAAATGACCCAATCTCATAGTAAAACTCCTCAAAATTGAAAAGATTTTCAAACAGGACTTTAATGTTTACGCCGATAAATGCAATTAAGTTTACCAAAAAGAGGTTGACTGACAACAGTATTTCGGTCGATTCCGGATATGGCTTTACACAAAGAAGAACGGCCGTTACAATTTCCGAAGTCGATAAAGAATCGGCCCTTAATCCGTCAACATGATCCGTGATAGACGGCGTTGCCCTGTATTCCAGATGAGGAGTTCGCCATGAACAACACGCGTCAGCCGGAATTGTCATTGGTCATTCCGGTATTCAATGAAGCGGACAGCCTGCCCGGCTTGCAGCGTGACATCGTCCAGGCTCTGGACGGCCTCGATTATGAAATCCTCTATATCGACGACGGCAGTTCCGATGAGAGTTTTCGGATTCTCAACGACATACAGCGCGCCTGCCCGCGCGTGCGGCTGATTCGCTTTCGCCGCAATTTCGGCCAGACCGCCGCGCTGAGCGCCGGGTTTCGCTACGCCCGCGGCAAGGTCATCGTTCCGCTGGACGCCGACGGCCAGAACGACCCTGCCGACATCCCCCGATTGGTCAGCAAACTCAACGAAGGCTACGACATCGTCAGCGGCTGGCGCAAAGAACGCAAAGACAACCCCGTCACCCGCACTCTGCCGTCGCGGATCGCCAACTGGATGATCGGCCGCATCACCGGCGTGCGGCTGCACGATTACGGCTGCACACTCAAGGCCTATCGCGCTGAATCGCTCAAACCCATCCGGCTGTATGGCGAGATGCACCGCTTCATCCCCGCGCTGGCCAGTTGGGGCGGTGAAAACGTGACCGAAATGGTTGTCAACCATCGCCCGCGCACCGCCGGCAAGACCAAGTACGGCCTGAATCGCACCTTCAAGGTGATTCTTGATCTGATGACCATCAAATTTCTTGCGTCTTTTTCCACCAAACCGATCTATATCTTCGGCGGACTGGGCGTCTTGTGCTTTTTCGGATCGTTTCTGTCAGGGCTGGTGGTCATTTTGATGAAGCTCATCCAAAACTATTCAATGAACCGCAACCCGCTGCTGATTGTCTCATTGATGCTGATGACTGCGGCAATTCAGTTTGTTCTGATGGGGCTGCTGGCCGAAATCCTCGTTCGCACCTATCACGAATCGCAGGATCGCCCCATCTATGTCATTGATAAAATCATCGAACCGTCGGAAACAACGATAACCTGAAAGGTCCTATGGCGCGTCGCAGAAAACCCGTACAATCCTCGCCTCCGGCTGCGCCGGTTCGCAGCCAGTCCGCTTTCTCATCCGGCCTGTTGGTCGCTCTTACGGCCGTGCTGCTGCTGGGCGGCATCCCGTTTGCGCTGGGCAAGTACATCGAACTGAACACCCCCGACCCCTTTGACGGCGGCGCGTACGCCTACTCGGCTCAGCGGCTGCTGACCGGCGCGCAACTGTGGGTCGATGAGCACACCTCCGCCCAGCCGGGGACGCTGCTGTGCAACGTGCTGGGCATCAAGATGTTCGGATTCGGCGACGTCGGCCCCAACATCATCCAGATGCTGCTGCAAATCGGCGGGCTGGCGATGCTGTTCTACACCGCCCGGCGGCTGTTCGGCAACGCGGCTGCGGTGGTCTCGACGTCGCTGGCGGCGGTGATGCTCTCGGCGCCGGTCATCGCCAAATACGGCAACGTCAAAGAACAGTTTATGATTCCGTTTTCCATCGTCGCGGCCTGCGCCTTTGTCCTGCACGAAACCGGCTCAAAAAAACGCTGGGCCGTCATCGCCGGCGCGGCCGCTATCATTCCTTTTTACTTCAAAGCCACCGGTATCGCGATTGTCGTGGCGACGGGAATCTATCTGATCGTCAAACTGCTTGTCAACCGGCGGCAATGGAAATCCATTTTTCTGACGACTGCCCTCTGGACCGCCGGAGCGGCGCTGGGGTTGGGTTTCCCGGCCATCCTGTATGTCTGGCAAGGCGCAATGAGTCGCTTTTGGCGCACGTTTCCGGTGATTCTTCTGCAAGGAATCATCCTCTTTTCAGCGTTGGCGTTCGTTGTATTCGCTTTGGCGTATCATATCTCCTGGTCAAAGGCGCTTCGAGCGCTGGGACGGGTACATCGACTGACGTGGATGGTCGGCGGTGCGGTGCTGGTTCTGACCCTGATCGTCGCAGCCGTTCTGATTATCCGAACCGAAGGCGCATTGCCCGAACACGACATCCCGTCGTATATCCGCTCGCTGCCGTTTATCAAATATCCCGTGATGGCCCAAAGCTGGCTGCTTCATCGGGCCTACAGTATCATCGACGCCTCGGGCATTCTGGCCGAGGGCGGTTACGTCGGCCTGAGCCGTCAGGCCCGCCCGCTTTCCGAGCAGGCCCCGCAGGTGCTGCGCTATTATCGCGCCGTCGGGGCGGTGCTGTATCCGGCACTGGCAACAACACTGATTTGGCTGGGCCATTGGCTGCGGCGTCTGAGCAAAACACATCGGCCCGACAGCCCGCTGCACGCCGCGGCGGGTGTATGGGCGCTCTGGTGGCTGATTGATACCGCACTGGTCTGGGTCAGCCCGCATTCGTATGAACAATATTATCTGCCGATGTGCGCATCGGGCGCAATCTTGTTCGGATATGCCGTCTGGCGCTGGAACCGATGGCTTCGACGCCGCGCTGATAAAATGCCTCCGCTGGCCGTCGGGGCGGCGACGGTTGTGCTGCTGATTATTCTGGTCTTTCCCGTCTTTGCCGGATACCCTAAAAGCCCCGACACCGGCATTGAATACAAAAACGTGCAAACCGGCCGACCTGAACGCCGACGCGGATTTGCCCAGAGTCTGGCAACCGTTCAGCAACAATCCGCGGCCTTCTGGCAGCAATTGTCCGATTATATCCGAAACAACAGCACACCGGATGAAACGCTCTATGTCTGGGGCTGGTATCCGGGCGTCTATGTCCGCGCCGAGCGGATGGCGCCGACGCCGCGCGCGTATGAAGCCGAGATGCACATTACCCCGCCGCGCGTCCTGGCTCGACAAATCCGCACCCTCGTCAGCCGTTTCGAGACCGACCCGCCCCGCTTTATCGTCGATAGCCGAAAACAGCATTTTCCTTTTGACGGGCGTCCGCCGCTCGAACTGTGGCCGATTGTGCCGGCCAATATGTTTGGCAACGCCCAGCCGCGACTGCTGGGTAATGATCCGCGCGAAATCGAGGTGTTCGAGCGCACCTGGAGCCAAATGCTCACGCAGCGGTTCGGCCAGGACGAAGCCGAACGCTTCGAAGCGATGAAACCCTTTCGTGATTTTGTGATGACCCGCTATCGTCTCGTCCGACAATTCGGTATCCACATGCTCTATGAATATCGTTCAACGCCGGCAACATCGACCCCATGAAAATTCTGATGCTCAATTATGAATATCCGCCCGTCGGCGGCGGCGCCGCGCCGATTACGGCGCAGCTTTGCGAGCATCTCGTCCAACAGGGACATTCTTTAGACGTCGTGACGATGCGCTACGGCAGCTTGCCGCATACCGAAGTGGTCAACGGCGTGCGCATCTTTCGAACACCGTCCTGGCGCGCCCGCCCGGACATCTGCCGCACCGGCGAGATGGCCACCTATCTGCTCGGCGGACGAAAACCCGCCACAGCGCTGGCGCGGGAACATCGATACGATCTCATTCACGCGCATTTTATTATCCCGACCAGCCCGCTGGCCCGCGCCATTCGCCGCCGCACCGGCATCCCGTATCTGGTTACCTGCCACGGCAGCGATGTGCCCGGCTACAACCCGGATCGCTTCGGCGTGCAGCACAAACTGCTGCTGCCGTATTGGAAACGGCTCGTTCGCAGCGCCGACGCCCTGGTCAGCCCCAGCGAAAATCTGAAACAACTGATGCTCAGTCATTGTCCTGATTTGAACATTCAAATCATCCCCAACGGCTATGAACCGGCCGGATTCAATCCGGCGCGCCCGCGCAAAAACAACATCCTGCTGTGCAGCCGCCTGTTCCCGCGAAAAGGTTTTCAATACGTCATCGAGGCCGTCAAGGATCTGACGCTGGACTGGCAGGTACACATCATCGGCGACGGGACGTATCTGGAACAACTCAAAGCCAAAGCCGACGGCTCCAAAACCCCCGTCATCTTTCACGGCTGGCTGGATCGCGATTCGGCCGAATTCAGGGAATTGTACGAGACCAGCTCGATTTTTATCCTGCCCTCAGAGGCGGAAAATTTCCCCACCGTCCTGCTGGAGGCGATGAGCGCGGGCCTGGCCGTCATTGCCAGTACCGCCGGCGGCTGTCCGGAAGTCGTCGGCGACGCCGGCCTGCTCGTCCGACCGCGCAATACAGACGAAATTCGCCGCCAGTTGCTTCGGCTCATAGCCGATCACGCACTTCGAGCCAATTTGGTAAAAAAAGCCGCTGAACGGGTCAGGCTGTTCTCCTGGCAAACGATCACACAGCAGCACCTGAACCTGTATCAATCCCTCATTGCCCAATAAAGACAATCCCTAAACACAACAAGAACACGTTTACATTTTCCATCTTTTCCTTGAAGCTGTTGCTTGTGCCGTTATAATGAACTGTTCAAACCCGCTTAAGGAAAAACAAAATGGCTTTACTGAATGTCAACATCGATCACGTGGCGACGATTCGTCAGGCCCGCCGGACCGACGAGCCGGATCCGGTCTGGGCGGCGGTGCAGTGTGAGCTGGCCGGGGCCAACGGCATCACCGTGCACCTGCGAAAAGACCGCCGCCACATCAACGACCGCGACGTGCGGCTGCTCAAAGAGACCGTCGCCTGCAAGTTCAACCTCGAAATGGGAATGGACGAGGAAATCATCAAAATAGCCGAAAAAATTCGTCCGGATCAGGTCACGCTCGTGCCCGAAAACCGCGCCGAGCTGACCACCGAAGGCGGTCTGGACTGTGTCGGCCAACTCGATCGCCTGACCGAGGTCGTCAAGCGGATGCACAAAAAGGGCATTCTCGTCAGCACCTTTATCCTGCCGGACGAACGGCAGATTCTGGCCTCGGCCGAGGCCGGCTGCGATGCGGTCGAACTGCATACCGGCCCCTATGCCAACGCCAAAACCGACGCACAGATCGAAAAACATCTCAACGAGCTGCGCGACGGTCGTGATACGGCCCTGGCCGCCGGGCTGGTCGTTCACGCCGGACACGGCCTGACCTATCGCAACATCCGGCCCGTCGCACGCATCGAAAAACTCGGTGAATTCAACATCGGCCACAGCATCGTCGCCCGCGCCGTCCTGGCGGGGCTGGCCCGCGCGGTCGAGGAAATGAATAAACTCATCAGACAACCGTTTTAACCCTGCACTTTCAGGAGACCGTATGATGTTTACCGGTTCATTTGTCGCTTTAATTACCCCGTTCAGTGATGGACAAATCGATTTTGAGACGCTCGATGAACTTGTGGAGTTTCACCTCGACAGCGGCACCGACGGCATCGTCCCCTGCGGCACCACCGGCGAATCGCCGACGCTCAGCCATGAAGAGCACAAAGCCGTCATTGAACGCGTCGTCAGCATCGTCGATGGGCGGATTCCCGTCATCGCCGGCACCGGTTCCAACAGCACCGCCGAGGCCATCGAGCTGACCGCTCACGCCCGCAAAATCGGCGCCGACGGCTCGCTTCAGGTCTGCCCCTACTATAATAAACCCACCCAGGAAGGCCTCTATCAGCACTTCAAGGCCATCGCCGAAGAGGTCGATATTCCGCTGGTGCTGTACAATATCCCCGGACGCTGCGGCGGCAGCGGCCTTGCGGCCGAGACCATCATCCGACTGGCTGAACTGGACAACATCGTCGCGGTCAAAGAAGCCTCCGGCGGACTTGACCTGGCCAGTGAAATCGCCCTGTCCACGGATCTGACGCTGCTGTCCGGCGACGATTCGCTCACCCTGCCGATGGCCTCAGTCGGCGGCAAAGGCGTCATCAGCGTCGTCGCCAATATCGTGCCGGCCGATGTCAAGGCGATGACCGATCTGATTCTCGAAGGCGATTTGACCTCGGCGCGCAAATGGCACCAGAAACTCTTTGCGCTGGCCAAGAATATGCTCGGCCTGGCGACCAACCCCATTCCGGTCAAAACCGCCATGGCCATGCTGAATATGGCTTCCGATGAGCTGCGCCTGCCGATGACGCCGCTGACCGCCGACCAGAAGACGCAACTCAGACAATGCCTGAAAGAGTACGGCCTGCTGACCTGACGCAGCCGGCAGCCGTGTTGCCGAAATAACTATCTCCCGCAAACAACGTCGCGGTTTGGTTGTGGATTTATACCGCAAAATCGCGTGTGCACAGCATTATTTTTTTTCCGCTTTCGGCTTGATATAAATATATCCTTTGCCCCTGCCGACGGACTGAAAACAATTATACTGATGCAGATAAAGGGTAACCGTACTGACCGTCAAGCCGGTTTTTTCGGCGATTTCCTGCTGCGACTTGGGACGTGAACTCATCACCTTGCACAGTTTATACGGGCCGGAACCGACTTTTGGATGATCTTGTTTGACCACATCCTTTTTGGTTTGAATGCCCTGGACAATCGCGTTGATCTGCGTATCCAGAGCCTGAACTTTTTCCATCAATTTGGCGCGCCGGGCGGTCAAATGCTTAAGCTGCGTGAGCTGTTTTTTGTTTTCCATCTCAGAATCTCCGCATTAAAAGATTAGATTTTTTTCAAAATTGGCATCGCCCACCATAAGACCCATTCAAGACAATGTCAAAAGAATTCCGCAAGCCCCCCCGATGAAGACAGGAAGTCCGCGATAGCGCCCCCTTAAGATGCTGAATGTGTGTGGTATGTTATCCGCGGATGATGTCGGCAATAATCATCAGACGACTGATGTTGTCGCGCTCGGACTCGCCGAGTTTACTGTAAATGTAGCGAATCGTTTCCTTCAATTCCGGGATGACGACATGCTCAAGCACGTTGACCCGGCGACGTGTGGTTTGCAGTTCCGCCGCCAGCAGTTGGGCCTGCTTTTCCGCCTCGGCCAGCTCGATCAGGTTGTCAAACGCCCGTTCCAGCGCCCGCAGCGCCGCATCCAGTTCCCCGCTGGTGGTCCCGAAGCCGTAGCACATAATATCGCCTTCGATTTCCTTGGCCAAACGAGGCACTTTGACGCTCATAATCGATGCAAAACTCAGCGCCAGCCGGAATGTTTTGGTCGGGATTTCCATCGCCGCCCGGATATTCTCCGGCTCCATCGTCGCGCGGGCCATCATAAACCGCCGCGTGGTTTCGAGCAGCTCCTGTTCGACTTGTTTGCGCAGGTCTTTGAGCGTGCGGGCAATCTGCACCAATTGACGGCTGATCTCATCGCGCTTTTCACTGAGCAAACGATGTCCGCGAGCGGCCAACTCCACTCGCCGCCGCAATTGAAGCAATTCCATTCGTGTCGCATTGACGTTTTGAAGCATATCAATAACTTTCTCTTTAGCTACGAATCACCAAATTAACGCAACACAGGCTTGGCTGCGCTACGTTCATTCGCGGCTAAAATGATTATTTTCTGAATTTCGGCATATATTTATCAATCAGATCCTGATCAATACGCTTCAGTTCCGCGTTCTCAAACATACTCAGCAGTTCCCACCCCAGATCCAGCGTCTGCTCGACGGTGCGATTCTCATAATATCCCTGCGAGATATAGCGGCCTTCGAATTCATTGGCAAACCGCATATACTTCTGGTCGTCTTCGGAAAGGGCCGCCTCGCCGAGAATCGTCGCCAGCTCCTGCGCCTCTTTACCGCGGGCATAGGCGGCGTACAACTGGTTGTACAGCGCCGCGTGGTCATCGCGGGTCTTGCCCTCGCCGATGCCCTTGTCCTTCAGACGCGACAGGCTCGGCAGCACATCCACCGGCGGCAGCACGCCCTTGCGGTACAGCGGCCGGCTCATAATAATCTGCCCTTCGGTAATGTAACCGGTCAAATCCGGCACCGGGTGGGTCTTGTCGTCTTCCGGCATCGTCAGCACCGGCACCAGCGTAATCGAACCGGTCTTGCCCTTGACCCGTCCGGCCCGCTCATAAATCGTCGCCAGGTCGGTATAAAGATACCCCGGATAGCCGCGACGACCCGGCACTTCTTTGCGAGCGGCGCTGATCTCGCGCAGCGCCTCGCAATAATTGGTCATATCATTGAGAATCACCAGCACGTGCATATCTTCCGCAAACGCCAGATATTCCGCCGCCGTCAGCGCCACCCGCGGCGTAGCAATCCGCTCAATGGCCGGGTCGTTGGCCAGATTGATAAACAGCGCCGCACGCTCGATCGCGCCGGTCTGCGTCAGGTCGTTGATGAAGAATTGCGCCGCCTCAAACGTAATGCCCATCGCCGCAAACACCACCGCGAACGCCTCGCCCTTGCCGCGCACCGTCGCCTGACGCGCAAGCTGGGCGGTAATATCATCATGCGGCAGACCGGAACCGGAAAAAATCGGCAGCTTCTGCCCGCGGACCAGTGGATTCAAGCCGTCAATCGTGCTGATGCCCGTCTGAATAAACTCGTTCGGATAGTCGCGGGCAAACGGATTGATGGGGTTGCCGTTGATGTTCAGCTTTTGGGTCGGGATGATCCGCGGCCCGTCGTCTTTGGGTATGCCCGTGCCGCTGAAGACGCGACCCAGAATGTCTTTCGATACCGCCAGCTCCATCGGCTTGCCCAGAAACCGCACGGTCGTATCGCGGACATTGATGCTCTCGGTGCCCTCAAAAACCTGCACCAGCACCTTGTCGTTTTCCACCTGAAGAATCTGTCCGTGCCGTATCGAGCCGTCGCCAAGCTCGATATCCACGATATGCCCGTATTTGGCGTTCTGGACGCCTTCAACCAGCATCAGCGGACCGGCAATTTCCGACACCGTCTTATATTCTTTCAGCATTGCATACTCCTGTTCAAATAATGGCATATCAAAAAGCAAAATTTAAATCCCTGCATTGCCTTTTTGCTTTCTGATTTTTAATCTTTGATTTTTGTCAGGCCGCGACCGGACTTAATCCCTTGATCTGCTCGTTAACCTTATCTTGAATCGCCGTTATTTTTCCTACGTCGTCATTCGGCAGATACTTGGCGCGGGCGATCTCCTCGCGCACCGACAGCTTAAACAGATCGGACGTTTCAATGCCGTTCTCAATGGCTGCCAGTCCCTGCTGGTGGAAATGCAGAATCAGCCGAAGCATCTCGTATTGTTTATCCACCGGACTGAAGGTATCCACCTCATGGAATGCGTTCTGATGCAAAAAGTCCTCGCGGATGCTGCGGGCCGTCTCGAGCGTCATCCGGTCTTTGGCGCTGATGGCCTCGGCGCCGACCAGACGCACGATCTCGGCCAGTTGCGATTCCTGTTCCAGAATGCCCATCGCCTCCTGAACCATCCGGGCAAATTCCCTGCCTTTAGCCTTGTCTTCAAAGGTATCCGGCAGGTACTGCTTGTAGAACGAATAGCTCGTCAGCCAGTCAATCGCCGGAAAGTGCCGCTGCTGAGCCAGTCGCGACTGCAGCGACCAGAACACCTTGACCACATGCAGCGTCGCCTGCACCACCGAATCGGACAAGTCGCCGCCGGGCGGGCTGACCGCCCCGATGATCGACAGCGCCCCTTCACGCTTCGGCGAGCCGGTACACACCACGCGCCCGGCACGCTCATAAAACGACGCGAT
>OMKS01000948.1_pt1 | contig 26860 bp, 21 predicted proteins | sample 1674721 | NCBI WGS metagenome assembly OMKS01 (sample SAMN06264996, study PRJEB25208) | sediment metagenome | isolation source: hot spring sediment | place: USA: California | collected 2014-09-02 | reverse complement strand
CGAAAGGGTACTCTCGCAGCCTTATCATTTTTTCAAATATGTATAACCCCCAAACCCACACAAAATGGAAGAGAACCGAAAGTTGAAGAGGAAAGACGCCTGTTTTACTTTCGAATCGGTTGCGGGGAAGGGTTACTGCTCGACCTGGCCAAAATCATCCGGACACAGAGAGTTAAACCACTCTTCCAATTTTTCATCGCTGTGAATGAAATTGCAGAAGAAATCGGACAAGATCGAAGTGCTGTAGACGTATTGGGAAATATAAATCGCCGCGTGGCTTTTCAAGGCAATGGCCACGGCATCCGAAGGACGGCAATCCACCACGGTTAAATCGTTGTTGCGGCGAATATGGAGTTCCGCGTAGTACGTATTCTCCACAATGTCCGTAACCACCACTTTCTCTAATTCGGCGTCGAATTTCGACATCATGTTTTTGAAAAGATCATGCGTCATGGGACGGGGAGCCGCAATATCTTCAAGCTCCATGGTGATGGCGTTGGCTTCATACCCGCCGATCCAGATTGGAATGATCTTTTTGTCCTGGAGCGGCTTCAGGATCATAACCGGGGATTTTGAGATGGGATCCATAATCAGGCCCATCAGTTTCACTTCTATCAGTTTTTCCATGGTCCGTTTCTGAGCGCTTGCTCGCGTTCCGGTCAATCTATATAGTATGATTCGGCGCATTTGTCAATTTTATTTTGAGCGTATGCGGTTGCCGATGCATCGGATATACTTTGAGTTTTCACTTCAGGATGTCCCGGAAAGCCAATCGGCGTCACCTTGACACCCGATTCCGTCCTGTGCTACATTTCATTGTGAACAAAAACATGCCTTTAATTTACTTTCTCATCATTCCGCGGGGACGGTTCAGACCCTGGCGGGCTTATTCAAAGGAGACGCTATGAAACACAGTCAAGCAACCATTGACGGCAACACCGCCGCCGCCCACGTAGCCTACGCATTCAGCGAAGTGGCGGCCATTTACCCCATTACACCTTCTTCGGCCATGGGGGAACTGGCCGATGCCTGGGCCGCTCGTGACCGTTTGAATATCTTTGGCCAGAAGTTGGACGTGATAGAGATGCAGTCCGAAGCCGGCGCCGCCGGTGCCGTTCACGGCTGCCTTTCCGCCGGATCGATGACCACCACGTTTACGGCCTCCCAGGGCCTTCTCTTGATGATTCCCAACATGCACAAAATCGCTGGTGAAATGCTTCCCGCCGTCTTCCATGTCTCCGCCCGTTCCCTGGCCGCGCAATCGCTTTCGATCTTTGGCGACCATTCCGATGTCATGTCCGTGCGCAATACCGGTTGGGGACTCATGGCCGCCGCCTCGGTCCAGGAAGTCATGGACCTGGCCGTTGTTTCCCACCTGGCCACCTTGGAAGCCCGCATACCTTTTGTGAACTTCTTTGACGGTTTCCGCACCTCCAACGAAGTCCAGAAAGTCGAGATGATCGATTACGATAGCATTGCCGCCATGCTGGATATGCGCTACGTAGAGGCTTTCCGGAGCCTGGCGTTGAATCCGGACAAACCCTTCGCAAAAGTCGGTGCCCAGAACCCGGATGCCTATTTTCAAGGGCGTGAAACCGTCAACAACTATTACTTGAAGGTTCCGGAATTGATCCAGAAGTACATGGATCAGCTTGCCGCCAAGGTGGGCCGTCAATACCATCTTTTCGACTACATAGGCGCTGCCGACGCAGAAAGGGTGATTGTCTCCATGGGTTCCAGTTGCGACACTATTGAGGAAACCATTAACTACCTCTGCGCCCGCGGAGAAAAAGTCGGCGCGGTTAAGGTGCGTCTATACCGCCCATTCAGCGTAGACGCCTTTCTCGCCAGCCTGCCGCAGAGCGTGCGGGCCATCGCCGTACTCGACCGCACCAAAGAACCCGGTGCTATCGGCGAGCCCCTTTACCTGGATATCAAAACCGCTTTGTCCGGACGGGACATTTGCATCATCGGCGGCCGCTATGGTCTCAGTTCAAAGGAATTCACGCCCACCATGGTTAAGGCCGTTTTCGACCACCTGGACGGCAAAGCGTTCCACGGGTTCACCGTCGGCATCAACGACGATGTCTCAAACCTCTCAATTCCCCTGGGTTCAGAGATTTCCACTGAACCAGAGGACGTCAAGCGCTGCATCTTCTGGGGCCTGGGTTCTGATGGAACCGTCGGCGCCAACAAGAACTCCATCAAAATCATCGGCGATCATACCGATATGTACGCGCAAGGGTATTTCTCATACGACTCCAAGAAGTCCGGCGGCATCACCATTTCCCATCTGCGGTTCGGGAAAAGTCCCATCCAGTCGCCCTACCTGATCCGCCAGGCCGAATTCATCGCCCTGCATAACCCCGCCTTTATTGGACGCTACGATATCCTGCAAGGCATCACCGAAGGCGGTACCTTCCTGCTCAATTCGGATTGGTCCAATAATGAAGTCTTTTCTCATCTGACACGCGAAATGCAGGAAACCATTATTCAAAAAAAGATCCGCTTCTACAATATCGACGCGTTGAGCATCGCCCGGGAAGTGGGATTGGGCAACCGCATCAACACCGTCATGCAGGCCGCCTTTTTCAAGGTGTCCGGCGTGCTTAAAGAAGAGGAAGCCATTCGCCTGATCAAGGACACCATAAAGAAGTCCTACCAGAAAAAAGGCGAACACATCGTCAAGATGAACTGGGATGCGGTTGATCGCACCAGCGCGGCACTTGAGCGTGTTCCCGTCCCGGAAAGCCTGGACGCGATCAAAGGCAGCCACGAACCAGCGCGCCTGATCGCTGAGGACGCTGCGGATTTCGCCCGAAACGTAATCCGTCCCATCATGCACCTGAAAGGGGATGAAATCCCTGTATCTCAGATGCCCCTCGATGGCAGTGTTCCCACCGGAACCACCCGTTTGGAAAAGCGCGGAATCGCCCCGGAAGTCCCGCGCTGGATTGCCGAAAACTGCATCCAATGCAACATGTGCTCTTTAGTCTGTCCCCATGCGGCCATCCGTGTCAAACAGATTCCGCCTGAGAAACTGGAGTCCGCTCCAAACTCCTTTTCCACGCTGAAGTCCACTACAAAAAACGATCACGATCTGGCATTCAAGGTCCAGGTATACATTGAAGACTGTACCGGTTGCGCCAATTGCATCAACATTTGCCCAGCCAAAGAAAAAGCCCTGGTTTTCAGCCCGATCGAAAGCGAACGTGGGGCTGGCGAGAACCAGAACGAGGCGTTTTTTGAATCCCTGCCGGACAATATTACCGAGGGTGCTCCTGAATCCGGATTCAAGGCGTCCCAGTTCCGCACTCCCCTGTTTGAATTCTCCGGCGCCTGTGCCGGTTGCGGAGAAACTCCCTATGTGAAGCTGTTAACCCAGTTGTTTGGTGAACGCTTGCTGATCGCCAATGCCACGGGATGTTCTTCAATCTACGGCGGCACTTTTCCCACTATCCCCTATACCCAGTCCAAGCGTGGCAAAGGACCGGCCTGGGCCAACTCCCTGTTTGAAGACAACGCCGAATACGGTTTCGGTATGCGCCTGGCGGTCGACGCCAACCGGCGCCAATTGCGCACCAATCTGCAAAAATTCAGCGAATCCAGCGCGGACAAAGATTTGTCCGCCGTCATCCGTGATCTGCTGGACAACTGGAACGACACCGGTGAAGCCGCACAGGAACGGGCCCGAGTTGCCAAAGACCTGCTGGCTTCGGCGCTGGAGGACGCGCCCGCAGAACAGCATGGCATGCTGCACAAGATCATTGAATTAAAAGACTACATGGTCAACCGTTCCGTCTGGTGTCTCGGCGGTGACGGCTGGGCCTACGACATCGGCTATGGCGGTCTGGATCATGTCCTGGCATCCAACCGCAACATCAACGTCCTGGTGCTGGACACTGAGGTTTACTCAAACACCGGCGGGCAGGCATCCAAGGCCACTCCCCTTGCCGCAACGGCCAAGTTCGCCGCCGCGGGAAAGCGTACGGCCAAAAAAGACCTCGGACTGATCAGCATGAGTTACGGCTACATATACGTGGCATCCATTTCACTGGGAGCCAACCCCAATCAGGCGGTCAAGGCTTTCCAGGAAGCGGAAGCCTATAACGGTCCATCCCTGATCATTGCCTATTCGCCCTGCATTGCCCACGGCTTTGATATGAGCCGTACATACGAAGAAGAAAAGAATGCTGTAATCTCTGGATACTGGCCGCTTTTCCGCTACAACCCGGCCCGGGCGAAAGAAGGAAAGAATCCCTTCCTTTATGAGTCCAGGGATCCCAAGATGAACATGATGGACTTCCTGATGAATGAAACCCGCTACAACACGCTGCAACGGCAGTTCCCTGAAATCGCCGACGGTCTGTACCAGCGCGCCGTTGAGTCCAAGCAGGACAAACACGAGTACTTCAAGAAACTCAGCCAGTTATAACCTGCCGTGGGGATGGAGGCGCCGCCTCCATCCCCACCGGTTACGGAGTCCGAACCATGAAACGAGCGCCGAAAGCCTATAAGAATAAGGAATTCCTGCAGTCCCACCATGCCCGTCCCCTGCGCATCCTGGCGGAATACTTGGAGCCGGAGTCCCGTTTTCATGAACTGGGTATCCTGCATTCCGTGGTTTTTTTCGGTTCCGCCCGGGTCAAATCCTCCCGCGAAGGCGGCGGACCGACCGCGCGCTACTACGATGCCGCCGAAGAGCTGGCCTATTTGATCTCGAACTGGGCCAAAGAGCAGGGAAGCATCGGCCGCAGCCTGGCCATCTGTTCCGGCGGCGGTCCGGGCATCATGGAAGCGGCCAACCGCGGCGCCTCTCGAGCCAGTTTCCATTCCATTGGTTTGAATGTCTCTTTGCCCCACGAACAGTTTCCCAACCCGTATATATCACCAGAACTCAATTTCGAATTCCACTACTTCTTTATGCGCAAGTTGTGGTTCCTTTTCCATGCCAAGGCACTGATCTGTTTTCCCGGCGGATTCGGCACCATGGACGAGCTGTTTGAAACCCTCACCCTGGTACAAACACACAAAGTGCACAAACAGAACCTCTCCATCATGCTCTTTGACCGTGAATACTGGCGAAACCTGATCAACTTCGACAAGTTGGTCGACCATGGATTCATCGCCAGGCAAGACTTGGATCTGTTTCATTTCTTTGACTCGCCGGCAACGGGCATGACCTACCTGGAACCCCGCCTGCTGCGGTGCATTGAAGCGTTCAACCAGCAGGAAAATGGTACCCGCAGCCAGACGTTGCAGTACTCCCCCATTCTGCCGCCGGAAGAGGAATAAGCCGCCCGAAAGACCTTGACGCTGACAAGATGATCTGGTAGTATCCTCTTTCCCCGCATGGCCCCTTAGCTCAACTGGCAGAGCATCTGACTCTTAATCAGAGGGTTGAAGGTTCGATTCCTTCAGGGGTCATTTTCAACCTATTCTCCATCTCCCCATCATTGCTTAACCGTGGATTGGTTCAAACAACCGCGCCAGACATACTTTGCTAAATAGTCGGTTTCTCTTCCTCTTGTTGTCTGGGCTGAATGTTGCAATAGATAAAGAGCAATGAATTCGGTGGGATTGAATATACTTTCGGGAACAAGTCACCTCAAAATGTGTGACTGACGATTCGTGAACCGACCGCGGTCCATCTTGCTATTTGCTGCCCGATTCAAGACTGGTTCGCTCAACCTTCCCGGCCCCTGTGTTCAGTAGAACGCTGGAACCTCCGCCGCAGCTGATAATGGTACGCATGGCGGTTTCCACGGATACATTCAGACGCTGAACATCCTCTTCGCGCAAATGGCAGAGAAGACCTGTAGTGGGATTCAGTGCCGATGGAAAGAACACTGTCACCCGTCCAGCAGGGGCATGCTCGTCCGTTATGAATCCCGTCATCAATGTCTCTCCACCGAAAACCCGTCCCAGAACCACACCTGAAAAGGGCCGCTTCCCGCTGCCCAAAAGCTGTTTAAGTGTTTCCTTAAACAAGGAGTACCCCGGCGCGATTCGCGAGAGGTAGCTCTCCATGCTTTCGAGCATCCACCCCCCCAGCCGGGTCCTTACAACCAATCCGGTCAGGAAGCAAACAGCCACCACCGCCACCACGGCAACAGCCTGCGCAGCCAGTTCCTGGAGCGCTGCCGTTTCAATCAAGGTGCGGGTGATGGGCTGGATAAGGGCCACTCCGGTACGATACAGCCAACGTAGCAACAGGAATGAAAGCAGCATGGGAAGCAGTACGGTCAAGCCCCCCAGCAGGGTGATCCTGAAAAAACGTGCCAGTCTTGCCCACAAAGCAAAAGGTTGCTTTTTCATTACTCGATTCTGGTCGCAGGCCAAAAGATTGTCAAGCAAACGGGATCAGTCGGAGGCGGTGCCGGGAAAAGCACGCATGCGACCTTCAGAGCGGGCGATCTCCACGGCGTGAATCAGGCTGCAGATCCAGCGGTTGAGGGGAGCCTCCACACCCAGTGATTCGGCGGCGGACACGATGCCCCCATTAATAAAATCAACTTCAGTTGGCCTGCTTTTGGCAATGTCTTGATACATTGACGTGTAGTTGTCGTTTTCAATAAATTGGTTAAAAAAAGAAACATCCATGCCCAGGTCATGACCCGCCGCAACGGCCACGGCTTGTCCTTCATCAAGCAATGACTGCTTGAGCTCATCCAGACGTGATCCCGCGATCAGGCGGTTGGACGTTTGCAGCAGCACGGATAAAGGGTTGACAATGCTGTTTACCACAAGTTTGCGCCACATATCTCGTTGAATGTTTTTCGAGATCTTGCCGGCCACCGGCGTATCGTTGAACACATCGTTGAATTTGGTGTCCGCAAAGCCGGGATCCAGGCGGACATTCCCGCCCCAAAACTGGATTTGACCGGGGGCCTGGAAGGTAACCCCCATGCCCACGATGCCCACGATGATGTGTTGCAACGGCACGGTGCCCTCAAGCATTTTTACAGCCATTTCGCGGATCCCGTATCCGTTTTGAATCAGCAACAACACAGATGAGGAATCCAGCGCGGGTTGCAGGGTTTCCAGGGTGGCTTTCAGATCATAGGCTTTGACCGCCACGATCACCAATGCGTGTGACAACGATTCCGGAAGATTCTCCCGCGCAGAGAAAAAAACGGTTTCGTCTCGAATGCCGCTGACCCGCAATCCCGCCTTGCGGATGCGCTTAACATGAGCTTTCCGCCCGATTGCGGTCACATCCAGATCGGCACGATGGCTGAACGCCATGGCCAGGGCACTGCCCACCGCTCCGGCACCTACAATCACAATTGTTCTTTTGTTTTCTAACATAATCGGTCAACACCTTTGCCGGCACTGTGTCGTCTGCAAACCATTCCGGACCGGAAACCGGCCGTTGGTTCCGGAGTATTCGCAGCCAACGACCGGTTTCATTGACGACTCAGGTAAATTTTTCCGAGTACCGCTCCAATGAAGCGGTCATTTCATCCATGCTGTACGCTTTCAGGGTGGTGGTGGAAAAATAGCCCGTTTTTCCCAGGGCCATGATGGCCGTCAAGGCATGATTGCCATCCGTGGCGTCAAATACGGATACATAATCGATCTCGCCCATGGTTTTCCAGAAACCACGAAACTTTCCGCCGCTTTTTTCCAGATTCCGGGCAAAACCTTGAACAAATCCGGGGATCAGGTGAATTTCATCCATCCCCTTCGCGGTCATGGTCATTACCGCAATATACGTTTCCATGATAACCTCCTAGAACGTGCTCCCGGAGGCACCGTTTTTCAGTATACCTTGTGTAGCCGTTCAGGTCAATGCCGTGAACGGCATTGCTTTTGTTTTCTTTCAATGGCATATTAAGGGTATATCAGTCTAAGGAGTGAAAACATGACAGGCATCAAAAAAATCGAAGGCATCGGTGACAAATTCACGACCAAATTGAACTCCATCGGCATCCGCACCCTGAATCAGTTGCTGGATGGCGGGGCGACACCCACGGGGCGTCGCAAGTTAGAGGAAAGCACCGGCATCAGCCCCAAGATGATCCTGCGTTGGGTCAACATGGCTGATTTATTCCGCATCAAAGGAATCGGTGAAGAGTATTCCGACCTGTTGGAAGCCGCGGGGGTCGACACCGTACCTGAACTGGCGCAACGCAATGCGGAAAACCTTTACGCCAAGATGAGCGAGGTAAACAAAGCCAAGAAACTGGTACGCCAACTTCCCGGAGCCAACCAGGTCGCCAAATGGATTGAACAGGCCAAGAGCCTGAAACGCAAAGTAAACTACTGACCCGCATTCAGTTCACGGTCAGTGACCGCTGGAGTGCGCGGCGCATCAAACCGGTCCACTCATTCTATCCATGCCTCTATATCAGCCCTGCTTTGTTCCGCCGGGAGAATGGTGGATGCAATGGCACACGCCTCATCCACCGTTGCGGGAGGCAATGCTCGAGCTTTGGATGCGCCTGGGAAAGTGGCGCGAGCAAAACTTCCCCGGAAACCGCAAAGTAAGGGTCAAGATCACCCCGAACCAAGCCCTTTCCGCATACACACATTACCGGGATGAATTGCACATTGCCGTAAATGACGCCGATCCCTTCCCGATCCATCCATCCACTGCAGAACTGGATATCTCAGCTCCGACGACACCGCCTCCCGTAGGCAGGCGCATCACCATGGTCGTACCGGTGGTTGCGGGAGACAAACGCTGGGAAAGCATCGGTTTGACCGCATCCGACCTGATCCTGGGCTCAGCCCTGGCACGAAGCGGGTACCGGGTTTCCCATATTCACCCGCGCTTTCCCCCCGGACCCCCGCAACATGTCCTGGAACAATCAGACATTCTGGGAGTTTCTCTATACGAGGACCTGTTGCCCGTGCTACGCGCCTGGGGCCAAAGCGCCGGCAAAAAATTGCCGGCATGGGTGGCCGTGGGCGGACCCATGGTTACGCTCAATCCCCTGCCCGCGGTAGCCCATTTTCCGCCGGGGAACCTGTGGGTCCGTGGAGACGGCGAAGAAGTTTTCCCGCAGATACTGAACGCCTTGGCATCAGGACAATTCGTGAACCTGAAAAACCTGGGCGGGGTTCTGCTGACGAAACCGAATCTGCTGATGGCATGGAATTTTGCAAGCGTCAACCGCCCCCCATTGCCGGTGGAAGCGGATTTTGATTTTTCTTTTATCGCGCCGCAAGCCTGGCGGAAAGGCATTGAAATCAACCTTTCACGTGGTTGCGAGCGGATATGTGTTTTTTGTTCCCGCGTGCAGGGAAACAATGTGCGCCGCATGCCGCAAACAGTGGTCTCGCGAATGCTCGAAAAAATTCGTGATGCCATGCCGCCGCGAACAGGTGGAAAATATGCCGGAGTTCTCAACATCAACGATGACGACATCCTCCAAGATGCAAACTATGCCGCCGGGGTTTTTCAGATCATCCACAGGGCCGGATTCCGCCTCTGGGGGGTCCAGACTTCGCTTGCTTCGGTTTTAGACAACGGCAATCCGCGCAAAGAGGTAATTGACCTGCTCTCGCAACGGCGGTATTTCGCCAACGGCCCTCTGATCTGGTTCGGCACCGACGCCTTTCTGCCCCGACGCGGCAAGCTCTTTTGCAAGCAGGTTCCCTCCGCAACACAAATGGAGCAACTGTTTTCTCTTTTGCAAGTCCACGACATCCGCCACCACCACTACTGGATTTTAAGCGATCATATCTCTGGATGGCTTGAACTGGCGGAGGAGCTGGGTTTAGTCACTCGCTGGTGGCGCGAATTTTCCAACTTTCACATCTTGCCCCACTCACCCTTTTTGATCCCCTACCCAAGCACACCGTTGTTTTCCTGGGTTTCGCAACCTTCGTTCAAGCGGCAGATCCGCTTCCGCCAGTGGCTGAAATCATCCGTACCCTGCTTGAACTACCCGCTGGTTGACCGGGTTGAGTCCGGCTTTGAAATGCTTAACAACATGTTGCGGGGACAGGCAGACGGCCTCCATCCCCCGTTATTGCAAAGCCTGTGCAAACGGGACTCCGTGGCCGCCCTGGAAACGGCCCATTATTTTCTGCGCCGCGAACTTCTCTGCCTGGATAACACGTCGGGATTGGGCGGCTTGGCTCTAAAGAGCCTGCTCCTGGCCCAAAAGAAGTTGGAAGCCGTTATCCTGGAAAACCGCGCTGGAATAAATTGAAAATGCAAGCATCCCGGCAGGAGGCAGCCTCATCATGAAAGCGAAACTGATCGTATTTGAAGGCATTGACGGTTCGGGAAAAACCACGATATCAAGGCGGCTCGCTTGTGAACTTGAAAAATTGATTCCGGTTGTATGGCTGCGGGAGCCGGGTGATTCCCGCTGGGGACGGGAAATCCGTCGCCTGTCGCAGCAAAAAAAGGCGGTGTCTGCGCGAAAGCAGCTGCAATTGTTTATGCGCGATCGCCGCGAAAACGTTACTCAAAGGATTCTTCCCGCCCTTCTGTCGGGACGCACCGTGATCCAGGACCGCTACTTCTACTCCACCGCCTGTTACCAGGGAGCCCGTGGCCTGGACATGGAAGAGATCCTGGAAGAAAACCGCCTCTTTGCCCCCGAAGCGGACCTGATGATCCTGGTTGACGTGGATGTGGACACGGCCCTGGAGCGGATCCAGGCCGGGCGCGACTCAACGGCACCTCTGTTTGAGACCCGCCATTTTCTGGAACAGGTACGGAACAATTATCTGCGACTTAAAGGCGATCACATCCACGTTGTGGACGGCGCCGGAGACAGGGAAACGGTCTACAAGACTGTATACGACCTGGTGATCCGGGCGATCCGGTTTTAGGCCATGATCCCGCACATACAGAGTTGCCAAAAGGGCTCTCTCGCGTTTCGTGTGGGCACGCACACATTGGTGATTGGTGAGAAGTTATGCGGGGATTAGTGCCCGTAGGGCATAAATACCCGTAGGGCATAATGCATAAGCGAACGCAAGCGTAGGTTCGGGGGGACCCATGGTCTGAGACAGGATGGTCGGCTGAGGGGTACTCCCCGAAGACGAAAGGTGGCCGCGGTTACATCCCAGACATCCACCGTGGTCATCTTAATACGCCGAAAACCGCGATGGGTCTGAACCGAAGTGGTGAGAGCGGTGATTTATGCCCGAGAGGGTAATTTCCTGCAGCCTTTCCCTTTTTTCAAATTAGAATAACTTCCAAAACCCACACAATGTGAAAGAGAACCATTCAACAAACCGCGTTACAGGGTGAACTCACAACCGGCCAGAACGGCGAAAGGCTTGGCCCCTGCACTCCACGGTTCTTTTTCACGTTGATTTTCCAGTATAGCGGTAAAATAAAACCGGGCCTCAGGAACAAAGCGATATGTGACTTGAACCACACCCCTTCTGTTTAAACAATCATGCAGATTATTACCGATTTGCTGGGGATGATACTGCCCGTAATTCATGTCGATCAGCCAATCTTTTGGCTGGTAATTGATGCCGCCGTACCATCCTTTGCCTTTGAGGGGAGTTTTGTACGCAAAATAGATATCACGGTAATACAGGCTTCGCGGCCAGAAAATCTCGTCTGCGTCAAAGGGCCGGTGAAATCCATATCGATCCCATATCCATTCACCAAAAAGGCGCAATTTGCCGAATCGAACCATGAAGTCCAGATCGGTGTGTTCGTTGTACTGCTTCTGCCATTCCGATCCCGTTCCATCATGGATTTTGTGTGATGCGCCGATACGCCAGTTGCCGCCACGAAAACCCACCCGGAAAACCCCCGCCTTTCCTGAATTGGTATCCCGGTTTTTGCCCCCGTTTGTGGCCGCGATATCCACTTCCAGGAAGCGGTTACGCCAATAGAGAAAAATCCCTGTCTCCCGCCACAGGATGGCTTCAGCGCGGATAAACGGCGCACCGAAATTCAAATCATTTGCTTGGGATTGAAAACAGATACGGCCAAACGGCGTCATGGCTTTGCCGATGGTGACGCGGAATTTTCCGATATCAAACCGCAGGTTCATTTTCGACATCACCACAGGTTCCACTGCGAAATTGGCCAGGTAATCATCCCTGAATTCATCCGTTAGAATGTTCTTGCCGAAAGGCTGGTTTAAAAAGAACTCCGCTTCAACGCTCAGGGAACTCCACTTGTTCTGCTTGCGCAGCCTGGCCCCCAGAGCCGCTTCCGCGCCAAAGGAAAACTCCACGCCGCTCCAGTATATCCGCTGGTCATTCAGGGCGTAAGCCCTGAAATCCAATTCCAGGTCCAGGGTAGTTTGTGAAGGCAGGGTGATGGTATCCATGCCGTAGAAATATCCTCCGCTCAACACCAGGTAAAGCAGAATGATAAACCCAAACAAAGGTTTTCGCGTCGCAAATTGTCCACACATGGTCTGCTCCAGTTCCTGATTTAAAATATCAGTGATATCCCCCACATCAAGTGGTGGGTGTCAAACGCCATGGATAAATCACCGCTACCGTCGTGAAAGTGCATATCGTGCAGGTGAGAATAGGAAAACTTGTATTCCAGGTAGGCTCCCAAATACGGGCTGAATTTGAAGCGCATGCCGATTCCGGCGGAGAAATTGAAATTTCGCCAACCAGCCTGATACGCGTATTCACTCCATTGCGGAAAATCCTGGGCCAACTTTAATTCCAGGTGGGGAAAAGCCGGCCCGAATCCCGTCGCCACGAAAGGTTGCCAGCGCCCATCCGGGATTGACGCGGTTTGTGCCAACATCCACCTGTAAGTCACCACCAGGTTGAGGTGGTTTACCCCATGTGACACACTCAGGTAATCAATGAAATCGCTTGCCGGTTGAGATTGATCAAAGGATTTTCCCTGAAAGGTGCCGGAAATTCGCACCTGTTGGCGCGGGTCGTTTAAAAAGAGTTTATGGTGGGTGAATTCTATTCCCAGGCCGATATGGGGGTTGCGGCGAAAAAAGTGCATCAAGCGATAACCGTAATAGGGCTCCGTGAACGCCTTCAGGGCATCGCTGAAACGCAATTGAATCAGCGGACGCAAAAACGCATTGGGAATGATGGAATTGTCGGGAAAAAAGGAATCATCACTGAAACGCACGCCATGAAAACGCAGGAGATGGTCGTCCCAATCCAGGCAGATATCCGAGCGCGTGGGAAAAGATTTTCCCCGATTGTATTCAACGTAATTCAAGGTCATTTTCTGGACTGCCTGCTGACCCGCGCAACCGCTCAGCGCCAGGGCGATCCAGATGAGTGAGGCGGCAAAGGCCGATGATATTGAGCGCATCCGATATTTTACGGATTACTCCACCGCATTGCAACCGCAGTGAAACCAATCCGGTGACGTCCGCCCTGTCAAGAATTCATAAATTCACGTGCGGAGCGTTCCACTCCGGCGGCATCGAGTTGATACCGGGCCAACAACTCCGAGCGACTGGCTGTTATCACGATTTCATCCGGAACTCCCATGCAGAGCAGACGGCAGTCCCGGATGTTTCCTTCAAGTATGAGTTCACGGATGAGGGTGGAGAACCCGCCCGTGCGGACACCGTCTTCCAGGGTGATCACGTACCGGATGCGCTTCAGGTGGTCCAGGATCGAATCCCTGTCCAGGGGTTTGATAAAGCGCACATCGACCACGGTTGTTTCAATACCGTTGTCGCGGGATAGGTTTTGCGCCGCCTGCATGGCCTGATAAACCAGGGGCCCCACGGCCAGGATCAACAGATCCTTGCCTTCCCGCAAAACTTCACTCTGTCCCAGGGGGATGTCACGAAAATGCGCTTCCATCTCCACACCCTGACCCGGTTCCTTGGGATAGCGGATAAAAACGGGGCGGGAATACGAAAATGCCGAGTGGATCAGGTGTTGCAGTTCGTTTTCATCCCTGGGGGCAACCAGGACCACATGGGGTACCGGCTGCAACAAGGCGATGTCGTAGATACCCTGGTGGGTGGGACCGTCTCCACTCACCAGGCCGGCGCGGTCGATCCCCACGACCACGGGAATCTTCATTAGAGACAAATCATGGGTGACCTGATCCACCGCCCGTTGCAAAAATGTGGAATAAACACTGATAACGGGTTTCAGCCCACCGAGGGATAAGCCTCCGGCCATATCGAACATGTACTGCTCCGCGATTCCCACATCATAAACCCTGTCCGGGAATTGCTTTTGGGAAATATCCAGTCCGGTGCCTTCGGGCATGGCGGCGGTAATGGCCACAACCTCGGGATCCTGTTGCATGATCTTTAGCACGGTACGACCGAATACCGTGGAATAAGACGGAGGTGTTTGGGCCTTGAGGAATTTGCCGTTGGCCACTTCAAACGGCAAAGAAGAGTGAAAAGAGCTGGGGTTCTCCTCCGCCGGTCGATATCCATGGCCTTTTTCAGTTACAACGTGGAGAAGAACCGGGAAATCGTATTTTTGGGCTTCGCGAAGCTCTTTTTCCAATTCAGCCTGATTATGGCCGTTGACGGGACCGATGTACTTGACACCCAGTTCGTCAAACAGGGATCCGGGAACCATCATGGACCGGATCAGCACCTCGATCTTACGGGCCAGATCCGCCATGGATTTGCCGATACCGGGAATACTTTTCAGGATCGCCTGGACCAACTCTTTCAGGCGAATGTAAGGCCTGCCCGATACCAGGTAGTTGAGGTGTTTGGAGATTCCCCCGACATTGGGAGAGATGGACATCTTGTTGTCGTTCAAGACGATAATCAGGCGGGGCTTTACCTGCCCGATATGATTCAGGGCTTCCAGGGCCACCCCCCCGGTTAAAGCCCCGTCGCCCAGTACTGTCACGATATGATGGTTCTGCTTTTTGCGGTCGCGCGCCAGGGCCATACCGCCGGCAAAAGCCAGCGAAGTGGAGGCATGACCGGCATTCAAGGCATCGTATTCACTTTCAAAGATATCCGGATAACCGCAAATGCCTCCCTTCTTGCGAATGGAATAGATGCGGTCACGGCGTCCGGTTACGATCTTATGGGTGTAACACTGGTGGCCCACATCCCAGATAATCCGGTCTTTCGGCGCGTCAAACACCCGGTGCAAGGCGAGGGTCAACTCCACGACTCCCAGGTTGGAAGCCAGGTGACCGCCGCTCTTGGACACCACATCAATGAGCAGGTCGCGGATCTCAGCGGCCAATTTCTCCAACTCTCGAAATTCCAACTTTTTCAGATCATCAGGTCCGTTTATGCGCTCAAGAAAAGACATCATAATTCCCTGTAAACCATCATGCGCATCAAGGCCAGGAACGGGGGAAAAGTGATTCCGGCGCTTTTTAACGCGTCCATGGTGATGCGATAGGAACGGTCGATCTCTTTGCGTACGTAATCAATCCCGAAAAACAACGCCGCATTGGGACTGCGATTGTGACCATCCTTGTGGAGTTTTTTGCCAACCAGGGATTCATCCCCCTGTAGGTCCAACAAATCATCGGCCAGTTGAAAAGCCGTACCGATCTCGCTGCCGGCCCGGTCCAACGCTTGGATTCGTTGGGAATCCTGATTCATGAATTCTCCTGTTCCCACCATGATGCCGCGAATCAATTCACCTGTTTTCATGCGGTGGATATCAGGAATCACATCCTGCTCACCGCTGAATTCCAGATCCAAAGCCTGTCCCCCGGCCATGCCGCGCATGCCGATGCACCTGGTAATAAGCCGCATGAAACCGATCAGTGTTTCAGCCGGCAGTCCGGGCTGGGCCGCGATCTTCTCAAACGCCATGGTTAAGAGGGTGTCTCCGGCCAATAAGGCGATGGCATCGTTGAAACGGCGGTGTACCGTGGGTTTGCCGCGCCGGAAATCATCGTTATCCATGGCGGGATGATCATCGTGGATCAATGAATAGGTGTGGATGTACTCCATCGCCGTGGCAAGGTCGATATATCGCTCGGGGTCACCGCCCAGGGCATCAACCAGGGTCAGCATGATCAGGGGTCGCAACCGTTTCCCGCGCACGTCAAGGGCGTAGTGAACCGCCGCTTCCAGGGTCCCCCTGCGCGGATCCAGGTCCTGGGTCAACGCGGCCTGGATTCGAGCTTCCAAATCGGGAAAGTAATTCCGGGCAAACCCGGACTTATGCTGATCGGCTGGATTGGACGTCATGTCAGCGCCCTGTGTTTTGAAATTGTCTGCATTTATCCCAATTGGCGCAAAGTCCCCGGGCGCAAGATATCCGGTTCGATAAAAATCCGCCGGATCTGCGGGTACTTTTCGCGTATATCCCGCTCAAAACCGCTGATAAGGTTGGATCTTTTCCGCGCGTTCAGGCGATCGCTGAATTCCAGTTTGGCAGCCAGGTTTTGCGTGAAGACGACGACCAATTCAGATTTCCTGGTGCAACGCAGATAGCGGTACACACTCATGCCGTGGCTTTCTTTTTGAACCAACCACCTGGCCTTCAGAAATGCCGCGCCCTCTGCGATAATGGCCACGCTCAGGATGGCGAACGCGTAATGGATCTGCCGCACCGGGTGGGGATTCATCCACTTGTGGATCCCCTGCGCGATGGAGTAGACGGAACCGGCGGAAAAGAGCAGCATGGCCACAATAAATGACCAGAAATTCAGTTCACTTGAAAAGCCGAAGGGATGAAGTTGATCCGGTTCACGGCGTCCCTTACGGATTCCCACCAGCAACAGGCTCTGATTCATGCTGTCGGCCATGGAATGGACAGTCTCAGCCAATATGGCCGACGAGCGCGTCAAAAGAAAGACCACGAATTTCATTACCGCAATAATGAAATTGGCCCCAAAGGCAAACAGGACAACGGGAATGGATGAACCCCGCGATTTCATTTGTTCATTCTATAGCCTCATGCCCGGGGTGTCAACCACGGATTCCTTTGACGAATTCCCCGGCCGGGTGTTATAATGAATTCGCAATCCGGAAAATTTCATGCAAAAAAAACTACGTGTCTCGGCTTTGATTGTTTTGATCCTGTTTGCGCTGCTGGTAGTCCCCATTATGCGCTATCGCAAAGAAGCCAAACTGACTTCCCTGCCATCCAGATTCATTAAAGGCGTGGTGGCTTCCCCGGTTGACTTTGAGAATATTTACGCGGACAGGGAAGCGATCTGCACTGCGGCAAATGAGGTTGCCTTGCATTTCGTTATCCTGTCCCCGATGGGACCTGTAGACGAATCCTTTGCGGACAGCGCATCCTGGTGCAAAAACAGCCTGATCATCAAGTCCAATACAAAAGTCGCGGACTACGACCTGATCAACCTCCATTCCAGCTTGAAAACACTTCCCCTGCTGTCGCGCTTGATTGCGGCATCCCGGTACCTGTTCAATTCCAGTTATGCCTTGCTCAGTGCCATGCCTCATCCCCGGGATCTTCTGTCCAAATGGGATCTGGATTGCCGGACAGAGCGCAAAACGGGGGTTTTCAACCTGGGCAACAAGGGCGGATTGTCATTGCCCGGCATTGCGGGCTCGGCGCCGCCCTCATTCCGCTCCATGTTCGAGGCCCTTACCGTGTACGTGCGCGTCGACCGGGAACTGGTCAAAGACCCCGGGCAATCCATGCAGATGGTTATCGGTGCATTGCAGGCGGGGCATTTCTTTAACGTGATTGAGGCCATTGCGGCGGCCAATGGTTTTGACGCCCGCTTTTATCCGGCGCAATCAACTGAGGTTGTGCAGATGGGAGATTCTGATTCCCGTTTTCGTGGAGAGTTGCAAATAGACATCCCTTTTCCCTTTCATACTGAAGTAACACGGCTTCGCAATGGGAAACCCGAGACAGTGGAAACGTCGCGTCTGCGCAAACGCATCATTTGGAAAATCGAACAGCCGGGCGTATACCGGGTGGAGGTCCGTGTTTCAGACAACCATTTTTCCGCCCTGCCCTGGATTGTCACCAACCCATTCTACCTGGGAACCCCAAGTCACTTAGCCATTAGCCCATCGGCACTTGCCACCGGCCCGTCAGGTTCTGAATAAGGAATAAAGAAGAAGGAATAAAAAAAAGCATTAAATCCGAAATTCAAAGTCCCAAACAAATCCCAAATCCCGGTGTTCACTGCAAAAAAACGATCTGGTCATTAGGGAAAGCTTGTCATTGCGTCATTTGCTCGCTACGCTCGCGTCATTAGATCCAGATGGCAAGAGGGGCAAGGGGCGAGAGGCCAGGGACCCTTGTAGAGGATCTGGGGAGTATCAGTAGGGGTTTCCTGGGAGAACTTGTAGGAGCACTCGGGAGAATTCGTAGGGCTTCACTTTCGACTTTAACCTTTCAACTTTCGACTTTTCACAGGTTGTCCTGTCTCCTGCCACCTGCCACCTTCGTTCCCATTCGCCCCTTGCCACTGGCCGATTTTTATACTTTCGACTTTACACTTTTCACTTGATGTTCTTCCAGGCATTCCGTATACAATCGCTCAAGTTGCCGCAGCATCTTTTCCAAAGAGTAATGGCGCTGGACGTGTTTTCGCAGAGCAGTTCCCATGTCCAGCAAAACAGACGGATTATCCAGGATTTTCACCAGTTCTTCGGCCAGGCTTTCGGGACTGGTGTTGCTAAAGAGCCGTCCCCGCTTTTCTGCCAGAATCTCACGGTTGCCGCATGCATCCGACGCCAGTACCGCGCATCCCCGCATCCCCGCCTCCAGCAAAGCGATGGGAAGCCCCTCCCAACGCGACGGCAGTACCACCAGATCGCATGCATCCATCATGGCCATGACTGCGTCATGAGGGCAATCTTTTAAAAATCGCAGGCTGGTTTCAACCGCATGATCGAGAGCCAATTGCTGCATGGCCTGGCGGCGGGGCCCGTCACCCGCCAATACAAAAACGATACGATCCCGAAAGGGTTTCAGAAGCGGGAGTGATAGCGCGCGAATTAAAATATCATGCCCTTTCTGGAACTCAAAGCGGGCCGGAACCAGGGCAACCAATCCATTGGGCGGGCGTTCCATACCGGCAATTGCAGCGGCACAGGGCCTGGTTTCGACACTGGCAATGCCGTTGAATATAGTAACCACGTTCGTTAACCCGTAGCGTTTCACCAGGAACTCATGATCCTCACAAGACACCGCCACGACCCGCCCGGCCCGGTGCAGCAGCCGTTTTTCTAAAACTTTGCGCAAACGGGCATGGATCCGCGCCCCGGGTGTAAAAATAAAATCATAGCGACGCACATGCAGCCCGTGTACCGTTACCACAACGGGCAGATCAGGCGCGGCGGGAAAACGGCAAAACCATTGCAGCAAGGGACGCATATGGTGGAAATGAATCAGATCCGGTTGCAGGGTTTTCACCTTTGCAGGGGTGACTGCACCGATTCCAGCCTCCACATTGGCAAGGGCGGCAAAGCGCCGGCGTGCCGGGCCGTCATGGGCGGCCATAACCATGAATTCATGCTGGTTGAGTTCCTTGCAGATACGGTAAATATGTTCCTGCCCCCCGCCGGTTATCCAACGATCAGTCACATGCAGGATCTTCAACTTCCGGCTTCCCCCCGCACCTTCATGCGCCACTCGTCAAGCAGATCCAGAAGCGTCTGCTCCAGAGAATAATTCGGGGTCAGGCCCATTTCCCGATGCAAAAGCGCACAATCTCCCTTGAGTTCGGGAATGTCCAGGGGACGAAAACGCCCGGGGTCCACTTCCACCGTGATGGGCACGCGACTCAGCGACAAGAGTGTATCCAGGATCTGCTGGATTGAAATGACATTGCCGGAACCCAGGCGCATCAGGCGCCCCCTTTTTCCCGTGAATCCGGCCGCGGCTACGTAGCGGGCCATATCCCGCACATCGGAAAAGTCCCTACGGGTGGAAAGATTTCCCACCCGGATTACGGGCGGCGCCGTCCCGGCCTCGATGCGGGCGACCTGACGGGCAAAATTCGGGGCCACGAACTGGGGATCCTGACCCGGACCCGTAAAATTAAAGGCCCGCACCGGTACCACCGACAGGGCACTGCGGGCGAGAAAGAGTGACGCCAGCATCTCCATGGCCGCCTTGGACAACGCATAGGGACTGCGAATATTGAGTTGCGGACCTTCCGGAGTTTCATTCAGGTTCAATCCCGCGATTTCCGCCGAACTCATGATCAGAATCCGGCTCTGCGGCACGAATTGCGCCAATGCCTCCATGAGATGGAGAGAACCCATGAAGTTGACCTCGTAGGTGAGTTGCTGGTGGGCCCAGGAAAATCCCACATTCGTAATGGCGGCCAAGTGAAAAACCTGATCGGGCTTCCACTCACCGATCAGCTGAAACAGATGATCGCGGTTACGAATATCCGATTGCCGGATTTCAATACCCGGAATTGTGATTCCGGACTCATCCGTGATGCCGAAAAGGCGATATTGCGGATCCCGGTTTAACAGCTCCACCAGGTGGCGCCCCAGGAACCCCGTACATCCGGTAATCAGAACCCTCTGCACTGATTACTCCGTCGGGTTGGACATGAGTTCCGAAACCATGCCCAAATTGCCCAGAGACATGCCGAAACGAAATTGGTAATCGTTCTCTCTACCCCGGAGAAAAACCTTGAATTCGCCTTGGAAACGGATGCACTGGTAATCGTAAAACAACATGATCGACCCGTAGCGGAATTTTTTTTCAGTAAAGTCGTAGTCCACGGCGGAACGCACTTTTAAGGGGAAATCGGGGAAATCGATGCCCAGGTTGCCGCGAACCAATGTGCGGTTGAACACATAGTTGGAAGTTTGATAGGGATTCTTGTAATAACTGAAGGTCAAAGCGCCTTGAACATATTCATGGGGCTCTCGATAAGACAGGCTGACGTCAAAATTGCGGAAATCCCGGATATAGTAATTGTAGGCCGCGCGCACATCCAGAGACAGACCCTCCATGGGACGGAACCGCACCTGGTTTTCCAATTCAGAGAAGTTGGGATACTCACCGTTAATCTTCAGGAACAGGTTGGCCTCGGCTTCATCGATATAATAACGCTGCGATATCGTGTGCCGGAAAACCTCCAGGGCGGAGTCCGTGTAATTCCGTTTCTTCCATAGTAGAGCATGGCTGAGAGAAAAGGTGACGTGAGAGAAGGGCGGAAAATCGTAGCGGTCCACACGAATGAGCCGTTCGAGATCATCGGGGTCCACCTGGTTTACGTAACGGAAAACCACTTCCGGTTCCACTAAATGCTTGATGCGAAAGTCGGTGGCGTTGAAAATCCGAAAGAATCTGGGACCCTTCAGGCTAACCTGGGCCTGGTTGTAAAAAAGGTGCAATGGTTCATCCACTACCTTGCGATTTGCCGGATCCAGGCTCTTGGCGTAAAAATTGTGGCGGGATTCCAGGTTGAGGGTGGTACTGATCCAGGGGAGTTTGAACAGATTGAGGGTGTAACTCGGTACAAAATTGACGCGCCTGGAGTTCACGTCGGTGGCGTAAACCGGTTCACCGGTATAACTGATTCCGCTACGCTCGATGTTTTCAAAAGAAAAACGCATCGACAAGTATCCGGGCAACGGCCCCAATTCCTGCTGATTGAGGTTGAGTTCAACTCCCGGCAAAGTCTTGATCACCCGGGATGAATTGTTGAATGTATAATAGGTTTCATTGCGCGAAGCACTGGCGGAAAAGGTGATGTTGCGATAGGATGAACTCCAATGCAACGAAGAACCGAAACGGGTCTGCAGCACGGTATCAAAGTTGTTGTTAAAGAGGCGCATGAAATTGGGGTCGGTGGGATATTTGGCCTCCACCACGAGGCGGCTGTTGAAGAATCCCAGATTGACCTGATTGCTCATGTCCACATACAAATCGGAAGGATTCTCCGGTTTCAATACACTGTCTTGGCGGTATTTCATCCAATATAAACGGATTTTCCCGGAAAGGGCGGGAAAGAGGTAGCGAATTTCAGGCGCCAGCCCCCAGCCGACCTTGCTGAAATAGTCGGCGTTCAACGTCAGATCCAGATTGGAGCGGATATTCCAGAAAAAGGCATTCTGGATAAAAAATCCACGCAGGCTCGATGATCCCAAGCCGGGGAAAAGGAATCCCGTCGCACGCCCATCCGGGTCAATCGGGTAACGCAGGTATGGCAAATACAGGACAGGGATCTTTTTAATGCGGATCGTAGCCGCCTTCATTTCGATATACCGTTGCTTTACAATTTTTCCATCGCGGCAACGGATCTCCCATCGCGGCACCCGCTGGTTGCACGAAGTGAAATTCAAATGGCTGAAACGCATGGTTTCAGCATCCGTCATGCGCATTTGACTGGAGGAATAAGAAACCGAAGGCGGCATCATGCCGACAGCGTCCTCGATTACGCCGGTCTGATCTTTCAGGTTAAAAACCAACTTTGATCCGCTGAGCACGGATTCTTCCGATGTCAGCGTTACTCGCCCATCCGCGGTTAAGGTGCGCTCCTCTGGTTTGTATTCAACCATGTCCGCAAATATCCGGTAAGACTTCCAATTGACCTCCACGTGCCCCATATAGCGCATCCCTTCTTCGGTAAACTGGGTTTCGTCGGCCAGAATGACCGGTTTGGATTCCTGCTGCAGTTGTTTTTGTCTATTTTTCTTTTTAACCTTGTCTTTGCCTTGTGCTTTCGTTTTTAAAGTGGTTTTGTCCTGAGATGAAGCATAGACCCGGCTGCCTCCCGCGGGAAAAGACAGCAATAGCATGCACGTGAGCAGTAAGAAAGCCGCCGATTTCATGAGCCCTCAATCTACCACAGGTCCGGTCACGGAATCAATGCGCTCCGTTGAAAGACGATGCGATTGACACCCGCCGTGGATGTGGAATACAATGGCTTATGCTGAAAATTTCTCTTTCCGGTCTTCCCGGCTCCGGCGTCAACGCGCTGCTTACGGAAGCCCGCAAGATCCTGGGTTTGAAATACCGTGTTGAAGTTGTTGAGCCTGTGCGCCTGAAGAACCCCTTTGACAATTCATCCCACTCCGGCTTCATCAGTTGTTTTTTCGATATTTCCACGCAAATCAACGAAGAAAACATTCGCTCAATTTCACATCCGGACCTGTTGGTCTGCAATCGTTCCGTCCTGGATCACTGGGTATTCTGGAACCGTGAAATGCGAACCAAAACTTCCACGCCCCAGTTGGTTGCGAAACACGAACTGATTCAACGCCTCTCGACCTTCTGGATGCCCTCCTATGACTGTTATTTCCTTATCCGCCTGGATTTAGCGGTCCTGCGGGAACGGTTGGGTCCGGTCGCCTCCGGGGAATACACGCCAAATGATCTAGATGAATTGGATAAGGTCTACCACGAGGTGATTGGAAAACTGGGCATCCAGGTGGTTGAGATCTGGAACAGCGGTTCCATTGACGAGACCACACAGAAACTGGTGGCCGCTCTGGGTGACGCCATCCCCGGCAGAGGATAGCCCAAGCTCTATCTGTTCTTGTAGAATGTAGGGGATCTCCTGGGAGAGAGTGTAGGGGGCTCAGGGAGAACTTGTAGGGGCTCTCGGGAGAATTCGTAGGGCTTCACTTTCGACTTTTCACTGGTTGTCCTGTCTCCTGCCACCTGCCACCTGTCATCTTCGTTCCCATTCGCCCCTGGCCACTAACCGTGTTTTATACTTTCGACTTTAGACTTTCAACTTTCGACTTTTCACTAGTGGTTGTCCTGTCTCCTGCCACCTGCCACCTGTCATCTTCGTTCCCATTCGCCCCTGGCCACTAACCGTGTTTTATACTTTCGACTTTAGACTTTCAACTTTCGACTTTTCACTAGTGGTTGTCCTGTCTCCTGCCACCTGCCACCTGTCTGTCCTTGTAGAATGTAGGAATTAGAAGGTAGAAAAAAGCATTGAATTAACAGGTTTCTTGCCTTTACTTTCAACTTTTCACTTTTCACTTTCCACTTTCCACTGAGGCCCATCGCCTCTTGCCTGGTTTTAACTTTTCACTTTCTTCCTCCTTCAAGTAAGAATTGTCAAAAAATGAGGTGGCCTTTCTTAAATTTTACTTGCTTTTTGAACCGAATAATCATAAAATGAAATATTGCAATGCAGAACAACATTGATATTCGATTGGCTGGTTTCAACGTCGATGCGGACTTGCTCCGATCCCTGGAACCGGAATCTTCTCAAAACCTTACACCTGAAACCATCAGCGCGGCCTATGCCCGTATCAGCCGCAGCGCCGCATCCATTGATGAGCTACGCTTGCAGGCCAGGCAGGAAGTCACCAGGGCCAGGCAATCGAATTCCCGCATCATCTTCGACATGGGTCACCATTCCATTGCCGAACACGCCGTATTCAACTTTGACATCATGGGCATATCCCGTCTGGCCATGGAAGAGATCGAGACCATGCGCCTGGTGTCCTTCACAGAGAAATCACAACGTTACGTCACACTGCTCAAAGACACCCTGATTCCGGGCGAATTGCTCGTTTCGCCCCTGAAAGCCGAATTTGAAAATATCACCTCCAGACAAAATCGTTTTTACAGCGATGCCCTTGAAATCATTGATTCCTACCTTGCAAACCAGGCAACCAAATCCGGACTGGACAAAGCATCTTCACGGCAATTGCGCAACCTGGCCAAAGAAGATGCCCGTTATGCCCTGCCCCTGGCCACCCGTGGTCAACTGGGAATGACCATCAACGCCCGCAACCTGGAATACCTGTTGCGGCGCACCGCGTTAAGTCGACTCGAGGAAGTCCGTAACGTGGGCCAACGCCTGTTTAGACTGGTTCAGCCGGTTGCCCCTTCCCTGATCCTCTTTTCCGAACCATCCGCTTTCGACCGCAAGTTGGCCCGAGGTCATTGCTTGCCGCCTGAATTGAAACCGGCAGGCGGGCATCCATCACCTGCACCCTATTCCCTGATCGAAGCACCTCAAAACGGAGACGATATCGTTTTGACCGCCCTGCTGGCCCGCGTCCACGGCTCAAGTTGGGAAGCGGCCGCCAGCCAGATACAACAAATGCGCGACACGGAGAAGCGGGCCCTGTTTCTCGACATGTTTTCCCGCATGGAATTTTTTGATTCCACGCCCAGGGAATTCGAAATGCCGTTTTTTACTTTTGATCTTGTGGTCAGTGCCAGTTGTTATGCCCAATTAAAGCGGCACCGTATGGCAACCCTGCTTGCGTCACCCTACCAGCCCGAACTTGGGCTCACCATTCCCGAAGTATTCACCCATACCGGACTTGAAACCCGTTTCCGCGATCTGATCATGCAAACAGAACAGGCCTACAAAGCAATTGCGGCATCCCAACCCGCAGCTGCCGGCTACCTGCTCACAAATGCGCATCGCCGGCGCGTGTGCGTAAAAATGAACCTGAGGGAAATCTTTCATTTCACGCGCCTGCGCGCCGACAGTCACGCCCAATGGGATATTCGCTGCCTGGCGCTTTGGATAAGCGACAAAGTCCGCAGTTTTATGCCCTTGAGCACCATGTTGTTATGTGGCAAGAGCGATTTCACCGCCGCATATGAAAACGTTTTTCATCAAAAACCGCAGCACCAAATATAAGGAGAGTGATTCATGTCTGACAAATCGTTCAACGCCTTTGAAATGGCGCAAAAACAATTCGACACCGTGGCCGAACAGCTGGGACTGGACAACGGCACCCGTGAGTTGTTGCGCACACCGCAACGGGAATACCACTTTACCATTCCTGTACGTATGGATGACGGCACGACCCGGGTTTTTCAGGGATTCCGCGTCCAGCACAACGATGCCCGTGGCCCCTGCAAGGGAGGCATCCGTTTTCACCCCCAGGAAACCATTGACACGGTACGGGCTCTGGCCACGTGGATGACCTGGAAATGCGCCGTTGTGGATATTCCCCTGGGCGGCGGCAAAGGCGGCGTGATCTGCGACCCTCACAATCTATCCATGCGTGAACAAGAGCAGATTTGCCGCGGATGGGTTAGCCAGGTTGTTCGCAACGTCGGCCCCATCCAGGATGTTCCCGCTCCAGATGTAATGACCAACGCCCAGCATATGGTCTGGATGATGGACGAGTATGAAAAGATCATGGGCGGGAAATACCCGGGCTTCATTACCGGCAAACCCGTGGGCGTGGGTGGATCTCTCGGCCGTACCGAGGCCACCGGTTTTGGACTGATCTATACCCTCAGAGAAACCCTGAAAGAACTCGACATCGACATCAAGCAAACCACGGCATCGTTTCAGGGGTTCGGCAACGTTTCCCAGTACGCGGTTCAGTTGTACCATGAGTACGGCGGCAAAACCATCTGCGTTTCCTGTTGGGACCAACAGGATCAGACCTCTTACGCGTTCCGCAAGACCAGCGGTATCGACCTGGAGGAACTGCGCGGCATTACCAACAAGTTCGGCGATATCGATAAAGATAAAGCCAAAAAACTGGGTTACGAAATTCTGGACGGTGATGCCTGGATAGAACAGGACGTGGACATTCTCCTGCCCTGCGCGCTGGACAACCAGGTAAACAAAGACAACGTGGACAAGATTTCAAGCCAGGTCAAAGTGATGGCCGAAGGCGCCAACGGGCCGACCACCCCGGAAGCCGATGCCGTGCTGAAAGAACGCGGCATCTACGTGATCCCCGATTTCCTTGCCAACGCCGGCGGCGTCACCTGCAGCTACTTTGAACAGGTACAATGCAACATGAACTACTTCTGGAGCAAAGAAGAAGTCCTGAGCAAATTGGACCAGATCATGTCCAAGGCGTACCATGAAGTTCATCGCCTGCACAAGCGCAAAAAGGTCTTTATGCGTGACGCGGCCTACATGATCTCCGTTCAGCGTGTGGCGGAATCCTGCCGGATCCGCGGTTGGGTCTGAAATTTCACCCACTGGCGGGGAGGATACCCTCCCCGCCTTTTTCCGCTTTTTTTGTTTCCGGATTGGTTTATAATTTTGGTTCTCTTCCATTTTGTGTGGGTTTGCACGTCACTCTGGTTTAAAAAGGGAAAGGCTTTTGAAGGGTACCCT
>OMKS01000947.1_pt1 | contig 26887 bp, 22 predicted proteins | sample 1674721 | NCBI WGS metagenome assembly OMKS01 (sample SAMN06264996, study PRJEB25208) | sediment metagenome | isolation source: hot spring sediment | place: USA: California | collected 2014-09-02 | reverse complement strand
AATGATACGGCGACCACCGAGATCTACACTATCCTCTTCGTCGGCAGCGTCAGATGTGTATAAGAGACAGGGGCAATCCCTGGATATTCCGGGAACTCTCCGGCGGACCATCTCCAGACCACGAGGAGCGCAGAGATGTCATGCTTGAACATCTTGACATGCTCTGCTCATGCTTTGATGAAGAAAGAGGCGTACGCTTCATGAGAAAATTCATTTCAGCATATGTCAGGCATCAACCAGGTGCTGCTCTCTTTCGCCAGTCAGCCTGTTCCCTTGAAGATTCCAAACAACTTCAAGCATTCATAAAAGGGTTCTTCAAGACCTGAACTCATCATTAAAGAGCCTTTGACATCTACCGACAAGTACTACCATGAACATACATCTGCGATGCTGCATCATGATACTGGTATTATGCACTGTAATGATCGCCCCGGCAGGAATCTCGTCAAGCAACGAGGATCATACCCTGAGCTGTTTCGAACCAGGGAGCTATCTCGCAGACAAGGCAAGGGCAAACAGGATTGTCCTGATAGGAAAGCACCATAAGAATATCCATATTCACAACCTTATAATCCATTCACTTCCTGCGCTGGTTGCAACGGCAGGGATCAGCACCCTGTTCGTGGAGATACCCTCTTCACAGCAGGAGGCAATCAATCGTTTCTGCAAGGGAGATGAAGGGGTTGAGACCATCGAGGTATGTGACATCATTGAATCCCCTTCATACAGAGAGATCCTTCTCAAGGCACGCTCGCTGGGCATGAAGATCATAGCAATTGATGCACCCGTGCCCTGCAGCATCACGCGTGACGAATGGATGGCCCGGCGCGTCAAAGCCTATCTGGAGGAAGATCCTCAATCAAAGGGGCTTGTCCTTGCAGGCCAGCGCCATGTATTCAAAGGTTTACAGTGGGTTCATGTTATTGAACCATCCCTTGCCGATCATCTTGAGAGCTATGGTGTATTCTCGGTTATAACCTGGCCGAATGCAATCGACAACCTTGTTCCGGTTGCCATGGATATCAACTCTTCATATTTTTCCGGCGTAAGAGATCCAACTCTCATGGCCATGAATATCACAGAGCAGGTATGCCTTGCTACTGCGGCTGACGGCGTGATCTTCATGCCGAGAAATCAATAACCGCCTAACACTGCCTTTATCGAGGATAAAAACCCCGAAAATCAGGGCCGGACGTTTCTTTCATTGCAAACCTTATCTGATATCGGTAAAATAAGCAGTTATGACAGATATCTTTATCGGAACCAATCCCAGCATAGAAACTGTTTATGAAGAAACACCATCAGGACTCTGCGCCATCATTACCCATCCCCATTCCCAGATGGGGGGAAATATGCATAATAACGTGGTAATGGCTGCATGGGATACGGTACTCAAGAAAGGCTTTTCCGCCCTGCGTTTCAACTTTCGCGGCGTCGGAAGAAGCGGCGGTGAATTTGAAGGCGGTATCGGTGAAATAGCAGACCTTGCAGCAGCAGTGGAATATGTCGATTGCCCTGTTATCATTATCGGTTATTCCTTCGGTTCGTGGGTTGCCGCCAATTTTCTCAAAGAAGTTGATCTTCCGTGCATCTTTATCTCGCCACCCACCGGAATGTTCAGCTTTCCTTCCCTGAAAGGGTTCAATGTATGGTCTGTCGCGGGATCTCACGACCCTTTCTGCGACCAGGAGACCCTGCTGGATATCATGGACAAGGAACGGGTTACCATGATAGAGAATGTAGACCACTTCTGGTTCGGCGATGAAGACAAGCTCCAGCCTTACCTTGAAAAGAAACTGGAGTTGATCAGGTCAATATCTTATTGATCAGGAGAATTCCCCTGATTCAAAAGCATTCTACACCAAGAAAGGACCAAATTGTTGCCGGGGCTTTCTATATCCTCGGAGCAGGTCTCATGTTTGCCATTATGGGAACCCTTGTCCGCATGGTATCAGCAACCCTGCACAATGAGATGATCGTATTCTTCCGAAACCTCTTTGCTCTTGTTTTTTTTATTCCGCTGCTTGCCACCCGCAGCGCCCGGATTGAGCTCAAGACAAACAGGCCCTTTTCTCACCTCCTTCGCACTGCAACCGGGCTTTGTGCAATGTATTGCTATTTCTATGCGCTGGCCCATATGAAACTGGCCGAGGCAGTCCTTCTTTCATATACAACCCCTGTGTTCATACCGATCATTGCCCTTTTCTGGCTCAGGGAGTCAGTGACCATGAAGGTCGGTTTCGCAGTCATTATAGGGTTTGCCGGGGTGATATTCATCCTCAAACCAGGTTCAGGAATCTTTCAGCCGGTATCCGTTATCGCTCTTGTTGCAGCCATATTCGCATCAACAGCCATGGTAGCTATCCGCAGCATGTCCGACAGCGAACCGCCAGGCAGGATCGTCTTTTACTATACAGCCCTGTCAACCCTGATATCCGCAATACCGCTTTTCTGGGCATGGGAGATGCCGGAAGGCAGCACCTTGGCCTTACTGATTCTCATGGGAATCGTGGCTGTAACCGGTCAACTGCTCATGACCAGAGGCTACAGCGCTGCACCTGCAGCACGAGTGGGGCCGTTTATCTATTCAACCGTGATCTTTGCCTCGATACTCGGCTGGTTCTTCTGGGACGAAACCCTCGATATACTGAGCCTGACCGGGGCTATGCTTGTCTGTATCGCAGGTATTGCGGCAACCAGAAGATCTCAATGAGCTCATCCTCTCCTGCCGGCAGTCAACTTGAAGAAAGGGTTGTCGGCACTCAACAGCGCTTGTATAACACATTGTGTATCCCCCAAGCTTTTCAGGGGAAAATCTTCCGATAGGACATCTTGTGTTTTTTTATGGAATGAAACTGCTAATAATGATCTAATCATCTATCACCTGGCAGATATCTCAACCGTCGCATGCAGGAGACATGTCTCGAATGCGGCAAAGATGCAAGACAGCATCTGGAACGGGGAAATCACAAAGGAGCAGTTTCATGATATTACGAATCGATCACGTAGCAATAGCGGTAAGGGATTATGAAAAGGCATTCAGCTTCTTCACCAGGCTCTTTGGTGTAATACCATGCGCCTATGCAGGTGATGCATCCATGAACTACCTCTGGCAGATGCTTTCTCTGGGGGATCTGAGCAGGCTGGAACTCCTGACCCCTACCGGATCACCCAGTTTCCTGGACAATTTTCTGCAAGACCGACAAGGCGGGGTGCATCACATGACCCTTCAGACATCCGACATTTACCAGACAAAAACGATGTTGGAAGACTCCAATATCCCATATTTCGGATTCAATGACTACGGTGCTGTATGGAAAGAACTCTTTATCCACCCGAGAGATGCCTTCGGCGTACTCATACAGATTGCCGAATTCAATTCCGATGACTGGTTGTCTCCTGAAGTGAAGATGAGTCGGGATACCAGATGGCTGGCAGAGAAGAACCCGAACGGATGCACACTTGTTCTGGCACATCCCGGTGGCGGCAAGGTCAGCCTGGACCTTGACCGGGAAGAGGTAAAAGCCCTCATTGCGGATCTTCAGGATATCCTCTGAACTGCCGTATCATGACGGTTCTGATACACATCGACAACGCAATACGCATTCTCGAGGCTGATATACCCCGGGATGTTGCAAGACTCATAGAGGCCGACCTCACCCTGCCCAACCCTAAATGGGAGCAGGCAGAGCTGTACAGCAGGAGCAGACGACGAAATTTCCAGCCCGAGATGCTCACCTATTATCACCGGGACAGCGGGGTTCTTATCCTCCCACGCGGATACATCAACCACTTGAGAGCCATATTGAAATCCGTGCCCTATAACATTGTCGATAAAACCCGCACCTGTGATCAGGTGGAATTCTCCTTTGACGCTGCGCTGCATCCATACCAGGCTGATGCGGTTGATCGCGTCGCAGCACACCGGTTCGGTGTTCTCGAAGCCCCTCCAGGTGCAGGGAAGACAGTTATCGCCCTTAAGATCATAGCGCACAGAAGGCAGCCAAGCCTTGTTATCGTACACACCAAGGAGCTCATGTATCAATGGTGTAAAAGGGCATGTGAATTTCTTCAACTATCTGAAAAAGAAATAGGCCTTATAGGCGATGGCCTCAAGATTCTCGGTAAGAACCTCACCATAGCGATCATTCATTCTCTGTACAAGATCATTGACGAGATAAAACCCCTTATCGGCCATGTCATCGTGGATGAATGTCACCATATCCCGGCACGAACCTTCACCGATGCCGTTGGAAGGCTCGATACCGCCTATATGCTGGGGCTTTCCGCAACGCCGTACAGACGGGACAAACTTACCAGGCTTATCTATTTCCACCTAGGAGACAACACACACCGGATAGACCCGCAGCAGCTTCAGGCTATCGACAGGATTATGTGCGCACAGCTGGTACTCAGAAATACCAACTGCAGGTATTATTTCGATTCCGACGAATACCAGTTCATGATTTCGGCACTGGTGGCAGATAAAGCAAGGAACTCTCTTATCATAAAGGATGTAATACAACAGGCCCGGGCAGAAAGTCACGGAATCGCACTGGTTGTTTCAGACAGGGTATCACATTGCGAACATCTCTATAAGGGAATCCTTGACGCTGGCATGCCTGCATACCTTCTGACCGGTTCAGTCCCGGTCAAGAAACGCGCCGGGATCATAGAAAAGCTCAATACCACAAACGCCGGCATTATCGTTGCCACTGCACAGCTCATCGGTGAAGGCTTTGACCTGAAACACCTTTCCTCTATCTTTCTTGCAACGCCCGTAAAGTTTACCGGCCGGGTAAAACAGTATATAGGACGTATCCTCAGGGTGGCTGAAGGAAAGGAAGAGGCCCTGATCTTTGACTATGTAGATGATAACGGCATGCTCAAAAGCAGCTTCCGCTCACGATTATCGGCATACCGAGATATGGGGGTACAGATATCCGGCATCAAACAGGACATGATTATATAAGCCAGTGTTCCTGGCACTGTGCACCAGGAAGAATATTTAAGTGATGGAGAAATGTAATCCTGAGTAAAAACTTGGCTTATTGAGGTGTTCAGGCACCGGGAAAAAGAGGCACCTGAAACAACGGATATTGCCTTAAGCTCAAACCCTGCCTGATCATTAAACCTTGTCTTTATTCTTTACCGGCATCTTTTTATTCACATCCCGGCTCAATTCCCGAAAATGCCCCTTAAGAGCTGGTCAACCGCCTCTTCTGTTCCCTGGTTTCCGCCTGGTATGCCAAGCTTTTCCTGAAGCTTCTTTACCCCTTGCCTTGAATAGTATCGAGCAAGGGCTTCATTGACGATCTTTGTGTCTATGTTCACCAAAGGTTTGACCAGGGATCCCTTTATCCTGACAGGGAATACGATGCTTTCCTGATTATCCAACAAGGCACTCAGCACCGGGGTCCTTTTGATGAGGTCCACTGATTGTTTGCGCGACAGGATTACATCGCCCTTCAGATCGAGTGCCCGGGTATTCATGTCCACCACCCCTGCAAGTCTTGCATGAGAATCGGTAGACCTGCTCGTACTGACGTTCTTCAGATTGAGCGGATTGACTGCAAGCATGCCTTTCGACATAGAGAAGGTTGCATCGAGCAGATCAAAGCTGGTTGTCTCATGACGATCTATTTTCTCACGCGATACCCCGGCCTTGTCCGCGAGATCTTGTATCCGGTAGAAATCATCCATGACAGCGCCTGCAAGGTCCAGGTTTTTCAACTGACCATTGTTCAGGGCAAAAGAGCCCTCTGCATCCAGGGCATTTATTCCAGGTTCTTTTGCCAGACCGTTGAGCTGGAATGTACCGGAGAACATACCGGAAAATATGCCTTTATAGCTGGTCAGTGTGTCGAGAAGAGTCCCGGAGGCAATCCCCTCAAAGACCGGGGCGGCACTCCATTTCCCGGTCTCCAGCACATACCGGCCAGCACCTTTTATTGACCCGTTAAACACCTTGAGCCCGAATGATTGAACGGTCAGGGCATCAGGGGTCAATAGCGCCTGACCCGAGAAATCTTCAAATACAACATCCCGTATCGTTCCCTTGTGAACACCTGCAGAGGCACTTCCGCTCAAGATCTCATTTTTCCTGCGGGCCTTGATATCTACATTCGTTCCACGAAGTACAGCCCTGGTCTTTTCGTTCGAGCCCGAAGCCTCACCGGATTCGGGCATGACAAAACCGGCTGTATCACAAGCAGCTTTGAGATTCATCGACAGATCATCCAATGGGCCGCTTACGCCGGCCGTCACCTCGGCCACACCTTCAAGATCATATTCCTTTATCACAGGGACAATGCGTTCCCATCCCTTGAGTGTAATGGGCTGTGTTTTCAGGTCAATACTCAAGTTCGGTACCTCGGATGACGTATCTACACTGCCCGAGCCGCCCAGCAACAGATTATGGAGAACAAACCTCAACGATGAGGCGCTTATGATTCCCTGGTTCATATTCCCGTCAAAGGCAAGCGACAGGGGTATATCCAAGGGCTTATGGAAAACATCCCCATAGGAAATCTGCATCCCTTTCATATCTGTTTCCGCTTCAAGGTTGATACCCTGCTCATTCTTATCCGATACCAGACTGAACTCCATGGGCCCGGAAAAAACAAGCCCCTGCGGGATCAAGGCCGCATACATGGGCAGGAGCTTTACCATGCCTGCCGGATCTAGGTTCTTGGCCGATGCAGTCATATCCCACGAAGGATCGCTCATAATCCTGCCTGCAGTCCCTTTGAATGAGATGCGGTTTCCATTCATCTCGATATAACCTGATTCTATATCCAATCTCTGTGAAGGGAACTCGAGAGAATATACACCTGCCAGATCAAAGTTGAGCATGCCTGTGCGACCTGGCCCAGATGAACCGGACCTTTCCTCAAGAACCAGATTGCCAACGGTTACCCTGATATCTGAAACAACCCTGTCTGCAAGCGATCCTGATGCGCTTATCTTCATATGAACTTCTCCGGAGAGTATATCCATTGTCAGGGGCAGATCCACCGGAAGATTACCTAGAGAGAGCCCGTCGGAATTCAGGTTGAGGTCAAAGGGGGTCTTCATCAGTGTCTCGACACTGCCAATCGGGCCTATCGTGCCGAAAAAGCGGAGATTGGGTCTCTTTGCGCCCAGGAGACTTGCCTTGAGATCAATTCCCATGGGATGGTCAAAGGAGATATCGTCCATGTCCAGGTCCAGGTCATCGATGACTACAGGAGGTCTATCCCGGAAAAGCATCTTATCATCAAAAACGAGCTTTCCATCACTGATGACAAGCTCTTTCACGATAAAGACTGCCAGTGCAGGAGACGGTGCGTCCTTGACGGGTTCTTTCTTCGGGGCTTTCCGGGCTTCAGGCAGTGGCGGCTTTTGCGCCGATGCCTCCGGGCCTTTGTGTTGACGGTTTAAAAGATCGTCAAAGTTAAACAGCCCGGCTTCATTTCGCTGCACATGTATATAAGGCCTGTTCAGAACAATCTTTCTGACCTTTATCTCCTTTGTCAGTAGCGGCAGGATTTCCAGACGGACCTTAAAAGATTCAAGACTGATAAAGTCTTCGCTTGAGAAATCAGGGTTGTCGGATATACGTAATCCCCCTATTTCGGCACCGATCCCGCCAAGGATCGTCAGGGATATGTTGTGAAAATCCACTTCACGGTGAAGCACCTCTTCGGCCTTTGTGATTATGGTTTCCCGGTATTTGTTCAGATCAACAAAAAATGGTGCAAGAACTGCTGCAACGACAAGCACCAGCAGAAAAATCAGACCGCCGATAATAATCTTTTTCATACCCGGATCTCCTTTGAGTATCTCTCCATTCCTGACCAAGTCCGGCAGAGAATTCTTCCCTGTCGATTCTCATAACATTACCAGCGATTGACTGTTTCATACCAGACAAGGATTGAACACTCCAATACTTCCTGCTGCCGGCATGGGCGAATCGCAACCGTTCTTATACGATATTTCCACGCCCAAGACAATCAACCCCTGAAACATCCTCTGCCGGGAATCCTTTGAAAACCGTGGTTGATTTCTTTCCATCGGTACAATATGTTACATCAGGCATTCTGTGAGGAGGTAACCATGATAGTCGTACATGTCTTCATCCGGATAAAACCGGGGTATGTCGAAGCATTCAAGGAGGCATCCATCAGCAATGCATCCTCAAGCATAAAAGAACCCGGCATCGCCCGCTTCGACCTTATCCAGCAAAGCGACGATCCCTCCCGCTTCGTGCTGACAGAGATCTACCGGGACAAAAAAGCGCAGGCAAGGCACAAGCAGACCGAGCACTATTCCCTATGGAGAGAAAGGGTCGAAAACATGATGGCAGAACCCAGGCACAGCATCACATACGAGAACGTCTATCCTGAAGATATGCATTATTGATCGAGGAGCATGCATGAACTTTGAATTTGCCACGGCAAACCGGATCATTTTCGGTAACGGCAAGGTGAAAGAAGTCTGTTCAGAGGCGGCACGTTTGGGCAGACGCGCCCTGCTGATCACAGGCAACAGTCTGGAACGATCGGGGGATCTTGAAGATTCTCTTCATGCCCAGGGAATCCATACTGTCATATTCCAGGTAAAAGAGGAACCCTCAACAGATATCGTGATCGAAGGTGCCTCCCTGGCCAGGATCGAGCAGTGCGATCTTGTTATCGCAATTGGCGGGGGAAGCGTCATCGATGCAGGCAAGGCCGTTTCCGCCCTTGCCACCAACACGGGAGACCTGTTCGACTATCTCGAGGTAATCGGCCATTCGCAGAGCATTACCATCCCCCCTGCCCCGTATATTGCAATCCCCACTACGGCCGGCACCGGGACCGAGGTCACAAAGAATTCCGTACTCATCTCTCCTGAGCACAGGGTAAAGGTGAGTATGCGCTCGCCCCTGATGCTGCCAAGACTTGTCGTGGTCGACCCGGAACTCACGCTTTCCATGTCCCCTGCAATTACTGCAAGTACTGGGCTCGATGCCATTACCCAGCTCATCGAGGCCTTTGTAAGTGTAAAGGCCAACCCGTTGACCGACGGCATCTGCGGAGAAGGGCTTACAAGGGCCGCACGATCATTGAAGAATGCCTATGAAGACGGCAGCAACAAGGCTGCCCGTGAAGACATGGCCCTGGCAAGCCTGTTTTCCGGGATTGCCCTGGCTAACGCAGGTCTCGGGGCGGCCCATGGATTTGCAGCCCCGCTCGGCGGCATGTTCAAAGCCCCGCATGGCATGATCTGTGCTCGGCTCCTGCCCTTTGTCATGGAAACAAATGTCCGTGCCCTGAAAAGACGCGCTCCAGGGTCAGATGCATTATTGCGCTATGATAAAATAGCCAAAATCATCACGGGCAAAGAACAAGCCCTGGCATCAGACGCGGTCAGATGGATACAGGACCTGTGCAGAAAGCTTCATGTGCCGGGACTTTCGAGCCTGGGGATCTCTCAAGGCCATATCCCGGATATAGTTGACGCTGCTCAAAAGGCCAGCAGCATGAAGGGCAACCCGATCGAGCTCACCACTGATGAACTCATTGAGATCCTTACCATCGCCTTATAGTCATGTCTTCTTCTGCGAACCAATGAGTTTAACCATTTGAAGTCAACATTCATAAGACAATCATATGAAAATGAAGGTCACGACGAGCTCATTCCTCGTGAGAATCATAGACAGGCTTCTCGGGTATTTGAAGAAACTGAGAGAGAGTCTGAATCCTTTCCTCCATCCTGTCAATCCTGATCTGCTGTTCGTATATGACATCATTGAGCTTCTGGATGGTATCCTCATGGAACGCCACCATGGTTTCCAGACTGGCAAATCTTTCTTCGCTCATATACCCCCCATTCCCCTTAGATCAATACTACTGTACAACCTGCACAGAATCAACCCTTTCATATCCACATTTCATTCCATCTTTATACTGCCGGCCATATCCCGGGGTGATGCTTCATCTTTCCCACCTTCTTGAAGTGATCCTTGGATTTTCGTGGACATTGGATTTTCGTGGAATTGACTTTAAAACCCAACACTGTTAAGGATAATTGCTTTCAAGAAAGGATCAAAAGCGCCAAGGAGGCTTATAATACATGGATTTCTTCTTCAGGCCCGAAGGTGTTGCTATAATAGGCGCATCAAACGACCCGTTCAGAGTCGGATACAACATTGTAAAAAATGCGCTGGGCGGCTATACCGGCAGGATCTACCCAGTCAATCCCAAATACGATACCATACAGGGTGTTCAGTGCTTCTCCGATATAGAATCCATCCCTAATGATTTCGATCTGGCCATCTATTTCATACCTGCCCGGTTTCTTCCGGATACGATCAGGGCATGCGCCAGAAAAAACGTTAAGGGTATCATTATCGAATCGGCAGGCTTTGCAGAAGTAGGCAGCGAGGGAAGGAAGCTTCAGGAAGAGAGCATCGCCCTGGCACACGAAAACGGCATCAGGCTCTGGGGCCCTAACTGCATGGGGCTCATAGACGGGCATACAAGACATGTATTCTCTTTCCTGGGCGAGCAGAGATTGTGGGAACTGCTGCACCCGGGAAATGTTTCGCTGATCGTGCAGAGCGGCATGCTCTCTGCCGGGTTCCTCATGATGATCCTTGACCGCGGAGGCATCGGGGTTGCGAAGATGTGCTCCATTGGGAACAAATGCGACATCAACGAGGGAGACCTCCTTCAATATCTCATCGATGATCCGCTCACTGATGTCATCGGGCTGTATATTGAGTCCATCGTTGATGCGCCTGAATTTGTGAAACTGTGCAAATCAACCCGCAAACCGATTGTCATCCTCAAAGGCGGCCAGAGCCCGGCAGGCACAAAAGCTGCGGCAAGCCACACCGCAAGCATGGCCGGCAACTATACCATTACGAGCCATGCGTTCAGGCAGGCCGGGATCATCGAAGTCTTTGATGTGAACGAGCTCATGGATTTTCTCCGCGGTTTCTCCAAGACAAGATCGTACAAGAATACCAAAGGTACAGCAATTGTCTCTTTTTCCGGGGCCGGAGGCATCATAACCTCTGACCTGCTGTACAAACAGGATATCCCCGTGGCTGAACCAGCCCCGGAAACATTTGCATCACTCCAGGAGGTGTTCCCACAGTGGATGCCGCCATCTCACCCGGTGGACATCTGGCCCGCCATAGAGAAAAACGGCTTCGAAAAGGTATATACGCACATCATCAACACCCTCATGCATGATGAAAACGTCGATTCTCTGATCATCCACATGCTTGCCAACAGGATGAGCACCCTCTATCTTAAGGATCTGGCCCGTTTGAAGGACCTTCTCGGCAAACCCGTGATTGTATGGCTCACCGGTACAGGTGAAGGTCTTGTATCTTTCAGAAAAGACCTCGAGGACATGGATATACCCGTATTCGAAGAAATGAACCGCGGGGTGTGTTTTCTCAGTGCCGCCAGGCGGCATTTCAACAGGAGAACATGAATACCGGCCTTTCGAGATAAGATTGCAGGGCTATCTCCTACAAGCTGCGGCATGCAACTTCCGGTACATATATCGATACAAGGATTCATGGGGTTTCACAAGAGAATATGGTCCTGCTTCCCTTATCGATGTCGGGATCTTCACAAAGAGAGTATCTTGATAAGATAATGTGGTTATTCCTCTCTGTGCTTGCGGCATTTTCTCTGGCTACGGCAGAGGCCCTTACAAAAAGATATTTCAGCAGGATCTCGGCTTTCATTGTACACGCTCTTCATGTTGTCATTTTTCCCGTCAGCATCAAATGCACGCAAGGAAATCCTCTTGCACAAACCCTTTGCCGGTCTGATCCCCGGCACCACCATGGCATTGATGATCTTCAGCCCTATGCTTGCTGTTTCCATGGTTCAGGCAGGCTACATGATCCCGGTCAAACGTACGAGCCTTGTCTTCGGTGTGCTCTACGGGGCCTGGCTGTTCAAGGAAGAGACGATCATCAAGCACCTCGTTGGTGCCGTTATCATGATCGTCGGGGTATTCCTGATAGGATGGTTCGGATGATATCAAGGACCGGCTGACTTATGAAAATCCTTGATTCCGGCAATTCTAACGTATAAGTATATCCCGATATTAATTTTTTCCATCCGGAGGCTGTTATGAAGATATGCATGATCGGGACAGGCTATGTCGGGCTGGTTACTGGGGCCTGTTTTGCTGAAATGGGAAATAATGTGATCTGCGTCGATGAGAACAAAGAAAAGATCGACATACTCAACCAGGGAGGTGTACCGATCTATGAGCCCGGCCTGAAAGAGATCATCCAGAGAAACGTTCAGGGCAACCGGCTGAGTTTCACCACCGACTTCAATGAGGCTGTATCGCAGTGTCGACTCTGCTTCATTGCCGTGGGAACCCCGCAGGACAAAGACGGCACGGCAGACCTTAGCTATGTACTCGGGGTCGCCGCACAGATCGGCCTGTTAATGGATGAATACAAGATCATTATAGACAAGTCCACTGTGCCGGTAGGCACAGCCGACAAGGTAAGAGAAGTCATCTCAGCTGAACTGAAAAAGCGTGGAAAGCAGGATATAGAGTTCGACATCGTGTCAAACCCTGAATTCTTAAAGGAAGGAAATGCCCTTCAGGACTTCATGAGACCCGAACGCGTCATCATAGGAACAGACAATGTCCGCACCGCAGCGCTCTTCAAGGAACTCTACGACCCATTTGTACGCACCACGAACAATCCCATACTTGTCATGGACATAAAGAGCGCGGAACTTGCCAAGTATGCATCGAATGCCTTTCTTGCGGCAAAGGTCACCTTTATGAACGAACTCTCAATACTCTGTGACAAGGTAGGTGCGGACATCTCCCACGTCAGGGATGGAATGGGTACGGATTCACGTATCGGTCCCAGATTCCTGCTTGCAGGCCCCGGATATGGCGGTTCGTGTTTCCCAAAGGATGTCGTAGCACTGATTCAGACAGCAAAGACCCTGGGCCATGACCTTGAAATCTGCCGGGCAACACACCAGGCAAATCAGCGCCAGAAGGCCTATTTTGCCGACAAGATACTGAACTTCTACAAAGACCAGAATGCCGATCTATCAAAGATAACCATCGCCATATGGGGACTCACCTTCAAGCCCAAGACCGACGATATCAGAGAGGCCCCGTCACTTGAGGTTATAGAAAGACTTACTGCAAACGGTATAAAGGTAAGGGTCTTCGACCCTGTCGGCATGGAAAATGCCAGAAAGATACTGGGCAACAAGGTAACCTATGTACAAGACAATTACGAGGTTCTTCATGGGGCTGACGGCCTGGCCATAATTACCGAATGGAACATGTTCAAGAGCCCGGACCTTCCAAGGATAAAGGAATCCATGAAAACCCCTGTCATATTTGACGGCAGAAACATCCTGAATCCTCCAGAGGTAAAATCCCTGGGGTTCACATATTTCGGGATCGGAAAAAACTGACCTCTAACCCTCATTCTGCATTAAAGATGGAACAAACCCTGTGGGAGATGCTTCAGTCGAGATTAAAAGAAAACCATGAAGCCGTTCCCACAGAGTAAGGCTTTATGTCGATTTTATACCCTATGACCTTGTTAAACTGCAAAATATGGGTTGAAGATCAGCCGGACAGTTCAATTCGATTTTTTCAAGCCCATGCACATGCACCCTCACACGGTTCGCCTTTAAGACAAGCAATGCCAATGCCCTGCAGAGCTTATACCGGGTTTGGCCTGTTCTGCTCAGAAACGAGACTGCAATAAGCGTAAGCGCCAAGAATGACGGCAGACAGGGCGGTCGTTATGAGTACCCAGGATGCCATAATCTTATCGACCAGCATGGGCATAATTATACCCCTTTTTTGTTCTTTGTTCCTCCGCCCGGCTTTTTCTCTGACCGGCCGGCTTTTTTCCTGGATCTCTTTGTGTGGACAAACCGGTAGATGGCATTCCAGAACATCCTGATCGCAAGACTTGCGCTGGTTGCTGTCACCAGTGAGATGACCAGTGAACCTATCCACAGGTATATAGTCTGCTGGATAAACCGTGCATACTTTGCTTCAACATTATACATGATAAAAATATCGCTGAGAAAACCAAACATATGAACGATGGAACTGCCAAGTTTCATGGCTGCCCCATAAATCGGTATAACGGTAAAAGGATTTGTTATCCAGCACGCAGCCAGGGCGATCGGCAGATTGACCTTCCAGTATATCGCCCCGAATGTGACAATAAGCATCTGAAACGGGATGGTAGGGGTAAGAGCGACAAACAACCCGAGAAACAGACCGCCGGAAACAGACCTCTTGTCACCCTTCCACAGTGTGCTGTGAAAGATTTTGTCCCCCACAATGCGGTGAGCATGTGTATCCTTGAGAGAGTCTCTGATCTGCTTCTGTTTTTCCCGCCATTTTCTCAGCCACATGGAATTAATCACCGTCTCCAGTTATGATACCAGGCTGTCTGAACAATAAACCCCGTAACACCCATGCATAATAAATGATACGCAGACCCTCTCATCCCCTTTACCATCTAAACTAATCTGATCAACTTATCACCAATAAAAAAACCTGAATATCCTCTTTCTCCTCCCTTCTTACATAAAGGGAAATGTCATCATAACTTAGACCACTTATTGTCTTGACAAATATGGCCTGTACCAAGCATCCTTGTGCATCTCTTCAGCTTGCAGGCTGTTACTTATTAGAAAGCTGACTATATCCGAAAGGTGTATTATGGAACATCTGGACCGGAATCAATACGTAGAATTTAACAAATTCGACAAGCTTATCAAAACTCTCCACGTAAGCATGTCGGCAACGATCGTCAATTCCATCATTATAGCGGTAGTCCTATGGAAGGTAATCCCCCACGGAAGACTGACTGTATGGTGTTCAGTCAATATCTGCTATGCACTGCTGAGATACGTCATCATCTACTACTACAAACGGCATTTCAGTAAAACAAACTTTCAGGCATGGAAAATAGGCACGTTCATCTCATTTGGGATAGCCGGCATACTGTTTGGATCATCTGGTATATTACTCATAGACCCATCCCACTTTGAATACGTCATCTTCCTGTATTTCATCGCAGGCGGTATGGTTGTAGGCAGTGCCGGATCCTACCACAACGACCTGCCGATCTATTTCGTCTATTCCAGTACCGTATTCATGATTCCTACGGCGGGCCTATACCTCCTGGACATGGGAATATCCACTCCCATGGTCGTTCTGGGCATCATTTTCTATGTCATAGTATCCGTCATGGCAATCCGGTTAAGTCGTGACCTGAGCGAATCATTGCTTCTGCGTTACGACAATATTCAGCTTGTCAAGAGCCTGGAAGAAGCAAAAACACATACTGAACGGCTCAATGCGGAGCTTATGGAAAAGAATATGGAACTGAACGAACTTTCGCTTGTGGATCCTCTTACCTCACTGAGAAACCGGCGCTATCTGTTTGAAATAGTCGTGCCGGAAATAGAGGCTTCCGGCAGAAATTTCCAGCGAGCGATGAGCGGCCATAACAGCAGGACCATGGATGCCGGGAAAGGCTACGGGCTCTTTATCGTTGATATAGATCATTTCAAACAGGTAAACGACAATTACGGCCACGATTCCGGAGACATGGTGCTTGTTCAGTTCGCTAACAAGCTCAAAGAATCTCTCAGGAGCGATGATGTCGTCAGTCGTTTCGGCGGGGAAGAATTCGTTGTCGTATTGAAGAATGTCGATGAAATCAAAACGGCCGAGATCGTCAAAAAACTGCATGACCATATACAAACCTCGATATTTACGGTGACAGACAACAGACAGCTTAGTATGACATGTTCCATCGGTTTTCTATTCTATCCGTTGAGTGAATGTGATGAACCGATTATCACCTTTGAGAAGTTAATCTCAATTGTCGACAGTGCCTTGTATTATGCAAAGGATCATGGAAGAAATGCAGTGGCAAAAGCGACTTTCATCGGGCAACGTCTAGACTTCACTCTGTTAAAAGAAAATAAGGGGCAGGTATGATCTCAGACTGATCCTGAATGAACTTCCCCGCAGCAAGCTTACGAGGTATCAAAATATCTATTTTATTATCCCCTCACATTCATCCACTCCCCCCCAGGGCGAGGACTGAGATGTGAGAACTGCAAACAGCTTACGTATCAGCTAATAAACCCTGTGACTCGGGATATCCTTGGGTCTCGGCCGTTGGGCCGATCTTTGTGCGTCCAACCCTCCTGTCCTGACCGAATTGTGACTCGAACCATCCTTGGCCGAATTGTGAGAGCAGCTTTCAGCTGCGATTACGAAGCATCACCTGGAAAGGAATCGATCGCGGATAAAAGCCTCTGACAGAGCCGGGTTTTTTTGTGAGCATAATGGACTGTAAGCGTATCCAAATGCACAATGTACGTTTATACTGGACAGTACAGGTTCTGATTATAGTCTGATCAATGATGTAGACATGTCTGATTTATGCCCTACATCATCTTCTTGAGTGTTTTGAGATATTCTTCTGAGCTGCCCAGGTAAAAGGCGAGTGCTGACGAAAAATTCCTGCCCACGATCCCGTCTATAAAGAGCTGGCTAATCTCACGGTTCCTTTCCAATACGGATTGTGAGCGAACAAATATTGTGCGTTCCTCGTCGGACATTGTCTTCAAGATCCTGTGAAGAGCGCTTTGAGCCCTTGGTTGATACATCCAGAAATAGAGAAGGTCCAAAGCGTTAATTATAAAGATATCCTCATAAGCGGCTGCATCTTTCTGTATCATGAAGATGAAATTCTCCGGTGATTCAAGCATCTCTAAAACATCAGACTCAGGATATAGAATCTCCATCTGTGTATAACTCTTGAAGATCTGTTCGAGCTTGCTGCGATAATCACGTATACGGGTACGGATATTATCATGGCGGTCTGCAAGACCTTCGATCACGCCGGCCACACAGTCTGATGCTGTCTTGGATATAATGGCAGCCCACTTCTGAAGAATCTGGTCCACTCCAGCAACCCCCATTATCGCAAGTATGCCGCCGATGAGAATATTGATTGCCAGGGCTATGGGTATGGAAAGAACCGTGCGGAAGAGATTACCGAAGACCACAGCCTTCTGGAATCCTCTGATTGCATTATGGGTTGATATATAAACACCGTTTGTAATCGCCATTACCGAATAAAGCAGGATCGATCCGGTGGACACTGTGACGCCGAACATGTTGTCGAGAATAACGGTCTTGACCAGAAAATCGAGCAAAGGCACGGAGAAACCCGTATATAAGAGAGAATCCGTCAGACGTTCCCAGCTTACATAATCGTTCCATTTCAGCAAAGAAGACCTGCTGATCCCCCCTCCTCCCATGACAGATTGAATAATAATGCGCAGACCGGTAATGCCGAACCAGATAAACGCACCGAAATAGGCTAAAAGGCACCAGTCCTTAGTCAGATAAAAGGTCAGGAAGGCAGGGATAAATCCTACCAGCATCTTGATCCAGTTCTTCAGACCGCTGTTCAAGTATCTCCAGGAGATATTCTTTTCTCCATCAGCTTTCTGCTGCGGCTTGACGCTCAGACCGTTTGTCTTTTCCTGGTCGATACCGCCAAGAGTGAACACATTTCCCGGTTCACCGATCCGGGTTGAATGCCGCAATATCTCCCAGATTTCAAGACGCTCTTTACCGACAAACCTCAATCCCGGGATACGCCCGGCAAGACTATACAGTGACGCAAGTACGGGATTATGGATCCTCTTCGGCATGTAGTTTACGCGAAGATACACGCCTGTATGAACAGGAACCCTGGGCCTGATATCCTTGCCCGTACTTTCGATCTCTTTCTGTGCCCTGATGGGCAGGGTGTCTTTTATCACCATACCCATGCCGTACAGATGATGAGAACGACCTGCAGAGTCACTCCCTATCCGGCTTTTTAATAGTGTTCCCCTGTAATATGACTGAAATGAATCAATGTCGTGAAGGATCCTGGTAAGTTTCTCATGCCTGTCCTGTTTGTCTGCATACCCTGATATCTCCAACCTTTCGATGCAATTGCGGATGATCCTCTTAAGCGCTATGACATTGCCGCTGTTTATGACCCTTTGAAGCTCATTTATCTGTTCATATTGATGATTCCTGCGGGTAACATAATCTTTCAGGTTGAAGTTTTCCAGATGCGTTATCAGGCCCGAGCAGTCGTACAGGATCTCAATGACATCCTCAATGCTCATATCGCTCAGCCCCAGCGTGATACTGCATGCCGAATGGAGGAGATTCAGTCTCTTGACCATCTCTTTGGGAGATACACAAAGAAGACCGGGGACATCCGGACCATCTTGCGGAACATTGGGATTTTCAATGCCGGGATTACTGGAAGGCCTGAGGTATTTCTCCGCAATTGCCTCGGAATCGAGATTGTTCATTTCATCAACCAGTTGCACAATACATGTTTTGGCCTTATCATCAGCTTCATCATAGGATTCCCTCAACTCATCGGTTCGGGCAACCATTACAGGAAGCATCCTGGTATGAATGAATTCAGCCAGATGCAGTATCGAGACCTGCCCGGCACCTACGAACGAGAGGAAATCACTCTCGGAAAGAGGCTCAATATCAAACCCGTAGGTTCTCTTGATCTCGTTTATATGCCGGGCATTGAATTCCTCCAGCACCCTGAGAACATAGCGTTTACGGTTGCCCGACACTTTCTTGCCTTCTTCCGTCAGCTCAACAACAGCAGGTTCTTGAAGAAATTGAAGATAGTCATTGGTATTGAACAACCCTCTTGGCGCCCATATCAGCTGTATATATCTGTTCCTGAATCTTGGGGTAAATTCGACGCCTATGCGCACCGTGATTCTCATTATCTCTGCAGCATCGAGAAGCTCTGCAGCGGCATCGGCACTCAGGTAATTATAATAGATAACCTTCAGCCTTCTGATACCCTTGATCCAGGCATCCATAATGAGGTGTGTAGGGGTCTTTCTTCCCTTTGTATTCACATCATGTACATGATCGTCCGTGGCTATCTGATTCCATTTTTCCGGCATTTCGAGAAGATAATGACTTCTCAGCTGTTCACGAATGATCTTCGGCTTACCCGAGGCAGCCATACGAAAATCATGTGCCAGTTGGAGCCGGGTGTGATAATCGCCACTGGAACGAACCAGCTTCTTCATGATCTGGATCAGAACACGGGCGGTATTTATTCTAAGATGGGTTTTTGCACTGAAGAGCACCTCGTCTTTGAGCGCACGCAGAGAACTCAGCCGCTCCCTTGCCTCCCCGACCTCCAGCGAGATCAGCAGATGGGCCACAGCATAGGCTATGCGCAATTCTCTTGATGCCGCCATCTCTTTTATGCCGTGCGGATGAAGGTACGGATTCAGCAGATTCTTGATATAACCCCTGGATTTATCACGGTTGAGAACTTCATCCACGATTACCAGAAGTTCGTGGTCCTCTCTGTCGAAAAGGATCTTCGGTATCTTCTCCTCCATATCCTTAATCTCGGAAAATCAATTGATTTTCATAAAGATATGATCGTTACTACAAAAAAACAAGGCAAAACGGTATTTATCGAGATCCTGCTCGATAGATCCTGAGAAGATTCTGCCGGAAGACACTGGATAGAAATGATATTGTCATGCGGTTTTCATATCATGTACCTTGGTTGAGAAGTTCATGCCGGTCCTTGATTTTAGTTTTGACATTATTTTACAATAGTTCTATTGCCCGGTTGTGCAATAATATGGAACATGATCAAATGAATTCAGGAGGCTTCTTATGAATTTTCCCAGCGTCATTGAGCATAACGGAACCGATGAAGTAATCAGGCACAGGACCTTTCTCATGTATCGGGATGAGCAGGAAAAGATCCATGAAGTGAGCTATGGCCAGTATTACAGCACCTCGCTTGAATATGCCAACATAATCGATCAGATCCGGACAGGAAATGGGGCACGAAAGTCCGAGAGGTTTCATGTAGGCGTGTTCATACAGAACATACCGGAATTCTTTTATCTCCTGGGAGGCTGCGCATTTACGGGCTCGACCCTTGTAGGTATAAACAACGCTCAGGTCGGCGAGAAACTGGCCTTTGACATCAATAATATCGATATGGATGTACTGTTTGTCGATTGTGCAGGCCAGCCCGGCACAGATGGAACTTTTATCGACACTGTTGTTCGGGCAAGGGATGCCCATGGATTCATTTCATTGACCGACGAGCACATCATTGCAATACCGGGGAAACCCGACGACCAGACAGGGCCGTTTATCACGACCGCTAAGATGCTGGCAATGCATCGGCCTAGTCTTGGCAACTTTCATGCTGCACCGCTCGATGATTCCGCGCCGGGGGTGATCATATTCACCTCGGGCACAACAGGAGCTCCCAAAGGCATAGAGGTCTCCTGGAAGAAGCTTTATGATGTCGGTGTCACCGGCACAAGAATACTCAACTATACCATGGATGACACTGGATATGTATGCATGCCGGTTAACCACTCCAATTCCCTTTACCTCAATATCATGCCCGCCATGCTCAACGGATCCAGAATATTGCTCAGAAGGCGCTTCAGTGTAAATAACTTTGTAAAGGATATCGAAGATGTCGGGGCCACGGTATGGAACTGTGTGGGCGACCCGGTACAATATATCATCAACCACATATCCGCAACCAGAGGGAAAAATGCAGATTTTTCGCATCTCAAGCTTCGAACCGTTATCTCGACCGGCACCAATGCGCTGAACCGTTCCATCTTTACCCGCATGTTCGGGCTCGATATCTTTACCGAGGTCTACGGATCGACCGAGGCAGGGGCGATAACTGCCGTAGATGCCGCAACCCCGGAATGCTCGGTAGGTAAATTACTGAAAGATATCCGGATTATACACGAGAACACCATGGAAGAGCGCGCACCGGCACAGCTTGATGAAGACGGCAATATAACCAACCTCGACAGGTCGGCTGGAGAGATCGTTGTCAGCCAGCCTTCGCTGGGTGCTTCCGCGTTTACCGGATACTATAAGCTTCCGCTTGAGAGCTCTAAAAAGCTGTGTATCATTGACGGTGAAGATTTTTACAGAATGGGCGATCTCGGCGCGATCATGGAACAGAATGGACAGAGATACCTCATCTTCTTAGGCCGTACAGGAGACTGGATCAGATTCAAGGGGGAAAACTGGTCACCTGTTGACGGAGAAAGGGTGATCGGCAAATACGATGGGGTTGTGAACGCAGGCATAATAGGTGTTCCTCAACCAACAGGAAGGGAAGACGATCCCATGTTCATTATTGAGATAGAAAGACCCTTAGACTTTGATATCCATAACTTTTATGCATTCTGCAAGGCCTGCCTGCCCCACTATATGCTGCCTAGATTTATCAGGCTGGTCACAAAGATGCCCATGACTGAGACCATGAAATTGAGAAAATCCGTTCTGAAATACGAATTCTATTACCGCAGTGGACCAATTGACGAACAATCCTGTGATATAATTTTCGAGATGAAAAACAACAAGCCTTCACGGTTTACCCACAAAGAGTATGAACAGGAGATAGCAAGATTCAGCGATCCCACCAACAGAGACACGTTGAAGGCATTCACCAAGAGATCTGGGCTATTCTAGCGTTTTTTCAGGAGGAAAAGGTATGTCGGGCTTATCAACAATCAGCGCCTTTCAAAAAAGAATCATGTCCCTCCACTATCAGCGCGCTGTTGATGCGCAGGCACAGGGGAAACCCGTCGTCTATGTCACTGCGATGTTTCCGGTTGAGATCGTCAAGGTATTTGAACCGCATATTGCAGTCGTCTATCCGGAAAATCACGCCGTGAATATCATTGTCAGCGGTGCAGCTGAAAAGATGGCAGAGATCGCCATCAACAAGATGTCCATCGACCGGATGGGATGCTCGTATGAACTGGCAAATACCGGCTATCTTTTGAGCGAGCACTTTCCAGGATCCTATGATATCCCGGACTCTATCGAGCGCGTCCCCAAGCTCGCCCGGCCCGACATCCTCCTGGCCTGCAACAACCAGTGCGATATCGTGGCAGAATGGTATCAGAACCTGAGCAGGATGTACGGCAATATCCCGGTCAAGGTCATCAATGTGGGCAACAGATACGACGGTGTCATCAATCCGTTGAGGATCGAGTATGTAAAAAAGCAGCTTATCGATGTAATCAGCCTGCTTGAACAGCAGACAGAGGTATCCCTCGACCGGGATGCCCTGATCGAGACAGCCGAAAGATCGAACCAGGCAGTGAAACTCTGGAAAGAATACCTTGACTGCGGAAAGCTGACACCTTCTCCCATAACCGTGTTTGACGGGTTTTACCACATGGCCCCTATTGTCTCGGAACGCGGCACACAAACCGCCATAGATTACTATCGGTTACTCCTTGAAGAAACACACAGCAGGATAGATGCATCGGAATATGCGGTCAAAGACGAACAGCACAGGGTCCTGTGGGACAATCTCGCGACATGGTTCAATTTCGGAGAGCTCAAAAGATATTTCGCATCAAAAGGTATCGCCGTGGTGGGCTCCACCTATCTCGATGTCTGGAAAACCATCCTCGACACCTCGAGTTTTGACAACCTGCTCACCTCCATGGCAGAGGCATACTGTGTAATGTATACGAATCTGACCATTGCTCAAAGGATCGACCTGTGGGAAAAGATGGTAATCGATTTTCAGGCCGAGGGCATTCTCTTTCACGACAACAGGAGCTGCCATACCTTTTCCCGCCTGCAGGGGCAGATTGCTTCTGCCTTGAAAGACAGGTTCGGCCAGGACTTCAAGACAATCCAGTTTGAAGGAGATATGGGTCTGAAAGAACGGTATCAGAAGCACCGCTTTGAAACAGCCATAGAGACGTTCTTTTCGCATGGCGGGGGATAACATTTATTCTTGCTGGAATTCACTGTCCAGATACCTTATGTTTTATTGAGAATTGAATGGAATAGATAAAAATGTGAGAGCGGCTTAAGCCGAGAGTATGTGAGGTATCCATACCCCAAAAAAGTGTTACCTATGTCACTTTAGTAAAGTGGTGCCTATTTCTATATACTGTACCAAATGTTCTTTATATGTAGGGAGATTCGAGGTCAGAGCAAGTTATCCTGCGGCGTCCCACCTGTGCATAATTCGAGTTGATCCACCCCTTCCATGACGGCATTGGCAGACTGGGACGACTCTGGCAAACGCTCATCCTCAGCAAATGAAAAACGGTCTTTGCCGTGCTCCAGTCGGAAAACGGACTCGAACACGCATTAATCGCTACATAAACAGGAATAACCAAGGGCCACACAGCCGACTTTAAAAAAACCACCCGAGTGGTTGAAAAGCATATTCAATGACCTTATTGAATATAGTACAAGCAACAAAAGAAAATCTCCTCTTTAAGGGGGCCGCAATAGCCCCCTTTTTTTTATGCTGGGAGAAAGCTCTCACACGACCTCGGCAAGTCTTCTGACAAAGGATGCTGTTTCTTTCCAGCCCAGGCACGCATCGGTAATGGATTTCCCGTAGATATTCTCGTCTATCTTCTGAGACCCTTCCACCAGATAGCTCTCGACCATCAGACCCCTCACCATATCCTTGAGAAGAGGTGAATAATTCCTGCTGTGAATCACCTCCATGCCAATCCTGGGCTGCTCCTGATATTGCTTGTTGGAATTGGCATGATTCGTATCCACCACGATCACCGGATTGGCCAGGGTACGTTCCATATAGGCCTGGGCAACATTTAAAAGGTTCTCAAAATGGTAGTTCGGGATGCTTCTGCCGTTGATATCCACAGCCCCTCTTAAGATTGCGTGGGTAAAGGGGTTTCCCGATGTCATCACCTCCCACCGGTTGTAGATGAATACATGGGAGTGCTGACCTGCATAAATGGAATTGAGCATCACGGATATATCTCCGCTGGTAGGGTTCTTCATGCCTGCCGGAACTTCCATGCCGCTGACAGTCAGCCTGTGCTGCTGGTTTTCCACTGACCTTGCACCTACTGCGACATAGCTCAGCAGATCATCGAGGTACGGCAGATTACCCGGATAAAGCATCTCATCTGCAGCACTCAAGTGCGATTCCGTAAAGGCCCTGACATGCATATTCCTGATCGCGTATATCCCCTGAGCAATATTCGGGAGCTTCAAAGGATCGGGCTGATGAACCATACCCTTATATCCTTCGCCGGTGGTCCTGGGTTTGTTGGTATAGATCCTTGGTATCAGAACAAGCCTGTCTTTCACCTCTTCCTGCAGACGGGCAAGCCGGGAGACATATTCACACACGGCGTCTTCATTATCTGCCGAACACGGCCCGATCACCAGGAGAAAACGGTCACTCTCCCGCTGGAAGATCTCACGGATTTCTCTGTCACGCTCCTGTTTTATCTTCTGCAAAGACCCGGACAGAGGCACTGCATCTTTTATCGCGTCCGGACCGGGGATTTCCGTTATATAATTGAAGCCCACTGTTTTTCTCCTTACAATAAATCATTTTTCTACGCGTACAAACATAAAACGGAACAACGCCCATAGCATACCCGTTGTCTATTTGCCAGAGGTATCATCCTTCCTGATTGACACAGTCATTTCTCAGGGTTGCACAATGCACAAACAGATAGTATTCGAATCAACATTCCTGGGCGTTAAGGCTCATGATCTTTTTACAAAGAATACTAAACATTTGTTGAAAAAGATTCATAAAACTTGGATAAAGGGGAAATCAGCCCGCACCACATCTGATTTATTACGCAAGGAGGATCTCAATGGCATATGAAACATGCATGCTTCTGCTTTTTGTTGGCCTGGGCTCGGGTATCGTATCAGGCATTTTCGGCATTGGAGGCGGTGTCATCATAGTGCCTGCCCTTGTTTATCTCGTCGGACTCCCGCAGCATACAGCCATAGGTACAAGCCTTGCCATCCTGCTCCCTCCCGTAGGGCTTGCCGCAGTGATCGAATTCTACCGGCATGGACATGTCAATCTTAAGTTTGCACTCATTGTAGCCATCGGCCTCTTTCTCGGAGCATGGATAGGTGCCCGGTTTGCAAACAGGCTTCCTGGGCCGCATCTCCGCCTTGCTTTTGGCATGTTCGTCATCTGCCTGGGTATTTATGTGATTTACGATGCCGTAAAAAGGTTCCCCGCTACGCAATAAGCTCACAGGAAAGATAACCTCTTTACAAGGGCTTACGAACAAACCTGTCTTCTTGAAGCTGTCCCCCTGATCACCATGCATCTGGCAACCAGGGGTTTTGACAAGAATCAGCCTATTTATCCAGCCTGATCGCTGTATAGTGCGTCCCCCGCTCATCCTTGACAAGAAAAAGGATGGGCTTATCTCCATTTTCGCTGACAGCCTTTTCAAAGTCCTTCACATTCTTTATCTGTTTGCGGTTCACTTCCTTGATGAGTATCCCCGGTCTGATCCCCGAACGGGCAGCTGCCGAATCCGGGGACACGCTGGTAACCACCACCCCGGTCTCACCCTCATAGCCGTGCTGCTGCGCAAGATCCTTTGTCAGCGTTGTCACACCAATACCGAGCTTTTCTATGCTTTCGGGTTCCGACATTGCCGTGTTGACCTCGGAAGTCAGCTTCTCTATCTTTACTGAAAAGGTTTTCTCTTTATTATCCCGCAATACTGTTATCTCCACCTTCGTACCGGGTTTTGTAAGAGCCACCTTGTTCCTGAACGGTGCGACGGAATCCACTGGCTCCCCGTTGAACCTGATCACCACGTCGCCTTGTTTCAGACCAGCCTTTTCTGCCGGGGCATCCGGCATGACCTGTGATATAAGTACCCCGCCTGTATCCTTGAGTCCGAATGATTTTGCCAGTTCATCATTAAGTTCCTGTATTGTAACCCCGAGATATCCGCGTGTTACATTCCCATGTTCGATCAACTGGCTGTAGATATTTCTGGCCATATTGACCGGGATTGCAAAACCGATGCCCATATATCCGCCGCTTCGGCTGAATATGGCTGTATTGATGCCAACGGCCTGACCTTCGAGATTGATGAGCGGTCCACCCGAGTTACCGGGATTGATAGCCGCATCGGTCTGAATAAAATCTTCATAATCCGATATCCCTATGCTGCTTCGTCCCAGGGCACTCACTATACCGGCTGTCAGGGTATGCGACAGGCCGAAAGGATTGCCCAGGGCAAGAACCCATTCGCCCACATCGAGTTTGTCTGAATCACCCAGAGGCAGAATGGGGAGGTCTTTTGCATCTATCTTGATTACCGCTACATCCGTGGGAGGATCAATACCGATGATCTTTGCCGTAAATTCCCGTCCATCAAGGAGCTTTACCAAGATCTTGTCCGCTTCTCCCACAACATGGTTGTTCGTGAGTATGTATCCATCGGGTGTGATGATAAATCCCGAACCTTGACCCTGAACCATACGCTTTTGCTTCTGCGGTGCCTGGGGCTGCCCCGGCATGGGTTGACCCGGCATGGGTTGACCGAAGAAACGTCTGAAGAAATCATCGTCGAAGGGAAGCCTCATTGCAGGGCTGGAACCAACTTCCTTCTCTACCCTGATAAAGACCACTGCGGGTGATGCATCCCGCGCAACAGCCGCAAAGGCCTTGCCTGTCTCCTTGAGATTCTCCAGCGCATTATCCTGTGCCCTGGCAAGGCCTGGCAAACCCAGGCATACCAGAACAAGCAGGGCCCATACAAACACGAGCCCCTGCACAAGTCTGATCTTTTTATTATTGTATTGCATAATCCTTCTCATTTCTTAGACCTCCGTTTTTTATTGTCGTCATCTGATCAGCTATATGGCAAATACGATGCCAGCTATATCTTATTGTATTTATTGTCTTTTAAAGACCATGCCCTGTGTATCTATACTATACACC